>Ga0209794_1000045_pt1 | contig 310270 bp, 284 predicted proteins | sample EBPBio232013_DNA_FD_185869 | JGI IMG/M metagenome (GOLD analysis project Ga0209794, IMG submission 185869) | Wastewater treatment Type I Accumulibacter community from EBPR Bioreactor in Madison, WI, USA - Reactor 1_5/23/2013_ DNA (SPAdes)... | ecosystem: Engineered > Bioreactor > EBPR >...
TCTGGCTCACCTTCGCCTTGTCATGCCCATAGGGCAGAAGATGCTCCGCCGGGATCCCCAGCGTGTCCCCGATCTCCATGATCGGCCTCTTCCGCGCCTCACGCGCAATCTCAATATCCGTCTTGAAGCTCATGGTCTTTCTCTTCCTGTCGGTTTTCTGGCTGTCGATTTTCTGGGCAGAGGACCACCCGGTACGGGGTGGTATTATTCCTTATGCTCAATCTTTTTTCTTATCAGTCAACACCGAATCGGGCGGGAAAAGGCGATCGGGCTCGACTTTCTGCAGCGCTTCTGCCCCCCGCCAAAGGATATTCCGGCCTGAAAACAAGGGTCTCCAGGCCGGCACGGGTTGGATCGGGTCCCGGGGGCCCCTCAGTTCCGCAGATAGGCGGCCATGCTGTCGTCCAGCGCATCCTTCCACGGCGTGTGGTGGACGGGCGCCATGGTGCCGGTGATGACCGATTTGTAGGAATTGTTGCGGAAGCCCATGATGTCTTTCATCTTGTGCTTCTTCCACTCGAAGAAGGCCTCACAGGCGCCGTCGATGTCAAAGCTGGGATAGTCCGTCTCGGCCACCAGTTCCTTGACGTAATCGGCCTGATACCGGATCGCGTATTTGGGGTCGTCCGAGGCTTCCTCGCGCTCCTCGCGCTCCTTCACATCGGCCAGCATCGCCGCCTTGTCGGCGGGCAGGGCGATCTTGTCCATGATCGCGTCGCGGACCCACCAGGCCTGGGCATCGAACATGTTGAAGGTGAACCACTGGTCCTGCATGCCGAGATAGAACAGCTTGGGGTTATGCACCCAGACCACGCCCTTGTAGAGGTCGGCGGTCGCCAGCCGGTTCTTCGTCTTCAGCCGCAGATCGTCGGGCAGAAAGTTGAAGAAATGCTTGTAGCCGGTGCACAGGATGATGGCATCGATCGTTTTGGTCGATCCGTCCTTGAAATGGGCCGTGTTGCCCTCGACCTTGACCAGCGCGGGCTTTTCTTCCCAGTTCTCCGGCCAGGCAAAGCCCATCGGCGCGGTGCGGTAGCAGCTGGTCACCGATTTCGCGCCGTATTTCCAGCATTGCGAGCCGATGTCCTCGGCGGAATAGGAGGCACCCATGACCAGGATGTCCTTGCCCGCGAATTCCCGCGCGTCGCGGAAGTCATGGGCATGCAGCAGGCGGCCGTTGAAGCTTTCGAACCCTTCGTAATAGGGGATGTTCGGGGTCGAGAAATGGCCCGAGGCGACGATCACATTGTCGAACTCCTCGGAATAGACGTAATCCTTCTTGTGGTCGTGCAGGGTGACGGTGAACCTGCCGGTCTCGTTGCTGTACTCAACCCAGCGCACCACGGTCGAGAAGCGGATCCAGTCACGAACCCGGGCCTTCTTCACCCGGCCCTCGATATAGTCGAAGAGCACGGCGCGCGGCGGGTACGAGGCGATCTGCTTGCCGAAATGCTCCTCGAAGGAATAATCGGCGAATTCCAGACCCTCTTTCGGGCCGTTCGACCACAGGTAACGGTACATCGAGCAATGCACCGGTTCGCCATGCTCGTCGAGGCCGGTGCGCCAGGTGTAGTTCCACAGGCCGCCCCAATTGTCCTGCTTTTCGAAGCAGACGATCTCGGGGATCTCCTCGCCCTTGGCGGCGGCGGATTGGAAGGCGCGCAGCTGCGCCAGACCCGACGGCCCGGCACCGATGATGGCGACGCGTTTCTTGCTCATGAAGGCACTCCCTTGTCGGTTTGTAATTGGTTCTCAGTGGTCCATACCAAAGTACGCCCACGCCAGACCAAATTGTCAACAATTATTCACGGCAGGCATATTATTTCGTTACCAGGAAGATAATTTCCCTTTTGACTTCAAGGGGTACGGTGGTAGGAATTGGTATGCTCAACTCCAGTTTCGCGCACCGCATGGCGGTGACCTCGCTGTTTCCCCAGACCCGAGTCGGCATGAACGAGCCGGTGAAGATCGGTTTTCTGGCGCCGCTGACCGGTCCGGTCAGTTCATGGGGCCTGCCGGGGCTGCACGGCTGCCGGCTGTGGGAGGATTGGCTCAACCGCGCCGGGGGCATGCTGATCGGCGGGCGCCGCTATCCGGTGTCGATCGTGCCCTTCGATTGCGGCTATGATCCCGAGCAGGCCATGGAGGGCGCGCGGCATCTGGTTCGCAACGAGCAAGTGCGGCTGCTGATGATGCTGGGCGGGGACACCTTCACCCCTTGCCGTCAGTTCCTGAATGAAAACAAGGTTCTGACCTCGACGCTGCTGCCCAGCGACCTATCGCCCGACACCCGTTATCTGATCGCCCCGGCCGAGGTGCACCCGCTTTACAACGTGACCGGCGTCGACTGGCTGTCGCGCACCCGGCCTGGCATCCGCAGAGTGGCGCTGTGCAGCCAGAAGGACGCGCTGGGGCTGCCCTCGGTCGCGACCTATCGCGCTGCCTTCGAGGCGACGCGAATCGATGTCGTCAAGGACATCGCCTACGACCCGACCGAAACGGATGTCGCGGGGATCGTGCAGCCGATGCTCGATTCGGCGCCCGATCTGCTGTGCTGGTGCACCAGTTACACGCCCATGGTCCATGCAATGACCGAATATGCGTACAAGAGGGGCTTTCAGGGCGAAATCCTGTCCTGCACGCTGGACAACTACCAGCGACTGGTTGCGCGAACCTCGGTCGACTTCATGGACGGGGCGATCTTTCAGTTCCCCGATTTCGACGACCCGAAGCTGGCCAAGAAGGCCTTCTTCTTCAACCGGCCCAGCACCTTCTTCAAGGAATACAACGCCCGTTATCCCAACAGCTGGAGCGCGGTTAGCTGGGAATATGTCGCGATCCTGGACCTGTGGCATGCGGCGGTGGAAAAGGTGGGCTCGGTCAATCCGGTCTCGGTGCTGAACACGATGAAGCACATGGACACGACGCCCCATGCCTTCGGCTCGGCCCGCTGGTGGGGCGAAAGCATCTTCGGCATCGACAACGCGCTGATCGGCGACTGGCCGGTGGTGACGCTGCAGGACGGGCGCGCCCGGATCGCCGAATTCGGCTCGATCCCCGACTGGCTGGAAAAGCACGAGGCGCTGCTGCACCGGCATCTGGGCAAGGTCGGCCAGCTCTGGCAGCAGCGGCTGGAGAGCGCGGGCCAGAAGACCGGCCTCACCTCGCGCCAGGTGGAGTGAGGCGCCTCAGCCGCCGTGCTCAGCCGCCGTATTCAGCCGTCGTGCAGGAAGAGCTTCTGCTCCTCGACCAGATGCAGCTTGGTGATCTCGACCGCGGCCTCGACATCGCGGGTGGCGATGGCGTTGAAGAGCGAGTTGAACCGCGTCTGGTATTCCTGGATCCGGTCGGGCGTCAGGTGCTTGCGCATCAGCGCCGTGCGGAAGGACTGGCGGCAGACCTCGATGGTCAGCTCATAGCAGGATTCCAGCAGCGGGTTGCGCGTGGCCTGCGCGATCCGGCGATAGAATTCCTCTTCGCTGCGGATGAATTCGTTGAGGTCGGTGCGCACCGCTTCGATCCGGGCAACGGTCTGTGCCAGCGCGTCCAGCTCCCGCGGGGTCATGTTCATCACCGCCAGGCGCGTCATCTCGGGCTCGATGATCGAGCGGACGATGAGGTGGTCCAGCGGGCTGGTCCTTTCGCCGATTGAATCGGGCGAGGGGGTCTCGGGCCGGGCCGATTGATAGATCACGAAACTGCCGCTCCCCTGACGGCGGCGGATCAGCTTGCGGGTCTCAAGAACATCCAGCGCCTCGCGCACGGTGTTGCGCGAGACCCCCAACTCTGCCGCCAGCGCCCTTTCGCTGGGCAGGCGGGAATCGGGGGGATATTCGCCCGAGCGGATCCGCGCATAAAGCGTGTCGATCACGATGCGGACGGTCTCGCCGACGGCTTGGCCGTTGGGCAGCTCCGCGGTGGGCAAAGAAGTCATGATGGATCTACTTTGAGACGATACAGGACCTGGACGTGCACAAAGCATAAGCAGGGGTCCGGCAAGCCACAAGCACGACCCGACGAATAGTGCAGGCCCCGGCGAAACCGGGGCCTTCGACGTTGCGTTCAGGCCCCGCGCGGCGTGTCGGCATGGGTGACGACATCGGGCTCAAGCCCCCAGCGCACGATATCGAGGCCCTTGATCTGATCCTCGTCCGAGACCTTGAGCCCGGTCGTCGCCCGCAGGATCACCGACAGGACCAGCCCGGTCACGACACCCGCGCCGATGCAGGTGACGATCCCCACGACCTGCATCAGCAGCGAGATTTCCCCGTGCTGGAAAGCATAGGCACCTTCCTCGATCCCCAGATAGCCACCGCGCGGCGTGCCGGCCTTGAAGATGCCGACCAGCAGCATGCCGAGGACCCCGCTGCCCAGGAACAGCGGGAAGAGCTTGTGCTCGTCGATGCCGCGCTTGAGGGTGAACTCATAGACCGCATAGGCCGCCAGCGGCGCGACGAGGCCGACGATGAATGCCTGCCACGGCAGCCAGACGTCAAAGCCCGGCGCCCCGGCCACATAGCCCGCCAGCGGACCGAGCAGCGTGTAGGCGTAATTGCCCGACCGATAGGCCAAGAGCAGCCCGGTGATGGCGCCGCCCGCCCAGACCAGCGCGTAATTGCTCAGCGCGATGCCGACGCTGGTGTCGGCCATGGTCACGCTTACCGCATGGGCCTCGGGGTCGAAGAAGAAGAGGCAGGACATGATCACCATCGGCAGACCCGCGAAGATGATCAGCAGGCCCGGCGCGCAAAGGCCGATGCTGGGGGCCAGATAGGCGCGCACCTCAGGGTGCGGTTCCATCATGCCCGGACGCTTGCCCATCTGCGCATTCAGCACCAGCGCGATGCCGGCGGGGAACATATAGACGAAGCCGACGCCGAAGAAATCGTGGAAGCCCAGATTGGTGAGCGGCCCGACCGAGCCCCAGGTCACCCAGCTGAGCACCGACGAGCCCACGGTCGCCACGATACAGGTGATGTAATAGGCCGAAGGCTTCATCCGCTCGGAGACCGAGAAGTGCAGCAGGATGTTCACGATCCCGGCAAAGACAGCCAAGAAGAAGATGAAGACCTGGAACGTGTTCAGCCCGGGAAAGACCGCCGGATCGACATGCTGGGCCATAGCATTGGCCAAGGTGCCACCCAGCCACCAATCCTTGAGCGAGTCCATCATCGTCCCCTCGACCATGATGTAATACTGCCCCGCCCAGAAGCCGAAGCCGATCATGTAATAGGTCGCGAAGCCCACAAAGAAGCCCATCGTCTTCTCGATGGTCGAGTTGAACAGGCTGCGGCGTCGCGCGGTGCCCGCATCGATCAGCAAGAGGCCGACCACGACCAGGATCGCGCCCACCGTCCCGGATGCGTAGAGCACGTTCTGCACCAGCGAATTCAATGTCACCTGTTCCGCGTAGAACGCGGTTGTATCGACGGACATCAGTTCCTCCCTCTTCTGTCCCTGCGTGTTCCGCCGGCTTTTTCTTCGCGGCTTTCGGGCTGCAAAAGGACAAACGTCGAGAGGCGCCTGCCACCGATCGGAAGTAGTACCAATTTAGACCTGTTTGGGTCCTCCTCGACCCAGAGAAATCATGTCCGAGAACTGGCTCTTTTCAAACATATTTTTGAAACTAAAATTTCCCCAATTAATACAATGATATAGAACTATAAGTGCAATATTATTCCTACTATGAAAGAACCACTTCCGACCAGATGGCCCTGAAGACCCACAGAATCACGGGGCCACTTCGCCCACAGCACCGGCATCTCGGCACAAGGAAAAGCGCCCTCCGGTTGCGGAGGGCGCCTGTTCCTGCCGGGCCGGGGGGGCCGACGCGACGCTCAGAGGGGGGCGAGGCGGTGGAAGCGCGATTGCTCATAGAGCAGGGCCGCGCCTTCGGCCTCGCTGATATCGGTGATCTGGCCGATGAAGATCTGATGCGTCCCGGCCTTCAGGCTTTCGGCCACCTCGCAGGAAAAGGCGACCCGGGCATCGGCCAGAACCGGCACCCCCTGCGCATCGGGCCGCCAGTCGCCGAGCGCGAATTTCTCCTCGCCGGTGGCGCCGCCAACGCCGGCGAAGCGCATCGCCATATCGCCCGAGGGATCGGGCAGCAGGTTCACGGCGAAGCGCCCGGTCTCCAGGATGCCCTGGCAGGTGCCGGTCGCCCGGTTGACGCAGACCAGCAGGCTGGGCGGGTCGGCCGTCACCGAACAGACCGCCGTCGCGGTGATGCCGCGCCTTCCCTGCGGGGTGAGCGTGGTGATGATCGTCACCGCGCCCGGAAACCGCGCCATGGCGGACCGGAATTGACCGGGATCGACGGACACGCCCATGCTCCCCTCCCTCGCTCAGGCGGCTTTCAGTTCGGCCAGATAGGCCGAGGCGGCCTGCGGATCGGCGAACCACGGGAAGAAGTCGCGCGGATCGTCGAAGCCGTTGGCGATGCGATGCGCCAGACGCGGCTCGATGCCGGCGGTGCCCATGATCTCCAGGATGAAGGGCGGCGGCGGGGCCAGCATCATGTTGGTCCAGGTGACCACCCATTGCGCGTAATCCCAATAGGCGTCGAAGGTGCCCTGCATCCAGGCCGCGTCGAAGGGCCGGTCGCCATGATCGAGGATGCGCTTCAGATAGACCCGCGCCGCCTTGGCCGCGTTGTTCGAGCCCTGCCCGGTGATCGGATCGTTGAGGCAGACGGCATCGCCCAGCCCCAGAACCCGCGCGCCTGAGGGCAGTGTGCCGATGGGCTTGCGCACCGTCGGCGGGAAACGCCCGGCGAGAATGCCGTTGTCATCGGTCAGGCTCAGGTTGCGGCAGCGCTCGGCCTCCCACGGCAGGAAGGTGTTGAGGATGCCCAGCGAGGTCTCCAGATGCTGCTCAGGACTCTTCACATCGGCCCAGCAATCCATCGGGCCACCGGGCACGCCCTCGAACACCATGATGTCGCAGGGGCCGGTGGTGGTCAGCGCCGGGAAGACGAAATATTCGCCGACCCCGGGGATCAGGTTGAAGTTCACCGCCGAATACTCGGGGCGCGGGGTCATGCCCGTCACATAGGTCAGCGCCAGCGCCCGCTGCGGCCGGTCGTAGGGGGATTTGGTCGCGTCCCGCTCGAACATCTTGCCGACATCGCCCTTGCCGGAGGCCACGATGACCAGATCGTCCTCTCGCGCGTAAAGCTCCATATCGGCAATGCCCGCTTCCTTAAGCACCAGCCGGCCGCCCAGCTTTTCGAACTCGGCCATCCAGCGCGGGATCTTGACCCGTTGATCCACCGAATAGGCGTTGCGGTCGAGGCGCGAGGCCCAGTCGACCGCCTTGGCGCCCGGCACTTCGGGATGCGGCACGGCAAAGCTGATGCCCTCGACCGGCGGGCAATGATCGGTCCAGAAGTCGATGCCGAGCGCGCGCTCGGCCTCGATGGCATCGCCGAACATGCATTGGCTGGACAGGACCTTGCCCGTCGCCATGTCCTGCGCGTCGCGGTTCTGGACGACGCGGACCTGATAGCCCTGTTGCAGAAGGCCGATGGCCAGCTGGAAGCCCGACTGGCCGCCGCCGACAATGGTGATCTTTCTCATGGTCAACTCCCTGTTGTTCTTTGTTATTCCATCAGTTTCGGGATCGCCGGCACCGCCTGCTCGGGGCCCATGGCGGTATAGCCGCCGTCGACCCGGATATCGGTGCCGGTGATGAAGCTCGCCTCGTCCGAGCAGAGGAAGAGCACGGTGCTCGCCACCTCCTCGGGGTTGCCGGTGCGGCCCAGCAGGTGGAAGGGCGCGGCCACGGCATCGGTCTTGGCGCGGTCGCCGCCGGTCAGCTGGTCCATGATGTTGGACCAGGTCCAGCCAGGGCTGACGGCATTGACGCGGATCCCCTCGGGCGCCAGATCCATCGCCTGGCTGCGGGTCAGTTGCAGGATCGCCGCCTTGCTGACCGGGTAGAGCCAGCGCCCGGTCTGCGCCACCCGCGACGAGATCGAGCCAAAGTTGACGATCGCCCCCTTGGTCGCGGCCAGATCCTTGCGCGCGGCCTGCATCAGCATGACCGAGCCCACGAGGTTCACGTCCAGCGCCTCCAGCCATTCCGCGCGGGGCGAATCGGCGCCGTTGTCCAGGTACGAGCAGGCGACGTTCACCAGAAAGTCGATCCGGCCATAGGCGTCGCGCGTCGCCTGAACCAGCGCCGCGATATCGTCGTCGCTGCGCAGGTCGCAGCGGGTGAAGCCCACGCCCTCGGCCACCATCGCGTGACCGCCCTCGGCGTCGATATCCGCCACCATGACCCGCACGCCCGCCTCGCGGAACGCGGCCACGACGGCCCGCCCGATCTTGGTGGCGCCGCCCGGAACGATGGCGACCTTGCCGTCCAATCCCCGCATGATCTTCCCCTGTTGTACCTTGTTTGACTGGTACTCTGGCAGGGTCGGCGGGGGTGACTATCCGCGCAGCACGCCGATTATCCGAAAAACGAAAAAACCTTCATCCAACCGTAAAAATATGTGCAGACGCATGTATCTGGTGTTAGCCTCGGTGGGTCCCCGGCCCTGGAGGCTGTCATGGCGAATCCCGCTGCGGTCCCGCTGGCCGCCCACGCGCTGTTTCATACCCACGACCTTGACGAGGCGCGCGAGCGTGTCGCCTCGGTTTTCTGTCCGCACCGGCTGGACCGGATCGGCAAGGGCGAGTTCGACGCCTGCCACCACCATCTGCGTGGCGAGCGGCTGTCGCTGAATTACATCGCCTATGGCACCAAGACCCTGATCGCGCCCGGCGAGCTGCGGGATTTCTATCTGGTGCAGGTGCCGCTGACCGGCGCCGCGGCAATCCGCAACGGGACGGATACCTATGTCTCGGACAGCGCGCGGGCGGCGGTGCTGAACCCGCATCACGCAACGACGATGATCTGGGACGGCGATTGCCGACAGGTCTTGTTGCAGATCGACCGGCAGGCGCTGAATGCCCATCTGGCCGGGCTGATCGCCGGACGGCCCGACCGGCCGCTGACCTTCACCGGCTCCTTCGATCTGACCAGCCAGCGCGGCGCCGCGCTGAAGGCGCTGCTGCTCTATCTGGTGAGCGAGGCCGACGCCGGGCGCCCGGTCCTGCGCCCCGGCAGTCTGTTGGGGCGGCAGATCGAAAGCACGCTGATGACCGGCCTGCTGGAAGCGCATCGCCACAATTTCACCGACGCGCTGAGCCACAGCCGCGGCCCCGCCCCCCTGCCCCGGCTGGTCCGGCAGGCCGAGGATTACATGCTAGCCCATGTCGACCGGCCCATCGCGCTGGAGGATGTGGCGCAGGCGGTGGGGGTCAGCGCGCGGACGCTGCAACTGGCCTTCCGGCGGTTCAAGGATACGACGCCCATGGCCTTCCTGCGCGACGCCCGCCTCGACCGGGCGGATGCCGATCTGCGCGCGGCCAGGCCCGGCGCCAGCGTGACCGAGATTGCCACGCGCTGGGGCTTCGGTCATTTCGGCCGTTTCGCCGGGATCTACCGCGCCCGTTTTGGCTGCACGCCGCGGCAGACCTTGCAGGACGCGCTGGCCGACAAATTCCTCAACTAGCGCGCTGGAACCAGGGCTTTTTCGGGTCGGGCTCGGGGATCGCCTCCAGAAGCTCGCGCGTATAGGCGGCCTGCGGCGCGGCAAAGAGCGTCTCGCAGGCCGCGTCTTCGACGATCTCGCCCTGATGAAGCACCAGCACCCGGTCGCAAAGCCGGCGAATGACGCTCAGGTCGTGGCTGATGAAGGCGAGCGTCAGGTTCATCTCGCGCACCAGATCCCGCAGGATCGACAGCACCTGTGCCTGACTGGACACATCGAGGCCCGAGACGATCTCATCCGCCAGGATGAAATCCGGCCTCAGCGCGATGGCGCGGGCGATGCCGACCCGCTGGCGCTGTCCGCCGGACAGCTCGTGCGGATAGCGGGCGCCGAAGCTGCGCGGCAGGCCCACACGTTCGAGCGCGTCCAGCGCCTCGGCCCGCGGATTGGCGCGGCCGTGCAGCGAGAGGGGGGCGGCGATGATCCGCGCCACGGACATGCGCGGGTTCAGCGACGACATGGGATCCTGAAAGATCATCTGGAACCTGTGCCTGAGCGGGCGCAGCGCGGGCTCGGACAGATGGGTGAGGTCGGTGCCGTCGAAGGTCACGCGGCCCGAGCTCGGCTCCAGCAGCCGCACCAGCGCCCGCCCCAGCGTGGACTTGCCCGAGCCCGAGCCGCCGACGATGCCCAGCACCTGCCCCCGGGGGATGGCAAAACTCATGCCCTTCAGAATCTCGATGCGGGGGGCCGCACCAAACAGCGGCTTGCGGGTCATGTCGGGCAGCGAGAGGCGCAGAGCCTCGACGCGGTAGAGATCGCTCATGCGTGCCACCTCTGGTCGGCTTCGGCGACGGCGCGGCGGGCCTCGGCGATCACCGCCTCGGGCACCGGGGTCAGGTCGGCGGTGGGGTCGGTGTGCCGGGGGGTCGCGGCCAGCAGGGCGCGGGAATAGGCGTGCCGGGGCGCCTCGAAGAAGGCGCCGACCTCGGCCTCTTCCATCACCAGGCCGCCATAGAGGACGGTCAGGCGCTGGCAGATCTTCGACACCACGCCCAGGTCATGCGTGACGAACAGCAGCGCCGTGCCATGACGCGCCTGCATCTCGAAAATCAGCTTCAGGATCTGCTTCTGCACCGTCACGTCCAGCGCCGTGGTCGGCTCATCCGCGACGATCAGCCGGGGTTCGGCGGCGAAGGCCGAAGCGATCAGCACACGCTGGCGCATGCCGCCGGACAATTCATGCGGATAGGCGCGCAGCACCCGGTCCGGCTGCGGGATGTGCACGTCGTGCAGGATCTCCTCGGCCCTTGCCCGGGCGCGGGCCTTGTCCCAGCCCAAGATGTCGACCAGCCGGTCCGAGATCTGCGGCCCGATCCGCCGCGCGGGATTGAGCGCGGTCAGCGGGTCCTGCGGGATCAGCGCGGCCTTCTGACCGATCAGGTGCCGCCGCTGCCGGGGCGGCAGGGTCAGCAGGTCCACGCCATCAAGCTCGATGGAGCCGCCGACGATCCGGGCCGACCGAGGCAATATCCCCAGCACCGCCTTGCCGATCATCGACTTGCCGGCGCCGGATTCGCCCACCAGCCCCATCACTTCGGTCGCGCCGACGTCCAGCGACACGCCCCTCAGCAGCCGGTGGTTCGTCCCCCTCAGGATGACCGACAGGTCGCGGATCTTCAGGAAACTCATCCCCGCCCCCTCAATTCAGCACCGGGTCGAAGCGGTCCTTCAACCCCTCGCCCAGCTGCGAAAAGGACAGCACCGTCAGGAACAGCGCGATCAGCGGGAAGACCAGCACCCACCAGGCCTGATGGATCGACAGCCGCCCCTCGGCAATCATGCCGCCCCAGGTGGGATCGTCGGTCGAGACCGAGAGGTTCACGAAGGACAGGATCGCCTCGACGATCACGGCGATGCCCATTTCCAGCGTGAGCAGGACGGTGATGGTGGACAGGACGTTGGGCAGGATCTCAGTCAGCAGGGTCGACATGCGGCCGCGTCCGGCGATCTGCGCCGAGGCCACGTAATCCATCGCCCCCTGCGCCATGGCCTCGGCCCGCACGACACGGGCAAAGCGCGTCCAGTCGATGACGATGATCGCCACCACGACCGAGGTCAGGCCGGTTCCCATCACGGCGATCAGCAGGATCGCGAACAGGACCGGCGGAAAGGCCATCCAGATATCGACGAGGCGCGAGATCACCATGTCGGCCCAACCCCGGTAATAGCCCGCGATCAGGCCCAGCGTCGCGCCAATGAGCGCGGTTGCGGTGCCGGCAATCAGCGCGACGATCAGCGCCACGCGGCCGCCGTACAGGATCCGGCTGAGAACATCGCGGCCGAGGCTGTCGGTGCCCAGCCAATAGCCGGGCTCGGCCCCGTCCATCCAGAAGGGCGGCAGGCGGCTGGTGAACAGATCCTGCATCAGCGGGTCCTGCGGCGCGATCCAGGGCGCGAAGACCGCGCCGATCACCAGCGCCGTCAGCCAGCCGGCCGAAAGCCAGAGCCTGAGCCCGGCCGTGCGTTTCACAAGCGAGCGGCCGTCAAGCATGGCGCAGCCTCGGGTTCAGCACGGCGTAGAGCAGGTCGACCGCCAGGTTCACCAGGGTGAAGAGCAGCGCGAACAGCAGCACGATCCCCTGGATGAGCGGCAGGTCGCGGTTGATCACGGCGTCGATGGCCATGTTGCCCAGCCCCTCGTAGGAAAAGAGCCGCTCGATGATCACCGTGCCGCCGATGAGGAAGGTGAATTGCACGCCGATCAGCGTCAGCGTCGGCAGCACGGCGTTGCGCAGGGCCTCGCGCAGGATGACGTGGTTTTCGCTGTAGCCCTTGGTGCGGGCCAGCGTCACATAATCGAGGTGCATGGTTTCCTTGAGGCTCTGCTTCAGAAGCTGGCCGATGATCGCGGCCAGCGGGATGGCCAGCGCCAGCGCCGGCATCAGCATGTGCTGCACAAGGTCCAGCCAGAGGTCGAAGCGCAGGCGCAGCACGCTTTCGAACAGGAAGAAGGAAGTGGCGAATTCCGGCACCAGATTGGGCGAGACCCGCCCCGAGATGGTGAAGACCGGCCAGAGCACCCCGAAGAGCAGGATCAGCACCAGCCCCCAGAGGAAATCCGGCACGCTCAGCGCCATGCCGTTGGCCACATCGAGCGCGCCCTCGGTCCGCGTATAGCGCAGCCGCGTACCGGTCAGCGCGACGAGGCCGCCGAGGACCACGGCGATGACCAGCGCCATGACCGACAGTTCCAGCGTGGCGGGCAGGCGCGACAGCACCAGCCCCAGCACCGGCTGGCGGGTGGTGATCGAGGTGCCGAAATCCCCCTGCACCACGCCGCCGAGCCAAATGAAGAATTGCTCGGGGATGGATTTGTCGAGCCCGTAGAAGGCGTTCAGCCGGGCGATATCGGCCTCGGTCGCGCCGGGGGGCAGCATCATGGCGACAGGATCGCCAGGAACGATACGGATCACGGCAAAGACGATCACCGCCACGCCCAACAGCGTGACGAGCGTGGTCGCGATCCGTGTCAGAAGACGGCGCAGGAACATCAGGACCTCGGAAAGCCGGGGGACGGTTCGACCCGTCCCCCGGATGGATCAGGCGCGCGTCATCAGATGCGGCAGCAGCGCACCCGAGGCATGCGGCACCACGGTGACGCCCGAGGCATGGAGGATCGGCTGCACATATTGCAGCAGCGGCAGGACATAGGCGTGTTCGGCAATGTAGCGCGAGACATCCTTCCAGCCCTGAATCCGCGTGGCCTCGTCCGGTTCTGCCCAGAGCGGGCCGATCCGCTCGATCAGATCGGGGCTGTCCCAGACCGAATGCGGCGAGGGGCCGAACATGGCAAAGCCGGTCGAGGTCGTCGGATCGCCGACCGAGTTGCCCCAGTTGTAGAAGGCCGCAGGCGCCAGCTGGTCGGCCGCGCGCAGCTCGTAATGGCGGGCGACCTCGTAGACCTCGATCTCGGCCTCGATCCCCACCCGGCGCCACATGCCGACGATGGCCTGGATCATCTCGTAATCCTTGGGCTTGAAGCCGCGCGTGGTCTGGATGGTGAAACGCACCGGATTGTCGGTCGAGAAGCCCGAGGCCGCCAGCAATTCGCGGGCCAGATCGGGGTCATAGGCCACCTCGATCGAAGGATCGAAGGCCGCGTATTCCGGCGTCTCCAGCGTGCTGATCGCCACCCCGTAGCCCGAGAGCAGACGGTCGATGATCAGCTGCTTGTCCACCGCATGAACCGCAGCGCGGCGGACGTTTTCGTCCAGCATCACGTCGATGTCGTTGAAGAAGATCATCGCGATGTCGGAGACCGGCGTGGCGACGCCACCAAGGCCTGAGCGTTCGCGCAGGCGGTCGTATTCCTCGTAGGGGATTTCCAGCGTGACATGGCTGCGGCCCGATTCCACCTCGGCCACGCGGCTGGCGGCATCGGTGACAAAGCGGATGGTGACCGTCTCGAACTCGGGCACGCCGTTCCAGTAATCGGCATTCGCGCGCAGACGGACGAAGGCGTTGCGCTCGTATTGCTCGACCTTGTAGGGGCCGGTGCCGATCGGCGCGGCCTCGAATCCCTCGGCGCCGACGCGTTCGTAATAGGCCTTGGGCAGGACATAGCCGGTCAGGAAATACATCCATTTGAAGATCGTCGGATCGAACTGGGCGACATCGGCGATGACCCGGTTGCCCTCGACCCGGTGATTGGCCAGCGTACCCCAGACGAACTGGATCGGGTTGCCCGTGGCGGGATCGGCGGCGCGGGCCAGCGACCAGGCGACATCCTCGGCGGTGAAGTCCGAGCCGTCATGCCATTTGACGCCCTCGCGGACATCCATCCAGACCTGGGTACGGTCCTCGTTCCAGCCCCAATCGGTTAGCAGGCCCGGCGCGGGCGTGAGGTCCGGCTGCTGCAGGATGAACTGGTCAAAGACCGACTGATAGAGGCCCTGGATCGTCGGGTTGACGGCCGAGGGGCCGACGGTCGGGTCCCAGCTGGGCAGGTTGACGTTATAGGCGATCACCAGCTCGTCGATGGCCTGCGCGAAAGCGGGCAGCGCAACGCTCAGCGTCACCGAGGCGGCGCTCATCTTCAGAAGACTGCGGCGTGAGAGTTTCATGTCCAATTTCCCTGTTGTTCGGTGGTTCGTTATGCGCCCCGTTGATCGGGGTCTGGTTCATGTCAGACGTTGCGCCAGCAGATAGCCGGGCCCGGCGCCGGTCCCCGCCCCGGGCCAGACGGCGGCCCCGGTCAGATGCAGGTTGCGGATCGGCGTGCTGCCATCGGCATGGCCGGGGGCAGGCCGGAAGAGGAAATGCTGCGCCAGATGGTGGCTGCCGCAGACCTGATCGCCCCCGACGAGATTGGGATTGTCGGCCTCCAGCTCCATCGGCGTGACGATCCGGCGGCCGAGGATCTTGCCCCTGGCCCCGGGCGCGTAACGCTCGAGGATATCGAGCGCGCGTTCGGCCATGGGCTCGGCGGCCTCGGCCCAGTCACGGACGGTGATCTGACCGGCAGCGTCGCCGTGAATCGTGCCCGGCACCATGCGGACCTGCATCCAGAGGACATGCTTGCCCTCCGGGGCGCGCGAGGGGTCGAAGACCGTCGGCTGGCCCACCACGATCACCGGCTCGTCCGGCAGCAGCCCGGCCTTGGCCTGCTGATAGGTCCGCGCCATCTGGTCGAGCGAGGGGGCCAGATGGACATAGGCGAAGCCCTTCAGCGCCTCGCCAGCCGCCCAGTCGGGCAGGCTGTCCATGGCGAGGTGGAGCATCATCGTGCCGGGCGCATGGGCGTAATCGAGCATGCGCTTGTCGAAACCGGCGTCGCCGGTGCCGCCGGTCAGCCGGACCAGCGCGCGCGGTGCGAGATTGGCGATCACCGCCTTCTTCGCCGCGATGGTTCGGCCATCGGCCAGCGTGATGCTGCGCGCCACGCCCCCGTCATGGTTGATCCGCGAAACCTCGACCCCGCAGTCGACGCGCCCGCCGCGCGCCTCGATGGCCTTGACCAGTGCTCGGGTGACGGTATCCGCGCCCCCCTGCCCCAGCGCCATGCCGAAGGCCTGGCCCGCCATCCCCTCCAGATAGGGGAACAAGGCGCCGCCGGCGCTGTCGGGCGCGTAATCAAGATGCATGCCCCAGGCGCCCAGCATGGCCCGCAGTTTTTCGGACACGAAAGTCTCGGTCAGCCAGGCCCGGGGCGAGGCCAGCAGGAAGCGCGCCAGTTCCAGCGCCCCGGTCAGGCCCCGGCGCCGCCAGAGGCCCCAGAGAAAAGATGCTAATGCACGCATTTTCATTCTGGCGCCAAGCAGGGCGAAGACATCCTCGGCCCGGGTCGGGAAGGTTTCGGTGAGCGAGTCCCAGACCTTCGCATCTGCCGCAGACAATGCTGCGATGCGGCCACGGTTGGCGGCCGCGTCCTGCTCTATCCCCAGCCAAGTCCCGTCCGGGAAGGCCGAGGCGAAGGGGCGGTCAATCGCCACGAAGGCAAGCCCGTGACCGGCCAATTCCTGGGCGAATTGCTTATGAAACTGACTTCCAGCGAAGAGAGACAGGTTCATCGCCGCCCAGTCATGGCGGAAGCCCGGCAGCGTGTAGTCTCCGCTTTTCACAGCTCCGCCGGGCACCGCCGCGCGCTCGAAAACGCCGACCTTCCAGCCCTTGGCCGCAAGGGTCAGGGCACAGGCCAGAGAGTTATGTCCGGCGCCGATCAGCACCGCATCGAGATCATCCACGACCAAGCCCCCACGAGTCGAAATGATATTTGCAAATGCATATAAACCTGTCTAGTCTGTTTTTGTGAAGGGCCGACACAGGCCCCGTGACAGGGAGAATCGCCATGACCGCATCCAATGTTCTGACGCAGCTTGCCGGCCTGCTGGCCAGCGGCGGCATCGAGGTGGTGGATTGCACGGGGACGCTGGGCCCCGACACGCCGCTGCTCAAGCTGCCGCCGGAACTGGCCAAGGACACGCCGCCCATCAAGATCCACCGGATCAGCGAATACGACCAGGACGGGCCGTTCTGGGCCTGGAACTGGCTGGAACTGGGCGAGCATTCGGGCACGCATTTCGACGCGCCGCACCATTGGATCACCGGCAAGGATTACTCGGATGGCTACACCGACACGCTGGACATCAAGCGCGTCGTGGCCCCGGTCAACGTGCTGGATTTCAGCGCCGAATGCGCCGCCGACCCTGATTTCCTGCTGACGGTCGACCATATCGACGCCTGGGAGGCCAAGCATGGCGCGATCAACGCCGGCGAATGGGTCGTGCTGCGCTCGGACTGGGACAAGCGCGCGCATGACGAGGCGCTGTTCCTCAACGCCAACGAAACGGGGCCGCATACCCCCGGGCCGACCGCCGAGGCGATCGAGCACCTGATCGGCAAGGGCATCGTCGGCTGGGGCAGTCAGTGCATTGGCACCGACGCGGGCCTTGCGGGCGGCATGACTCCGCCTTTCCCGGCGCATAACCTGCTGCATGCGAACAACCGCTTCGGCCTGGCCTCGCTCGCCAATCTGGACAAGTTGCCGCCCAAGGGCGCGATCCTGATCGCCGCGCCCCTGAAGATCGTCCAGGGCACCGGCTCGCCGATCCGGGCGCTGGCGCTGGTCGCGCGGGACTGACCCATGGCGGCCGATCACGTCATCATCGGGTCCGGGATCAACGGGCTCGTGGCCGCGGCCATGCTGGCGCTCAAGGGCCGCAAGGTCATGGTGCTGGAACGCGAGGACAGGCTGGGCGGCTGCCTTCTGACCGAGGCCGCGACGCTGCCGGGCTTCCAGCATGACGTGATGGCCGCGACCTGGGTGCTGTTCATGACCTCGCCCGCCGGCGCGGCGCTGGGTCCGCATCTGGCGAAGCACGGGTTCGAGTACTGCCATACCCCGCATCCCACCGCGGTGCTGCGCCCCGATGGCAGCGCGCTGGTGCTGAGCATGGATCCGGCCCGCAACCGCGCCGCCTTCAACGCGCTGGCCGCGGGCGACGGCGACCAGCATGCGGCCGATACCGGGCAGATCGCGGCGGATGCGCCATTCCTGTTCGGGCTTCTCGGCGGGTCGCTCTGGTCCTGGGGCACGGCGAAACTGCTGTTCGGGCAGGTGCGCAAACGGGGCTTGCGCGGTCTGGCCGGCTGGATGGGTCAGGCGCTGGCTCCGGCGCGCGGCTGGCTGGAGGCGCGCTATCGCAGCCCCCTGGTGCAGGCCCTCTGGGCACCCTGGGTGCTGCATTGCGGCCTGACGCCCGAATCCGCCTATTCGGCGCAGATGGGCAAGGTCATCGCCTTCGCGCTGGAGGCCGCCGGCGCACCGGTCGTCAAAGGCGGCTCGGGCGCGGCGGTCGCCGCCTTCAGATCGCTGATCGAGGCGCAGGGCGGCACCTTCCGCACCGGCGCCGATGTGTCCCGGATCGAGGTTCTGGATGGCCGCGTCACCGGGGTGATGCTGACCTCGGGCGAGACGATCGCCGCGCGCTCGGTCTTGGCCTCGGTCGCGCCGGGGCAGCTGTACGACCGGCTTCTGGGCGATGTCGAGCTGGCCCAGGATCGTGCCGCGCTGCCCGATTTCCGGCATGGGCGGGGCAATTTCCAGCTGCATTTCGCGCTGGACCGGGCGCCGGAATGGCTGACCCCGGGGCTGGAGGACGTGGCGCTGATCCACCTTTCCGACGGGATCGACGCCGTGTCGAAATCCGCCAACGAGGCCGAGCGCGGGCTCTTCCCCGAAACCCCGACAATCTGTGTCGGCCAGCCCTCCAGGATGGACCCGAGCCGTTGCCCCGAGGGCAAGGCGATCCTCTGGCTGCAGATCCCCGACGCACCCCGCGTGATCAAGGGCGATGCCGCCGGCCAGATCCCCGGCCGGAGCTGGGACGACGCCACGCGCGAGGCCTTCGCCGACCGGATCGAGGCGATCCTTGCCCGCCACATCAAGGATTTCGGCCAGATCAAGCTGGCGCGGCGTGCCTATTCCCCCGCCGATCTGGAAGCGCTGAACGTCAACCTGGTCGGCGGCGATCCCTATGGCGGACATTGCGGCATCGACCAGTTCTTCATCTGGCGCCCCTTCGCCCATTCCACCAACGGGATTGGACCCGTGCGCGGCCTGATCCATATCGGGGCCTCGACGCATCCGGGGCCGGGCCTCGGCGGCGGATCGGGGTTCAACGCGGCGAAAAGGCTGGGTGCATGAGTGATCAGGGCAAAAGACGGACGAGGCTGGGCGAAACGGGGCTGGAGGGTTTCGCGCCCTACCTCATGAACCGCATCATGGGACGCTACAACGCCGAGATCCGCTCGGCCCTGGGCAAGAACGGCCTCTCGACCCCCAAGATGCGGGCGCTCGCTGTCCTTTCGGTGGTGCAGGCGCCCCTGATCCGCGAGCTTGCCGTCAATGCCGTGACCGAACAATCGACCCTCAGCCGGGCATTGGACCAGCTGGAGGCCGATGGCCTCGTGCGGCGTGAATCCGACGTTAACGACAGCCGGGCCACCCGCATCTATATCACCGCTGCCGGGCGCGAGGTCTTCGAGGGCCTCTGGCCGCACATGACCGACGCGCAGGAAGTCATGTTCCGCGGCATTTCCGACGACGAACGGCAGGCCTTCCTGCTCACCTTGCAGAAGATGCTGCGCAACATCCGCAAACACGAATTCTGAGGACCGCATGGCCGAACGTTCATTCAAGGCCGAGGTCGCCGACCTGCGCAAGGGCGCGGGCGAGACCTTCACCGGCGAGGGGATCCTGGCGATCACCAAGGCGCTTCTGGAAAACGGCGTCGGCTATGTCGGCGGCTATCAGGGGGCGCCGATCAGCCATTTGATGGACGTTCTGGCCGATGCCGAGGATCTGCTGAAGGAACTCGACGTCCGGTTCGAGGCCAACGCCTCGGAAGCCGCCGCCGCGGCGATGCTGGCGGCCTCGGTGCATTACCCGATCCGGGGCGCCGTGACCTTCAAGGGGCCGGTGGGCGTCAACGTGGCCTCGGACGCGCTGGCCAACCTCGCGTCTTCGGGCGTGACTGGCGGGGCGCTGATCATCGTCGGCGAGGATTACGGCGAGGGCTCCAGCATCATGCAGGAGCGCAGCCATGCCTTCGCCATGAAGTCGCAATTCTGGCTGCTGGACCCGCGGCCCAACCTGCCCTCGATCGTCAAGGCGGTCGGCGACGGGTTCGAGCTGTCGGAGGCCTCCAACACCCCGGTCATGCTGATGGTCCGCATCCGCGCCTGCCACGTCACCGGCCAGTTCCAGACCCGCGACAACCAGCGCCCGCCGCTCAGCGTGCGCGAGGCTCTGGCCAAGCCGCAGCGCAATGTCTCGCGCATCGTGCTGCCACCGATGAGCTATGCGCAGGAGCATGACAAGATCAACAACCGCTGGCCAGCCGCCGAGCGCTACATCCGCGAGCACCGGCTGAACGAGCATTTCGGGCCGGAAACGGCGCCGGTCGGCATCGTCTGCCAGGGCGGGATGTACAACGGCGTGATCCGGGCGCTGCAGCGGCTGGGTCTGGCGGATCTCTATGGCAACACGCAGGTGCCGATCTATTGCCTGAATGTGACCTATCCCCTGCTGCCCGACGAATTTGCCGGGTTTTGCGCCGGGAAGGAGGCCGTGCTGGTGGTCGAGGAAGGCCAACCCGAGTTCCTGGAACAGGCTTTCGCCACGATGATGCTGCGCTCGGGGTCTTCGACCCGGCTGCACGGGAAGGACATCTTCCCGATGGTGGGCGAATACACCGGACAAGTGATGAAGGACTCGCTGGAAACCTTCCTGCGCCAACACGCCCCGACCCTGCTGCCGGCGCAGGTTCTGGCGCCGAATACCGAGGCCCCGGCCATCCCCGACCTGTCGAAGACCGTGCCGATCCGCCCGCCGGGGTTCTGCACCGGCTGCCCGGAACGCCCGATCTTCGCCGCGATGAAGCTGGTGCAGAAGGAACTGGGCGAGCATCAGATCAGCGCCGATATCGGTTGCCACCTGTTCGCCTCGCTGCCGCCCTTCAACATCGGCGGGGCGACGATGGGCTACGGCCTTGGCCCGGCGTCCAACGCGGCCTTTGACGGCGGCAAGGCCGGGGGCGCCGAGAAACGCTCGATCGCGGTGATCGGCGACGGCGGGTTCTGGCACAATGGCCTGTCCTCGTCGTTCGGGAACATGGCGTTCAACAAGTCGGACGGCGTGGCAGTCATCGTCGACAATTATTACTCGGCCGCGACCGGCGGGCAGGACGTCATGTCCTCCCGCGCCCAGAATCCGACCAAGGCCACCAACAACCCGATCTCGAAGGCGCTGCGCGGCATCGGCATCGACTGGGTGAAGCAGGTCGACCGGACCTATGACGTGGCGGGCATGCGCGACATCTTGCGCGAGGCGCTGACCACCGATACGCCCGGGCCGAAGGTCATCGTCGCCTCGTCCGAATGCATGCTGAACAAGCAGCGGCGCGAGAAACCCCTGCGCAATGCCGCGATCCGCGAGGGGCGCCGGGTCGAGGCGCCGCGCTTCGGCGTGGACGAAGCCGTCTGCACCGGCGATCACGCCTGCATCCGGCTGTCGGGCTGCCCCTCGCTGTCCCTGAAGAAACTGGACGATCCCTTGCGGGACGATCCGGTGGCCGCCATCGACACGTCCTGCGTCGGCTGCGGCAATTGCGGCGAGGTAGCCGAGGCCGCGGTCCTCTGCCCTTCGTTCTACGAGGCGCGGGTGATCCACAACCCCTCGGCCCTGGAACGCCGGCTGAACGGCTGGCGGCAGGGTCTGATCGGCTGGCTGGCGAAGCGCCGCCAGTCCCGCCGCCTGAGCTTCGAGGAGAGCGCGGCATGAGCGTCACTTTCCCCCCGCCCGCCGATGCGGGCAATGTGATCAAGCTGGCGATCCTGGCCGTGGGCGGTCAGGGCGGCGGCGTGCTGGGCGGCTGGATCGAGACGCTGGCGCGCTCGCAGGGCTATGCCGTGCAGGCGACCTCGGTCGCAGGCGTGGCGCAACGCACGGGCGCGACGATCTATTATCTGGAGATGGCACCCGAGGGCCCGGTCGCGCCGGTCTTTTCGCTCGCCCCGGCGGCGGGCGATGTGGATGTGATGATCGCGGCCGAGATGATGGAGGCCGGGCGGGCGATCCTGCGCGGCTTCGTCACGCCCGACCGGACGGTGCTGATCGCCTCGACCCACCGCGCACTGGCGGTCAGCGAGAAGATGGTGCCGGGTGATGGCATCGCCAATGCCGACGAGGTTCGGGCCGCGGCCGAGGTCGCCGCGCGCGGGCTGGTGCTGGCCGATTTCGAGGCGGCGGCGCTGAAGGCGGGCTCGGTCATCTCGGCCAGCCTGTTCGGCGCGCTGGCGGGATCGGGCGCCCTGCCCTTCCCGGTCGAGGCTTTCGAAGCGGCGATCCGCGCCGGTGGCAAAGGGGTCGAGCCCTCGCTCCGCGCCTTCGCGGCGGGGCGCGAGGCGGCGTTGGACGGCAATGTCCCCGCTCCGGTCAAAGGCCTGCCGAAGACTCCGGGCGCCGCGCGCGGGCCGGAGAAGCTGACCCGGGGCTGGCAGGCGCTGGCCGACCGCGTTTCCACCCTGCCCGCTGCCGTCCGGCCGATGGCGCTGGCCGGTCTGCGCAAGGTGGTGGATTTTCAGGACCTTGCCTATGGCGAGGCCTATCTGGACCGTCTGGAAACCGCCGCCCGCGCGGACCACGGAATCGACAATGCCTTCACCATTGCGGCCGCGAAATACCTCGCCAATGCCATGGCTTATGACGACGTGATCCGCGTGGCCGATGCCAAGACCAGGCCCGAGCGGCTGGACCGGATCCGGGCCGAGATGGGCGGAGCCGAGGTCATGCAGCTGACCGAATTCACCCATCCGAGGGCCGAGGAAGTGGTCTCGCTGCTGCCGCGCGCCCTGGGTCAGGCGATCATGGACCGGCCGCGCCTGCTGGGCTTCATCGACCGGCGGGTGAACAAGGGGCGCAGGCTCAGGACCGACCGGCTGCTGCCCTTCCTGCAACTGCATATGCTCGCGTCGATGCGTGGCTGGCGGCCGCGCAGCCTGCGCCATGCCGAAGAGATGGCGCATCTGGACCGCTGGTTCACCACCGCGCTGGACCGCGCGCCGCGCGATCTGGCGCTGGCCACGGCAACGCTGCAGGCCCGGCGGCTGGTGAAGGGCTATTCCGACACCCATGCGCGCGGACTGGGCAAGTTCGACCGGGTGATGGAGGGAATCGCGCTGGTCGAGGGGCGGGACGACGCCGCCGACTGGGCCCGCCGCCTGACTACCGCGGCACTGCAGGACGAAGAGGGCGTGGCGCTGGACGGTGTGCTGAAGACGATCCGCAGCTTCCTCGACTGACCCGGCTCAGCGCGGGGCGCCGATCCGGCCGATGGCCAGGGCGCAGCGTCGCAACACGTCCAACACCCGCTCCAGCCGCCCTGACTCGTCGAAAGCGTTGACCGAGGCGGTGGTCGCCAGCACAAAGGGCACCTGTCCCAGCCCGCCCAGAGGCACGGCGACCCCGGCCGCGCCCAGCTCGAATTCGTCGCGGGCAAAGGCATAGCCCTGCTCGCGCGCCGTCTCGACCGCGGCGCGCAGGGGGGCGGCATCCAGTTCCGTCGCCTCGGTATAGGGCTGCGGCGAGCGGGCGGCGAGGGCCTGATCCAGCACCTCGGCGCTTGAGCGCGCCAGCAGCATCCGCCCCACCGCCGTGTGTAGCAAGGGCAGCGCGCTTCCGATACCGAAGCCCAGCGTCACCCGGGCCGAAGCCGGCGCAGCGCGGTCGACATAGACCGCGTGAAGCCGGTCGCGGGTGGCGAGCGCGACTTCCATGTCCAACTCTTCGGCCGCGTGGCGCAGGACGGGCTGCACCACCCGCCCGACCTGCAAGCCGCGCAGAAACCCGCCCGCCAGCGTCAGCACCCGGGGCGCGAGGCGCAGGCCGCCCTCGCCCTCTTCCAGATAGCCGCAGCGCACCAGCGTCAGGCAGAGCCGCCGCACCACCGCCCGGTCGAGGCCCGAGCGGCGGGTGATCTCGGGCAGGGTCAGTTGGGGCGTGCCGGTCTCGAAACAGGCCAGCACCTCCAGCCCCTTGGCCAGGGTCAGGGCGAAATCGCGATCGCTCATTTGACAGGTCTCCCGCACTCTGGCAAAGTTCACATATCGCCCACTATGTGCGATTATCGCACGATTCGCAAGGGGAGCCCGAGCCGATGTCCGCCGAAACGCCACCTGCCGAGGGCTGGGTGCAGATCGCCACGACGGCCGATCTGGACCGCCCCCGCCCGCTGATCCCGGTGACGCTGGCCGGCCGCCGGCTGGTCCTTTTTCGCGACGACGAGGGGCAGCTGGGCCTGATCGGCCGTCATTGCCCGCATCGCGGCGCCGACCTGTGTTATGGTCGGCTCGAAGACAACGGCCTGCGCTGCCCGTTCCACGGCTGGCATTTCGACCGGACGGGTCAATGCGTCGAGCAACCGGCCGAGCCCGAAGGCTCGCGCATGCACGAGCAGATCCGCATCCCGATGGTGCCGGTGCGGGAAAAGGATGGCGCGATCTGGGCACGGGTCGGCGTGGAACTGGAACAGGCAGCCGCAGCGGGGACAGACGCATGATCAGCCAGCAGCTCAACGACCGCATCACCCGCATCGCCCCCGGCACCCCGGCGGGCGCCGTGCTGCGGCAATATTGGCAACCCGCCGCTCTGGTGGATGAACTCGCCCATGGGCCGCTGGTGCCGGTCAACCTGCTGGGCGAACGGCTGGTCCTGCGGCAGGGCGCGCAGGGGCTGGAGCTGGCGACCCGCATCGCCTCCCCGGATGAGGCACCGACGTATTACCCGGCTTCCGACGCCATCCAGGTCGACGCCGCGGGGCCGGTCTATCCGACCGAGACCCGCGCGGGTCTGGTCTTCGCCTATCTCGGCGAAGGCGCCCGGCCGCCCTTCCCCGCCTTCGACTGCTTCCGCGCGCCCGATACCCATGTCTTCGCCTTCAAGGGGCTCTGGGAATGCAACTGGCTGCAGGCGCTGGAGATCGGCATCGACCCGGCCCATGCCTCGTTCCTGCACCGTTTTCTGGAGGATGAGGACCCCGCCGACAGCTATGGCAAGCAGTTCCGCGACAAGGCGGGGGCGACCGACATTCCGATGACCAAGCTCTTGCGCGACTATCCCCGCCCGGAAATCCGGGTGGATGAGACCGATTACGGCCTCAAGATCACTGCGCTGCGCCACATGGAGAACGGCCATACCCATGTCCGCGTCACCAACCAGATCTTCCCCGAGGCGATCTGCATCCCGATGTCGCGCGAAATGACCATCACCCAGTGGCATGTCCCGGTGGATGACCAGACCTGCTATTGGGTTACCGTCTTCACCAGTTTCGACAAGCCGGTGAACAAGGAACTGATGCGCGCGCAGCGGCTGAAGGAGCATCGGCTGCCCGATTACGCGCCGCTGAAGAACCGCCGCAACGATTACCATTACGACCCGGCCGAACAGGCGGCGCTGACCTATACCGGCATGGGGCTGGACATCAACGTCCACGACCAATGGGCGGTCGAGGGGATGGGCGCCATTCAGGACCGCACGCAGGAGCATCTGGGCCGCTCGGACGTGGCGATCATCCGCTACCGGCGGATGCTGCGGCGGATGATGGATGCGCTGGAACAGGGCGACCGCACCGCGCTGCCGATGCATGGTGACGGCGCGGCGCGGATCGTCGGACCGCTGTCGAACGACGCGATTGCCGAGACCGCCGACTGGCAGGCGGTGAGCCGCGCGGCCGATCTGGCGCGGCGGGCGGCCTGCCCCTGGGATGCAACGGTGTGACGATGGACGGGGCGATCAAGGGGGCGCTCTTCGAGCGCGGCTTGTTGACCGAGGATCAGGCACGCGCCGGGGCGGAACTCGCCGCCCGGGTGGCGGCCGAGGGGTTCGAGACGGTGCGCCTGCTCTTCGCCGACCAACACGGCATTCTGCGCGGCAAGGCGATTGCGGCACGGACGCTGGGCTCGGCGCTGGCCTCGGGTCTGTCAGTGCCCTCGACGCTGATCCTGAAGGACACGGCGCATCGCACGGTGTTCGACGTCTGGAAGGACGGGCTGACGCTCGACGGCGTGTCGCTGGCGGGCGCCGGGGACCTGTTGCTCGTGCCCGATGTCGCCACCTTCACCCCCCTGCCCTGGTCGCCGCATTCGGCGATCATCCTGTGCGACCTTGCCTATCGGTCGGGACAAAGGGTGTCAGTCTCGCCGCGCGGCGTGTTGCGCCGGGCCACCGAGGCGCTGGCCCGCACCGGCCATGACGCGGTGATGGGGCTGGAGGTCGAGTTTCAGGTCTTCGCCATCGAGGACGACGGCCTTTCCCACGACCAAGCCACCATGCCCCCCGCCGCCCTTACCACCCGCAACACGACGCAGGGCTGGGCCTTCCTCACCGAAACCCGCTATGGCGCGGTGGAGCCCCTGCTGGACGAGATCCGCCGCGCGGCCGAGGCGATGGGCCTCGCCCCCCGCTCGATGGAGATCGAGATGGGGCCGTCGCAGTTCGAATTCACTTTCGACGCCTCGGACCCGATGACTCAGGCCGACCGCTTCGTCCTGTTCCGCATGATGGTCAAGGACATCTGCCAGCGGCAGGGCCTGCACGCCAGTTTCATGCCCAAGCCTCGGGTGGCAAATGCGGTGGCGAACGGCTGGCACATCCACCAGTCGCTGGTCTCGCGCCAGACCGGGCGCAACGTCTTCACCCCCGCCGTCGATGGCGAACCGACCGCCGAGGCCGGGGCCTGGATCGCCGGGCTTCTGGATCATGCGCCGGCCACCTGCCTGCTGACCAACCCCACGGTCAACGGCTACAAGCGCTTCAGCGCCTTTCAACTGGCGCCGAACCGGGTGCAATGGGGCACCGACAATCGCGGCGCCATGCTGCGGACGCTGCTCTATGCGGGGGATCCGGCATCCCGGATCGAGAACCGCGTCGCCGATACCGCCGCCAACCCCTATTACGCGCTGGCTGGGCAGATCCTGTCCGGGCTGGACGGGCTGAACCGGGGCGCGACGCCGCCGCCCCCCACCCTCACCCCCTATGCCGAGGATCAGGTGAGCCTGCCCGCGACGCTGGACGCAGCCATCCAGGCTTTCGAGGCCTCGCCACTCTATGCGCAGGCGCTGGGAGCGGATTTCGTCCGCTACCTGTCGCATCTGAAGCGGGCGGAATGGGGGCGGTATCTGGCGACGATCTCGGAATGGGAACAGGCCGAGTATTTCACCCTGTTCTGAGGCACGCATGGCCGATCACCCCGTCGCCGGGCATTTCTTCGAAGAGATCATCGACGGCTATTTCCCGCTGGGCGAGAGCCTGCGGCAGATGCTGGCGCGGCAGGATTTCGGCGCGGCGCTGGTGGTGATCACCCATGCGCCGGTGCTGCATTGGCCGGGCGATGACGGCCAGGGCCCAGTGCCGATGCGCCTGCAGACGGCGACGGCGGGTCTGATCCGCGCCTTTATCGCGCTGGCGGTGTTGAAGGGCAACGGGATGCGGCTGAGCGGGGTGGCGGACTGGCGCTGGCCGGGGGCGGATCACGGGTTGAGCGCCGGAACGCGGCTGGCGGAACCTGCCTTCCTGCGCGGTATCGGGCTGCGGCCCGGGGCCGAGGATGGCGGCGCCTTCGGTCTGGTTCGCCGGGACGACACCTCGGGCCTGGGCATCGCCGGGCCGGACGTGCCCGGCTGGGGCTTCACCCGCCCGGTTGACGGGATCCTCCGCGATATCGGGGCCATCGCCCGGCCGGACAGCCCCGGCGGCACGGGGCCGCGGCTGTCGGTCGATCTGTCGGACCCGGGCCACGCCGCGGCATCGGCGGCGATGGCGCGCGATCTCGGCCTTTAACCGTCAGATCGGAATGTCGCGCCCCGCAGCGATCGATTCCATGGTGATCAGCGAGGTCACATTCTCCAGTTCCAGCCTTGCGATCAGCCGCTGATAGACCTGATCGAACCCGTTCATGTCGGCCGCCACCACCTTCAGGATGTAATCGTACTCGCCGGCGATCCGGTACATGTCGATCACCTGCGGAATCGCTAGAACCTCGCGCCGGAAACTCTCCAGCCATGGCCGTGAATGATTGCGGGTGCGGATCATCATGAAGACGGTCAGCGGCAGGCCCAGCTCGGCCGCGTCCAGCCGGATCGTCTGGCCCTTGATCACGCCCTCGGCCTGCAAGCGGTTCAGCCGACGCCAGCAGGCGTTCTGGCTGAGGCCCACCGCCTCGGCCAAGGCGCGCTGGGGCTGGGACGCGTCCCGCTGCAGAGCCCGCAGGATGCGGCGATCAATCTCGTCGAGTTTGGGTCCACCTTCGTTCATGTGATCGAAAATAGCTGCAGTACGGGCAAAGTTCGATAGAAATTATTGCCTCCGCCTTGGGTAGCCTCTGCCCCAATGACAGGAGCCCCCATGCCCGAGACCCCTTTCTTCGACCAATTCCGCAGCCAGCTTGACGGCGCCGACAGGATCGAGCGCCTGCGACAAGGCCTGATCGGCGACGGGCGGATGATCGACGGCCCGCAGGGACCCCGCCTGCTGATCTATGCCGATTATGTGGCCTCGGGCCGGGCGCTGCGTCAGGTGGAAACGGCGGTGTTGGACGAGATCCTGCCCTACTACGCCAACAGCCATACCGAGGGCTCCTATTGCGGCGCCTTTGTCACGCGGTTGCGGCGGGAGGCGCGGGCGGTGATCGCCCGGCATTGCGGCGCGGACGAGCGCTTCGCCACGATCTTCGCGGGCTCGGGGGCCGCGGCGGGGCTGAACCGGCTGGTTGCGCTGCTGGGCCTGCCGCAGGACGTCGCTGCCGGGCGTCAACCGCTGGTGCTGATCGGACCTTATGAGCATCATTCCAACATCCTGCCCTGGCGCGAATCCGGTGCCGAATTGCGCGAGATCCCCGAGGATCCGGCGACTGGCGGGCCGTGCCTCACCACACTGGAGTCGGAACTCCTCGCCGCCGAAGGCCGCCCCGTGATCGGCGCCTTTTCCGCCGCGTCGAACGTGAGCGGCATCCTGACCGATACGGTGGCGGTGACGCGGCTGCTGAAGCGCCATCGCGCGCTGGCGATCTGGGATTACGCGGGCGGCGCCCCCTATATCGCGATGTCGATGGACGCGGGCACCGACCATGAAAAGGACGCCATCGTCTTCTCGCCCCACAAATTCATCGGCGGGCCGAGCGCCTCGGGCGTGCTGATCTTGCGAAAGGCGGCCGCGCGGCGCGACACGCCGTTCTGGCCGGGCGGCGGGACGGTCACCTATGTTTCGCAATGGGGGCATGATTACAGCACCTCGCTGGAAACGCGCGAGGAAGCGGGCACGCCCAACGTTCTGGGCGACATCCGCGCGGCGCTGGCCGTCGTGGTGAAGGAGGCGATGGGGCAAGACTGGCTGAACGCCCGCCACGCGGCGCTGCGCGCCCGCGCGGTGGCCACCTTCGAGGCGCTGCCGGGCTTCCATTACGCGGGCAAGGGCACCCCGGCACGCGCCCTGCCCTTCTTCTCGTTCTGGCTGGAGGGACGCGACCGGCATCAACAGATCACCCGCGCGCTGTCCGATCATTTCGGCATCCAGACCCGCAGCGGCTGCGCCTGTGCCGGCCCCTATGGACACCGGCTCTTCGGTATCGGGCACGCGGAAAGCGACGCCATCCGCCGCCGCATCCAGTCGGGCGACGATGCGGCCCGGCCCGGTATTACCCGCTTCAACCTCAGCGCCCTGATGACCGACGACAAGACCGCATTTATCCTCGAGGCCATCGCCCGGATCGCCCGGAACCCGGCGCAGTACCTGCCGTTCCCGGCGCCGCTCGCCAAGGCGGGCTGACACGAAAACGGCCCCCGGCTCGGGGGCCGTTTCCTGTTGCGCGAAGGGTCGGCTTATTCGCCCGCCACCGGCACCGCTTTCGGCGCCTCGTGGTGATGGTGCTCCTTCACCGGACGCATCAGCATATTGGCGATGAAGCCCACGACCAGCAGCGCCGCCATGCAATACATCGTAGTGTTGTAGAGCGAGGGCGTCGGGTCGATGGTGCCCGCGGGGGCGATCTCCATCAGCCGGGCGATGGTCACTGTCCGCGCCGCGACCAGCTGGTCGAGTTGCGCCAGCGGCGCTCCGAACCGCTCGGCAAAAGCGGCCGCATCGACGCGCGAGGCCAGGTCGCGGATGGCGCTGTTGACCGACATCTCGCGCAGCGAGGTGATGGCCAGCGGCCCCAGCACCCCCGCCAGCGACCAGGCGGTCAGCAGGCGCCCGTGGATGCCGCCCACATGCATGGTGCCGAACATGTCGGCCAGATAGGCCGGGATCGTGGCAAAGCCGCCGCCGTACATCGAAAAGATGATCATCGTCGCGATGTAGAAGCCGATCAGATAGATGATCGCCGGATTGGTGGCCACCGCGCTGGCGAAATAGGGGATCGAGAGATAGAGCAGCGTCCCCAGCGCGAAGAAGCAGGTATAGGTGGCCTTTCGCCCGATGTAATCCGAGGTCGAGGCCCAGAAGAACCGCCCGACCATGTTGAAGACCGAGATCATGAACACATAGGTCGAGGCGAATGCGGCCGTGACGATCAGCGGCATGACCGAACCGAAGATCTCGGACATCATGGTCTTGGCGACCCCGATCACGCCGATCCCGGCGGTCACGTTGAAGCACAGCATGATCCAGAGCTGCCAGAATTGCGGCGTCTTCAGCGCCTGGTCGATATGGACGTGGTTCTGCGAGACCATGCCCGAAGCGACCGGCTTGGGCTCCCATCCCGCCGGTTTCCAGTTGGGCGCGGGCACGCGGTACTGGAAGGCGGCCAGGATCATGACGATGAAATAGACCACGCCCAGCGTCATGAAGGTGCCCGCAGCGCCGGTGTTGCCGGTACCGATGACATAGACGCCCGCCTCGCCGCCGAAGGGCGCGGCCTGCGCGGCGGTGGCGATCACCACCTCGACCCGGCCCGCGGCGGTTTCGGCGAAGACCCGGCCGCTCTCGACCACGGTGGCGACGGCATCCTGCGCGCCCAGGAAGTCGGGCGCCTTCTGGAACATCTCCAGCAGCCAGCCCTTGACCGGCGTGGCGATCATCGCCCCGCCGCCGAAGCCCATGATGGCCATGCCGGTCGCCATGCCGCGGCGGTCGGGGAACCAGCGGATCAGCGTCGAGACGGGCGAGACATAGCCCAGCCCCAGCCCGCAGCCGCCCAGCACCCCGTAGCCGAGATAGAGCAGCCAGAGCTGATGGGTGGAGATCCCGAACGAGCCGATGATGAACCCTCCGCCCCAGAGGATCGCGGCGACGACGCCGACCATGCGGGGGCCGACCTCTTCCAGCCATTTGCCGGCGAAAGCCGCGGCGAGGCCTAGGAAGACGATGGCGACCGAGAAGATCCAGACGACGGAGCCAAGACTCCAATCCTCGGCCGAGGAGGCGACGACGCCCAGTTCCCGCGTCAGCGGCGGGTTGAACACCGACCAGGCATAAACCGAGCCGATGCAGAGATGGATGGCGATGGAGGCGGGCGGAACCCGCCAACGGTTGTATCCCGGTTCGGCGACGATGTGGCTCTTGTGCAAGAACCCCAGCGCGCCCCCTGACGCTTTGCTCATTCTCGATCCTCCCTGTCGGTTCCCCGGGGTCGCGGCCTCCTACCGCGGCTCCCGTGACAGCATGCGACGGCATGCCACAGACGAAAGGCACCGCTGCTCCCTTCTCTGTCAAGGATTTTCTACATATATAACAATATCTTAGATTGATCCTTGCGGACATTCTGTCCGCCCGATGCTGCACCAGCCGCCCCAGAACGGGACATTTTGTCCCCGGTCCCCCGGCCGGTCCCCCCGGATTTGCGTCAAAGTGACCGGATCACGCCCCGGGCGCCAAAGGCAAAGAAATTTCGAACCGCGTGCCCTGACCGGGCTCGGACCGGACCGAGATCTGGCCGCCGACCTGCCCCACCAGTTGCTGACTGATCGACAGGCCCAGCCCGGTGCCTTGCGCCTGTTTGGTGGTGAAGAAGGGGTCGAAGACCCGCGAGAGGATCTCGGGCGGGATGCCGGTGCCGGTATCGGCGAGGCTGACGACCAGCTGATCGCCCCGCGCCTCGGTGCCCACGCTGAGCACCCCGCCCTCGGGCATGGCATGGACTGCATTCAGCACCAGATTGACGATCACCTGCTGCAATTCGGTGCGCGACATGCTGACCTGCCCGGCGCTGTCGAAACGCGTCTCGACCCGGATCCCCGCCGCATCGAGTTGGCGCCGGGTCAGCACCAGACAATCGCGGACCACATCGGCCGGGGCGATCAGGGTCCGGGCACCGGAATAATCCTCGGGCCGGGCGAATTGCAGCAGTTTCGAGACGATGACGCTGATGCGATAGACCTGATCGTCGATCAGGCGGAATTCCTCGCGCACCGGTGCCGCGCCCTCGCCCAGGATGCTGCGGGCAAGGTCCAGGTTGCCCTGGATCACCGCCACCGGGTTGTTGATCTCATGCGCGACCGAGGCGGTGATCTCGCCCACCGTCGCCAGTTTTTCAGACATGATCAGCCGCTCGGTGGTCCGCTCGATGCGCCGGTTCGCCTCGCGCAGATCGGCGGTGCGTTCCTCGACCTTGGCTTCCAGACTCTCGGCCCAGTCGCGCAACTCGCGGTCCCGCGCCTGCACCTGGTCGAGCAGTGTGTCGAGATGGGCAGCCACCTGCGTAATCTCGTCCGCCTCGCCGCTGACATGGTTGCGCGCCTCCAGATCCCCGGCCTCGACCCGGGCCATGGTGCGGTTCATCCCCTCAAGCGGCAGGAAGATCCGCCCGGCCCATCGCAGGAAGATCGGGATCGACATCAGCGCGATCAGCAGGAAGGCACCGGTCAGCGCCAGCGCCGAATTGCGCTTGGCCTCGCGGAACGGGGTTTCCAGAAAGCCGACATAGAGCATACCGACCCGCTGGCCAAAGCTGTCGACGATCGGCTCATAAGCCGAGATATACCAGTCGTTCACCACGAAGGCCCGGTCCAGCCAGATCTGCCCCTGATCCAGCACCTGCGCCCGCACCTCGGCCGAGACCCGCGTCCCGAGCGCGCGCACATTCTCGAAAAGCCGCACATTGGTCGAGACGCGCACATCCTCCAGAAACAGCGTGGCGGTGCCCTGACTGCCCTCGGGCAGGCTCTGCTCGCGATAAACGAGGTCGTTGATCGTGTCGATGAAGCCGAGGTTCTGGTTCAGGAGCGTGCCGCCGACCAGCGCCGCCACCCTGCCCCCTGGCAGCCGCACCGGCGCCGCCGAATGAATGACGATACCGCGGCTCTCGACGCTGCGGTCGGTCGGCACGGCGCCGCGGGTCGGCACCAGCGGCAGCGCCGCGCGCAACGCCAGCGCCGGGTCCTGCACGCGCAGATCCTCGGCCGCGAAGACGTCGACCGCGCTGTGCCAGCGCCCGTTCAGGGCCGCCGTCACCACCGGCCAGCGCGCCGCCCCCTCGGCATCGGCGAGATAGAGAAAATCGAGGCCCAGCCGCTGCCGCTCCCCCTCCAGGAAATCGCGCAACCGCTCCCCGGCGATGGCGTCGCGCAGATCGGTCGACCGCGCCACCGCATCGACCCTTTCGCCCGAGAACTCCACCAGCCGGCGCAGGTATTGATCGGCAATCGTCAGATCGCCCGTCACCTTGTTGATCAGGATATCGTCGATCTTGCCCGACCAGCGCCACATGGTCCCGCCCAGCATCAACGGCAGCAGCACCACCATCGGCAAGAGCGCGATCACCAGAAGCCGCACCCGCACCGAGGTAATCCAGCGCTTCAGCCGCCCCATTCAGAACCCCCAGGCCGCGCATTTCCGGTCGATGGTCTTGCGCGAGACACCCAGAAGCCGCGCCGCCTCGCTGCGGTTGTTGCCGGTCAGCTCAAGCGCCCGCAGGATCTCGCGCCGTTCCAGATCCTCCAGCGGCGTGACAGGGACAGCGCGGGCGGGGGCGCTCAGCGTCTCGATGGGGAAATGGCCGAAGATCAGCGAGCGTTCGATGAAATTGCGCAATTCGCGGATATTGCCCGGCCAGTCGTGCCGCAGCAGCGCCGAGCGAAGGGCGGGCGAGAGGTCGAGCTTCGGCAGCGAATGGGCGGCCGAGATTTCGCTCAGGAACAGCTCGGCCAGTTCCAGGATGTCGGTGCCCCTTTCGCGCAGCGCCGGCATGGCGATCTCGACCACCGTGGCGCGGAAATAGAGGTCCTCGCGGAAGGCGCCGCTTTCGACCGCGGGCAGCAGCGGGCGGCTGGATGACAGCACGAAGCGCAGGTCCAGCTGCTGGTCGCGCTCTGTCCCCACGGGGCGGATCACGCCATCCTCCAGCACGCGGAGCAGCGCGTTTTGCGCCCCGGGGCTGAGTTCGGCAACCTCGTCCAGAAACACCGTCCCCCCGGCGGCCGAGGCGAGCAAGCCCTCGCGCGCGTCCTTGGCGCCCGGGAAGGCGCCTGCCGAATGGCCGAAAAGCTCCACCTCGATCAATTCATTGGGGATGGAGCCGCATTGGATCGCCACGAACGGCCCGGCGGCCCGGGCCGAGCGCGCGTGCAGATGCCGTGCCGCCACCTCCTTGCCCGACCCGCAGGGGCCGGTCAGCAGAACCGGAGTCGACACATTCGCCACCCGTTCCAGCAGCGTGCGCACTTCCGACACCGCAGCCGAGGCGCCGACCAGTTCCGTGCGCCGCCGCTTGCCCAGACCGACCGTCTCCAGCTCGCGCCGCAGAAGCCGGTTCTCGCGCCGGAGCCGCGCGATCTCCAGACAGCGGCGCAGCGCGGTCAGGATCTGGTTCGAGCGGAAGGGTTTCAGCACGAAGTCGGACACACCGGCACGGACCGCCTCGATCGCAGTTTCCAGATCGGCATAGGCGGTAATCATGATCGTGTCGCTGAAACCGCCCTGAAAGCGCTGTTCGGCCAGCCAGTCGAGCCCGCGCTGGCCAGGCATCATGTTGTCCAGCACCATGACATCGTATTGCCGTTGGCGCAGCAGCCGCGCAGCGGCTTCGGCATGCTCGGCCTCATCGACCCGGCGGCAAAGGGGTTCGAGCGTCTTGACCAGGAAATGGCGCATGCCCGGCTCGTCATCGACCACCAGAACGCTGGCACTGGCCAAGGGGTCCTGCCCCGCATTGCTGCCCGCGCTCATGACGCCCATCCCCCCGGCTGAGGACCGAACGCTACAGGCGGTGGCTCGGGCTTGTCCAGCCGTGAGGGGCTTGTGGTGCGGGGATGCGATCTGCGGCCGAAGTTTATTCGCGAAACGGGCTCAAAGGGTCCATTCTTCAATGCGCATAATCGGACTATTTTGCGCGCCACCTTGACGACTTGTCTTGTGCAGGTTTAGTCATGATAAGTTCTCATTATCATGACTCTTGAACATTGCCTTGAATCGGCTCAGTCTGGCTGCGCATGGAGGCTCAGATGCCGTCGATCAGGATGTCCAGCGCGCGTTTCAGCGCATCGCGATGCGCTGCCAGGCTGCCGACCCGGTTGCGCAACTCGCGTCCCGGCACGGCGGCGAGTTCTTGCACGCGCACCACCCAGCGCTGCCCCCCGTGCTCGACCAAGGGCGTCAGTCCGGGGAACGCGGCGTATCGCTCGGCCTCTCGCAACGGTGCGACCACCCGCGAAGCCTCGATACCGATGAGGTCAGTCTGCAGGTCGACGACCAATTGGCCGCCCGGCAATCGGTACAGGTCGAACTGCGCCATCAGAAACCACGATAGCCCGCCAGTGGCAGGCCCTCGTCCTCGACCTCCTGCGCATAGGCGTGCAACGCGGCGGCATTGGCCTCGCGCCATTGCCGGTTGCGCTCGATCCGCGTCGCTTCGGCAATCGCGGCCTCGGCCAGCCGCGACATGTTCAGCCCCAGCGCGCGTGCGGATTGCGCGACCTCGGCATCGAGGGTCAGGTTGACCTTGATACGGGCCATAAAGACTCCTCTTTCATACGCCTGGACCACCAGTATATTCCATCCGGACGACACGGCAAGATGACCCTCCCCCTCCCCGCCCACGCGCAGCTCTCCCCCGCCGATGAACAGGCGTTGACCGAGCTGTTCCGCAAGGGCACGCCGGCCAATACCCTGCGCGCGTGGGAGCGCGATCTGGCCTATATCGCGGCCTGGAAGATGACCGCTTTCGGCACCCCGCTCAGCTGGCCCGAGGAGGAGAGCGTCGCCCTTCGCTTCGTGCTGCATCATGCCGCGGACCTGACCCAGGCGACCGGTCCCGCCCGCACCGTCGCCGAGGCGCTGATCGCGCTCGGCCTCCGGCGCAGCCTTACGGCCCCTGCCCCGTCGACGCTGGATCGCCGCATCGCCAGTTGGCGGGCCTTTCACCGGATGCGCAACCTCGCCTCGCCCTTCGAGGCGCCGCTGTTGCAACAGGCCCGACAGAAGGCCCGCAGGGCCCTGGCCCGTCCCCGCCAGCCGAAATCACCGCGCCCCGTCACCCGTGAGGTTCTGACCGCGCTGCTGGCCAGTTGCGACGACAGCCTGCGCGGAATCCGCGACCGGGCGATGCTGACGCTGGCCTTCGCCTCGGGCGGGCGCCGGCGGTCCGAAGTGGTGGCGCTGGATCTGGCCGATGTCGACCTACGGCCCTTCGCTGCCCGGGGGCTGATCTGGCTGCGGCTGCTGGAAACCAAGACCACCGGCAAGGGCGAGGCCCCGCGCCTGCCGCTCAAGGGTCCCGCCGCCCGCGCGCTGCTGCATTGGATCGAGACGGCGGACCTCGACGATGGCCCCCTATTCCGCCCGGTCTCGCGCAGCGACCGGGTGTTGAACCGCCGTCTCGCCCCCGACGCGCTGCGGGTCATCCTGCGTCACCGGCTGGCACTGGCCGGCCTGCCCGAGGATTTCGCCACACCGCACGGCCTGCGCGCGGGGTTTCTGACACAGGCCGCCCTGGACGGCGCCCCGCTGGCCGCGGCCATGGCGCTGAGCCTGCACCGCTCGGCGATCCAGGCGCAGCGCTATTACGCCGATGTCGAGATCAGTGCCAATCCGGCGACGGATCTGCTGGGGGAATGATCTCCCAGCGATCTGTCCCCGCGGGGACACTCACTGATCGAGCGCCGCGAAAAAGGCGGCGACGGCCTTTTCCAGCCGCAGCCGGTCGATGGCCGAGAAGTCGCGCGGCAGCCGCAGTTCAACCCGCCCGTCCGAAGCGGTACATTGCGCGATCTGCGCGCCATGCGCGACCCTGAGCGTGGTCTTGGCGCCGGGCTTGCGGGGTTTGACCTCGCCACCAGTTGGGGGCGCCGCCTCAGGCGTATCGGCAAGGATCCGCAGCAAGGCCAACTCCCGCTCCGCATCACGATCAGGCTCGGCACGCAGGCGACGGGCCAGGCGATTGACGAAGCCCGGCTCCTTCTCGACCCGTTTCCACAGCGCCAGACCCAGCGCCCTGGGCATCGCCGGGGCATGGGCCAGTTCCTCGCCCAGGGCGTCGAGCAGCATGGCGAAGTTGCGGATGTAGATCCGCTTTTGCCGGTTGGCCGAGGCAAAGAGCGTCTTGATTGCCTCGTCCAGCGACCTGGCCGGACATTCGGGATCGCGCACGTAGGCGCGCGCGAGTTCCGCCATCTCCGCAAACGAAATGTCCCGCCGCACCAGGTTCTCATCCACCATCCGGCGATAAAGCAGCTCGATCCCCTCGCCCGGCGGCACCAGCCCGGCCGGGATCGCGGCATAGGCCGAATCGCCGGTCTCGACCAGCAATTCGCGATAGGCCGTGAGCCGGCGGAAGCCCTGAACCAGCTCATATCCCTCGCCGCGCTGAACGACGCGGATCGGGTTCGACAGACCGATCTCGCGGATCGATTCCTTCAGTTCGTCCAGCTCCTCGTCCCGCTCGGACGAGCGGTCGCGGGTGATCTCGTCGGCGCGGATCCGGTCCAGCGGGATCAGATCGACCACCAGCCCCAGCTGCCGCAGTCGCACGAATTCATGGGCGAGCGAATCGTTCTCCTGCCGGATCCGGGCCTCAAGCTCGGCGCGTTCGCGCAAGGCCTCGGCGTTTTCCGAGATGGCCGAGGCCATCGGGCCCCGCCGGCTGGGCGCCTCTGTCCCCGCGGGGACAGCAGGTTCGGCCACGGGCGGCGTGTCGCCCGGAAAGCCGATGTCGAAGATGCGCCTCTTGCTCATGCCTCACCCCCCATCTGATCCCAGGCGTTGAGCGCATGGGTGCGGAATTCCTCATAGGCGCGGTCGAAGGACAGCCGCGCCCGACGCCAGGTTTCACGCGTCATCTGCCGGTAGTCGATCTCGTAGATCGAGGACAGGAAGCGCCCCGATTGTTCGACCGCGCGGGTCAGCTCGATCGGATGCTCGGCCATGCGGTCGCCGAAGACCTTGCCAAAGGCGTCCTGCATCGCGCGGTGCAGATCGTTGTTCGGCTCGAACCGGGTCAACAGGAAGCGAACATCGAGGAAAGCCTTTGGCAGGCTGAATGTCCCCGCGGGGACAATGCCGGAAAAGCGGCTCAGATCCTCCAGCGCCTCGGACAGCTGGCCGATGAAAGAGGTGGTCGAATCGTATTCCCAATAGCCGGGCCCCGAAGGGATATAGAGCAGGTCCGCCGCGAAGACCGCGTTCATCGACTGGTAGCCGATGGCGGGCGGGCAGTCGAAGATGATCAGGTCATAGCTGTCGGCCGGCAGCTGATCGAGGAACCGCGACACTGCCGCGAAGAAGGACCATTCCGGGTTCAGGTGCCGGTATTGCGCGCTGGCGAATTCCACGAAAGCGGCATTGGCGCAGCTGGGCACGATGTCGATGGTGGGCCAACTGGTCGGCTTGATGAAATCGGCAAGCCTGAGGTCGGCGAGCCCCATCTCGGTGATCGAGGCGGGCAGCTTGCGCTGGGGCAGGGCGGTGCCGCTCTGCGCCCCCCGGGCGGAGGAGTTCATGCGCTCCGTCTCACGCGTGAGGTCGCGGGCCATGATGCCCCAGACGGTGAATTCCTCGGCCACGTCCGACAGGCCCATCGAATGGCTAAGCGTCGCCTGCGGGTCGAAATCGACCGTCAGCACGCGATAGCCATCCAGCGCCGCAGCATGGGCGAAATGCAGGGCGACGGTCGATTTCCCGGCACCGCCCTTGAAATTGGCGATGGCCGCGCGCAGCGCCCGCTTGCCCGCCGGACGCGCCGGCAGCAGCGACTGGCGGTTGATGCGCAGCCGGCGCCGGATCTCGTTGATCTCGTCCAGGGTGAACCAGCGCTGGCGGCCGTCCTCCTCCACCAGACCCTGCGGCAGGGACGGGTCGGCCGCGAGTTTGCCCCGCAGCGTCGATTGATTCACTTTCAGGATCAGCTCGCCCAGCTCCCAACTGGAAAAGCGGCGCAGGGTCTTCTCATTCTCCGGCGAGAAGGTTTGCTGGCGAATCCAGCCCTGCATTTTCAAGGATTGCGCCTGCAGGCGCGCCAGGTCTTCGTGTGTGTACATGGTCGCTCAACGCTGTTTGCTCGATGACCGGAATTTACGCGGAATATCGGAAAACGCAAATCCAGAAGTTCCCCTGAACAACGTTTCGCGCTATTCTGTCCCCGCGGGGACACCGTATTGGCCGTTTCCCCTGTTTCCGAAAGGGTTTCCGCCCCGCGCTGATTCGGACCAGGTGGCAGAAAACGCACCGGGGGCGGCGGGCCGGAATCGTCTCTCCGATTGCCGTTTGGGGGACAGATCGGGACCGTGTCCGCCGTTTGAGGGGACAAAAGAGCAGCCTTGAGGGGACACCATGGCTGTCCCCCAATACCTTTAAACCCGATTTTTCAAATCTGGTTTTGGGGTCGGATTGGTCCCGGTCACAGAATCGTTGACACCATCGAAACTCCCAACGTAAATTCCAGACAAGCTGGGAATAGCGTTGAGATGTCTGGCAAGACCGCCAACACCTCTACGCCATATCCGGGCAAATGGGCATCAAGACCCGACGAGAGCAGAGCAGCCTCCCCGATCCGGGGACAGCGAAGGGACAGGCATGAGTACCGTCAGACCATTGGGCAACGGGGCGGCAGCGCGCAAATACGATTTGCTGACCGCGCTGGGGACCATGGGCCTTGCCGCGACACCGGGCGAACAGCGGCTGGTGCTGCGTCTCATGGTCGCCATCACCGCCCGCTACAATTGGGCCAGCGACACGCTCGCCGTGGCGCAAAGCGAACTCGCCAAACTCTGGGCCGTGGACGAACGCACCGTGAAACGCGCCATGGCCGAGTATCGGGCCCGCGGCTGGCTGCGGTTGAAGCGGCAGGCGGCGCGGGGCAGGGTGGCCGAATACGGGCTGGGGATCGAGCGGCTGATGGAGGACACGCGCCCGGTCTGGGCCACGGTCGGCCCCGATTTCGCCGCGCGCCTCACCCCGGCCGAGCCCTCGCCCACCCCCGATCCCAAGATCGTCCGCTTCCCGCTGCCGGCGACCGAGGGCGTGCTCTGGCCGCGCGTCCTGCAACTCATCGCCGAAAGCGACGGCGACACGGCGCGCGCCTGGCTGCAGGGGCTGGGCGAGGAGCCGGCGGAGCCCGGCGTCCTGCGGCTCGTGGCGCGGGGGCGCTATCAGGCGAGCTATGTGCGGACCCATCTGGCCGGGCGATTGCTGGCCGCGGCCAGGCGTGTCGATCCCGCGATCACCAGCGTCGAGATCGCCTGCGAAACGGCCTGAGGCGCGCCGATCCGGTCAACCCTTCGACAGGACAGTCGAATTGACCTTGTTGCGACGTGCATTCATGTCATCGTACCTGATATCACTCTTTGCGTATCTAGGCGACGGCGGACCCGGCTCATGGCATTCTGGAAACAGCTCTTTCTGAGCCTCGTGCTGCTTTGCGGCGCCCTGTGGGGGGCGGCGCTCTGGGTGCCCGGCGCGGCGGGGCTGCTGCGGTCCTGGGGTTTGGGACCCGTCATGGATCAGGTGGGCATTCCGGCCGAAGCGGCGGAACCCGCGGCGCCGGCTGCGGGCCGACCGCGCGGGGCAGGGGGCGGCGCCGTGGTTCGGGCGGAACCCCCGGGCGAGGGCCGGGTTGCGGATACCGTCGCGGCCATCGGTGACGGGCGGGCGCTGCGTTCGGTGACGCTCTACCCCCAGACGCCCGGGCATGTGGCCGAGGTTCTGGTGCAATCGGGCCAGCGGGTCGAGGCGGGGGCGGTGATCCTGCGACTTGACAGCGAGGCCGAGGAGATCGGCCTCGAACGCGCCCGCTTGGTGCTGGACGACGCGCGGACCCGGCGCGACCGGGTGCAGCAATTGCGCGGCTCGGGCGCGGCGACCGATGTGCAGATCCGCGAGGCAGAGCTGGCCGTGCGTCAGGCCGAGCTTGGGTTGCGTCAGGCCGAGTTCGACCTCACCCAGCGCACGCTGCTGGCGCCGATCAACGGCTGGCTGGGCATCCTGAACGTCGAGCCCGGCACCCAGGTCGGCACCCAGACCGAGATTGCCCAGATCGACGACCGCAGCGCGCTGCTGGTCGACTTCCGCCTGCCTGAAAGCATGGTCGGCCGCGTGGCCCTCGGCGATGCGGTCGAGGCCGAGATCCTGGCCGGGGGGCAGGGCAGGGTGACCGGCCATGTCAGCGCCATCGACAACCGGGTCGACGCGGCAAGCCGGACGCTGCGCGTTCAGGCGCGGCTGGAGAATGCCGAGGACCGGCTGCGGGCGGGCATGGCCTTTTCCATCCGTATCGCCTTGCCGGGAAGCCCTGCGGCCTCGGTCGATCCGCTGGCCGTGCAATGGAGCCGCGAGGGCGCCTTCGTCTGGGTGGTGCGCGAGGGGGTCGCGACCCGCCTGCCCATCGCGATCCTGCAGCGCGCCGATCAGGCGGTGATGGTCGAGGCCGATTTCCAGCCCGGCGATCTGGTGATCGTCGAAGGGGTGCAATCCGTGCGCCCCGGCGCCCCCGTCACACTGCAAGGCGAGGGCTGAGCCATGTCCACCCGCATCGAGCGCAGCGCGCATCTGTCGGGCACCGCCATGCTGATCCGGCGGCCGATCCTGGCCTTCGTGCTGAACGCGCTGATCCTGCTGGCGGGCATCGCCGGGGGTCTGGGCGGCGAGGTGCGGGAATTGCCGGATGTGGACCGCCCGGTGATCACCATCACCACGAACTACGCCGGGGCCGCCCCTGAAACCATCGACCGCGAGATCACCGCCTTGATCGAGGGTGCGGCGGGGCGCGTCTCGGGCGTCAGCGCGATTTCGTCCAGTTCCCGGTTCGGCCGCAGCCGGGTGACGGTCGAATTCTCCACCTCGACCGATCTCGATGTGGCGGCGACCGACATGCGCGACGCCATCGCCCGGATCACCAACAGCCTGCCGGACCAGGCCGACGCCCCCCGGATCGTCAAGGCCGACGCCAACGCCGATGCGGTCATGCGGCTGTCGCTGACCTCGGCCACGCGCAGCCCGCAGGACCTGACGCGGATCATCGAGGATCTGGTGCAGGACCGGCTTCTGTCGGCCGAGGGGGTGGCCGATCTGCAGGTCTACGGCAACCGGCAAGAGGTCTTCCGCATCGACATCGACATGCGGCAACTGGCGGCGCGGGGCCTGTCGCTGGCCAATATCCGTGATGCGGTATCGACCGTCTCCTATGACGCGCCCGCGGGCTCGCTGGCCTCCGAGCGGCAATCGCTGGTCGTGCGCACCACCGCCGCCATCACCACCCCGGCGCAGTTCGAGGCGCTGGTGCTGGCCGATGGGGTACGGCTCGGCGACGTGGCGCAGGTCAGCATGGGGCCGGGGCTGGGGGAATCCATCCTGCGCGCGAATGGTGAGGCCGGGATCGGTCTGGGCATCATCCGCGCGGCGCAATCCAACACGCTCAACATCTCGGCCGCGGTGACCCGCGCCGTCGAGGAAATCCGCCCCCTGTTGCCGCCGGACGTGTCGCTGACCATCACCTCGGACGACGCGACCTTCATTCAGGGCGCGCTGGACGAGGTGATCACGACCCTGGCGCTGGCCACGCTGATCGTGATCGCGGTGATCTATGTCTTCCTGCTGGATCTGCGCGCCACCTTCATCCCCGCGATCGCCATGCCGGTGGCGCTGGTCGGCACGTTGGCGGCGATCTGGATCGTCGGATTCTCCATCAACATCCTGACCCTGCTGGCGCTGGTTCTGGCCACCGGCATGGTGGTGGATGACGCCATCGTCGTTTTGGAAAACATCGTGCGCCGCCGCTCCGAAGGCATGGGTGCCCGCGCCGCTGCCGTGCTGGGCACGCAACAGGTCTTCTTTGCCGTCGTCACCACCACGGCGACCCTGGCCGCGGTCTTCGTGCCGCTGTCGTTCCTGCCGGGGCAGGCGGGGGGGCTGTTCCGAGAATTCGGCTTCACGCTGGCCATGGCGGTGATGCTGTCCTCGGTCGTGGCGCTGACGCTTTGCCCGGTGCTGGCCAGCCGGTTGCTGCGCGACCACAAGGCGCCCGCAAAACGCGGCCCGATGCAGCGGCTGGGCGATGCGCTGGCGGGATTCTACCGCGTGACCTTGAAGGCGGCGCTGGCCGCGCCGATGGTGGTGCTGGTGGCGAGCGGGCTCTTTGCCGGGGGGGCGTTCCTCTCGGCCGGGCTGATCCATCAGGAACTGACCCCGCCCGAGGACCGCGCCGTCGCGCTGTTGCGTATTTCGGCGCCGCAGGGCGTCTCGCTGGACCATACCGCCGCGGCGATGCGCGAGGTCGAGGATCTGTTGCAGCCGCTGATGGCCTCGGGCGAGGTCACCAATCTTTTCTCCATCGCCGGGGCAGGCGGGTCCACCAATTCGGGCTTCATGGTGATGACCCTGGCGCCCTGGGACCAACGGACCCGCAGCCAGCAGGAAATCGTGGGTGAGATCAACGGCTTGCTGCGTCAGGTGATCGGCGTCCGCGCCTTTGCCATGCAGCCCAACAGCCTGCGGATCCGCGGAGCGGGGCAGGGGCTTTCCTTCGCCATCGTCGGGCCCAGCTATGACGCGCTGGCGACGCAGGCCAGCGAGCTTGTCGCGGCGATGGAGCGGAACCCGGCCTTCGGTCAGGTGCGGATCGACTATGACACCACCCAGCCCCAGCTTTTCATCGAAGTCGACCGCGCCCGCGCCTCGGATCTTGGCATCTCGATCGCCGGTCTGGGCGAGGCGCTGCAGGCGGTGCTGGACGGGCGCACGGTCGGCACGGTCTTCATCGGCGACCGCAGCCACGACATCCAGCTCATCTCGACCGCCGATCCGGTGAACGATCCTTCGGACCTTGAGCGGGTCTTCATGCGCACGGCCTCGGGGCAGATGGTGCCGATCTCGACCTTCGTGACGCTGGAAGAACGCGCCGTGGCGCCAGAACTGGGCCGCGAGTCGCAGATGCGCTCGATCCCGATCAGCGCCAGCCTGACGGACGATCTGTCGCTCGGCAGCGCGCTGTCGCAGGTGGAGGCGCTGGCGGCCGAGATCCTGCCCGCGGGCAGCCGCATCGTTCCCCTGGCCGAGGCCGCGACTTTGGGCGAGACCAATTCCGGGATCTTCCTGACCTTCGGATTCGCCATCCTCATCGTGCTGCTGGTTCTTTCGGCGCAGTTCGAAAGTTTCATCTCGGCTTTCATCGTCATGTCCACCGTGCCGCTGGGTCTGGCCTGCGCCCTGCTGGCGCTTTTGCTGACCGGGGGCAGCCTGAACGTCTATTCCCAGATCGGACTGGTCTTGCTGGTCGGGATCATGGCCAAGAACGGCATCCTGATCGTCGAATTCGCCAACCAGCTGCGCGATCAGGGGCGCAGTGTGCGCGACGCGATCATGGAGGGCTCGGTGATCCGCCTGCGTCCGGTGATGATGACCATGGTGTCGACCGTGCTGGGCGGCGTGCCGCTGATCCTGTCGCAGGGGGCGGGGGCCGAGGCGCGCGAGGCGCTGGGTTGGGTCATCGTCGGCGGGCTGGGGCTGGCCACGCTGGTGACGCTCTACCTGCTGCCGGTGGTCTATCTGCTGATCGCCGGGTTCAGCACGCCCAAGGCGGCCGAGGAAGCCCGCCTGCGCCGCGAACTGGATCAGGCCGAGGCGGGGGGAGCATAGGCCCCGCCGCAACCGGACCCGCGGCGGCGAACGGGCGCAAGGGCATGGTCAGCGATCCGCCGAGGCGATCTCCCGTTGCGCCTCGGCCCAACCGCGCCGCAAGACCCCGGGCTCGGCCAGCGCGCCATAGACGCCAATGACCTCGGCCGCCATCCGGTTGGCAAGACGTGCCGCCACGGTCGGCGCGTGTCCCGCCAGCCGCGCGGCCAGATAGGCGCCGTTGAACCCGTCGCCCGCACCGGTCGTATCCAGCGGCGTCAGGTCGGGCAGGGCAGGGACGACCTGGGCGGGCGTGCCAGCGGTGGCGGTCAGCGCCCCCTCGGCCCCCAGCTTCAGCGCAACTTCGGGCACGCCCAGCGACAGGAGGCGCCCGCAGCAGACCTGGGGATCGGTATCGCCGAAGAGCGCGCCCTCATCGGGCCAGCTGGGCAGGGCGATGTCGCAAACCGCCAGCAGTTCCCGCATGGCAGAGCGGGCGACGTCGGGGCCGGGCCAGAGCGCCGGACGCCAGTTCGGATCGAAGGACACCAGCGCCCCGCCTTGCCGCGCGCGGGCCAGTTCGTCGCGCAGGACGCGCCGGGCCTCGGGCGTCAGGATCGCCAGGGTGATGCCTGAGACATGGATCAGGTCCCGTCCCGTCAGGCTTTGACGCAGCGCGGCGGGATCGTCGGCCAGCCGCCGCGCGGCGCTGTCCGACCGCCAATAGGAAAAAGACCGCTCGCCCGCCGCATCCAGCGTGATCGCATAGAGGCCCGGCCGAAGCCCCGGCAGGCGGGGACTGGCGGCGGTGCCGATCCCGTGGCCGGCCATGAAATCGCGCTGCCGGTCCGAGAAGGGGTCATCCCCGAAGGCGGTGACGTAATCGGTCTCGGCCTCGGGCGGCAGCAGCGCGCGCAGCATCCACAGCGTGTTGAACGTGTCCCCCGCATGGCCCAGATGCCAGTCAGCCCCCCGGGCCTGCAGCTCCAGCATGCATTCCCCGACCGAGGCCACCCGGATCATGCGGCACCGCCGCTGAGGCGTGCCACATGCGCCGCGACCTGACGGTTCCAGACCGGATCGTCGCGCAAGGGCGGCGGGACCAGCCCGGGCAGCGCCATCAGCGCCGCCGTCAGCGCGACGGGATCGCGGGGGACATCGGCCAGACGGGCGTGGATCTCCTCGGCCCTTGGATCGCGGAGCGGCCGGTGCTGCGCGGCGTGCCAGACCCAGCCGGCTGTCACCCGGGCGAAACTGTCGGTATCCCCGCCCCGCGCCAGCACCTCGGTCGCTGGATTCAGGATACGCGGCGGCAGTTTCTGCGTGCCGTCCATGGCGATCTGCTCCAGCCGGTGCGCGATGGCCCGGTTTCGGAACCGCGCAAGCAGCGCGGCGGCGTAGTCGGCGGGCTCGACCCCCGGCACCGGCGCCAGGGTCCGCGCCGCGGCCTCCAGATGTATTTGCGCGGCGCGGGCAATGGCGGGATCGGCGATGGCGTCGCGGACGTATTCATGCCCGGCCGCCAGGCCCAGCCAGGCCAGCAGCGAATGCGTGCCGTTCAGCATGCGCAATTTCATCGCCTCATAGAGCGTGACATCCTGAACAAACAGCGCGCCCGCCCGGTCCCAATCGGGGCGGCCCTGGGCGAAGTTGTCCTCGATCACCCATTGCAGGAAGGGTTCGGTTTCCACCGCCAGCGGGTCCTCGATACCCGTCAGGCGCCTTGCATCCGCCAGGGTGGCCGGGGTGCTGGCCGGGGTGATGCGGTCGACCATGGTGCTGGGAAACGGCACCGTCTCAGCGATCCATTCGGCCAGCTCCGGGTCGCGGTGCGCGGCGAAATCGAGGACCAGCCGGCGCAAGAGATGCCCGTTGCCCGCGAGGTTGTCACAGCTGAGCGGCGTGAAGGGGGGCAGGCCGGCCTGCCGTCGAGCGGCGAGGCCGGCGGCGATCAGGCCCACGGCACTGCGGGGCGGGGCATTGCCGGCCAGATCGGCGGCAATGGCGGGGTGGCTGAGGTCCAGCCCGCCGGTCGCGGGGTCGAGGCCATAGGCCTTTTCCGTGAGGGTCAGCGTGACGATGCGGATCTCGGGCGCGGCCATGCGGGACAGGATCACCTCGGGCGCGAGCCCGCCCAGCACCGGACCCAGCACCTGCGCCCGCGTCTCGGCCCCGTCGCGGACCAGCAGGGTGAAGCAGCCCTCCTGTGCGCTGAAGAGATCAGCGGCCCGCGCGTCGCGCAGGCCCGCGACCTCGATCCCCCAATCCCCGCCGGTCGCCTGAAGCGCGCCTTCGGTATAGACCGCCAGATGCGCGCGGAAAAAGGCGCCCGGCCCCAGATGCAGGATGCCGGGCCGGGGGCGGTTCGGGTTGCTCAGCAGGGCAGCGAGGGGATGGGTCACAGCGCATAAGCCCTTCTGGCGGCCTCGCCCGAGAGGTCGCGCGCCAGATGCGCCGCCTCCACCGCGCCCAGCCGGTGTTCGCCCACCTGCCGCGCCAGGAACCCGGCCAGCACCCGGCGCCAGACATCGTGACGGGCGGGGATCGACAGCAGCGCGCGGGTGTCGTCGTTGAACCCGGCGAGATTGGCGAAGCCGGCGGTCTCGACCACCTGCTCCAGATAACGGCGGATGCCCTCGGCGCTATCATGGAACCACCAGGGCGGCCCCAGCATCAGGCAGGGCCAATAGCCCGCCATCGGTGCCAGTTCCCGCGCATAGGCGCTTTCGTCGAGGGTGAAGACGATGAGGCGCAGCCCCGGCGCATGGCCGTGACGGTTGAGCAGCGCGTCGAGCCCGCCGACCCAATCGGCGCGATGGGGAATGTCCGCGCCCATGTTCGCCCCCCGGACCGTGAACATCGCCCGGTCGGTGTTGCGCCGCGAGCCCGCGTGCAGCTGCATGACCATCCCGTCCTCGGCCGAGAGGCCCGCCATCTCGGTCAGCATCTGGGCGCGGAAGAGCTCGGCCTCGGCCGGAGTCAGATGGCCCGCGCGGGCGCCGGTCAGTAGGCGCTGGCACTCGGCCAGCGGCAGATCGGCGGTCAGAGGCGAGGGCGTGCCATGGTCGGTGGCGGTCGCCCCCAGCGCGCGGAAGGCGGCGCGGCGGCGGCGGTGGGCCTCGATCATCCCCGCCCATTCGGCGGTGTCGCAACCGGTCATCGCCCCGAGCCGGTCGAGGGCTGCGGTGAAGCCCGGTGCCTCGGGGTCGGTCACGGCATCGGGGCGATAGGTCGGGCGCACCCGCGCCCCCCAACCATCCGCCGCCAGCGCCGCGTGATGCTCCAGGCTATCCAGCGCGCCATCGGTGGTGGCGATGACCGCGACCCCGAAGCGGTCCATCAGCGCGCGGGGGCGCGCGCCGGGCTCGGCCAGCACCGCGCCGATATGATCGAAGAGCGCATCGGCGTTCTGGGCGCTCAGCCGTTCCGGGCAACCAAGCACCGCCCCCATCGCGTGATCGAGCCAGAGCGCCGAGGGCGTGCCGGCGAAAAGCCCGTAATGCCGGGCAAAGCAGCGCCAGGCCTCGCGCGGAGAGGCGACGGGCGCCCCGTCCGACCGGGGCACGCCCAGGGCGTCATAGGAAATCCCCCGACTGTGCAGCATCCGCAGCAGGTAATGATCCGGCGTGACCAACAGGCTGGCCGCATCGGTGAAGGCCGCATCGCTGGCGAACCAGGCGGGGTCGGTGTGGCCATGCGGGCTGACGATCGGCAGATCGCGCACGCCTTCATAGAGGTCGCGGGCGATGCGGCGCAGGCCGGGATCGGCGGGCAGCAGCCGGTCGGGATGCAGGAAGCCGTCGCCCAGGCTCATGCAAAGGCCCCCGTCACCTTGAGCGCCCGCTCCACCCCGCGCAATTCGGCCAGACCGCGCAGCCGACCGACCAGCGGATAGCCCGGCTGGCCGCCCCGGCGCAGGTCGTCGGCGATCTCCTGCCCGTGGTCGGGGCGCATGGGGATCTCGTGATCCGGGCGCCCCTCGGCCCGGCGGCGGGCTTCCTCGCGCAGGACGGCGGCGATCAGCGCAACCATGTCGGTTTCCCCCTCCAGATGCTCGTCCTCGAAGAACGAGCCATCCGCCTCGCGCCGGACGTTGCGAAGGTGCAGGAAATGCACCTTGGCCCCGAACCGGTCCATCATCGCCGGCAGGTCATTGTCGGCCCGCGCCCCCAGCGACCCCGAACACAGGGTCATGCCGTTGGCCGGGCTCCCCACCGCCCCCAGCACCGCGGCGTAATCCCCGGCGGTGGACATGATGCGCGGCAAGCCCAGCAGGGGGAAGGGGGGATCGTCGGGATGACAGCACAGGCGCAGGCCGAGGCGTTCGGCCAGGGGCACCACCTCGGACAGGAAGTCGATGAAATGGCTGCGCAGCCGCTCGGCGCTGATCGCGCCATATTCGGCCAGATGGTCGCGGACGGCGCCCATGTCCATCGCCTCGGTCGAGCCGGGCAGGCCCATGGTGATCGCATCGGCCAGCGCCCGGCGGGCGCTGTCATCCATCGCGGCAAGCCGCCGCGCGGCGGTGTCGACCACGGCGGGGGCGAAATCCTGCGCGGCGCCCGGGCGTTGCAGCAGATGGATGTCGAAGGCTGCGAAATCGGCGATGTCGAAGCGCATGGTCCGCGCGCCGGTCGGGCGGCGCCAGCGCAGATCGGTGCGGGTCCAGTCCAGCACCGGCATGAAATTGTAACAGATGACCCGGATCCCGGCCCCGGCCAGATGTTCGAGCGAGGTCTTGTAGGCCGCGACATGCGCGCGCCACTCGCCCTTCTGCTTCTTGATATCCTCGCTGACCGGCAGGCTTTCCACCACCTCCCAGGCCAGGCCCGAGGGGCTGCCGTCCGAGGCCATCGCCACCTCGGCCTGCCGCCGGGCGATGGCCTCGGCGGTCCAGACCTGGCCGTTCGGCACGTGATGCAGCGCCGAGACGACGCCCTGCACCCCGGCTTGGGCGATATCCTCGGGGCGGATCGGATCGCGCGGACCGAACCAACGCCACGTGTGCCTCATCTCGTGTCTCCATCGGCGAGAATCTGGGCCTCGATGGCCAGCCGCGTGACCCTGAGGGCATGGCCCCGGGGCATGGCGGTATCGGTGCGGTCGCGCACATCGGCCAGGAAGCGGGTGAAATAGCGCAGCGGCTCGGCCGAGCAGTCGAGATGCCGCATGCCGTGCCGGTCGCAGAGGAACAGGTGATCGGCGCCGGGTCGCCCGGCCGGGTCGAGGTATTTGCGCAGCTCGATCGTTCCCTCGGTCCCGGTCAGGAACAGCCGCCCGTCGCCCCAGGTCGGCAAGCCATCGGGCGTGAACCAATCGACGCGGATGAAGCCCCGCGCCTCGCCGCTATCGAGCAGGATATCGCCGTAATCGCGGAAGGCCGGCACATCGGGCAGCGCGCGGTTGGCGGTGGCGGCGGCGGTGATGCGGGCGGTATCAGCGCCGGTGAAATGCAGGAACTGGTCGATCTGGTGGCTGGCGATGTCGGTCAGGATGCCGCCGAAAGCCTCGGGGCGGAAGAACCATTCGGGCCGGATCGCCCGGTTCAGCCGGTGGGGGCCCAGGCACGTGGTCTGGATCACCCGGCCGATGGCGCCCTCGGCCACCAGCCGCGAGGCCGTCTCGCAGGCGCGGACGACGAAACGTTCGGAAAAGCAGATCGACAGCAGGCGCCCGGTCTCGGCCGCCACCTGTTCCAGCGCGGCAACCTGATCGAGGGATGTGGCGCCGGGCTTGTCCAGCATTACGTCCTTGCCCGCCTGCATCGCCCTGATGGCGATGGCTGGGCGATCCACCGGGATCGCGGCGCAAAGCACGATCTGGATATCGGGGTCGTCGAAAAGCGCCTCGCGCGGGCGCTGGGTCAGGTCGGGGAAACGTTCGCGGAAGCCGTCCAGCACGCGGGGATCGCTGGTTTCCGGGCAATAGCCCGCGCAGACCGCCCCCGCGGCCAGCAATTCGCCGACCATGTGATAGATGTGCCGATGGTCGAGGCCGATGGCGGCAAAGCGCAAAGTCATGCCCGCACCTGCACCGGCTGGCCGGTGGCGCCGGTCTGGATCAGCGCGTCGATCAGGCGGTGAACGCGCAGCGCCTCCTCGCCGGTGACGCGGGGGTCACGGCCTTCGGCGATGGCTTCGGCGAAATCGGCCATGACGGCGCGGTGCCAGTCATGCGGAAAGGCCATCGGATCGGCCCCGGTGCCGCCCGCGCCGGTGTCGGCCTCGACCCGCTCCTCGGTCCCGTCGTGGAACCGAGCGAGGAGCGTTCCGCCGCGCAGGGCCAACGTGCCGCGGGTGCCGGTCAGGGTGATTTCCTCATGAAAGCCGGGATAGGCGGCGGTGGTCGCGTCGATGGTGCCAATGGCGCCCGAGGCGAAGCGGGCGGCGGCACAGACCATGTCCTCCGTCTCCATCCGGTGCACGGCGGTGGTCTCGGCAAAGCCCGTCACCCGCTCGATGGGACCGGCGAGCGAGAGCATCAGGTCCAGCGTGTGGATCCCCTGCGAGATCAGCACCCCGCCCCCGTCCCGCGCCAGCGTGCCGCGCCCCGGTTCGTCGTAATAGGCCTGCGGCCGCCAGAGCCGGATGGTGGTGGAGCAGCCGACGACCCGCCCCAGCGCGCCGGCTGCCAGCAACTCCGCCGCGCGCATCGCGGCGGGGCGGAAGCGGTGTTGCAGCACCACACCCAGCCGCACGCCCGCCTCGCGGCAGCCGGTGACCAGCGCTTCCGCCCGCGCGGTGGTGATGTCGAGCGGCTTTTCCATCAGCACATGCTTGCCCGCCCGCGCGCAGGCCAGGCCGATCTCGGCATGGCTGCTGGCGGGGGTGAAGACGGCGACGGCCTCGACCCTGTCGTCGGCCAGGATCCTGTCCAGGCTGTCGGTCAGCGGGAAGGGATAGCGCGCGCCGAAATCCGCGCGCCGGGCGGCCGACGGGGCAAAGGCGTGCAGCACCTCGATCCGGTCGGACAGGTCCATCAGGCCGCGGGCATGCGGGGTCACGGCCATGCCCAGCCCGACGATGGCGATACGCAGACGGCTCATGCCGCGGTTCCTTTCATTGTCCCAGCCAGCGCAGCGGGACCTGGGTCAGCGCCGGCACGAAAGCAACCAGCATCAGGACGACCAGCATCGCGGCAAGGAAGGGCAGGACGGCGCGGAAGGTGGCGACCTGATCGGCCCCGCCCGCCCGCGCGGTGGTGAAGATCAAGACCCCCAGCGGCGGGGTCAGCGCGCCGATCACCAGGTTCATGACGATGACGAGGCCGAAGGTGATCGGATCGAAGCCAGCCAGCACGACCAGCGGCACCAGGATGGGCACCAGGATCACCAGCGCCGCGATCATCTCCATGAAGAGGCCGACGATCAGCAGGAAGGCGTTGATCGCCAGCATCAGCAGCCACGGCCGCTCGACCAGCACGGCGAGCCCCGCGGCGATGCGCTGCGGCACGCGTTCGAAGGCCAGCACCCAGGCGAAGGGGGCGGCGGCGGCGATGATCACGACGATCACCACCGTGTCCATCATCGCCTCGCGCACGGCGGCGACCAGGGCGCGGCCGGTCAGCTTGCGATAGAGGAAGGCGCCGCAGAAGAGCGCGTAGATCATGGCCACGGCCCCGGCTTCGGTCGCGGTGAAGACGCCGAAGCGCACGCCGCCGACGATCAGCACCGGCAGGATCAGCGCCGGGATCGCCACCACCAGCCCGCGCAGCCGGTCGCGGCCGCTGGCCTTGGGCATGTCGCCGCCATAGCCGCGCGCGCGGGAGATGATGTAGACCACCATCATCAGCGCCGCCGCCATCAGCAGGCCCGGCACCAGCGTGGCGACGAACAGCGCGCCCACCGAGACCGAGGCCAGCGCAGCATAGATGATCAGCCCCAGCGACGGCGGGATCAGGTTGGCCAGCGTCGAGCCCGCGGCGGTCAAAGCCGCGGCGAAGGGCCGGTCATAGCCGCGCCGGGCCATTTCCGGCACCAGGAGCTTGGCCACGGTCGAGGCATCGGCGGTCGACGACCCCGACACGCCCGCCAGCATGGTGTTCGTCACCACATTCGCTTGCGCCAGCCCGCCACGCAGATGGCCGACCAGCATCATCGCCAGTTCGATCAGCCGCGGCGTGATGCCGCCCACATTCATCACCGCCGCGGCGAGGATGAAGAAGGGGATCGCCAGCAGCGTGAAGGAATTGAGCGAGGCGCCCATGTTCTGCGCCAGCGTGACCAGCAGGATCGGGTTGGCCGAGGCGAAGGCGGTAAAGGTGCCCAGGATCAGCGAAAAGGCGACCGGAACGCCCAGAAGGATGGCGCCGAGCCCGACGCCCACCAGCACCCAGGGGCCCGACGCCGGGGAATAAAGGAAGCCTGCGCCATGGCGGACGGACCAGTAGATCAGCCCGCCCAGGGCCAGGATCGCCAGCCCCTGCAGGAAGCCGCGCTGCCCGTCGGGCCAGGCCAGGAAAAGGAGGTTCAGCCCCGCCCCGACCGGCACGGCCAGGAACAGGTATTTCATCGGCACCTGCAAGGCGGGCGAGGCGGCGATGGCGCGCTCGACATAGGCCATCCCGTGGATGACCAGCACCAGCGAAGCCGCGGCCATCAGCGCCAGCGTCAGGAATTCCAGCCCCCGCCGGGCGCGCCCCGGCAGAAGCCGGGGCACCAGGTCGATGGCGATATGCGCCCCCCGTCCCGTGGCCAGCGCCATGCCCAGCATCACCGCCCAGGTGAAGAGCCAGGTCGCCACCTCTTCCGGCCAGGGCATCGCGGCACGGAAGACATAGCGCATGACGACCTGCAGGCAGGCCACGCCCACCGCCCCCAGAAGCAGGGCGACGCAGGCAAGTTCCACGCCCTGATCCACGCGGCGACGCAGGGTGAGGACAGGTCCGGGTTCAGGCGCCACCGGGGGGGCGCCTGCGGGGGATGCGGAAGTCATGCCGTCAATCTCAGCCCAGGGCGCGGATGGCGGCGATCATCTCGGCCGTTTCGGGGCTGACCGATCCGAATTGCTCGAACAGGGGCTCGGTGCGGGCCTCCATCTGCGCCAGCTCCTCCTCGGGCAGGGCGAAGATCTCGACCCCCTGCGCGCGCAGCCCTTCCAGCGTCTGGTCGGCCAGCGCCCGGTTGACGCGGCGCTGCTCGGCGAAGGCCTCCTGCGCCGAGGAACGCACCAGATCCTGCAGGTCCTGCGGCAGGCTGTCCAGCCAGGCGGCGTTGACGCGCACCGCCTTGGGCAGGAACCAATGGCCGGTCAGGGTCAGATAGCGCGCCTGTTCGTAGAAGCGGAACCCCTCGATCGAGAAGACATCCGAGTCGATGGCGTCGATGATCCCGGTCGAGAGCGCCGAATACTGCTCGGAATAGGGCAGCGGCGTCGGCGCGGCGCCCAGCAGCGACCAGAAATCGACCCAGATGCGCAGCTGCGGCACGCGGATCTTCAGCCCTTCCAGATCGGCCAGGGACTGCACTGGGCGCTTGGCCAGGATGTGCCGGAAACCGGTCTCGCCGTAGGCCACGAACTCGACCCCGGTCTTTTCCCGGGCGATCTGGGAGGCGCGGCGGCCCAGCTCGCCCTGCAGCACGGCGTCGACATGGGCCTCGTTCTTGTAGATGAAGCCCGGCGCCCCGCCCAAAGCGGCAATCTCGGGCGCGATGGCTTCCTCGCTGTCGGGACCGGCCGTGGTCACCTGGATCGTGCCGATCCGGCTGCCCTCCAACGCTTCGGCCAGACCGCCCAGCTGCGCGGCAGGGAAATGCTGCGCGTCGATGCGGCCGCCCGAGCGGGTGTTCAGCATCTCGGTCCAGGCGTCGAAGGCATTGGTGATCGGTGTACCGATCCCCTCGGTATGGGCGATGCGACAGGTATAGGTCTGCTGTGCCAGCCCGCGCGTTGCCAGCGCAGGCATGGCCAGCGCGGCGGCGCCGGTCGCCAGAAAACTCCGGCGAGTCTGCCGGGTGAGCGTCTCGATGGTCATGGTCTCTCCTCCCTTGGCCCTTGGTGCGGTCGAGGCGGGCAGGGCCTTCTCCCCCCTGCTGCCGTGGCTTGCCCCGTAACCACCATACCGGTATGTTGCATATCGGGCTCCCGTTGACAACCGCAAATCGTGCTGACAGGAACTTGCTGATGCAGACCGCGCTTGAACCCACGAAACCCCTGGCTCCGCAGCTGATCGCCGTGCTGCGGCGGCGGATTGCGGCCATCGACCTGCCGCCCGGGTCAGCGCTGTCCGAGAAGGATATCGCGGCGCAATTCCGCGTCTCGCGCCAGCCGGTACGCGAGGCGTTCATCAAACTCTCGGAAGCCGGCCTTGTCGAGATCCGGCCCAGCCGCGGCACCTGGGTGATGAAGATCTCGGTGCGCGAGGTCTGCAACGCCCGCTTCGTGCGCGAGGCCATCGAAAGCGATCTGGCCCGGCACGCTGCCCGGTTGGCCACGCCGCACCAGGTCGCCGGGCTGCAGGACCTGATCGACCGCCAGCGTGCCGCGGCCGAGGCGGGCGATTTCGCCGGGTTCAACGCACTGGACGAGACGTTCCATGGCGCGATCACCGACACGCTGGGCAACGATTTCGCCCTGCGGATCGTCGAGTCCGCGCGGTTCCAGACCGACCGGGTGCGGCTGCTCTCGCTGCCCAATGCCACGCCGATGAAGGTGCTGATCGGCCAGCATCAGGCGATCCTCGACTGCATCGCCCGCCGCGATGGCGAGGGGGCGGCCGAGGCGATGCGCCGCCATCTGCGCGAGATCCTGCTGGCGCTGCCCAGCATCGCCGCCGCCCATCCCGAGTATTTTTCGGACACCGACCTGCCCGACCACGCCAAATCGCTGGTTCCCCGCGACACGCCAGCCGATCCTGCGGGGTGAGGACACCGGCGGTCTGAAACGCTCTGTCCGCCCCTATGCCAGACCGACCAGAACCCTGTCCGGGGTCGCAGGCCACTCTCTTACCCGGACGCCGCAGGCGTGGTGGATGGCGTTCAGGACGGCCGCGCCGGCGCCGCAGATCGCCAGCTCTCCAATGCCCTTGACCATCAGCGGACCGGCCCAGGGGTCGCGCTCATCGACGAAATGCACGGTCAGGGGCGGCACGTCGGCGTTGACCGGCACATGGTACTCGGCAAGATCGCGGTTCACCACGTGACCGTCCCGCCGGTCGAGAACCATCCCCTCGGTAAGCGCCATGCCGATCCCCCAGGTCATCCCGCCATGACATTGCGAGCGCGCCGTGAGCGGGTTCAGGATACGTCCGGCGGCAAAACTGCCCAACATCCGGCGTACCCTGACTTCCCCCGTCACGTCGCTGACCGCCACTTCGGCGAAATGCGCGCCATAGGTGGCCTGACGGACCTGTTTCAGCGCCTCGCCGCCCCTGATATGGCCATGGCCGGTCAGGCTGCCTTCATTCAGCAGGGCGACGAGCGGGCGGCGCATATTGGCCACCCGTGCCTCGCCGTCCTGCAGGCTCAGGTCGCCTTCCTCGCACCCGAGGCGGGATGCCAGCTGCTGGCGCAGATCCAGCGCGGCAAGCCAGACGGCGTTGCCCGTCGTGGCAGCGCCGAACGAGCCGCCTGAGCCCGAGCCGGGCGGCAGATCGGTATCGCCCAGCCGGACGGTCACGAGATCGACAGGCAGGCCAAGCGCTTCGCCGGCAATCTGGGTGAGGATCGCATAGGTCCCGGTGCCGATATCGGTCATGTCGGTTTCGACAAGGGCGCCCTCGGACGTCAGGGTGATCCGTGCCTCGGCCTCCGTCAGGGTATTGACCCGGAAGGCCGCAGCGACGCCGGTGCCGATCCACCATTCGCCCTCGCGGCGCTGGCGCGGGGCAGGATTGCGGCCGGCCCAACCGAAACGCTCTGCCCCCTCTGTCAGGGCCTGTTCCAACCGGTGCGATGAAAAGGGCTTGCCGTTCTGGGGGTGCCGGTCGGGAATATTGCGCAGCCGCAGGGTGATCGGGTCGATCCCCGTCGCACTGGCCAGCTCGTCCATCGCGCATTCAAAAGCGGTGACGCCGATCGCTTCGCCCGGCGCGCGAACCGATCCCGCGGTCGGCAGGCTGACCCGTGCCACCCGCTCGCCCACCACACGGTGCGGTGCGGCATAGGCGAAGCGGCTGGCCTGCGTCACCGGCTCGATGTGATCCTCGCCGGGCAGGTTCGACACCAGGGCCTCATGGCCAAGACCGAGGAGCCGTCCGCCTGCATCCGCTGCGAGACGGATGCGCTGGTGCGATTCCGAGCGGCGATTGACCAGTTCGAATACCTGACGTCGTTCCTGCACCACGCAGACCGGCCGGCCCAGACGCCGCGCCGCCAGCGCAGCGGCGACGGCCTCGGGCGCGATCCCGAGTTTCGACCCAAAGCCGCCGCCAACGAAGGGCGCGAGCAGGCGCACCCTGTCTTGCGGGATGCCCAGGCAATCCGCCAATTCCGCCCGGTTGTCTTTCAGCATCTGCAAGGAACTGCGGACAGTGACGTTTTCTCCTTGCCACCAGGCGACTGCGGCATGGGGTTCCATCGCTGCCGAGGCCATCGACGGCGTGCGATAGGTCACATCGACGGTATGCTCTGCCTCGCGCATCGCGCTGTCCAGATCGCCCTGGGCTTTGGGCTCACCCTCCGGGTTTGCCGCTGCAGGGTCGATCAGGCCAGGGTCGCCGGTCACGATGACGCGCGCGGTCCTGGCGGCATGCCTCGCGGCTTCGAAACTTTCGGCGACGATCAGGGCTATGGCTTGGCCGGCGAAGTCGGCAGTCCCGGGCCCCTGCCGTGGCGCCTTGCCAGCGCCGCCTTGGGCGGTCCGCCGGATCATCGCCGGATCCTGCAGGACCGACAAAACGCCGTCGAAGGCAGCTAGTTCGTCCGCATTGGCCAGGGTGATCGTGCCGGGGGCGGGGGCGCGAACGAGGACGCCGAAGGCGCAATCCTCCGGCAAATCCTCCGCCGCATAGACGGCTCGGCCCGTGACCTTGAGCGGCCCGTCAGGTCGCGGAGTCGCCACACCCACAAGCCCTTGCTTCATCTCGGGCATACGGTCCTCGGCGGGCCCGTCGGTCGTGAGGGTGATGGTCATTGTGTGGCTTCCTCCAGTACGGCGCGCAGCAGGCGTCGCGTCAGCGGCAACTTGAACGCCGTGCCCTCTCGGGGCTGGGCTGGATGCAGCAGCAGGTCTGCTGCCTTGTCGAAAAGGACCATTGACGGTGCCTCGCCCGTCAGCAGGGCATCGACGGCGGGGTCGCGCCACGGAACAGTCCCCAACCCCCCGAAAGCCAGCGCCGCGTGAACAATCCGTCCGCGTTCCAGCCGCAGCACCGCCGCGACCGAAACCAGCGCAAAGGCATAGGACGCGCGGTCTCGCACCTTGCGATAGATCTGCCGGTCCCCCTTCGGCGCCGGCAATGCCACGGAGGTGATCAGGGCACCGGGCGGAAGCACTGTCTCAACGTCGGGCGTGGTCCCCGGAGGCAGGTGGAATCCCGCGATCGGATGGGCATGCGCGATGCCCTGGGCGTCGCGGAACTCGACCACCGCGTCGAGCGCCCGCAGCGCCACCGCCATGTCGCCCGGGTTCAGCGCCAGGCAATGGGCCGAGGTACCAAGAACCGCATGGTTGCGCAGTTCGCCCCCCATGGCGGCGCAGCCAGATCCCGGGGTGCGTTTGTTGCAAGGGGTGGCAAGGTCCTGAAAATACGGGCAACGCGTGCGCTGCAACAGGTTGCCGCCTGTCGTTGCCTTGTTGCGCAATTGACCGCTGGCCCCGGCAAGAAGCGCCCGTGACAGCACCGGCCATCGCTTCCTGACCCGGGGGTCCGCGGCCAGATCGCTGTTGGAGACCAGGGCGCCGATGCGCAGGCCGTCGCCGTCATCCTCGATCCGGTCCAGACCCAGCCGCGCGATGTCGATTACCCTGTCGGGTGTCATCACCTGCAACTTCATGAGGTCCACCAGATTGGTGCCGCCCGCGATGAAGACACTGCCGGGCTGGTGGGTCGCCGCGGCCTCGGTCAGATCGGCGGCACGGTAATAGTCGAAGGGCTTCACGCCGCGTCCTCCGATGTTGTCCCCTCTGCGGCCCCGCCAAACTCGCTGATCGCGGCGTTGATGCCCGGATAGCAGGCGCAACGGCAGAGATTGCCGCTCATCCGTTCCGCGATCTCGGCTCGGGTCAGGACGGGATGGGGCTCGAGGCTGGGGCTCACGTGACTGGGCCAGCCTTGCCGCACCTCCTCCAGCATGCCCAGTGCCGAGCACAGCTGTCCCGGCGTGCAATAGCCGCACTGAAAGCCGTCATGGGCGATGAACGCCTTCTGTAGGGCAGAGGCGCCGGTCTCTTCCAACCCCTCGACCGTGATGATCTGGTCGCCGTCGTGCATCACGGCCAAGGCAAGGCAGGCGTTGATCCGGCGGCCGTTCACCAGGACGGTGCAGGCGCCGCATTGGCCGTGGTCGCATCCCTTCTTCGTGCCCGTCAAACCAAGGTGATGCCGCAGGGCATCGAGGAGGGTCACCCTTGGATCAAGATCCAGCGAGTGGCGGGCGCGGTTGATGTCGAGCGTGATCAGCATGAGGCCTCCGCAGGCAGCAATTCCAGGCTTGGGTCACGGGACCAACAGGCAAGCTCCCGCAAGGTTCCCGCGCCGCTTGCCCGGGTCCGCCGGCGGGCGCTTCGGGCCGGGCGGTCGATAACGAAGGGTCAATTTCTTGGGAACAACGGCGCTGCCGAGCGGTTGAGAGAAGGGACGTCAGACAACAAACCGAAGAAGGCGCGCGTCGTGTCGGGAATAAAATCATTTATTATCAATGGTTTAATTTGGAGCTTTCGCGAAAGCGAGCGGGTTGCTCCCGCCGCACTCCCCTGTCTGGCGTCCTCACCCCGAAACTTTCTGCCGGAGGGACCAGCCAGATGCCACCCAAAATACCCCATACGACAAGGCGCCTGTTTCTAGGCAGTTCTGCCAGCGCCGCCGTCCTTGCAGGGCTGCCGATCCGCGCCCAAACCCCGGCCGAACCCGACATCTCGCTTGAAGACTACACCCCGGAATTCCTCGATGCGGCGGAATGGGCCTTCATCCTGGCTGCGACCGCCCGCATCATCCCCTCGGAAGGGGAGGGGCCAGGTGCGCTGGAAACCCGGGTGCCGGTGTTCATCGACCGGCAATTGGCGGGGGATTTCGGCGCCGCCGTCGATCTTTACATGGAAGGGCCCTTCGTCGCCGACGCAGACCCCTTCCTCGGCACCCAGTCGCCCTTGACCCCGGCCGAGGTCTATCGCCAGGCCATTCCCGCCTTCGATGCCTGGTGTGAACGGACGCAGGGTGCGGGATTCGGCGCGTTGGCCCCCGAGGTTCAGGATGCAGCCTTGCAGGCGCTGGCCGATGGCGAAACCGACCTTGCGCCCGAACTGCGCGATTTCTGGGCGCTGCTGCTGCAAAACACCAAGGAAGGCTATTTCGCGGATCCGATGTACGGCGGCAATGCCGGAATGCAATCCTGGATCTACATCGGCTTTCCCGGCGCGCGCGCGAATTTCCTCGAATGGGTCGGACGGGACGAAGTCTATCCGATGGGCCCGGTCAACATCGCTGGCGAGAGGGCCTGAACCATGGCACGCACCGATCCGAAGAAAGACGTCGTCATCGTGGGGCTCGGCTGGACCGGCTCGATCATGGGGATCGAACTGGCGAAGGAAGGGTTGGAGATCCTCGCGCTGGAACGCGGGCCCGAACGCTCGACCGTGCCGGATTTTCAATATCCCAACGTCATCGACGAGCTGAAATACGGAATCCGTTTCGGCTTCATGCAGAAGCCGCGAAATTCAACCATCACCGTGCGCCGAAATGTCGATGAAACCGCGCTGCCGATGCGCAAGCTGGGTTCGTTCCTGCCGGGTGACGGCGTGGGCGGCGCGGGCATTCACTGGAACGGCCAGACCTGGCGACCGATGGCAAACGAATACAACCTGCGCAGCTATGTCATCGAGAATTTCGGCGAGGACGCGATCCCGGATGGCATGACGATCCAGGACTGGGGTGTCACCGCGGAAGAGCTGGAACCCTATTACGACCGCTTCGAATACATGGCCGGGATCGCCGGTCAGGCGGGCAACATCCAGGGCGAGATCATCCCCGGCGGCAACCCGTTCGAGGCGCCCCGCAGCCGCGACTACCCGATGCCGCCCCTGCCCGAGCAGACGGATTCGCGCATGTTCCGCGAAGTCGCCGGGCAGATGGGCTATCACCCTTTCCCGCGACCCTCGGCGAATGCCTCGATTGCCTATACCAACGAATACGGCATGCAGCTGGGCCCGTGCAATTTCTGCGGCTTCTGCGAACGCTACGGGTGTCTCAATTACTCCAAATCCTCGCCGCAGACCTGCATCCTGGACGCGCTGCGGCGCTACGACAACTTCAGCTATCGGGTGAATTCCGAAGTTCTCCGGGTCGATCTCGCCGTCGACGGGCGGACCGCGACCGGCGTCACCTATTGGGACGAGGAAGCGCAGGAAGAGGTGATCCAGCCCGCCGATCTGGTGATCCTCGCGGCCTATCAGCTGCACAACGTGCACCTGATGCTTCTGTCGGGGATCGGCGAGCCCTACAATCCGGCCTCGGGCGAGGGCGTTACCGGAAAGAACTACTCGTACCAGATGAACGGCGGCACGACGCTGTTCTACCGCGATGTCGAGTTCAATCCCTTTGCCGCCGCCGGCTCGTCGGGCGTCAGCATCGACGATTTCGCCATCAACCAGATCGACTTCGGCGCCGAAGGTTTCATCGGCGGCAGCTACATCACCGCCGGGCTTTCCAACGGGCAGCCGATCCGCGGGATCTCGCTGCCGCGGGGCACGCCCTCGTGGGGGGCGGGCTGGAAGCAGGGGATCGGCGAATACTACGGTCATGCGATGTCGATCGGCTCGCACGGGTCGAACCTGTCCTATCAGGACTGCTATCTCGATCTCGATCCCAATTACACCGACCGGCACGGGCGCCCGCTGATGCGGATGACCTTCGACTGGAAACCCAACGACATTCGGATGACCCAGTTCATGCGCGCTCGCATCGAGGAAATCGCGCAGGAAATGGGCGCTGACAGCTGGCAGTCGAGCTTCAAATCCGAAGGCGCGCGCTACGATATCCGCCCCTATCAGACGACCCACAACGTCGGCGGCGCCATCATGGGCACGGATCCGAACACCTCGGCCGTCAATCGCTATCTGCAGGCTTGGGGTCAGCACAATGTCTTCGTGCTGGGCGCGGGCGCCTTCCCGCAGAACATCCAGTACAACCCCACCGGCGCGGTGGGCGCGCTGGCCTATTGGGCGGCGGAGGCCATCGTCAACGATTACCTGCCAAACCCGAGGCCGCTGGTCTGAGGAGGACGAACCATGCGTACCTTTCTGAAAATCGTCGGCGGCCTGGTCGTCCTCGGCATCGTCGTGCTGCTGGCCATCATCTTCGTTCCGGTCCAGCGGACGCCCGCACAAACCGCGCTGGCCGCCGATTGGCAGCCCCAGGAGGGGCACGGCGAATATGCCATGCGGCTCAGCGATTGCATGGCCTGCCATACCGAGGAGGGCGGTGAGCCTTTCGCCGGCAACCGCGCCATCGAAAGCCCCTTGGGCACGATCTATTCGACCAATATCACGCCTGACGACGAGACCGGCATCGGCGGTTGGAGCCTCGCCGACTTCCGCGCCGCGCTTTATGACGGGGTGCGGCCGGACGGGACGCATCTCTATCCCGCGATGCCCTACGAGAACTTCCGCCATATCGGCGAAGAAGATCTGCGGGCCATGTACGATTACTTCATGACAGAGGTTCCGCCGGTCCGGCAGGAAGTCGAGGAAACCTCGCTGACCTTTCCCTTCAATCAGCGCTGGGGTCTGCGGCTGTGGAAATGGGTCGCGCTGGATGACGCAGGTTTCACGCCCGACACCGACGATCCGGTGCTGGCGCGCGGGCAATATCTGGTCGAAGGACCGGGGCACTGCGCCGCCTGCCACAGCCCGCGCAATATGGTCATGGCCCAGGCCGGCACCGGGGCCGGCGACGATGCCTTCCTCATGGGCGGCGAAGTCGCGGGCTGGACTGCGCCGCCGCTGCGCGGGCCGCAAAGCGCCATTCGCGGCTGGACCGAAGCGGATGTCGCGATGATCCTCGGCACGGGGAGGAACGCCCATGCCGCCCTCAACGGCGAGATGCAGCTGGTCGCGCGTGACTCCACGCAGTATTTCACCGAGGACGACCTGCAGGCGGTGGCGCGCTTCCTGATCGGCCTGAACGAGCCGCTCGACCCGGCGGCTGAAACTCGGGATGATCGCGTGACCGAGACCGAGCAGCTTCTCGCTTCGGCAACGCCCGATATGGACCTGGGCGCACGGCTTTATCTCGACAATTGCAATGCCTGCCATTTCGTCGACGGGCGCGGGGCGGATGAGGTCTTTCCCGAGCTTGCCGGAAACTCGCTGGTGACGGCGGAAAGCCCGCGCGGCTTGCTGACGATGATCCTGGGCGGATCGCAACTGCCCTCGACGGCGCTCAGGCCCTATCGGCTGCGGATGCCCGGCTTTGCGCATCGGCTGGACGACGACGAGGTCGCGGCGCTGGCCAGTTTCCTGCGCAGCGCCTGGGGGAATGCCGCGGCCGAGGTCGATGCCGGCACGGTGGCCGACGTCCGCGACGCCCAACTCTGAGCTCGGTCACCCCGTCATGTCCTGCCCCGGCGGCGATGGTCCGCCGGGGTGGCATCATGGGTAGGGGGCCGGGCAGCTTTCCACCATGACCACCGGCGCCAGAGTGACCACCACCGAAACCAGGCCGATCCAGGCGCCCAGGCCGAGAAGCCTGTCGCCCCGGTCTAAGGCCGGGCGGGGCCGCCGGGCCACCACCAGCGTGACGGCGGCAAGGGTCGCGATCCAGCCGCCCAGCAGCGCGACCCGATGCAGCGGGCCGAACGGTGTCGCGACCAGGGCCCAGCCTTCGGCGCAGCCGATGCCGTGCAGGGCATAGATCGCCGAGAAACCCGCAGCCCAGATCAGGGGGCCGGCCGCCAGGCGCAGCAGCCATCTCATGCCAGCGCCTCCTGTCCGGCGGCGACCAGAACCAGTGCCGCCGCCGTCACCAGGGTGAAATCCTGCCACAGGCGCCACACCCTGCCGGCCGCCGCCCCGGTGCCGGGCTGCCGGTCCCGGGCGATCAGCGCCAGCACGATGCCGACACCGATATGCAGCGCGACGAAGCCCAGGGCGGCCGCGCGCAGGGCGTCACGGGCGTGGCGGGTCGGATCGTCCAGCATCAGGGCAAGGCCCGCCACGCCTGCCAGCGCCGCCAGACCGGCCAACGCTCCGGCGAGCGGGGCGGTCCGTCCGCCGTGCCGCCCCGCGACCGAGGCGGCAAGAAGCGCGACCATCACCAAGCCGATCAGGGTCAGCGTTGGTGCAGGAGCGAGACCGCTGGCGGGCGCGGGCCATTCCGGCGCGATCACGCCCAGGAAACCCACCGCAAAGAGGAACGACCCGAACAGAGCGGCATCGGCAACCAGCAGGGCGACCGTCCCCGTCGAGGTCAGCGAGTCGCGCAGGCCGGTCTGATCCGGCAGGATCAGGCCCGGCGTGACCGCGACTCGGGTGGGGCGGATGTCGCGCCCGAAGCGATGCCAGGCCCAGCCGCAGGCCAGCACGACCAGCAAGGCCAGGGGGGCCAGGCGATAGGCGCCTATCAGCAGCAGCAGGACGAAAATTCCGATGACCGCCGCCGTGGCCACAGGCAGCAGCGAATTGCCCGGCAGCACGGCGACATGCTGCGGCCGCGCGTCGAGTGTCGATCCCGCCAGAACCTCGCGTCGGCCGCGCGGAGCGCCGGGCAGCGCGCCCTCGCCCCGGGCCAGCGCGACGGCGCTCGGCTGAGTTGCGACGGGTTGGGCCGCGATGTTGTAGCTGGGAACCGGCAGCGGCAGCGTCCATTCCAGTGTCCCGGCGTCCCAGGGATCGCGCGGGCTGCGGCGGCCGAAGACGCCGTGCAGCAGCAGATCCAGCGCGAAGAGCACGAAGCCGATGGCCATCATGAAGGCAAAGGCGGTGCTGATCAGGTTGGGCAGCATCCATTCCGGGTGATCCGCATAGGTCGGGATGCGCCGTGGCATCCCCAGAAGCCCCGTCAGGTGCATGATGAAGAAGGTGCCGTGAAAACCCAGGAAGATCAGCCCGAAGGCGGTTTCGCCCAGACCCCGCACGCGGACCCGCCCGCTTATCAGCGGCAACCAGTAGACGGCCGCGGCCATCATCGGAAAGACAAAGCCGCCGATCAGCACATAGTGCAGATGGGCGGTGACGAAGGCCGTGTCATGCGCTTGCCAGTTGAACGGCACCACCGCCAGCATCACGCCGGTCAGCCCGCCCATTACGAAAGTGCCGAAGAAACCCAGTAGGTGCAGCATCGGCAGGCTCAACTGCGGGCGGCCTTTCCACATCGTACCGATCCAGGCGAAGATCTGCACGCCGGTGGGCACCGCCACCAGCATCGACGCCGCCGAGAAGAAAGCGAGCGCCATCTGCGGAATGCCCACGGTGAACATGTGATGGACCCACAGGCCGAAGCTGAGGAACACCAGCCCCAGGATCGCGGCGACGATCGCCTCGTATCCCAGGATCGTGGTACGGCACATCACCGGCAGGATGGTCGATATGGCGCCCGCCGCGGGGAGGAAGATGATATAGACCTCCGGGTGGCCGAACAGCCAGAAGAGGTGCTGCCAGAGCAGGCTGTCGCCACCCCGGGCCACGTCAAAGAACGGCCAATCGAAGGCGCGCTCCAGTTCCAGCAGGACAGAACCGAGGATCAGGGGCGGGAAGCCCGCCAGCATCATGACCGCCGTGCCCAGCATATACCAGGCAAAGAGCGGCATCCGCGTCAGCCGCATCCCCGGCGCGCGCAGGCGCAGGATGGTCACGACGATCTCTATGGCTGCGCACAGGGCCGAGATTTCGACAAAGGTGATGCCCAGCAGCCAGACATCGGCATTGACGCCGGGCGAATGCTCGCGCGACGACAGCGGCGCGTACATGAACCAGCCGCCGTCCGGTGCCAGCCCCGTCGCCAGCGCCCCCAGCAGGATCAATCCCCCGAACAGATAGCACCACCAGCCAAAGGCCGAGAGGCGCGGAAAGGCCATGTCCCGCGTACCCAGCATCTTGGGCAGCAGATACATGGCCAGGCCCTCGAGCATGGGAATGGCGAAGAGGAACATCATGATGCTGCCATGCATCGTGAAGATCTGATTGTAGAGCGGACTGTCCAGAAACGCGCCCCGCGGGGTCGCCAGCTGGGTGCGGATAAGCATGGCCAGGATCCCGCCGATCCCGAAATAGATCCCGGCCAGCACCATGAAGCGCAGGCCGATGTCGGAATGGTTGACCGACATCAGGAAGCCCCGCACCCCTCGGGGACGGCCCCAGACCCGCTCCAGCTCGCGGTGAAGCGCCAGGGCGCGCTGCGGGGGATGCGGGCTGAGGGTCATGGGCGGGGGGCCTCGACAGGATCGGTGCGGCGGTCGGTGAAGGGGGCGGGCGGATCGTCCGGGGGATAGGCGAGGACTTCGAACCCCATGTCGACATAGCCTGCGCCCGAAAACTCGGCCGAGCGCCCTTGGTAGAGCCCGGCTTCGGGCGCGATCAGCCGCAGCCGGTTCTCGTGGCCCGGGATGGCATCGAGCTTGCCCGCCAGTTGCGGCACCCAGAAGCTGTGGATCACATCCTCGGTTCGGATCAGCACCTCGACCGGAACGCCCGCGGGGATGTGCAACCGCCCGGTGGTTTCCACCGGGGTCCCGTCCGGGCCGGGCTGGCGGAAACGCCATTGCCATTGGCGGGCTATCGCCTCGACCGTCACTTCGGCCGGTTGATACCGCCCGGACAGGCGGTCGCCGGTCAGGATCGTGACGCCCATGAGCAGCGTCAGGACGCCGAGGCTGAAATACAGGCCCAGACCCTGCGTCCAGAACGCCGGCGGCAGGGCGGGACGCCGGGCCCGGAAGGCAAGGGCAAGCAGGAGAAGAACAAGCGCGGTGATCAGCGCACTGCCTGCCAGCATCACCCACCACAGCGTGGCGATGGCCGTGGCTTCGGGCCCGTGCGGCGTCAGGGTCGAGAGCGGCCCCGTGCATCCCGCGAGGCTTCCGGGAACCAACAGCGCCGCACCCTGTTGAACCGGGGTGGGTCCCGTTCGAGCCCGCCTCCCGCGCTTGCCAGCAGAAGGTCCACCATGCCCCCGCGCCGCCGCTTCCGAGATCCGATCCAGCATCACCGCGTGTTTCACCTGACGGAATCGCGCATTGCGATCGCCGGGCACCCCATTCATGCGATGATGGTCGGCTTTCCCATCGCCTTGGGCTTCTCCACCCTGGGATCGGACGTCCTCTACTGGTGGAGCGGAGACAGTTTCTGGGTGCGCGTTTCGCTCTGGGCGTCGGGGGCCAGCTTTCTGATGGGAATCCTGGCGGGGCTGACCGGGGTTGCCGAGCTTCTTCTGGTGCCGGGCATCCGCATCCGGGCCGCTAGTTGGACCCATGCCATTCTGGCGGTGATGCTGCTGGCGCTGCTGGGCACCAATTGGGGAAGCCGGCTGAGCGGGCAGGATGTCCTGCCCTGGGGGTTGTTGATGTCGGCGCTCGCGGCGGGACTGGTCGCCATGACCGGCTGGCATGGCGGCAAGCTGGTGTTCGACTATGGGCTCGGCAGCCACGATGCTCATCGGGCGGCCCCCTCGCGGACCGACAGCAGCTGAAGGGGAACAAAGCCGGTTAGTGTCGCGGTAGCGGGCTTGACCAGGGCCAGGCCTATCACCGCCGCAATGATCGGCGCGAGCGCCAGCCCCGCCAAGGTTGCGCTGTGCCACTTGCTGCGCCGTTCCTCGCCCGAGCGCTGGACCAGATGGCCAAGCCAGGTATGGACCAGCACCAGCGTCACCACAAAGGCCAGCTTGAGCATCAGCCAGGGCTCGAAGACCTCGGCGGCGAAGGCCAGGGCCGTGCCGGAGATGATGGCGACAAGCGCGGCGGGCGTGGCGATCGCAACATAGGCGGCATGCGTGAAGAGGCGATATTCGACATAAGCATCCTCGTCCTCGGTGGTGCCGAAGATCACCATCAACAAGGCGAGGGAGATCAACCCTGCCGACCACAGGCTGATCCCGGCGAGATGCAGAAACTTCAGCGCCGCGATCATGCTGCCTCGACCCGCCGCCAGGCGCGACGGGCGGCAAGGGCCAGCCCGGCGGACATCAGCAGCATGCCAGGGACCCACATCACCAGTCCCGCCGCCTGCTGATCGGCCAAGGGTGACATCCCCCAGGCTGCGCTGGTGGTGAGATGTTCGATGTAGAGGGGGCGGGGCGCGAAGGTCAGAAGGGCGCCCAGCAGGCTCATCACACTGCCCAGTCCGAGGGCCAGCGTCGCGCCGGTCACCAGACGGGCGGGCGCGTCCTCAGCCCGGGTCAGGATCACCGACCATAGGGCCCACGCGCCCGACAGCAGAAGCAATTGCAGCGTCCAGTAGACGAGAGCGCTGTCCCAGGCCCGGGAATAGGCCGCGGGGAGGTGCCACAGGATCAGCGCCAACGCCGTTGCCAGAAAAGCCACGACCGGCGCCGGGCGGCGCAACGGCCAACCGGCGGCCAGCGCGGGCGCCGCCACGGCCAGCACCACCAGGTGATGCGCCGAGCGCGCCAGGAACAGCGCTGTGGTCATCGCGCAGAGGGGCGAGACGAAGGCGACGATCAACGCGGTCCAGCCCAGCAAGACGGCGCGGCGCTCGGTCGCCCGCCACAGGCCGAGCGCCAGAAAAACCGCCAGGGCGGCCAGAAGCGGCGGCGCAAGGTTCCAGGCGGCAAGAGCCTCTGACGGGGCGATCGGCGGCCCGCAATAGGGAGTGGCCTCGGCGGGTGTGGCAACGCGACCGGTCGACAGCAGCGGCTCCATGGGCGTCCAGATCCTCGTCCCTGCGGCGGGGCGACGCTCGGCAGCGACCCCGTCGGCTTCTCAACTCCCGCCCCCTGGGCGGCCGCCCCCGTTCTGGACCCCGCGGCAAAGTACCCCGGACCGGCCACGGCGCCCTCGCGCAGTTGTGAACAACGCCCGGCCCGGCGGATTGTTCCCGCGGTTCCAAGGGCCGCGCCCGAACGCCCAGCGACCTGTGCAGGACGAGCGCGCTATTCCGTCGCCGAGCTCAGTGTCGCGCGGGCGCGATAGATCCGGCTCTTGATGGTGCCGATGTCGCAATCGAACATGTCGGCAGCGTCCAGATAGCTGACGCCGAGGATCACCACGGCCACGAAGGTTTCGCGGAAATGCGGGGGAAGCGCGTTGATCGCCCGGACCGTCTCGCTCATGCGCAAGTGCCAATACTGGCTGTCAATGACGTCGATCGGAACATTGGCAACGCAGTCCTTGCTGCCCGGCTTCTCTCGGGCGCGCTTGACGCAATTTGAATAGAAGCGGTTGCGCATGATGGTGAAAAGCCAGGCCCTCAGGTTGGTGCCGGGCCGGAAAAGATGGATGTTCTCGATTGCCCGCAGCAGGGTTTCCTGCACCAGATCGTCGGCTTCCACCGTGTCCTTGCACAACGACCGAGCAAAGAGCCGCAACGGGGGGATGAATTCGATGACCGCCTTTGACTGGACCGTATCCAGAGGATCTTCCTGCATCCTCGCCGGCGCATGATCCGCCTGACCTCTGTCAGCGACACGGGCCTCGCACGCATAGTCCATTCCGTTTCTCCCAATTTTCGACTGGATCAGGCCGGTTCCGGCCTGTCCAGCGGGTTCGTTTGTATGCGGGTAACGGACACTCGCGGCTGAGACGGCCTCGCAGGACACTCGTCCCCCAAGACAGCGCAGCATTTTCGCAGGACCCCCCCCGCTCCTGTCGTTACGGTGGCGCGCGGGGGAGATATGTCCAACGGCGATTCAGGAAGAAGGCGGATCTTCGCGCAGGGGCGCCAAATACCGCAGGCAGGAACATCGACCGCCGCTTTCTGTTGACGGCATCCCAGAAGCGATGGAACCCAGAGGAAGGACCTGCCATGCAACGCCCCGCCAAAGCCCCGACCAGGGAACTGACCGCAGCCCGCCGTTTCCGTCTTGCCCGCCTGTGTGCGCTGCCGCTCCTCGCCCTGCCTGCCATCTTCGTGCCTGCCGCCGCCCAGGCGCAGGGCCAGACCGTGACCATGGTGAACCGCGAGGGCGACACGATCGGCACGGTGGAGTTGACGGCGCTTAGCGCCGGATTGCTGCTCAGGGTCGATGTCAGCGGCCTGCCGGCCAATGCCCGGCTGGGTTTTCATGTCCACGAGGCCGCGGATTGCGATCCCACGGAGGCTTTCGAAGGAGCCGGCGGTCATTTCGACCCTTCCGGCGTCGAACACGGCTATTTGACCGAGACAGGCCCCCATGCGGGCGATCTGCCGAATCTTCACACGGACGGCGAGGGGGTGGCGCGGGCCGATGTCTTCACACCGTTTCTCCGGTTCGGTCCCGGCGCGGCCTCGACCCACGGGCGCGCGCTCATGATCCATTCCGGGCCGGACGATTACGAAAGCCAACCCTCGGGCGGAGCGGGCGACAGGCTGGCCTGCGCCGAACTGCCCTGATCGCCGGCCAGCCCGCGGCCTTGACGGCGGCTGCGATCCCGCGAGGTGAGGACGCGCCGTCGGATCGGCTCAGGGTGCAGGAACAACAAGCGGAGCAGGCGGTTCACGGATCGCAACAGGAGGATCTTCCATGCGCATGATGCCGCAATTGCCCCCGCAAGCCCCCAGCCCCTTGGTCTGTTGGATCAGGGCGGGGGTCGTTTCTTCCATTTTCGTCCTTGCCGCGCTGGCGCTTCTGGCGCTGGTGCAGGGGCTACCACCGTGGTCGCCGATCAACGCCACGACGCACGCCGTCTATGGGCCTGACGAGGCGCTGGCCGCGGGCGCGGACCTCGGGCATACCGGGCTGGGGTTGGTGATCAACGTCGCGGCCTGTTTCGTTTGGTCGGCTGTGGCGGTTGTTCTGGCGCTGGCTCTGGTCCGCTCAGGGGGCCGCGCGGGGCGCGGCTCGGCCTGGATCGCAGGGCTCGGTACGGCGGCTATCGCCGGATTCGTCGATTATGCCCTTCTGCCCACCGTGTTGCGTCCCGGCTGGGAATTGGTCTTGCCGGTCTTCGCCGTCGTCCTGACTTTTGTCGCGCTCGGGATCGGGATGGCGATTCCTCTGCGGCGTCTTATGCCGGGGGCGAGACAGACGGCAGCCCCGAGGGTGACCGCCACCATCGTGCCGCCGCCGCCCGTACAGCCTGGGGCACAGAACGGGCTTGCGACCCCTGAGGCCCTGCGGCACCCCCAGCCCGGGGTCATCGACCAGCGGCAGACCAGGATCGACCCGGCCAATACCGTCACCGTGGACCAGAACGCAGAGCAGAGCGAGAGCATGAAGCAACCCGGTCACCCGGACGAAGATCAGGCCCAGACCGGGCCCGAGATCAGGGTCGCCGGGCGGAAGCAGATGAAGCAACCGCCCAGGCAATGGGACATCGTCGACGAGGAGAGCGACGAGTCCTTTCCGGCCAGTGACCCGCCGGGCAACTACTGACAGGTCAGGGCGTCAATGCGAGTTGCGGTTGCGGGCCTCGACCGCGAGCTTCAACTGAAGCGCAAGCTCTGCCAGTTCTTTTGAGACCGGCTCGGCCTCGACCTGCTTGAGCAGTTGCGACAGAGTCCGGTCGAAATGTTCCTCAGCGGCGGCTGGATCGGGTTGCTTGCGATTGACCATCTTCAGTCTCCTTCTTCACGATACCGGGCCGAAGGTTCGGGGACCAAAGGCGGTTGTGATCTGCCTGCGCGTGCAGGGTATGAATTCAGTCTACGGCCAATCTGATCGCCTGGATCACCCGTCGCATCATTTTCTCATCGCGGCAAGCCTGTCTGCGAGCGGGGTGAGACCCAGGAACATCGGGCCATCCCGCTGGTTGAATGTCCCGACAATTCGGAAAACCGACACTCTGAGCACCAGAAAGGGAGGAATTGCCGTGTCCCGCTCCGCCACCCCCCGTTCCGATCATTCGACCGAGAAGATGCGCACCGAACCGCCGTCGGAGCGGGCCTTGCCCGATTATCCGGCCCCGCCTTTTCCCGAGCAGAGCCAGAAGCTTCCGGGTAGTTTTCGCGACATGACGCCTCAGCCTGATCATGGCGAGGAAAGCTGGAAGGGCCACGGACGGCTGAAGGGGTCGGTCGCGCTGATCACGGGAGGCGACAGTGGCATCGGGCGCGCCGTGGCGATCGCCTATGCCCGCGAGGGTGCCGACATTGCCCTGAGCTATCTGGACGAGACCGAGGATGCGCAGGACACCAAGGCCCTGATCGAGGACGCGGGGCGACGGTGCCTGACCCTGCCCGGGGACATCGCCGATCCCGGAACCTGCCGCGACATCGTTGCTGCCACGCTGCGGGCATTCGGCCGGATCGACATTCTGGTCAACAATGCCGCGCATCAGCAAACCTTCGATCAACTCGAGGACATCCCGGACGACGAGTGGCGTCGGACTTTCGCGGTGAACATTGATGCGATGTTCCATCTGGCGAAGGCGGCGGTCGGGCATATGCCGCCGGGCAGCGCCATCATCAACACCGCTTCCATCAATTCCGACGATCCCAATCCGACGCTGCTTGCCTATGCAACGACCAAGGGGGCGATCCAGAATTTCACCGCGGGCCTGGCGCAGATGCTGGCCGGCCGCGGGATCCGGGTGAATTGCGTGGCACCGGGGCCGGTCTGGACGCCGCTCATTCCTGGCAGCATGGCGCCGGAAAAGGTCGCGAATTTCGGCAAGAACAGTCCGCTGAAGCGGCCCGCGCAACCCGTGGAACTGGCCGGCGCCTATGTGATGCTGGCCGAGCCGACCTCGAGCTACGTCTCGGGCGCAACCGTCGCCGTCACCGGCGGCAGGCCGCTGATCTGACACACGGCATCCCGCATCACCCTCGCCCCTCATGAACGGAAAGACCAGCCCATGCCTTCCAAACCCGATCACGACGATCCCCGGACAACTACCCCGGACAATGCCGCGACCGCCGCGCAGATCCGGCGCGACATTGATGCCGGGCGCGCCCGCGACAAAGTTGACGCCGAAGATCCCGCGGCGGCCCCGCTGGGCACCGACGACGAGGCCTCGGGCCATCCCGTCACGCCGCGTCAGGCCGCCATGGCAGCAGAGGCAGAAGACCGGTCTCGGCCGCCGCTGCAAACCCGGCGCCGTGCAGGTCAGGGGCGGGTTGCCCTGGTGGTTCTGCTAGCCCTCGTTGCGCTGCTCCTGCTGGCCTGGTGGATGGGCCTGGGCCGCTGAATCCCCTCAGAAGCCCAACGCATAGATCGCGACCGGCAGGCCCATTAGCGGTAGCAGCGACAAGGCGATCAGCAGCCCGTCCCGGGCCAGCAACCCCGCAGCGCAGAGCGCGATGGCCGCCGAGGCGATGGACCCGGTACTCGGTACGAACTCCATGAGCGGCATGGCCAGTGCCAGGAACAGGATCAGTGTCAGCGGCACCCAGCGCCAGGGTCGGTGGGTCAGAAAGGACCATCTCGGCCTGAGATACCGCTCCACCGCGCGAACCGGCTTGCGCAGCCAGCCGATGGCGCGGAGGAGCGTGCGGCTTTTCAACTCTCTCTGGGTGATGAAGCGCGGCAACCAGGCGTGGTCGCGCCCGACGATCATTTGCGCCGCCAGCAGGAAGACGATCAACGCCACGGCGGTGGTAAGACCGGGAATCGTGCTGGCCGGAGAGGTGGAGATCAGCGAAAAGATCAACATCTGCGCCGGGAACGAACGATCCTCCAGCCGGTCGATGATATGCTGGACACTGGTCCTGTCACCCTCGACCGAGTGTTCCAGCGCGTCGAGGACCTCGCTCAACGAACGCTGTTCCGGCGATGCCTGGGCTGTTGATGGCGGCGCTGTCACCGGTTCCTTCCTCCGTCGCAAGGTCCGGCCTTGCCAAATCTCATCGTCCGCCTGGGCCGCGCAGCCTTCGGGCAGAGGAAACCCGCAAGGCTGCGGCATGTTCCCCGGGCGCGCAGGCGATTCCTCGGGAACAAAGCTGTCTGCCGTCTATTGATGACCGGCATGACCGGGACAGAACCATGACGGACCGAGGCAACCTGCCCCGCGGGCGAGCGGCGTTTTGGCTGGTGGTGTCGCTCGCCCTTGCGGCTTGCGATGGGGATCAGTCGGCGCTTGATCCCGCGGGCGAGGACGCCTCAGTGCTCGCTTTGCTGTTCTGGGTCATGGTCGCAGGCGCCGTCGTCCTGTTCTTGATGATGAACGGCCTCTTTTTCTATTTCACACGGGTGAAAGTGCGCTCGCAATCCCGCGCTGTCGCCCGCTGGCTGATCGTCGGGGGTGGCATCGTGCTGCCGGTCACCGTGCTGGGCGCCTTGCTCACCTGGGGCCTGACGATTCTGCCCGATCATCGGCAGGCAGGCGACGGATTGCGCATCCGGGTGACCGGCGAGCAATGGTGGTGGCGTGTCGAGTACTGGCCCGAGGGTTCGGACACACCCATCGTCAGCGCCAACGAGCTCCGCTTTCCCGCCGGTCGGCGAACCGAGCTGATCCTCTCATCCGCCCATGTCATCCATTCCTTCTGGATCCCCGCCCTGGGCGGCAAGATGGACATGTTCCCCGGGCGTGAAACCCGTCTCAGCCTGCGCCCGACCGAGCCCGGCCGATATCGCGGTCAATGCGCCGAATTCTGCGGCACGAGCCACGCCTGGATGGCCATCGAGGCGCAAGTGATGCCGCCCGAGGCCTTCGCAGCCTGGTTGGGAACCGAGGCACGATCAGCCAACCTTCCCGCCACAGCCGCGGCACAGGCGGGCATGGCCCTGTTCAACCGCGAGGGATGCGGCGCCTGCCATGCGATCCGGGGAACCCCGCACGTCGGGCGCGTCGGCCCCGATCTGACCCATGTGGGAGGCCGAGCCACCTTGGCCGCGGGCCGTCTGCCGATGAGCATCGAGGCCTTGCAGGCGTGGATCGTCCAGCCGGACCGGCTGAAGCCCGGGGCGTTGATGCCCGCCTATCCGCATCTGACCCGCGCCGAGACGCTGCAACTGGCCACCTATCTGCGAGGCCTCGAATGACCGAACACGAGAACCGATCGCCTCTTCCTTTCCCGCCGTCGGAGCAGGCCCTGGCCGAGCCTGTGCCCGAAGACCTGCGCGCCGCGCAGGTGGCGCGGCTCCGCAGCGCCTGGGCACGACCGAAGGGCTGGCGCTACTGGTCGTCGGTCAACAGCTCGCAGGTTGGCAAATGGTACTGCCTGACCGCTTTGTTCTTCATGCTTTGCGCCGGGGTCATGGCGCTGATCATCCGCTTGCAGCTGGCGGTGCCGGAAAACGATCTGATCTCGGCCGACCGGTTCAACCAACTCTTCACGATGCACGGCTCGGCGATGATGTTTCTGTTTGCCGTGCCGATGTTCGAGGCAATCTCGCTCTTCCTGCTGCCCGCGCTCCTCGGCGCCCGCGACATGTCGTTTCCGCGTCTCTCGGCTTTCGGTTACTGGTGTTTCCTGATCGGCGGCGTCTTTGTGCTGTCTTCGATCCTCTTTGACGTGGCGCCCCGTGCCGGCTGGTTCATGTATCCGCCGCTGGCGACGCAGGATGAAGGACCCGGCAGCGACATCTGGCTGCTGGGGCTGTCGTTCATCGAAATCGCGTCGCTTGCCGCAGCGGTCGAGCTGATCGTCGGCGTCCTGAAATGCCGGGCGCCGGGGATGCGCGTGAACCTGATGCCCCTTTACGCCTGGTATGTGCTGGTGGTGGGCGGGATGATCCTCTTCGCCTTTCCGCCATTGATCGCGGGCGACCTGCTGTTCGAACTGGAGCGCTCGCTGGACTGGCCGTTCTTCGATCCGACGCGCGGCGGCGATCCGATGCTGTGGCAGCATCTGTTCTGGATCTTCGGCCATCCAGAGGTCTACATCGTCTTCCTGCCCTCGATCGCCATCACGGCGATGGTGATCCCCACCGTCGCCCGTCGTCCTATTGTCGGCTATTCCTGGATCGTGCTGTCGGCGGTGGGAGTGGGGTTCCTGTCCTTCGGCCTGTGGGTGCACCACATGTTCACGACGGGCTTGCCCTCTCTCTCGCTGGGGTTCTTCTCGGCGGCCTCCGAGGCGGTGGTCATCCCGACCGGCATCCAGCTCTTCGCCTTCCTCGCCACGCTGATGGTGGGGCGGGTGACGATGAGCCTGCCGCTGCTCTGGATCACGGGCGCGCTGGCGGTCTTCACGCTGGGCGGGCTGACCGGGGTCATGCTGGCCATCGCCCCCTTCGACTTTCAGGTTCACGACACCTATTTCATCGTCGCCCACCTGCATTACACGCTGTTCGGCGGGATGATCTTTCCGGTGATCGCGGGCGTCTATTACTTCTTCCCGTTCTTCCGCAAACGGATGCTCTCACCACGCCTGGGACGCTGGGCCTTCTGGTTGATCTTCTCGGGGTTCAACCTGTGCTTCCTGCCGATGCACCTGACCGGTCTGTTGGGGATGCCGCGCCGGGTCTACACCTATTCGAGCGGGCTGGGCTGGGAGGCACTGAACCTGACCTCGACGGTGGGCGCCTTTGTCATCGCCGCGGGTTTTGCCGTCTTCGTCTGGGACCTGCTGCGACCGAGGCGGAACCAGCCGGACGCGCCGCGCAATCCCTGGAATGCAGGGACGCTGGAATGGGCGCATGATATCCCGGTCGAGGATTGGGGCGTGCGCTCCATCCCCTATGTTACCTCGCGCTATCCGCTCTGGCAGCAGCCCAAGCTGTTGCAGCGCATGGATCAGGGACGGTACTATCTGCCCGACAGCGACGAAGGCGCGCGCGAGACGCTGGTGACCAGCGTGATCGACGCGAAGCCGGTGCTGATCCAGCGATTGACGGGTCCCAGCTGGATCCCGCTGGTCGCGGCGATCTTCACCGGCGGATGTTTCATCTTTCCGACTTTCGGGCTGTACTGGCCGGCGATCCTGTGCGGCCTTCTTGCCGGTGGCGCGATCCTGATCTGGCTGTGGACCGCGACCGCCCGGCCGCCCCGGCAGGCAGAGAAGGACGCGGGCCTCGGCCTCAGCCTGCCGACTTATGCCTCCGGGCCCGACAGCGTCGGCTGGTGGGCGATCTGGATCACGATGCTGGGCGACGCGACCGCCTTTTCCTCGATCCTGTTCGGTTTCTTCTTCTACTGGACCGCCCAGGCGCAGTTCCCACCCCCGGGTGCCGCGCATGCCGATGGTGTCGCCGTTGCGGTGGCGGCCTTGGCCTTGATCGCAAGCTGGGCGCTGGTGGTGCTGGCACGCAGGACCAACCGTCTGCAGCGCGTGGGAAGGGCCCGGGCCGCCCTGATCACCTCGACGCTTTGCGCCGGGACCGGTGCGCTGGCGCTGGCGCTTGCCGTCTGGCCGCTTGATCCGACGGCGCATGTCTATCCGGCGATCGTCTGCACCATCGCGCTCTGGATCGGGGTTCACACCGTGCTGGGCATGGTGATGCAGCTCTATTGTCTCGCGGGCAGCCTGACCGGCAAACTGACCCCCCACCACGACGCGGATCTGGGCAACGTCACCCTGTTCTGGAATTTCCTCGCCCTGTCGTCGCTGGCGGCCTGCGCGGTCATTGGCATTGCCCCGAGGCTTTTGTGACACAGGAACCGCATCCCCATTCCGACAAGCACGAGTTTCGCGCCGAGGCGCTGAGCCTGTGGCGCATCACCTTTGCACCCGCGACCTGGGCCCTTCATTTCGTGCTGTGCTATGCGCTGGTTTCCTTGTCCTGCATTCACGGGACACCCCCGGTCGCGATCACTCGCAGCGCGCTCATCCTCGCCACGCTGGCCGCGTTGGCGGTTATCGCCCTTCTGGGCTGGCGCAGCTATCGGCACTGGGCGCCGGGGCGGACCGGGCGGCTCACCCATCCCTATGGGACGCCCGAGCACCGCCATCACTTCCTCGGCCATGCCGCTTTCCTGTTGGCGATCATCTCGGCCATCGGCGTGGTGTTCGTGGCGCTTCCGCTTCTGGTCATCGGAGGTTGCCAATGAAACCCCACTTCCTGCTGCCTGGCCTGACGCTGCTTGCGCTGCTGTGGCTGTTGCCGCTGAACGCGTGGATTCAGCCTTTTCCGGCCCATATGCTGCGCCACATGGGACTGGTGGCCGTGGCCGCGCCGCTGCTGGTGCTGGGCGTGCCACGGCTGGCGGCCCGGTTGGCACTGCCGCCCGTTCCTGCCGCCGCCATCGAATTCCTGGTGGTCTGGGGCTGGCATCTGCCGTTGTCGCATGCGCTGGGGCGGGGCGGTCTGCCCGGTTTCGCGCTGGAACAGGCCAGTTTCCTCGCGGCCGGGCTACTGGTCTGGGCCGGATGCCTGGCCGCCGCGCAACCGTTGGCGGGCGCGCTGGGGTTGTTGCTGACCTCGATGCACATGACGCTCCTCGGGGCGCTCCTGGTTCTTGCCCCGCGGGACCTCTATGCCGAGATCTGCGGCACACCGCCCGACCTGAGCGGCCAGCAACTGGGCGGGATGCTGATGCTCGCCATCGGCGGGCCGGTCTATCTGCTGGCGGGACTGGCACTGACCGCGCGGGGTCTGGCCCGGAGGCCGGCGGCATGAGCCGGACGATCCTCATCACCCTCGCGGTCGTGGCCGGGCTGGGCGCCCTCGTCGGCGCCTCGGTTGTGGGCTTCGGCCTCTACAACGTATCGGCGCAGAGCGGGCACCTTCCGGGGGTAAGCTGGCTCCTGCACACCACCTTTCGCCATTCTGTCCGTTTGCGGGCTCAGGACGGCGGTGCCTCGATGCCGGACCTGACTGATCCCGACCTGATCGCCTTGGGGGCCGGACATTTCGCCACCGGCTGCCTTCCGTGCCATGCCGCGCCCGGCCGGCAGCGAGCGGCGGCGGTACGGTCGATGCTGCCCGAGCCTCCGCCGATCCTCGAGGCGATCGAGGGCTGGGGCCCAAGCGAACTGCATTGGATCATCCAGAACGGCGCACGCATGACCGGCATGCCGGCCTGGCCGGCCGAGAACCGGCCTGACGAAGTTTGGTCCGTCGTCGCCTATCTGGAGGCGATCCCCCCAGACCCCGGCGCCCCCGCTCTACGGATTCCCGACACGGCCACGCTGTCGCGGATCCGTGATCCGCAGACCTATTGCGCGACCTGCCACGAGGCCGTCGCGGGGCCGGTGCCGGACCTGAGCCTGCTGAGTCCCGCTCAGATCGAGGCAGCCCTGCGCGCCTTTGCTTCGGGCCAGAGGCCGAGCGGGATCATGCAGCAGGCAGTCAGCCAGGTGAGGCCCGACGACTTCGCCGCCCTCGCCGCCTATTTCGGCGTCCACCCGCAGGACGCCAGCGATGATCCGCGAAGGGAGGTGACCCGCAGGCTGCCCGGTGCCAGCCTGGCACAGCGGGGGACCAGAGATGTGCCCGCCTGCCACGCCTGTCACGGGCCGGGCGCCGCTGGCTCCTTTGCCGCGACGGGGGCGCCGTTGCTCGATGGTCAGCGCGAAGCCTATCTGGCGCGTCAACTGCATCTGTGGCGGGAGGGGGTCAGGACGGGATCGGCGTTGATGACGGCTGCGGCGCGCGACCTGACGGATGCGCAGATCGCCGAGCTTGCCCGATGGTATGCCGACAGAGGACGAGCAGAAACCGCGCGGCCCCGCTGAGGGACGGGAAGCAGGGACGCGGTGCGCAGACGGGACAGGGGCTCGACTGCCCATTCGTTGGCTGCATCGTGAAACCGGAAAAACCGATGCATTCCCCGCTGCCGTCGCGTCCGGTTGACATGCGGACCGCGACCCTTGAAACATAACCGATGGCTGACGGAAATGTTCCGGGCACGGGTCATGACCCGCAGGACCAGAACCCGCGGTAGGCGACCTCCGGGCCGGGATCGAGCCTGAAAACCAACTCGCTGTCCGCGCGCAGGTCGTCGACGGTGGCGAGGGTCATTGTCATCCCCGCCACGCCGAACCCGCCGTCCCGAGGCGACAAATCCAGAAGAATATTGTTCAGTTTGGCCACCGCGCGGCTGCCATCGGCGGTGGCGACCAAGACCGGGTCCTCGTCCGCGGTTCGGCGGAAGGCACAAGATTCAGCGGTGTCGATGACCTGCGCCACCTCGGGCGCGCTCATTGGCGCGGGGTGCAGCGTGGTCGGCAAGACCTGACCCAACGCGTCGGCAAGGTTACCCGGCCGCGGCTCGGGATCGCGGTAGATGCTGGTGGCACGCTCTCCCGTCTCAAGGCGGGCAATAAGCGCACGCATCTCGGCGATCTCGCGGTTCTGGGCGTCAACGATGCCCTGCGCCAGAGCTGCCACGCGGGCATCCTCGATCCCCGCGCGTCGCGAGGTCATGATGGCAATCGAATGGTGCGGGATCATCGCCCGCATGTAGCCGAGGCCATCGACGGTGATCTGGCTTCGCACCAGCCCCAGGGCCGCGACGAAGACCACGATGCTGCTGCCAAGGATCGCCAGATTGACCCGGCGGCTCGGGTACATCGAGGCCATGAAGGCCAGCATGACGAAGGCCATGAAGGCCCCCATCATCACGGCCATCCAGGCCCGAGTCTGGCTGAAGAAGACATGCCCGAGCGCATAGGTGTTCAGATACATCATCCCGAACATCCCCAGCGTCGAGACAAGGATCATCAGGGCGAAACGGGCATAGGACATCGGGTCCTCCTGTCAATCGGTCAGGGGCGCGCGGGACCCGTGGACAAAGGCCCCCGAACCCCTTGGCGGGGTCGGGGGGGCCGGGGTCTCAGCCCATCCTGTCCCAGAAGCGCAGCGCAGAACACACCGCGACGAAAGCCGCCGCGTCGCCGGGTTCGTTGAGGGCGATCACGCCGGCATCGGGCTCGCCCACCCCTGCGCGGTCGAACAGCGCTTCGGCCTCGGGGCTGTAGGCGATGAACTTGGCATGCGCGAAGGCATCGGCGACGAAACTGCGGGCGGCATGCATGCCTTGCAGCTCTTCGGCCCCCTCGGCGCTGGTGAGGATGGCTACCGCATCATAGAGCACCGAGGGCCCGCCGGTCACCTTCTGCTGTGCCGGCAGCGTCTTGCCGTCAGACAGAGCCACACCGCCAATCTGCGGCGCGATGACCTCGACCATCCCGCCGGCCTTCGACACGGCGTCCTGCAGGGCGCGCGCCAGGGCGGCGTCGGCGCCGTCGGTCACCAGAAGGCCCAGCTTGCGCCCCTCGAACCGCCCGGCACCGTTCTTCAGGATCGACAAGGCGTCGGACGGCGGCAGATCGACGGGCTCTCTCGCCGGATCGGCCGGCTTTGGCGGCTTCGCCAAGCCCAGCCCTCGGGCCACGCGTGCGGCCAGATCGGCATCGATATGCGGCAGGTGCGAAACGACGCGCTCACGGACCGCGGGCGTCTCGACTTTCGACAGTTCGAAGATCAGCGCCTCGGCGATATGGCCCTGCTCGATCTCGGTCTGGCTGCGGTAGAATTGCCGCGCCTGGCTGTAGTGATCGGCGAAGCTCTCGGGCCTGAGCGCGCGCTTCTCGCCCTCGATCGCCTCGGGGAAGACCTGCCGCCCCGCCTCGGGATCGGCGCGAGGGCCGCCCTGAGCCCAGGAATTCGGTTCGTAATTCGCCCGGCCCTGCGGCGCGTGCATCGCCATATGGCCGTCCTGCTGGAAATGGTGAAACGGGCATTTCGGGGCATTGACCGGGATATGCGTGAAATTTGGCCCGCCCAACCGCTTCAGTTGCGTGTCCAGATAGCTGAAATTGCGCCCCTGCAAGAGCGGGTCATTGGTGAAATCGACGCCCGGCACGATGTTCTGGGTACAGAAGGCGACCTGCTCGGTCTCGGCGAAGAAATTGTCGACCATGCGGTCCAGCACCAGCCGTCCGACAATGCGCACCGGCAGCTCTTCCTCAGGGATCAGCTTCGTCGGGTCCAGCACGTCGAAGGCGAATTTGTCGGCGAAAGCGTCGTCGAAGACCTGCACGCCCAGTTCCCATTCGGGGAAATCGCCGGACTGGATCGCGGTCCACAGGTCGCGCCGGTGGAAATCGGGGTCGGCGCCCATGATCTTGACCGCCTCATCCCAGGTGACCGATTGCAGTCCCAGCTTTGGTTTCCAGTGAAACTTGACGAAATGGCTTTCGCCGCGGTCGTTCACGAAGCGGAAAGTGTGGACGCCGAACCCTTCCATGAAGCGGAACGAGCGCGGAATGGCGCGGTCGGACATGATCCACATGACCATGTGCATCGATTCCGGCATCAGCGAGATGAAATCCCAGAAATTGTCATGCGCAGTCTGCGCCTGCGGAAAGCCGCGGTCCGGTGCGGCCTTGGCCGCGTGGATCAGGTCGGGGAACTTGATGGCGTCCTGAATGAAGAAGACCGGGATATTGTTGCCAACGATGTCCCAGTTCCCCTGATCGGTATAGAGTTTCACCGCGAAGCCGCGGACGTCGCGGGCGAGGTCGGCTGACCCCTTGTTCCCCGCCACGGTCGAAAACCGCACGAAGGCCGGAACGCGGGTGCCGGCCTTCTGGAACAGGCTGGCGGCGGTCAGTTCGGGGATGGCCTCGGTTACCTCCAGATAGCCATGCGCGCCATAGCCGCGGGCGTGGACCACGCGCTCGGGGATGCGCTCGTGATCGAAGTGAAACAGTTTTTCGCGGAAATGGACGTCTTCCATCAGGGCGGGGCCGCGCGGACCGGACCTGAGCGTGTTCTGGTTGTCGTGCACGGGTGCACCCTGCGCTGTGGTCAGGGGCGGGGTATCGCCCTTTGGTCGCTGGTGCCATTCCCCGCCCTCGCCGCGGCGGGCCGGATGGTCAGCAGTCTCGGTGCCGGTCTGGCTGGTGGCGGAGGGGCTGTAGATGGGATCGTCGGTCATGGCTGTCCTGCTTGCTTGTGGCTTGGCGGGGCCGGCCGTGAAGACGGCCGTGGTCGGTCTGCAACCTGCTGGGGCCGCGGATGTTCCCGGCAAAAAGCCAGACGGGAAAACGGGGCAGGGCGGGCGCGTTCTGCGGGAACATTGCGGCGGCCCGCCGGTTGAGGGTCGCTGAACCCCGGGCGCGGTCATCGCGATCCCCGGGATCCATCCCGCAGAACAGGAGAAGACCCATGCAAGACCACGCCTCCACCCTCGTCGCGGCCGACGATGTCACGGGCACCAACGTCTATGGTCCCGACGGCAGCAAGGTGGGCTCCATCGACCGGGTGATGATCGACAAGCTGTCCGGCAAGGTTGCCTATGCCATCATGACCTTCGGCGGCATCCTCGGCATCGGCGGCAGCGAACGGCCGGTGCCGTGGGGGACGCTGACCTATGACACCGGGCTGGGCGGCTTTCGTACCAATATCACCAAGGAGCAATTGTCCGACGCGCCCAGCACGAGCGAGCGCTGGACCAGCGACCGCGAGTGGGAGGAACGCACCCACCTGACCTATGGCCTGCCGCCCTACTGGATCTGACAGCCGGCGTCCCACTTCCAGCAGCCCTGCCTCGCGTTGCGGTGCAAGGCTGCTGGCACCGGGCGGTCAGGGCCCGACCGGCACGTCGATCCGGACCTCGAGCCCGGCGGGGTCGAAGGAGAGCGTCAGCTTCCCTTGCAGCCTGTACTCGATCTCGCCTTGCAGCAATTCGCCCCCAAAGCCCTTGTCCTCGGGCGGGGTGACCAGGGGCCCGCCGGACTCGCGCCAGAGGATCCGCAGAGTTCCGGCCTCGACCGACCACCTGATCTGAACCCTGCCCCCTTCGGCTGAAAGAGCGCCATATTTCACGGCATTTGTCGTCAGTTCATGCACGGCCATTGCCAGCGACAGGCCCATCTGGGGCGGCAGGTTCAGATCCTCGCCCTGCAACGTGAAAGCATGCTCGCCGTGGGGAGCCAGTTCCTCGGACAGGATTTCCAGCAGTGAGGCGTTCTTCCAGCGCTCCCGCGACAAGGTTCCATAGGTTCGGCTCAAGGCGCCCAACCGGCCGAGGAAGGCGTATTCGAAGGATTTCAGGTCAGACGCCCTCTCCAGGGTACGGCGCGAAATCGCCGAGACCACCAGCAGCAGGTTCTTCACCCTGTGGTTCAGCTCATCCACCAGCACCTGCTGGTGCTGTTCGGCTTCCGCCAGCTGCGTGACATCGACGAAAGTCACGACCACGCCGCCGATCGCCGCGCTGCCGGTCCGGTAGGGATTGAGGCGCAGCAGATATTGTCGCCCCTCGGCATCGGGCGCCAATTGCCGCTGCGCGGGTTCGCCGAAGCGGAACACGCGGTCGATCTCGTCCCGCAGGTCGGGGTAATCCCGTGCACTGGACAGGTCGGTCAGGGGCCGACCCACATCGCTGTCGCGAAGGTTGAAGAACGCGGCGGCAGCGGGCGTGAAACTGCGGATCACCAGCGCCTGGTCCAGAAAAATCGTGGCTATCGCCGTGCTTTCGAACAGGTTCTGAAGGTCGCTGTTGGCGCGGTCCAGCTCGTCGATCTTGTCGTTCAGTTCGGCGTTGATCGTGTTCAGTTCCTCGTTCAGCGACTGCGTTTCCTCTTTCGAGGCTTCGAGTTCTTCATTCGCCGATTGCACCTCCTCGTTGACCGAGGTCAGCTCCTCATTCGAGGATTTCAGCTCCTCAAGCGCCGTCTCGTATTCCTCGATGGTGGCTTGCAGCCGCTCCTTGGTGTCGCGCAGTTCCTGCTCGTATTCGCCGTGGCGGCGCACCTCCTCCTCGCCGGCCATCGTCAGCGCGTCGGCATCAGGACTTCCGCGAAGTTCGAAGACGACCAGGTAAAGCGGCTCGATCCCTTTGGGATCGTTCAGCGGCTCCACGCTCACGTCGACCAGTTGGATCGGTTCGCCCTCGGTCTCGATAGGCAGGCTCTGGCGGGTGACGCGCTTCTGCGCGCTCACGCATTCGCGCAGTGCACCGCGCAGATCCAGCCGCAAGCCGCGCCGCGCCAATGTCAGCAGGTGGCGGCTGGGCGCACCCTGCGGGGCCTCCAGAAAGCGGCCCGTTCCTGACGAGTAATAAACGATGTCCGCCTCGGCCGTGACCGCAACATGCGCTGGCGCGTAGCGTTCGAGTATCCGCGCCTCAATCCGGCTGCGCAGGGAACCCGCGCGTTCTTTCTGCATGCTGGCAGTTCCTTCGGAAAAATTCCGCGACCGGCCTTGTCCGGTAAGCGCGGGCACCCGCAGCGACCGGCCCGCCTGTTCGCGCGCCTGGTAGATGCGGTGTTTCTTGTCGACCGTGGCGAAGAGATCGCCGTGCTGCCCGATGCTTTCGGAACTGCCGAGGAACAGGTAGCCGCCCGGCCGCAGCGAATAGTGGAAAGTCGGAATCACGTGGCGTTGCACGTCCGGGCCGAAATAGATCAGCAGGTTCCGGCAGGATACCATGTCCATCCGCGAAAACGGCGGATCGCGCACCAGACTGTGCGGCGAGAAGATGCACATCTCGCGGATCTCGGCGGTCACGACCCGGCTGTCGCCGTCGGGCTTGAAGAAACGCTGGACGCGCGGCGGGTCGATATCGGTCAGCAGGCTGTCGGGATAGCGCCCGGTCCGCGCCACCGAAAGCGCCGCCTCGTCGATGTCGGTGGCAAAGATCTGAACCTGTGGGGGGCGTTCCATGCGGTCCATCTGTTCACGGAACAGGATGGCCAGGGAATAGACCTCTTCGCCCGTCGAACAGCCCGGCACCCAGATCCGCAGGACATCGCCCGAGGATTTGCCCTCGAACAGCCGCGGGACGATGTCGCGTTCGAGCAGAGCGAAGGCATCGGCATCGCGAAAGAAATTCGTGACGTTGATCAGGAGGTCGCGGAACAGATTGCCGATCTCCACGGGATCGGTGCGCAGCAATTCCAGGTAAGCATCGAGCGTCTGGAGCTGCCGGACCTGCAGCCGGCGATAGACCCGACGAAAGAAGGTGCGGGTCTTGTAGCCGGAAAAGTCGTGGCTCGAATGGGTGGCGAGGATGGCGCAGATATCGCGATGGATGCGCTCAAGCTCAACCGCGCGATGGGCATCGCCCGCCCGGCTCACGGCGGTTAGCGCTTCGAAACTGCGGGCGAAGATTTCGAGCCGTTGCGGCATCGCCTCCGGCCCCAGCTCCAGGTCGATCACACCACTCGACACTGCGCTTTCGGGCATGGTGGCGGTGTCGGCCGTCTCGGCCGGGGTCTTCCGGGCCAACGTCAGCCCGCCCGCCTCGCGGATCACCTTCGAGCCGAGTGTACCATCGCCGTCGTCGCCTGCCAGCAGGACGCCAACCGCGTATTCGCCCTGATCCTCGGCCAGCGACGCAAAGAAATGGTCGATGGGCCGGGGATCGCGATGGCTTGGCTCGGGCTCTTTCAGATAGAGCTTCCCGTCCCGGATCGTCGCAAGGCAAGGATGCGGCACCAGATAGGCATGGCCAGCCGCAACCGACACGCCATCGTCGGCCATGCGGACCCGGACCGCCGAGACCGCGGATAGCTGCGCAGGGAGATCGTGCCATGAGGCAGTCTCGACCGGCGGAATGACGATCATCGCGAAACTGGGTTCCTCGGCGAAGCCGCTGAAGAAGGTTAGCAACGTCTTGTCCGCGCCGCTCGAACAGCCAATTCCCACGATCGGATATCTGCTATCGGGCATATCGGCTTTCCAGCAATCGGGCTCAGAAGTGCCAGACAGCGCGGCACGGAAAGATGGCGCCGGTGCAGGTCCGGCGGGAGGCAACCGGCTTGACTGCGCGAAAGGGCGCCGGTCGGCACCGTTCATTCACGCGAATCATTGTCATTCGTCGGAGAGGGCTAAATTAGCACAGTAGGCGGCCGACGCATCCCCAAGTTGAAAGATTGGGGAAGGCGCGGCAGTAAATGGACAAAAGCTCAGGAGGAAGAGGTTTGCGTATCCTGATTGTAGAAGACGACTTCATCGGGGCACAACAACTGGCATCTGAGATTCGCAGCACCGGCAACAGCGTGATCGGACCCTTTCCCACGCTGAGTCTGGCCATGCCCCATGTGGGATCCATCGACGCCGCCATTCTCGATGTCTGGCTGGGCAATACCGTTTCATTCCCGGTGGCCGACGCGCTGGTGCGTGCCGGAGTGCCCTTTCTGTTTCTCACGGCTCATGACAGCCGCAAGGTGCCCGACAGGTTGAGCCATGTGCGGATCTTCGCCAAACCCAGCAGTACCGACACCTTGCTTCATGCGCTCGAGATGCCCGAGATCGTCTTAGAGACCCCCGGCGCGAACGGGGAGCCGGTCGAAAGCGTGCTGCTGGAATTGATCGAACAGGCGAGTTCCGTCCTGCCCGACAGGTCGGCGGCAGAGCGCCTCGTTGCCTCGGTCCTGCGCGAGGCCATCTCGAACGCCGGGGATCGGCGCGATGGCGAAGACATCGGCGAATGGCTCCGCGATTTGCTGAACGACGAACTGCGCAACCACCGGGGCCGGCACTTCCACTGACCTGCGGCCTGGCCTGCGCCGCCGAGGGATCCTCGTCATCTTTGATCGTTGTGTTCCTCGGGTCGAAGGCCTTTGGCCTGGCCGCGGGAAAAGACTCTCGACATCGGCGGGAACAAGCCGGGGTCGCAGCTGTTGTGGGGCACCAAGGATGCGAGACCGGTCCTCGGTCCCGCCTGTAAGATCAGAGGAGTGCACCATGCAGAAACTGCTGCTTACCACCATTCTCGCCACCGGACTTGGCGTCGCGGGGGCAATCGCCCAGACCGTGCCCGCCGACAACCGCACCATGCCTGCCGAGATTATTGCCCCCGAAGGGTTCCAGGTCAGCACGACGCCGCTGACGGCCGAAGACCTGCTCGACGCCACCGTCTACGATTCCAACGGTGATTCGATCGGCGACGTCCATGACCTCGTGTTCGCAGAACAGGGCGCGACGGGCACCACCATGCCCGACGCATCGACCAGCCCCGGCAGCACCGGCGGCGCGGTCGATGGCACCACCTCGTCCGACATGGCGACGGGCACCAGCCCGGGCGCCGGCACTTCGGGCAGCACGGCGGATCAGGCTGAGACCGGCGCGCCCACGGGCACGGAAGTGACCAACCCGCCGGACATGGACGCCGAGAACACGACCGACAGTGCGACGACGGGCGGCACCCTCGGTTCGACGGCCGATACCACCACCGCGACGACCGATCCCGCGCCCCGGGCCGAAGGTCTCGGCGGGACCGGCACGATGGACCGCACGACGAGCGGCACAGCCGACGAGACGCCGGGCGAGCTGTCGCATGCCATCCTCGACGTCGGCGGTTTCCTCGGTATCGGCGAGCACCGCGTTGCGGTCCCGGTCAGTGACCTGCAAGTCTACCGCAGTGCCGATGAGGTGCGCATCTACCTGCCGTGGACCCAGGAACAGCTGGAGAGCCTGCCCGAATACGTGGAAGGCGATATGGCGACCTACGGCCGGTCCTTGGTGCCGCACGACCGCTACTGAGGCACTCGCTCTTTCGGCTGAAAAGCCCGGCTCGCGCCGGGCTTTTCGTCGCCTGACAGAGGCGGTGCTTTCGCCGGGATCAGAAGGACGGCCGCGGGCATCGAGACTGCCTAGATCTTGCCCTCCTGCGCGACGACGCCGGGATACGGGCGCGCCTTCAGGCGCCGCGCCAGATGCGCGGTGTTCGACGCGGCGAGGGTCATCGACTGTGCAACCGGCTCCGGGATGTCGTCGAGGTCCACGTAATTGCGGCTCTGCATCGCCTCGCCCACCCAATAGAGGCCGCCGTTGCCGGGTATGGAGAAGCCGCAATCGCTCAAGGCCTGGAAACAGGCGGCATGAACGGCGTGCGCCCCGTCTTCATTGCCGACAACGGCAACCAGAGCGACCTTTCCCAGGCCGGGCATCCGCTGCCGATCATCCGCCTCGCCAAGAAAGGCGTCGAGCCGTTCGAGCACGCGCTGTGCGGGGCTGGAGGGATGTCCAAGCCAGATCGGCGTCGCCAGGATGAAGATATCAGCCTCGATGATCCGTGCCCTGAGGGAAGGCCAGCCATCGTCACGGCCCATGTCCGACATGACGCCGGGCTTTACAGGGTGATCGATCACCCGCTCGGCAGAGCCGCTGACGCCATGAGGCTTCAAGGCGCGGAAAAGATCGTCGATCATTTTCTCCGTCGAGCTTGGCGTGTCCGAGGTACTCGCCTTGAGCGAGCAATTCAGCGCAAAGGCTGTCAGGGGCTGCGGTTGATCGTCATGCATGGCGGTTATCCTTCCATAGACAGCGGGCCCGGCCTGGTTCCCGGGCGCGACATCGCAACCCATGCCCCGTTGCGATGTTCCCGCTCGGCGGCGCGTCGCCCATCCGACCGGGCAGATGACCAGCGCGGTGGGAACATTGTGCCCGAGCGGCGGTTCATCATCCGTCCCGAGTTCGGCAGGCCCTCCGATCAGGGCACGTCGGGCGGCCACGTGACGATGGTTGCGTCGCCGAGCAGGGGACGGGCGCGGCCGCCGCCCCCTCCCGAGCGAGCGGCTGCCGGTTCCGGGCGGACCACGCTCCCAGGTCCGCCCGGACGCATCCCTTCCGACCCATGCGGCGCGCCGCGCTCAGCCCTTGTGCGGCCGCGGCGGCGGGTTCTCAGCACTGGAGACGTTCATGACACCTCCCGATACCAACACGAAGAAGCAGGCGCGGCGCCACATCGGCCCGCTGATCGGTATGGCGCTGGCCACGCTCTTTGGCGTCGCCGTGATCATCTACTGGCTGTTCGAGGAGAGCGCCGAGTCCGATCCGCCCCTGCCGCCCGCGGCCGAGGAAACCGAACTCGCCCCGCCCCGCGAAACCGTCGAGGAGGGCGAGATCACCCGACCCGAGGCGGATTGACGCCGGCCGCGGGGATCCGTCCGGCCGACGGGAACATCCCGACCTTGGGTCAGTTGAGCCGGGGTCCGCGGGGCAGGCCCCGTCCGCGCCATCGCTGTCGCTCGGCGCGTCCCTGCTCCGAACCGGATGGTTCATCATGGAGAAACGCTATGCCTGACCAAACTCTTGAAACGCTGTTCTACGACACGCTGAAGGACATCTACTATGCCGAGAAGCGCATCCTGAAGGCCCTTCCCAAGATGGCGCGGGGGGCTCAATCCTCGGCGCTGCGCGATGCCTTCGAAACGCATCGGGACGAAACCGAGGGCCATGTCGAACGGCTTCAGCAGGTTTTCGAGCTGCTGGGGAAGCCGCCCCGGTCCAAGACCTGCCCCGCAATCGACGGGATCATCGAGGAAGGTGAGGAACATCTCTCCAAGTTCTCGGGATCGTCGGCGATGGATGCGGGTCTGATCGCGGTCGCCCAGGCGGTCGAACACTACGAGATCGCCCGCTACGGGGCGCTGCGCCAATGGGCCAGCGATCTGGGTTCCTCGGAAATGTCCAAACTTCTGGACCAGACGCTGGGCGAGGAGATGAACACCGACCGGATCCTGTCCGAGGTTGCTGAAAGCGGCGCGAACCGGAGCGCGGTGGAAACGGCCTGACGCGCCCGGCAGCGTCGCGGTACGCGTCGGCCCCGGGGTGTTCCATCGGACGCCCCGGGGTTTTTCATGCCCGGAGAAACCGCCTGGCTACGAAAGCGTGACCGCGGGATTTCAGGAACAAAGGCGCGATGCGCCGGTTCTAGGCGCTCATCGGACATGGCGTCCGACATCACCTCAAGGAGGAATGCCCAATGGCCTATCGACATCAAGACTATGACCGCGACTGGGACGAGTCTCGCGAGCGGCGCTTCCGCGACGACCGGGCCGACCGGGACGAGCGTTTCGGAAGCCGGGACCGCGGCGGCTATGACACGCGCTTCCGGGGCGGGCGCGACAGTGACTACGGCAGCGACGACCGCTATGACCGGGATCGGCGCGACAGCGGGATCTATGGCGCCGAGGGCCGTGGTCAGGGTGGTTACGAGGGTAGCCAGCAATACGCCGGATCTCGCGGGGACGTCGATCGCGACGGCGCCCGGGGCTGGCGCGAGGCGGGCTATCCCGGCACGCGGCAGGGCGACGACCCGGCCGGCGGCCGGGGCTTCGGGGGCGAAGGCCCTGGCGTCGGGCAGTTCGGCACCTACAGCGAGGGGTCGGACAGCCAGCGGCGCGGCCGTATGGCGGAAGGTGAGCACCGGGGCAAGGGACCCAAGGACTACACCCGCAGCGACCAGCGCATCCAGGAGGATGCCTGCGACCGGCTCGCCGATGACAGCCACCTCGACGCCTCGAACATCACGGTGGCCGTTTCCAAGGGCGAGGTGACGCTGGACGGCACCGTCGGCTCCCGGGCCGATAAGCGCCGGGCCGAGGATTGCGTCGATGGCTGTTCGGGCGTCCGGCATGTGCAGAACAATCTGCGCGTTCAGGAAAGCGGCTCCAGCAGCACGGAGCAGACACGCAACCGCGCCAAGCAGGCCTGAGGTCGGGTCAGCAAGTGCGGGGCGGCAGAGGATCGCCGAACCGCCCTTATGGGGATCGAAGCACAAACGGCGGGCGGGAGCATTCTCCCGCCCGCCGCTTTGGTGTTCAGGCTCGGGCGGTGCGGTCGCTGGATTCCGGTCCCGACCCGCCTCTGCCGAAAGGGCGCGGCGGCGCAAGCATCCGCGAAAAGCAAAACGGGGGGCGATTGCCCCCCGTTCCCCGTCCTCTGGCGCCGTCAGCGGTAGCGCCGCCCGCGGTCGTCGCGATCATCGTCATCGCGGCGGTTTTCCCAGCCGCGACGCGACGCTTCGGCGTGACCCCGCGGGTCGCCGAACCAGCCGCCCTGGCCGTGATCGCGCGACGAGCCACCGCCGTAACCGCGCCGGTCATCCTCGTAGCGGTCCGAGGAGCGGCCGCGCGAATAGCGGTCGTCGTCGTCGCGGCGATGGTCCCAGCCGCGACGCGACGCTTCGGCGTGCCCGCGCGGATCGCCGTACCATCCCCCATGCCCGCGGTCGTCATCCCGCGAGCGGCGATAGTCGTCATCGCGCCGCTCGGCGCGGGAATAGCCGCGCCGATGATCGTCATCGCTGACGAAGCGGCCCTGGTCGTCACGATCCCGGTCATAGCGGCCATAGCCGCGGTCCCGATGATCATAGTCGTCGTCGCTCATGAAACGGCCGCGGTCGTCGCGGTCCGGCATGTATCGAGCCATGGTATCCTCCTCGATTTCCATGTTTGGAACGCCAGCACCGTGCTGACGCCCGCGCAGGATCTGGTTTGTGCCCGTCTCCCGCTGCGGCCCGTCAACTGGTGGCCACGGGGGTTGTTCCCGGCGTCTTCCGGCCTCTGCGCAGGGATCCGCCCTTCACCGAGGGACCGGCGAGGACCTGCCGTCGAGCCGCTATTCCTCGGCCCTATAGCGACGAACCAGTGCCAGGATCTCGTCCATTTCAGCCGCACGAGCCATCCCGTTCGCGATGCCCTTGATGGGCACCGCGCCGGGATCTTCCTGCCCGTCAGGGGCCATCGACGACCGCACAAGCCAGTCGCAAAGTGCCTGTTGGTCGGCCTCGGGCAATGTCGCCACAAGGCGGGCGACCAGGCTGCGCAGCGCGCCCAGACTGGTCTTGAGTGCCTCGATTTCCATTTCCAGTTCAGACATGCGTCCTCCGACTTGGCTTGCGGGCACGCGTCCCTCGTCGGCTCTTGCGCCCTCAAGGGGAACGCCGCCGAGGCGTCCGGGGATCCACGCGGCGTGTCCTTCTTTCGGACCCCGGCGAACAGGGGACGGCCTTTCGCAATGGCGCCGTGCCGAAGCGGGAACATTGCCGGGAAACCCGTGTTTTTTCGGACAGGACGTGACGCCTGCGATCACAACACACAGCGGAGGAAACATTTCCCATGGCCAGAGAACTCCTCGCCAGGCGCGGGACCGTCGATATCGGCCCGCCAGACCCGGCGCGGCACGCCTTCTTCCTCGATTTCGACGGAACGCTGGTCGACATTGCGGCGCGCCCCTCGGATGTAGTGCTCGACGCGGGCACGACCGACCTGTTGAGGGCGTTGAAACAGGCGAGCGACGGGGCTCTGGCGATCGTGTCGGGGCGCCCGCTCGATGATATCGCGGCCTTGACCGCGGCGATCGGGCCGGCCCTTGTCGGCACGCACGGGGTCGAGATCCGGCACGAAGACGTCCGATCCGCTGTGTCGCCCAAGGATCAGGCGGTACTCGATGGCGTCGGGCGCAGACTATCGGAACTCGCCCTGACCCATGGTCTTCTTCTGGAAATGAAGCCCGGCGCCGTCGCCCTGCATTACAGAGGGCGCGCGGATCTCGCTGACCTGTGCCAGGATGCGGTGGCGGCGGCAGCGCGAGACGCGGAACTGCGCATCTTGGCCGGAAACATGGTCTGCGAGGCGGTCCTGACCGGTTACGACAAAGGGCGCGCGATCAAGACGCTGATGGCGGAGGCGCCCTTCCGGGGCCGGATTCCGCTGATGATCGGAGATGACATCACGGACGAGGACGGCTTCCGCGCCGCGCAGTCCCTGGGCGGCACCGGCGTGAGCATCGGCCGACCGGAGAGCTGTGCGCGTCTTGTCTGTCCCGACCGCCATTGGGCCCTGGATTGGCTGCGTGAAGGGCTCGCCCGCCACGCCTGACCGGCGGGAACATTTGCACCACACCGACAGTTGAGGAGGGCATATGACAGGGGGTAAGGAATGGCTGGCAGGCTTATTGTGGTATCGAACCGTATCCCGACCGGAGAGGGGGGTGCCGGAGGTCTGATCGTCGCCTTGCATGACGCCCTGGCCGGTACTGGCGGTGTCTGGATCGGCGCCTTGCCGGATGCGGCGGATGCCCCGGGGGAGACTCTGCAGGCGCTGTCTGAAGAGCCCTATTCCCGCCTTGGCTACACCCTGAGCCAGGAAGAAATGGAGAACTTCTATCTCGGTTTCTCGAACTCGGTGCTCTGGCCCCTTTGTCACCGGCGCCCTGATCTTGTCGAACTCAGACTCGAATATGACGCCAGCTATCGTTCGGTGAACAGACGCGTGGCACGGCTGATCGCCGGAATAGCCGACCCCGATGACACGATCTGGGTGCATGATTATCATTTCTTTCCGCTCGCTGCCGAATTGAGAGCCTGTGGGTTGCACAACCGGATCGGGTTCTTTCTGCATATCCCGTTTCCCTCGCTGGGGGACCTTTCGGTTCTGGCGCAGCCCGAGGATTTCGCCGACTGGCTGGCGCATTACAATCTGGTCGGCCTTCAGACCCAGGCCGATGTCGCGCGCGCCCTCGAAATGTTCCGGGCTGACCCGCGGGCCGAATTCATGATGGACGGGACGGTCAAGTTTCGTGACCGGATCACCTCGGTGCGGTCATTTCCCATCGGCATCGATGTCGAGAGCTTCCAGCGCGACGCTGCGGCCGAAGAGGAACGCCCGTTAGGGCGCGAAGCGCCGGAGACCTATCTCATCGGGGTGGACCGGCTGGATTATTCGAAGGGCATTCCGAACCGGTTCCTCGCCTTTGGTCGCTACCTCGAGACACGCCCTCACGGCGAGCGGCCTTGCCTTCTTCAGATCGCCCCACCGTCGCGGGAAAAGGTTCAGGCCTATCACGACATAACCCGCGAACTCGAAGAGATCGCCGGGCATCTGAACGGCGCTTTTGCCGAGCTGGATTGGACGCCGCTTCGATATATTCACCGCAACGTTCCGCGCCATCGCCTTGCCCGGCTGTTCCGGGGCGCCCGGGGATGCCTGGTCACGTCCTATGCGGACGGCATGAACCTCGTGGCCAAGGAATATGTCGCCGCGCAGGATCCTGCTGATCCAGGGGTCTTGATCCTATCCCGGCTTGCCGGCGCGGCCGAAGAATTGTCGGATGCCCTTCTCGTCAACCCGTACGACATAGACGATATCGCGAATGCCATCGAACAGGCGCTGTCGATGCCTCTTCCCGAAAGACAGCGCCGGCACGCTTCCTGTCTGGCGAAGGTGAAAGCCAATGATGCCGCCAGCTGGGCGCGAGCTTTCCTGAACGTGTTGTCTGTGGTGCCGGGAACCTTGGCCTGGCCCGGCGGGATCGATCAGTTCGCTGACGGCGAACTGCTTTAGCACGAAGAATCCCGCGCCGCGACCCGGTGGAGTGGCACCCGGCGGACCAGCGGGCGTCCCCGCGGCTTAGCCCGAAGGGGCGTCTTCCTGCCGGCTGCCCGGGCGCGCGGATTGCGCGGTTTCCGCTTCGTCCCGGGCGATGGCAGCCATGTCGCGACCAGTGTCGACCGACAGGGGCGCATCGGCGAGGATGTCGCCGTCCTGGCGCGCTGCCGCGTCGTCGGCCTTGATCAGCAACCAGTTCTGCCGCTGGGCGTCCTTAGGACCCTTCATCCGAACGAGATGCCAGCGACCCCTGAGCTTTTCGCCCCGCAAGGTGAATTCCAGACGCCCTTCGGCATAGCTGCGCGCCGCATCGCCGACCGGCTCCCACGTGCCGCGGTCCCACAGCATCACCGTCCCGGCGCCATAGGAGCCCCGGGGAATGATACCTTCGAACCTGCCGTAGGCGAGAGAGTGGTCCTCGACCTGCACGGCCAGCCGGCGCTCGCCGGGATGCAGGCTGGGGCCGCGGGTAACGGCCCAACTACGCAGAACGCCTTCCATTTCCAGCCTCAGATCGTAGTGCAAACGGCTCGCGGCGTGTTTCTGAACCACGAAGGATAAGGCCGGCAGGCGGGAGGGTGTCTCGTGCCGCTCGGCTGTCGGGCCCAGTCCGTGCAGATCGGTCGGGCGTTTCGATGCCATGGTTCCTCCTCCTTGCCCCACCTGCCGGACGAGATGCCGCCGGTGCAGGCCATCGCCCGGCAGGACGCCAACCGCAGGCAAGGCGCATGGGTCGATCGTCGGCGGGGGCGTTCGCGGCTCTGAAACGCCGAAGCGGTTCTTGGCGACGGCTCTCAGCCGCTTGTCCAAAGCATGATCGCGACGGCGATCAGGACAAGCGCCCCGATCCCAGCGGCAATACCGACAATGCGTCCGCCGACGACCGGCTTCAGGGGCCGGTTCGTGACGCTTTCCTTTGCCTCTGTCGGGGAAGGGGCCGGCGGCGCGTCGCTCCGGTCTTCTGTGGGCGGGGGTCTGGCCATTGGTCCGTCCTCGCTTCGGGGCGTGAGACGCCGCAACCGGCAAGGGCCTTGGTTGTTCCCGCCTTGAGTGAGGGCGATCAGGCCGCATCAAGCGGGCCGTTCAGCGGGAACATCCTGCTCATGGCCGGGTTTAGGCAGCGTCCATCGCAGACGGGAGCCGCCATGACAGCCGACCAACTGACCTGCACGACCAGAGAGGTGCCAGCGCAGGCCGAGGCATGTGAGAGCGGCGTCTCCTTGCAGGACAACACGCGCGGAAGCTCGCTTCCCTTGGCGCCTCACCTCTGGGCCGATCCGGTCTCGCTGCACCGGATTCTCAGGGGCATTGCGCACCAGGACCTCAGCGAGGCCAGGCTGTTCGAGGGTCATGTCAATGCTCACCGGCTGGTGCAGACCCTCGGCAGCGAGGCGCAGCGCCGCCAGGTGGATACCGCCATGACCGCGGGCAGCCTGTTTGGGGTCTGGGGTGCGGACGGAGCGGTAAAGGTGCGTTGGGATGGCCGCGTTCTTTCCGGCACCAAGCGCTTTGCATCCGGCCTCGGACGGGTCAGCAAGGCCATCGTTCCCGCGTTCGGCGCCGACGGGCAGCACCTGATCATTGTGGACGCCTCCGATCCCGGGCGGCACAGCACAGGCGATTGGGACATGGCCGGCATGCAGGCCAGCGTCTCTGGCGGATTCCGCTGCGACGGCCTGTCGGGCGAGCCATTGGGCGATGCGGGGAGCTATCAACGCGAACCGGGGTTCTTGGGCGGCACCTGGCGCATCGCCTCGGTCACGCTGGGTGGCACGGCCGGGCTTCTGGACCGTGCTGCCCTGACCCTTGCCGAACGCGGCCATCTGGAGGCCGAGGCACAGGCGCTTCGCCTGGGTCCGTTGGCGCTGCGTGCCGTGGCGGCCGATTCCGCGATCCTCAGGGCTGGCCTGGTTGCAGAAGGCGCAGCGGGCCGACAATCGCCCGAGGCCGCGGCGACCCGCTCGGTGGCCATGCGCCTCCTGTCCGAGGAGTTGGCCCAGGACACCATCGCCGCCGTCGAGCGCTCGGTCGGGCTGTCGATGTTCCGCACCGACGATCCGGTCGGCGCGCAGGCCCGCGATCTGGCCTGCTACATCCGCCAGGCGGCAAGGGATGCGCTGATGCTGCGTGTCGCGCGCGATCTGCTGGCCGGAGGCCAAGGGCTGGGGGGGTGGTTCGATGCGTGATGCGGTGCCCCCGGCCCCCGACGCGACCTTCGAAGCCCTGTCGCAGGGGGCTCCTATCGTCGTGCTGGCCCCTCACCCCGATGACGAATCCCTTGGCTGCGGGGCGCTTTTGGCGCAGGCCTTTGCCACCGGCACAGGCGCAAGGGTCGTGTGTCTGACCGATGGCAGTGCATCGCACCGCGGCTCGCGCCTCTACCCGCCCCGTCGACTGGCCGCACTGCGTCGCCTGGAACTCGAGGAAGCGGTTGCACGGCTGGGCGGGGGTCGCGAGCAGATCCTCTGGCTTGGGCTAAAGGACGCGCAGACCGAGCGCAGCACGAAGGTTCAGGCCGTCATCCGATTGCTGACGCGGACCTGTCTGGGACTGGGCGCCCGAAGCCTTTTTGCCCCTCTCGCCACCGATCCGCACGGCGATCACCGGACCGCTGCCGCCATCGCCTGCGAGGTCGCCGCGCGCGCCGGAATGCGGCATTTCGGCTATCCGATCTGGACCCGATGGCAACGCCCCGACTTTCGCGAAACCCTTGCAGCCTGGACCGAGCATCAGCTTCCCCTCGGTCCCCATGCGGCGCGGAAGCGGGCAGCAATCGACGCCCATCGAAGCCAGCTGGCTCCGCTGATCGACGACGCGACCGAAGCCTTCTGTCTCGACCCCGCGTTTGTCGAAGAGCTTTCGACCGGCCCGGAACTCTATTACGAGATCCCCAGATGATCTCTGCGGTCAGCGAAGACCATTTGAACCGCCTCTATCGCGAGACGGATGATCCGTGGGGATTCAGAACGCGTGTCTATGAACGCCGTCGGTTCCGCGCCACCGCGCGCGCCCTGCCGCGGAGTCGCTACCGGGCGGCGCTGGAAATCGGGTGCGGCAACGGAGAAATGGCCCGCCACATCGCACGGCGCTGCGGTTTCTATCTGGGCCTCGACGCGGTGGAAACGCCCCTGTTGGCGGCCCGTCGCCTTCTGCCCAAGGCGCGCTTTCTCCAGACCCGCTTGCCGGCCCTTCTGCCCAACGGGAAATTCGATCTGCTCCTGTTGTCCGAGGTCCTTTACTTCCTGGACCCTCCGGCGCTTCGGGACCTGGCGCGCCAGATCGACCGGCGTTACCCGCGTGCCGACGTGTTGTGCGCAACATGGCTCGGCCCCAGCGGGAACCCTCTGGGCGGCCGACAGGCGCTTTCTCTCTATTGCGATGCGTCTGCTCGCCGGTTCACCTGCTTGCGTCGGGGCCCGGGCTTTCGCCTCGATCTCGCGCGAGGGTTGGGTCGATGACTGCGCCTCTGGGTCCCTTTGCAAAGCCCAAGACCAAGGGCGAGCGGTTGGTTCTGGTCGAGGAACAGGCGCTTCACGCCGCAGAGGTCTTCGTCTGCATTCCGGCGCGCGACGAACAGGCGCTGATCCTTCGCTGCATGGCCGCCCTTGCCCCTCAGCTCCTGCCGATGCGCGCGGCAATCGTCCTCGTGGTGAACAATACGTGCGATGCGACGGCCGAGATTGCCCTTGCCAAGGCACAAGAGTGGCGTCTGCCCGTCGTGCTTTGGGAGGGCGACATCGAGAAAGGGGGGGTCGGCGCCGCGCGCCGGTTGGGGACCCGCTTGATCCGCGATCTCTTCCCGCGCTGCCGCCTTCTGCTGTCGACGGATGCCGATGCCGTTCCGTCGCCCGGTTGGATTGCAGCGATGGTCCAGGCGCTGGACCGGGCTGACGCCGCGACAGGCGTCGTCCAGCCCATCGCGGCCGAGTTCGACGGAATGCCCGAGGACTTCCATCGCTCGACCGACCTGCATGAGCGGTATCTGAAGCTGACCGAGGACTTCCTCTCGCTGGCAGATCCGGCCGGGGCGAGCATGGGGTTGAACCGCGCGTCAGGCGCGAATTTCGGAGTCAGATTTGCCGCCTATGACAGCGTGGGCGGCTATGCGCCGCTGGCCTTCTACGAGGACAGGGACCTCTATGCCAGATTGCGCAGTGCAGGAATGCGGATCGTCCACGCCCAGCAGGCCATCGTCCATGTCTCGATGCGGGCCGAGGGCCGCGCCCCGAACGGGATGTCCAGCGGCATTGCCCTGCGCCTGGCCGGATTGCCCACGGCCGATTCGGCGCTGCGCCCGTTGTCGGCGCTTCTGCGTCACCCGTTTTGGCATGCCGGATCCGCTGAACCCCTGCCGCCGCCCACCTTTGTGGAAACCGACCTCGCCGACCTTGCTGGGTGGGTGGAACGCCTCGGCCGCTGTCGGTCGGACCAGGATCGGCTTGCCATGCTCAGGGGATGTTGAGGGATCGAAGGCGGCGCCACCCGGGCTGCGGGCTCTGGCGCGCCGCGGCCTCACTTGTCCCCGACATGCTCGGGCTTGTTGCTGCGCTTCGTTGACGCCATTTCCTCGAGTTCCCGTTCGGTCATCGAATCGTACATCTCCTTCGATGCGCCTTGCAGGTCGCTCACCTTGGTGTCGCCGCGCTTCGCGGACAAGGCGGCTCCGGCCGCCTTTTGCTGTGCTGCAGATTTCGCGGGCATGTCACTTCTCCTCTCGTTGCGTGCTGCGCCTGTGCGTTCAACAGATGAAGCGGAGATTTGTTCGCGGGCGGCGACCGGGAAAGTGCAGACCGTGGCACGATTCTGCCATGAGGTGCCGTCTGACCCCCAGAACCCGACCACCAGGCCGGAGCCCGCGAGCCGATGATATCAACGGCGACGCCAAGGCGGCGCGGCCCACCGCCGTCTCTCCCTCGCGCGGAGTTGATGCGCGTCCTCTTCTCGGCCGTGGCGTCCTGGCCCGAGCTGGGCGATCATCGGCCATTCATGCCCCAGCCGAGGTGCGATGCCGTTTCCAGCCCTCCAGACCCTCAGGGTTTCCCTTCTGCTGCTGCTTCTGGCCTGCGCCGGGCCCGAGCGCGCGGATTATCCCATGCCACCCCCCGCCACCCCGGCGCAGGCCGCCGTGGCCGCCGCGCGGGCGGTCACGACGCCGTTCCCGGCCTTCGGCGATTTCAACCCGCATGAGTGGAGCGGGCGCGCGCCCTCGGCCTATCCGGTGCATGGGATCGATGTCTCGCGCTGGCAGGGCGAGATCGACTGGACCGCCGTGCGCTCCGCCGGCGTCGCCTTTGCCTATATGAAGGCGACCGAGGGCGGCGATCATGCCGATATGTCTTTCCCCGACAACTGGCAGGGTGCCGCCCGCGCCGGGGTGCCGCGGGGCGCGTTTCATTTCTTTTATTTCTGCCGTCCGGCCGCGGAGCAGGCGGCCTGGTTCATCCGCCATGTGCCGCGCGATCCCGCCGCGCTGCCGCCGGTGCTGGACATGGAATGGAACCACCTCTCGCCCACCTGCACCCGGCGCCCCCCGGCCGCAACCGTCCGGGCCGAGGCCGCGCGATTCCTCGATATTCTGACGGCGCATTACGGCCAGCGCCCCATCGTCTACACCACGGTCGATTTCTACCGCGAGACCGGGATCGGCGCGCTGCCGGATACCGAGTTCTGGCTGCGCTCGGTCGCGGGCCATCCCGAGAGCGTCTATCCGGGCCAGCGCTGGAGCCTGTGGCAATATACCGGCACCGGGCGGGTTCCGGGCATCAGCGGCCCGGTCGATATCAATGTCTTCGCCGGCTCGGTCGAGGATTGGGCCCGCTGGCGCCAGTAGCGGGTCTCGTCCTCCGGGTCAGGCGGCGACCAGCCATCCGCGGTACTGAACCAGCAGGTCCCGCGTCACCGGTGCCAGAATCCTGACGTCGAAACAGAACCTGCCGCCCTCGGCATATTCGCGCGTGATCGAGACCGGCAGCAGCCAGCGCGGCAGGGGCAGGGGGCCGAGCCGCCCCGACAGCACCGGGAAATGCAGCGCGCCGTCCTGTACCTGCAAACCCAGGCGGAAGGTCAGGGGGCCGAAGCCTTCGGTCATCCCGCCCGAGGCAGCGGCGAGGCGCGAGCGAAAGCAGCGGTTGCCGAACCGCCGCTGCCAGACCTCATCCTGCGGCGTTACGCTCTTGGTGACCTCGACCGGAACGCTGTCGGCGGCCGCCGGAAAGCCGAAGAGCCGGCCCAGAAGGCGGCTCCACCATCCCGTGCCGCGCAGGACCGAGGCCTCGCCCCGCCAATGGCTGATATCCATCGTCAGATGCGTCGCCCTGACCTCTGCCGGAAGCCTGTCAAAGGCTGGGCCCAGAACGGCGGGGAACAGAGGCCGTGCCGGTTCGTAACCGCGTTCGGTATGCACGGCCAGATCCGACAGCGCGGCCTCGGCCTCCTCCAGTGTGATCGCCTCCAGCGCCGGGCCGGCCCCGACCGGCAGCACCTTTCGCCGCAACAAGGCTCGGGTGGCGATGGCCGGGACGAAGGGGCCGTCACCGTCTTCGGCCAGCAGGCGCCACCAGCGGCGCTCGCCCGCGACGATCACCATGACGGACATGCCGCCGCGGCCGGTCCCGAAGGGCGCCAGCAGATCCGCCGCCAGCTTGAAGGCTCGCAGCATCGGCCGGTTGACCGGAAGGCCGGTCCAGCGGCGCAGCACGGCAAAGGCCCAAAGGCCGTGGCGCATCACCGCCAGTTCCAGCCCGGCGCGGAACTCGACGCTCTGCGCCCCGAAATGAGCGGGGAAAAGGCTGACGTCAGGCACCTCGATCCGCCACCCTTGCCGGACCAACCCCCCGGGCAACGCATATTCGCGCGGCCCCGACCAGCCCCGCGCCTCGGTCCATCGGCCGCCGCGCCACACCCGAAAGGGCTGGCCCGCCTGCGACAGGATCGATTCCATGACCGACAGACCGCGCGGGCTGCGATTGCCGGGCAGGATGGCGATGTCGATCACCTCGGGCCGGCCTGTCCCGACCAGCGCGCGCACCGCCGCGCTGGACAGTGCCGGCACCGAGGAGAGGCCCGAGATCACGCAGCAGCCGGCCGCTTTCGCTGCGGCATCAAGGCTGGCGATGCCCGCGCAGAAACCGGCGTTATCGGCCAGATCGAGGTAATGCACCCCCGCCGCCATCGCCGCACGGGGCAGGCGATAGGGGTCGTCGCCATAGGCATGGAAGGGGCCTGCCGCATCGACCACCACCTCCTGTCCTTGCAGCAGATGCAGATCCCGCCGCCGGTCCATCGCCACCCAGGCGCAGCCCAGCTCCTCGGCCAGCTTTCGCGCCTTGCCGCCATCCCGGCCAGCAATGGTCACCGTATGCCCGTCGCGGACCAGAAGCCGGGCGAGGCGCTCGCCGAAGACACCGTATCCGCCCAGAACCAGAACCTTCACCGCAGCAACCGGCGCTGGAAGGCTGCATCCGGGATCTGGCACATATCGCCGCGACCGAAGAGGGCATAGCGATTGCGCGCGAGGCGCTGGTAGAGCCAGTTTCTTAGGGGTCTCGGCACCAGATGCAGCACGGCGGTCACCCTGGCCCAGCCGCCAAGGCGGCGGCCAGCATGGAGGACGGCTTCAAAATCCTGATGCGCCACGCCCTTGTCGAGGAAAAGCCAACTCGACGGATCCTCGATCACCAGCCCGTAATGGCGCAGCAGGGCAGACCCCAGCGGGCTTTGCACCGGACAGATCCGCACCTGTCCTGAGGTATCGAGCCGGTGGATCATTCGCGCGCCCCAGCTGCAGAGGGCGCATTCGGCATCCATCACGGCAACCGGCTGGCTGTCGTCGAAATCGGGAACGTCCGGGTCGTTTCGGAAGGAATAGGGCTGGTTCATGCGGGCCGAGTATCGCGAAATCGCGCATCGGCTGCAATCTTGCGACAGGGCCAAAGTCCCGGCGGCCGGAGGGCGCCGGATACCGCCGGGTTGCTTTGGACATCAGGCCGGCAATGCGGCCCTCCCGTCGGTGAGGCGCCCGTTTCCGAAGCCATCCGCCTAGTCTGCGAATCGACCGAGCCGGAAGGGATCGGCCTCTGCCGGCAGCGCTCCGTCCGCGATCCAGCCCGCCACCTTGCCGGCATGGATCGCCGCCAGCGAGACGCCGCTGTGGCAGGTGACCAGAAAGGCGCCAGGCGCGATCTCGTCATAGATCGGCGCGTTGTCCGGGGCGAGGATACGCAGGGCGGACCAGCTGCGCACCAGCCGGACGGTGCTGAGGAACGGGAAATAGCTGATGGCACGGCGCGCGATGGCGCGGGTGACCTCGGCCGTGGTGCCGGTGTCGAAGCCGACATCCTCCCAGCTGCCGCCCAGCAGATAGGTTCCGTCGCGGGTCTGCCGCACATGCTCGCTCGGCACTTTCATCCGCGGCGGGCAGCGCTCGGTCACCAGGATCTGGCCGCGCATCGGCTTGATCGGCAGCGTCACCCCCAGATCCTGGCCCAGGCCCAGATTGCCCAGCCCGGCCGCCAGCACCACCCGCTCGCAGCGCGTCACGCCCTGCGCAGTCACCAGCCGGTAGCCGCCGGAGACCGCCTCCAGCCGTTCGACCCTTGCATCGCGGCGCAGCACCGCATCGCCGGTCAGCAGGCTCGCATGCAGCGCGCGCAGCAAGAGCATCGGATTGGCGGCGCCGTCGATGGCGCAGAAAACCGCGCCCGGCACGTCAGCCGAGACCCCCGGCATGTAGCGGTCGATCTCGGCGGGTGAATGCACCTCGAAGGCCAGCCCGCTGCGGCGCTGCAACCGCTCCATCATCGCCACCCGCTCGGCCAGCGCCGCCGGATCGGGGCAGAAGACGGGAAGCCCGTTCTGTTCAAGCTCGATGTCGATGCCGGTCTCGGCGACCAGCCGGTCGCCGAAATCCTTCCAGACCTCGACCCCCTGCAACGCCCAGGGCGCGTAATCGTCCAGCTGGCCGCCCTTGCCCCCGGCACAGACCAGGCCGAAATTGCCCCGGCTGGCGCGAAAGGCGCTGTCGCCCTCGTCGAAAAGCGCGATCCGCTGGCCCTGTCGGCGCAGCCCATAGGCGAGGGCGGCCCCGACCAGCCCGCCGCCGATCACCGCGATATCCACGTGATCCTGCACGCTCATGCCTCGCCCTCCTGCGCGATCTGTCCCAGCGGCACGGGCTTCAGGGGCGCCCGCACCCCTTGCCGGCGAAGGTCTTCCATGGCGGTGCCGGTCTCAGAGGCGAGGATCCGGGTCATGGCCAGCGAACAGCTGCGCCCTTGACAGCGCCCCATGCCGCAGCGGGTGAAGCTTTTCAGCTGGTCGGCCCCGGTGGCCCCCTGCCGGATCGCCATGCGCAGGGCGCCGGCGGTCACGCCCTCGCAGCGGCAGATCACCTGCGACTCTTCGGCCCCGGCGGGATCGGCCAGCCGCGGCGGGAAGCGGGCGTCGAGGAAGGGGCGGAAGGCGGACTGCCGGTCCAGCAGCCGGCGCGGTTCCCGGGCCAGCGCATCGCGTTTGCCCGCGTCGATCCGGCCCAGCTGATGCGCAATCTGCAAGGCGGCGAGGATGCCGGCCTGTTCGGCTGCCAGAGCGCCGCGCACCCCGGCGCAATCCCCGGCGACGAAGACCCCGGCCCGGCTGGTCTCGCCCCAGAGATCGGCGCGGGGCTCATAGGCCTGCCGCCCGGGGTGCCAGTCCTCGGCGCAGTGCAGAAGCCGCGTCGCCTGATCCTGCGGGATTACCCCGTCATGCAACAGGACCAGATCGGCCGCCAATTCCTGCGCGCGGCCCTTGGCGTCGTGAAAACGCAGGGTTTCGACCCGCCCGGTCCCCTGGATCGTCAGCGCGCTGGCCTGACGGAGCCACGGCACCCCCGCGCGGCGCAGGGCCAGCGTCATTCCGGCGCCCTGCGCGACCAGCCCCGGGGCGTGGCGCGCGGCGGGCAGGGTTGCGACGAGCTGGCCAAGGCTCTGGTGCGGCGTCGTCTCGACCAGCGCAACGGGGCGCACCCCCGCGGCAAGGAGCTGGCGCGCGACCAGCAGCAGCAGCGGCCCGCTTCCCGCGAGGATTGTGCGCCCTGCGGGCAGCGCGCCCGAGGTCTTGAGGAGAAGCTGCGCCGCGCCGGCCATCATCACCCCGGGCAGCGTGGCGCCGGGCAGGGGCACCGGACGCTCCACCGCGCCGGTGGCGAGCAGCAGGCGCTTGGGGTGCAGCGTCTCGACCGGCCCCGTGCCCGTCACCAGTTGCACGGCCAGATCGGCGTCGATGCGCAGGGCCTGCGTCGCGGGGCGGAAATCGGCGGCGCGCGCGGCGGCGATCAGCGCGGCGCCGCGGCGGGTCAAGGCGCTGGCTATGCCCTTTGGCGGCGCCTCGGCCCCGGCGAGGATATTGCCGCCCGGCGCCGGGCGCTCGTCGGCCAGCGTCACGGAAAGGCCGAGATCGCGCGCGGTAGCAGCGGCCGAAAGCCCGGCGATGCCCCCGCCGATGATGAGGAGATCGGGCTCGGTCACAGGGCGCCTCCGGCGGTCAGTTGCCGCGCGATCCGCATGCCCGGCTTGACGGCGATCAGGCAGGCCTGTTGGTTGTCCTGCCCGTCGATCGTCACCAGACAGTCGAAGCAGACGCCCATCAGGCAGAGCGGCGCGCGGGCTTCGCCCCGCCGTTCCTCGCGCCGGAAAGCCCCGGCATCGACATGGCGCAGCAGCAGGCTGGCAACGGTCTCGCCCTTCAGCGCGAGCAGCGTCTGGCCCTCGAACAGGACCGGGACATCGGGCCGCCGGTCGGGCGGCAGGCGGAACAGGGGCGGCGGGGAGGGCGCGATATTCTGGGTCATGCGCCCAGTCTTAGGCAGGCGGGCAAGGGGCCGATACTTCCGCCTTCGCGCGAGGTCCTCGTCCCGGGTTATGAACTCGGCAGGGGCCCGAAACGGGAACGGGCGCCCGCTGGGGGCGCCCGTCAGAACCGGATCACGACAGGGAGGGCGGGATCAGTTCTCTTCCCAATAGGCCTCGGCCAGGGTGGGATAGCCGTCGGCCTGCGTCGTGTGATTGCGCAGGCGCGTGTCATAGACCGTGGTCTGTTGCATGACGAAGAGGTCAAGGATCGGCAGGTCGGTCTGGGCGATCACCTGCATCTGCCGGAACAGCTCGGCCCGGCGCTCAGGGTCGTTTTCGGTCTGGGTCGCGACCAGGATCGCGTCCATCTCGGGGTTGGAATAGCCCGTCCCGTTCGAGAAGGGCACACCCTGCACGATATTCTCGGACCAATAGAGCCGCTGCACGCCCAGCGTCGGATCCGGCAGGGCCGAGAGCGTCGTGCTCGACATGTCGAAATCGTAATCGGTGTAGATGCGGCGCAGATAGGTCGGGGTGTCCTGGGTGCGGATCTCCACCTCGATCCCGATATCGGCGAGGTTCTGCTTCACCACCTCGGCCGTGCGCACGAAATTGGGGCCGAAGGGCAGCGGGTCATGCGTCATGGCAAAGCGCACGCCATTCTCGCCGCGCGGGAAGCCGGCCGCGTCCAGAAGCGCTTCGGCGGCCGCCGGGTCGAAGGGATAGGTCGGCACATCGGCGGTGTAGAATTCGGTCAGTTGCGGGGGGATCGGGCCGGTGGTTGGCGTGCCGAAGCCGCACCAGATCGCATCGAGGATGAAATCGCGGTCGATGGCATGGGCCAGCGCCTGACGGACCTCGCGATGGGCCAGAACCTCGTCGCGCAGGTTCAGCTCCAGCATGAAGATCGTGCCGAAGAAATCGTAGCCGCGGGTCTCGATGTCGATATGGTCCAGCTCGCCCAGACGCTGCGCGGTGCAGGGCGACACCGGGCTGAACGAGCCGAATTCCAGCTCGCCCGTCTCGAAAGCGGTGGCACGGGCGGCCTCGTCGGGGATGATGCGGAACACGATCCCGTCGAGATAGGGCCGGCCCTCCTGCCAATAGCCGTCATAACGCTCGAGGATCACCGCCTCGCCCCGGCGCCATTCCTGCAGCTGGAAGGGGCCGGTGCCGACGGGGGAGAGTTCCACCAGGTTCCGGGCGATGTCCTCGCCGTCATAGATGTGCTGCGGCACGACCTGGCTTTCGCCGCCGTTGAGGATGCTCAGAAGGAAAGGCACCGGCTGGTCCAGACGGAAGATCGCCGTCAACTCGTCCGGGGTGTCCACGGCCGTGACATGGGCCATGTTCACCCGGTTGCGCGGGTGCATGGTCTTCCAGATCTCCATCGCCGTGAACGCCACATCGGCCGAGGTGAAGGGCTCGCCATCGTGCCAGGTCACGCCCGGGCGCAGGTGAAAGGTGACGGACAGCCCATCCTCGGCCACTTCCCAGCGTTCGGCCAGCGCCGGTTGCAGGTTCATGTCCAGGTCATAGGTCAGCAGCCCCTCGAAGATCTTGCTCGAGACCTGAAGCGCGCCGCCGACCGGATTATGGGCCGAGACGAGGAAGGCGGGTTCGGGATTGACGACGGCCTGCAGCACATGGCCGGGCTGCGGATCGGCCAGGGCGGGGGACAGGGCAGCGGTGCCGATCAGCACGGCCGCGGCGGTGGCAAGGAGCCGGCTGCGCAAGGAAGGGGTCAGGGTCATCGTTGGGATCCTCATGGATTGCGTCCTGCCTTGACGCTAGGGAGCGCGACCTCCGCCGTCCAACAACTCGGCGGGGCACGTTACCGTCGATAAGTTATGAGGTCCGGGGCGCCAAGTCCTGCGTGGTTTCGCCTGTGCCGCTTTATCGGGCAGGGTTGCCCGGTGCGGTCGCGTCCCGGGGCGCCGGTCCCGAGTTCATAACTTATTACACATAACCCCGTTCGCCGTGTCAGGATACAGCGCCCGTTTCCCTTGCTAGAACCGGCGCAAAGGGGTCCCGAATGAACCGAAACGCCTATGACCTGATCCGGTTTGTCCTGAGACGGTTGCTCCAGTCACTGCCGGTCCTTCTGGGGATCGCCACCATCAACTTCCTGTTCGTGAACCTGGCGCCGGGCGACGCGGCCGATGTGCTGGCCGGCGAGGCCGGCGCGGCCTCGCCCGAGTTCATGGCCGCGCTGCGCGAACGCTATGGCCTGGACGAGCCGCTCCATGTCCAGTTCCTGGTCTATATGGGAAAGCTCCTGACCTTCGATCTAGGCTATTCCTTCCGCTTTTCGCGGCCGGTGACCGAGCTGTTGTTGGGTAACCTCGGCCCGACCTTGCTGCTGATGACCACCGCCATCCTCTTCGCCTGTTCGATGGGGGTGTTTCTGGGCGTGCTGGCCGCGCGCTGCGTGAACCGCTGGCCGGATTACCTGATCTCGGTCGGTGCGCTGATCGCCTATGCCACGCCGGTCTTCTGGCTGGGGCTGATGATGATCGTACTCTTTTCGGTCAAGCTGGGGTGGCTACCGTCCAGCGGGATGCAATCCATCGGCGCGGGCTATACCGGCTGGCGCAAGGTGCTGGACGTGGCGCAGCATCTGATCATGCCCGCCACCGTGCTGGGCATGTACCTGACCGCCTTTCAGGTGCGGCTGATGCGCGCCTCGATGCTGGAGATCGGCGAGCAGGATTTCGTCACCACCGCGCGCTCCAAGGGGCTGAGCGAACAGGCCATCGCCTACCGCCATGTGCTGCGCAACGCGATCCTGCCGATGGTCACCATGGTCGGCCTGCAAGTGAGTGCGATCCTTGGCGGGTCGGTGCTGATCGAGACGGTCTTCGCCTGGCCGGGCCTCGGGCGGCTGGCCTATAACGCCGTGTTCCAGCGCGACCTGAACCTGTTGCTCGGGCTCCTCTTCCTCTGCTCGATCATGGTTGTCGTGACCAATATCCTCACCGAGGTGGTCTACCGCCTCATCGACCCCCGGATTCCCCTGAAATGATCACTCGCAACAGCCTGATCGGCCGCTTCGGTCGGCATTACCCGGCCGTCGCGGGCCTGGCCCTGCTGGCTGCCGTCACCGCCATGGCGTTGCTCGCGCCGGTGCTTTTCCCGCAGGGGCCTTGGCGGATGGTCGGCCGCCCGCAGCTCTGGCCCGGCGCCGACCCGCGCTTTCCGCTCGGCACCGACATCCTCGGCCGCGACCTGCTGGCCTGCCTGTTCTACGGCGCCCGCGTCTCGCTGCTGATCGGCATCTCGGCCACGCTGGCGGCGACGCTGATCGGCACGGTGATCGGCGCGGCGGCGGGCTTCTTCGGCGGCAGGGTGGATCGCTGGCTCATGGGCTTCACCGAGATTTTCCAGACCACCCCGCCCTTCGTGCTGGCGGTGGTCGTGGTTGCGGCCTTCACGCCCTCGCTCACCTCGATCATCATCGCCATCAGTCTGGTGTCCTGGCCGCCGCTGGCCCGGCTGGTCCGGGCGCAGTTCCTGCAATTGATGCCGCGCGAATTCGTGCTGGCGGGGATCGTGATGGGCATGAGCAACACCCGCCTCATCGTCACGCAGCTGCTGCCCAACGCCATCACTCCGATCATCGTCTCGTCCTCGCTGATGATCGCCTCGGCGATCCTCTTGGAGGCGGGGCTCGCCTTCCTCGGCCTCGGCGATCCCAACGCCATGAGCTGGGGCTACATGATCGGCGTCGGCCGCGAGGTGCTGCGCACCGATTGGTACATCACCACCATCCCCGGCCTCGCTGTCCTGCTGGCGGTGCTGGCCATCAACCTGGTCGGCGAAGGCCTGAACGACGCCCTGAACCCGAGGTCGCGCAACCGATGAACCCTGTCCTGTCCATTTCCGACCTGCGCGCGCGGCTGCGGGGGCCCGATCCCCATGCCTTTGTCATCGACGGGCTGTCGTTGCAGGTCGGTCGCGGCGAGGTGGTGGCGCTGGTCGGTGAGTCCGGCTCGGGCAAGACGATGACCGCCTATTCGGTGCTGCGCCTCTTGCCCTCGGCGATCCAGCTGGTCGGGGGTGAGATCCTGCTCGGTGGGCAGGATGTGGTGGGGATGGAGGCCCGCCAGCTGCGCGAGGTGCGTGGCACGCTGGCCTCGATCATCTTTCAGGAGCCGATGACCTCCCTGAACCCGCTGATGACCATCGAGCGGCAGATTGCCGAGATGCTGCTCACCCACGGCAAGACCACCCGCCAGACCGCCCCCGCCCGGGTGATCGAGCTTTTGGAGCTGGTGCGGATGCCCGATGCCCGCACCCGGGCCCGGCAATATCCGCACAGCCTGTCAGGCGGGCTCAGGCAACGGGCGATGATCGCCCTGGCGCTGGCCTGCGAGCCGCAGATCCTGATCGCGGACGAGCCGACCACGGCGCTGGATGTGACGATCCAGCAGCAGGTGATGAAGCTGCTGCTGGACCTGCGCGACCAGCTGGGCATGGCGATCCTGCTCATCACCCATGACCTCGGCGTGGTGGCCGAAGTGGCCGACCGCGTGGCCGTCATGTACGCGGGCCGCATCGTCGAGGAGGGGCCGGTCGTCGATCTGCTGGAGGCGCCGCGCCATCCCTATACCGCGGGGCTGCTCGCCTGCCTGCCCGACGTGGCCGAGGCGGGCGGGCGACTGGTCGAGATCCCCGGCCTGCCGCCCAAGCCCGGCAGCATCCGCGAGGGCTGCCGCTTTGCCCCGCGCTGCCCCTCCGCCACCGACCTCTGCACCCGTGTCTCGCCCGAGACCCGCATCGAGGCCGGGCGCGCCATCGCCTGCCACCACCCGAGGATGCCCGCATGACCGAACCGCTGCTGACGATCCGCGGCCTGCGCAAGACCTACCCGACCGATCGGGGGGTGCTGACCGCCGTGGGTGGAGTCGATCTGACGCTGGACCGGGGCGAGACCTATGCGCTGGCGGGCGAATCCGGCTGCGGCAAATCCACCCTGGGCAAGATCGTCGCCGCCCTGATCGCGCCCGACGAGGGCAGCGTGCGCTTCGACGGGCAGGAACTGGTGGGCCTGTCGCCCAGACGGCTGCGCCCGATCCGGCGCCGGGTGCAGATGATCTTCCAGGACCCGTTTTCCTCGCTGAACCCCCGCGCCACGGTCCGCCGGATCATCGAGGAACCGCTGATCGTTCACGGCATGCGCGGCCCCGCGGAACGCCGCCGCGCGGTGGCCGAGATGATGGACCGCGTGGGCCTGCGCCGCGACGCCGCCGACCGCTATCCGCACGAATTCTCGGGTGGGCAGCGGCAGCGGATCGGCATCGCCCGGGCGCTGATCCTCAACCCCGACCTCGTGGTCTGCGACGAGCCGGTCTCGGCGCTGGATGTCTCGGTCCGGGCGCAGATCCTGAACCTGCTGTCGGACCTGCAACGCGAGCTGGGGCTGGCCTATCTCTTCATCTCGCATGACCTGTCCGTCGTGCAATACATGGCCGACAAGATCGCCATCATGCATCTGGGCGAGCTGGTCGAGACCGCGCCCCGTGCCGCCTTCTGGGACGCGCCGCGCCATCCCTATTCCCAGGCGCTGATCCGCGCCCGGCCCAATCCCGACCCGCGCCAGCGCCTGCAGGACAAGCCGATCCTCGAGGGCGAATTGCCCAGCCCCATCGGCGCCCGGCAAGGGTGCGATTTCCGGTCGCGCTGTCCGCTGGCCTTCGACCGTTGTGCCGTCGAGGCCCCGCCGCTGCATCCGCTCGGTCCCGCCCATCGCGCCGCCTGCCATCTGGTCGAGGGCGCCGCCGCCCCGGTCGGAGCCTGAGATGACGCTGCCCGAGACCTGGCACCCCCTCTCCGTCACCGCCCTCGCCGCCGAGATCCGCGCGGGCCTCTCGCCCGTCGCGCTGACCCAGGCCTGCCTCGCCCGGATCGCCCGGCACAATCCCGCGCTCCGCGCCCTGATCCATGTCGATGCCGACGGTGCCCTGGCCGCCGCCGCCCGGGCCGACGCCGAACTGCGCGCCGGGCACGACCGGGGGCCGCTGCACGGCATCCCCGTGGCGCTGAAGGATGTGGTCGACGTGGCGGGGCAGGTGACGACCGGCGGCTCGCGGCTCTTCGACGGAACGGAGGCGCCGCAGGATGCGGCCTGCGTCGCCAATCTCTGGGCGGCCGGGGCGGTGTTGATCGGCAAGGCCAATCTGCACGAACTGACCGCCGGAAGCCATGACAACCCCTGGTTCGGCAAGGTGGTGAACCCGCGCGATCCGGCGCGGGGCACGGGTGGGACCAGCAGCGGTTCGGCGGCGGCGGTCGCGGCCGGGTTCTGCGCGCTGGCTTTGGGGTCTGACACCGGCGGCTCCAACCGGTCCGTCGCGGCGAATACCGGGCTTTTCGGCTTCAAACCCTCGCAGGGTCTGGTCCCGGCCGAGGGGAGCCTGCCCACCGCGCCCACGTTGGATTGCCTCGGCCCGATTGCCGCCACGGTCGCCGATATCCGCGCCGGCCTCGCCGCGCTGACAGGGCGCAGGGCGCCCGCCGCCGGGCCCGTCGATCCGCGCGCCCTGACCATCGCCAATGTCCCGGCGCTTCACGGCGCCGAGGTCGATGCGGCGGTTCAGGGGGCCATCGACGGCTGGCTGGACCATTGCCGCAGCTTGGGCGCGCGGGTGGTGGAACTGCCCTTTCCCGACCGCGACGCCTTCATCGACGCGGGCCTCACGATCCTGCTCTATGAGTTCGCGCGCTACTACGCGCCCTTTTTCCGGGAGGACCCCGATGCGGTTGGCGAGGACGCGCGGCGTTTCCTGGCGATGGGGCAGGGGATCGACCGGGCGGCTTATCAGGCCGCGCTGGCGCTGCGGGCCCGGGCGATGGCCGGGCTTGAGGACTGGATGGGCTCGGTCGATCTGGTCGCCGTCCCGACCAGCCCCGGCCTCGCCCCCTATCTCAGCGACGAAACCACTCGCGTGAACGACACCCCGATCCCCTTTGGCCTGGCGGGCGGGGCCTTCCGCCGCTGGGCCAACATGCTGGGTCTGCCGACCCTGGCGGCGCCCCTCGCCAGCGGCACGATCTGGCCCGCCTCGCTCCAGCTTGCCGCCCGGCCGGGGCAGGATTTCCGACTGCTCGACCTGGCCGAGGCCCTCGGCGGATGGCATTCCCCAATCGACGGAGACAACGCATGACCCGCGATTTCTCGCCGCGCGAGATCGAGATCTTCGCCGCCGTCATGCTGCACGGCACCACCACCAAGGCCGCGGATTCGCTGGAAATCACCCAGCCCGCGGTCAGCAAGGCGCTGATCCACATCGCCGACAAGGCCGGTTTCAAGCTGTTCCGCAAGGTCCGCCAGCGCCTCGTGCCGACACCCGAAGCGCATATCCTTTATGCCGAGGTCGAGAAGGTCTTCGAATCCGCCCGCCTCATCTCGCGCACCGCGCGCGAGATCCGCGAATTGCGCACCGGCCGGCTGGAAATCACCTCGCTGCCCGCCTTCGGCACCACGCTTCTGCCCGAGATCGTCGCCCGCTTTTCGGAACTGCACCCGACCCTCTCCATTGGCGTCGACATCCGCGCCACGACCACCGTGATCCAGCGCGCCAGCCGCAACCAGATCGACATCGGCATCGGCGCGACCCTTGACGAGGATAACCCCTCCATCACCCGCCGCAGCTTTGCCTCGACGCCCCCCGTTTGCGTCATGCCCCGGAGCCATCCGCTCGCCGCGCTGCCGGTCGTCACGCTGGAGGATCTGCAAGGCCAGTCCTTTGTTTCGCTGGCCAGCGGCGATCCGATGCGCAGCCGGCTGGACCAGATGTGCGACGCCCGCGGCATCGCCCGCAACGTGAAGATCGAATCCAGCCTCTCGGGTGCCTGCCTCGGCCTCGTCGCGGCGGGGGCGGGGGTGGCCGTGGTAGACCGGCTGTCCGCCTGGACAGCGCGTCACCTGCCCATCGAGATCCGTGCCTTCGAGCCGATGCTGGACATTAACCTCAGCATCTACCGGCCCTGGGGCGTTGCCGCCTCGTCCGTGTCCGAGGCCTTTTCGGCCTTCCTGGTGCAGGAGACCCGCGCCTATCTGCAAGCCGTGGACGAGGGGATCCGCCGCATGGCGCCGGATCTGGCCTGAGCTAGCGCGCATAGCGGGACAGCACGTCGAACAGCCGGTCAATATCGGCCGCTTCGTTGTAGATATGGGGCGAGACGCGCATCTTGGCGCCGCGCATCGTCACATGCACGTCCGCCGCTTTCAGCGCCGCCGCCGCCCCCTCGCGCAGCCGGTCCTGCATGTCGAGGATGGCGATATGCGGCACCCGCTGCGGGTCGATCCGGTCGACCAACCCGCAGCTTGTCGCCCTCTCCCACACCAGATCGTTCAGCAGGGCGATCCGCTCGTGAATCGCGGGCACGCCCAGCCGGTTGACCAGTTTCAGGCTCTCGATCGCGACCGGCAGCACGGCGAAATCCGACCGCTGTCCCATGTCGAAACGCCGGGCGCCCGGTTTGAAGCCCGGAACCGTCTCGACATAGAAATCCGGCGCGTCGCCGTTGATGCGGTGCCAGGCGTGATGCTCCAGCGGCCGCCCCTCGGCCTGCCAGCGTGGCGCGGCATAGAGGAAGGCCAAACGATACGGCCCGAGCAGGAATTTGTAGGTGGCGAAGGACAGGAAATCGGGGCGGATCTCGGTCACGTCGAAGGGTACGGCGCCCACCCATTGCGTGCCGTCCATGACCAGCGCCGCACCCGCCGCCCGGCTCGCCGCCGCCAGCGCGTGGATGTCGACCGAGGCCCCCTCGAACCAATGCAGCAGCGTCCCCGCCACCACCGCGACCGGCGCGGCGGAGCCTGCGATGGCCGCGACCATCGCCCCGGTCCAGTCGCCATCGGCAGGCTTCGGCACCACATGCACCTCGGCCCCGCGGTCTGCCGCCAGCTCGTACCAGACATAACGGTGCGAGGGGTGCTCGTTCGCCATCATCACGATGACCGAGCCGGGCGCGACCTCCACATTCTTCGCCGCCGTCGCCATGCCATAGCTGGTGGCGCCGATCACCGCGATATCGCCGGGCTGGGCGCCGATGGTGGTGGCGGCGAGGCTGCGCGCTTCCTCGGCCTCGTCGTAATAGGAATGGATGGTCATCTTCCAGGGCTCGGCCTTGACCGCCGCCCCGCGGGCGCCGGCCGCAATGGCGGCCTTGGGGATCGGCGACATATAGGCGCAATCGAGATAGCTGAGCCCCTCGGGCAGCGCGAAGAGGTCGCGTTGGCTCTCAAGCATGGATCGGGCCCTCCAGCGCCACCGGTGTGCCCAACCCCGCCGCCCGGGCGAGGGCCACGAAGTGATTGGCGAAGGCGATGTCCTGGGCCGGCACGCCGAGCGACCGGTAGAGCGTGATCTCCCCCTCGCTGGTCCGCCCCGGTGCCTGCCCGGCCAGCGCCGCGCCGATCTCTCGCAGGTCGGCGCGGGTGATGAGGCCCTGGGCGATCCCCTCGACAATCTCGCCGGCCGAGGTCAGGGCCATCGGCAGGTAATCGACCCAGACGCCGGCCCGGGTCAGGCAGGCATCGTCCAACTCACGCCAGCTGGGAACGCTGGCGCCGACCGCGTTGACATGCGTTCCGGGGTCCAGCCAGTCGCCCGACAGGACCGGGGTTCGCGACGAGGTGACGGTGCAGACGATGCCCGCGCCGCGCACCGCCGCCTCGGCATCCTCAAAGGCGCGGGCGCTCAGCCCGGCGGCGCGGTATTGGGCGGCAAAAGCCTCGGCCTTGGCGCGATCGCGGCCCCAGACGCGGAGTTCGCGCAGCGGCCGCACCCGGGACAACAGCGCGACATGGCGATGTGCCTGCTCGCCATAGCCCAGCAGGGTCAGCACATCGGCCTCGGGCCGGGCCAGCAGATCCGTGGCGGCGGCGCTGGCGGCGGCGGTTCGCCAGGCGGTGGTGGCCCCGCCGTCGATCAGCGCCACCGGCGCGCCGCGCTCGCGCTCGAACAACAGGATGCCGCCGCGATGGGACGGCAGGCCATGGGCGAAATTGTCGGGAAAGACCGACAGGACCTTGGCGCCGAAGAGCGGCAGATCGTCGAAGGCCGCGTACATCACCGACAGGCAGGCGCCGCCGACCTCGGCCAGATCGAGGACGCGGCGCAGATCCTGCCGGGCGGAAAGGTCCGAGGTCTGGCGCAGCGCCGAGGCCGCCAGAGCGATCAGCGAGGCGGGTTCGGTCAGGCGGGCGATCTCGGCGCCGCTCAGGACAAGAAAGGCGGGGGGTGTCTGGGTCATGCCCCAGCCATACCACTCGGCGTCCCGGACCGGCGGCGCGAAGTTGATAACCCGGTGCTGGCAGGTTGCACCCGCCCGTCATGCGCCCGGCAACCGCCTCTGGCTTCATAACTTTTCGCGGGTAACCCCGGGGCCGGGGTTGTTTGACCCACCCCGGTCCCGATCACCAGATTACCCAAAGGCCGATGGCGCGGGACCCCTCCCGGCCGCGGCAGCATGGGATAGCGGAGGCAAGGGTATGCGGGTGGCAATCATCGGGTCCGGCATGGTCGGCAGCTCGATCGCCTATGAATGCGCCAAGGCCGGGGCGGGGGTCACGGTGATCGACGCCGGACGGCTGGGCGGGGTGGCGTCGGCGGCCAGCTTTGCCTGGCTCAACGCCACCAGCAAGGCGCCGAAATCCTATTACGCCCTCAACGCGCTGGGGATGCGTGCACATCTGGAACTGCGCCGCGATTTCGGCGACTGCCCCTGGCACCGGCAGACCGGCAGCCTGGAATGGCGCACGACCGACGAAGGGCAGGCCTGGCAGCGCGGCAATGTCGCGCAGATGCGCGACTGGGGCTATGGCGTCGAATGGCTTGGCAAGGCCCGGCTGGCGCAGATGGAGCCGGACATCCACCTCGCCGCCATCGGTGACGCACCCGTCGTCTATTATCCCGAGGAAGGCTGGGTCGATCCGGTGCTCTATGCCGCCTGGCTGCTGCGGGCGGCGCGGGAAAGGCACGGGGCGGAGTTGAGGCCGCATACCGAGGTGACGCAGGTCCTGACGCGCAACAACCGCGCCGTGGCGGTGCTGACCGCCGACGGCGAGCGGATTGAGGCCGATGTGATCGTCAATGCCTCGGGTGCGCGGTCGGATGGCGATCTGGGCGTGCCGGGGCTACCGATGACCTCGACCCCCGGCATGCTGGGCTTTACCCCGCCGGTGCCGACGACGCTGCGCAGCCAGTTTCATCTCGACGATCTGGATGTCCGCCCGGATGGGGCGGGGCGGCTGATGATCCACAAGGCCTCGGTCGATACCGGACTGTTGCCCGGCGCAGCCGTCAGTACCGACGGGCGCGAAGCCGAGGCCTTGCTGGAGGCCACGCGCAAGGCGCTGCCGCTGCTGCAGGGCGTGCGGCTGGAGGCGGTGCGCAGCACGCTGCGGCCGATGCCGCGCGACGGCTTCACCTGCATCGGCGCCATGACCCATATGACCGGATACTACGTCGCCGCGACGCATAGCGGGGTGACGCTCGCCCCCTATCTGGGTCGGGCGCTGGCCGATGAGATCGTGCGCGACCTGCCGCACGATGCCATCGCGCCCTTCAGCCCGGACCGATTTTTCCTTGAGCAAACAGCCACCAGCGCCTCGGCCGAGTTGGTCGGCGTCAAACCCGTGGAGGGCCCCGCATGACTGACAGAACCCCGATCACCCGCCTGCACAACACCGGAAAGCTGAGCCGCGTGGTGCTGCATCAGGGCACGGCCTATCTGTCCGGGCTCACCGCCGAGGACAAGAGCACCGACACCGCCGATCAGGCCCGCCAGATCTTCGCCCGCGCCGATGCGCTGCTGGCCGAGGCCGGCACCGACCGGTCGCGCTTGCTCTATGCCCAGATATGGCTGCGCGACATCGGCGAGTTCGAGGCGATGAACGCGGCCTGGCTGGACTGGATCGGGGCGGCCGAGCCCCCGGCCCGCGCCACGGTCGAGGCGAAGTTCGCCCTGCCCGAGATTCGGATCGAGATCCAGTTCACCGCCGCGCTCTGAGGGCGGTTCCGGGGGGGGGGCCGGGCTGGATCGGCTGGACGGGCTATGCCGCGCCCAGCCGGTACAGGGCCCCCACCGCCGCGGCATCGTCGATGCGTGCGGCGGCCTCGGTCAGCAGGCCATCGTAGCCAGCCTGCGCTTCGTGGCGGGTGTGCGGCCAGTCGCTGCCCCAGACGAAACGGTCCCCCGGCAGCAGGGCCAAGAGCCGGTCGAGATGGGGACGGGGATCGCTGGAGGCGCGATAGGGCGCGCTGATCTTCACATAAAGCCCGTCGCGCGCGGGCAGGGCCTCCAGCGCGTCGATCCAGGGTTCGACCGGCGCTTCGGCCCGGGGAAGGCCCAGATGGTCGATTACCACCGGGACCGGCAGCGCGGCGAGGACCGGCAGGTATCCGGCCAGCCGCGGGCTTTCAAGCTGGACCTCCAGATGCATCCCGAAAGCTCTGAGCCGGGCGATCAACCGGGCGACTGTCGGCTCCGCCGGATCGGGCAGCGTGGCACCGGCCACCAGATTCCAGCGCAACCCGGTCACGCCCGACTCGGCCAGCGCCTGCAGATCGGCCTCGTCCACGTCCAGCGCTGTGACCGCGACCCCGGCGAAGCGCCGCCGGTCGAGCGCCGAGAGCGCCTGCAGCAGTTGTGAATTATCGGTGCCGAGGAAGCTGACCTGCACGATCACGCCGCCCGAAAGGCCGGCCTTCTCCTGATGGGCAAGCCATTGCGTCAGCAGTGCTTTTTCGCTCGGCACATAGCGGGCCCCGGTCACCGGCGCGAGGTGGTCGTAAACATGGGCGTGGCAATCGAAACGGATCACGGGGCCTCCTGTCTTCTACGGTTCTATATAGAACTAGTTGACTGATGAGGTCAATTCACCTATTCCGAAAAAAGGAGGATCCGATGACCGCACCCAACCCCCAGAGCGACACCCGTCTGCCGGCCTATCTGCGCCTGCGCGACGACATTGCCCGCCGCATCGCCGCCGGTGAATGGGGGCCGGACGATCTGCTGCCCTCGGAAAACAAGCTCTCGGCCCAGCACGCGCTCAGCGTCGGCACCGTGCGCAAGGCGATCCAGCAACTGGTGGACGAGGGGCTTCTGGAGCGCCGCCAGGGCTCGGGCACCTTTCTGCGCAAACCGGCTTTCGACGCCACGCTGTTCCGCTTCTTCCAGGCGCGCGAGGCCGATGGCGCGCCCAGCATCCCGTCGAGCCGCCTGATCTCGCGCACCCGGGTCACCGCGCCAACTGCCGTTGGCGCCGCCCTCGGCACCGAGGATGTGATCCGCATCGAGCGTCTGCGCTGCCTCTCGGAACAGCCGTTCCTGGCCGAGACGCTCTATATCCCCGCCGCTCGGTTCCCCGGGTTCGAGGCCATTCCCGAATCCGAGATCGGGCCGCTTCTTTATCCCGTCTATCTCGACCGCTTCGGCGTCTTCGTCGCCCGGGCCGAGGACGAGGTCCGCTTCGGCACCGCCGATGCCGCCACCGCCCGCCGCCTCGGCATAGCCGAGGGCGCGCCCGTCGCCCTGATCGAGCGCCTTGCCTTCGCCATGTCCGGCGAGCCCGTCGAATGGCGCATCGCCTGCGGTCCCGCCGACCGCTTCCGCTATCGCAGCCGCATCGGCTGACGAACGACCATCCAAGGGAGGAAACCCGATGAAGACACTCACCCTCGGCGCCGCGGCGCTGCTTCTTGGCGCGACCACTGCCCAGGCCGAATACCCTGAGCGCCCCATCGAGATCACCGTGCCCGCCCCGGCCGGCGGCGGCACCGACACTAGTGCGCGGATGCTGGCAACGCTGCTGGAGGGCGAACTCGGCGCCTCCATCGCCATCCTGAACGCGGCCGGTGGCGGCGGTTCGGTCGGCGTCACGCAATTCATGCAGGCCCGCAACGACGGCTATTCGCTGCTGGCCACCTGGAACAGCCCGATCACCACCGTGCCGCAGATGCAGCCCACGGCCTATGCGCCCGACAGCTTCGTGCCGGTCGCCTCGACCTCGCAGACCGCCTACACGCTCTGCGTCGCGCCCGGCTTCCCGGCCGAGACCGGCGAGGAATTTCTGGCCGAGCTGGCCGCCAACCCGGGCCGCTACACCTATGGCAATGACGGGATCGGCGGCACGATGCAGCTGGCGGCCGAGCGCATCTTCCAGGCGCGCGGGATCGAGACCATCGCGGTGCCCTTCGGTGGTGCGGGCGAGACGCTGCAGAACTTCCTCGGCGGCCATGTCGACATCTACGGCGGCTCGATCTCGCCGGTACTGCCCTATGCGCAATCGGGCGAGGCGAAATGCCTGATCGTCACCTCGGCCGCCGCCGTTCCCGCCCTGCCGCAGGCTGCCGGGCTGGAAGAGCTGGGTCTGGGCGACAAGGAAACGCTGCTGTGGCGCATGGTTCTGGCCCCCGCCGGCACCGATCAGGCCATCGTCGACCGGTTGATCGCGGCACTGGAAACCACCGTGAATTCACCCGAATACACCGAGTTTCTGGCGGGCGTGGGCGAAGTCCCGAACGTCGTGACCGGCCCGGCCTTGGGTGAGCGCCTGCAGGGCGAGTTCGACGCACTGGCCGAGGTGGCGCAGTCCCTGGGCCTTGCCCAATGACCGCGCGCGGGCAGGACGCAACCCTTGGCCTGCTGTTCGTGGCCCTCGGGCTGGCGGCGGCCTGGCAGGCGGCAGGCTATCGCGGCGCCAGCGGCACCTATCCGCTGGTGCTGGGCCTGAGCCTGGCCGCGCTGGGGCTCCTGCTCGCGCTCAAATCCTTCTGGCGCGGGGCCAAGGTGCCGCGTCCCCTGGTCGATCATCCCGGCCGCGTGGCGGTGACGGTGGCAATCGGCGCGGGCTATCTGGCGCTGGTGCCGGTGCTGGGCTTCTACGCCGCCTCCGCCCTGGTGGCCGTGCTGCTGCCGGTGGCGCTGGGGTTCCGGCGTCCGGTCTACACGCTGCTCGCCGCGGCCGGTTTCATGGCTGTGGTCTGGCTCGTCTTCACCGGCCTTCTGGCCAAACCCCTGCCGACCGGCTTCTGGTCGGGCTGGTAAGCGGGAGCGCCTGACATGGACCTTCTGACGCAGATCGCGGGCTCTGTCTTCTCGCTGGGCTCGGTCGCGGCGATGCTGGGCGCGTCGCTGCTGGGCGTGCTGATCGGCGCGCTGCCGGGGTTGAACCCGGTGATGGCCATCGCGCTTTTGCTGCCGCTGACCTATTCGATGGAGCCGCTCATCGCGCTCGGCATGGTGGCGGGGATCTACAACGGATCGATGTACGGCGGCGCGATCCCGGCGATCCTGATGCGCATTCCGGGCACGCCCGCGGCCATCGCCACCACCTTCGACGGCTTCCCCATGACACAGCGGGGCGAGGCGGCCCGCGCGCTGAAGATCGCCTGTTGGTCCTCGGCCATCGGCGGCACGGCCTCGGCGCTGGCGCTGATGACCATGGGGCCGCTTCTGGCCCGCGCCACGCTGCATTTCGGCCCGGCCGAGTATTTCTGGATCGCCATGTTCGGCATGGCCTCGATCGGCGTTCTGGTCGGCGATGACGCGCTGAAGGGGCTGATGGCCGCGGTGCTGGGCCTCTTGCTGGGCACTGTGGGCCTCGACAACCTCTCGGGCATCCCGCGCTTCACCTTTGGCGAGCCCTGGCTCTTGGGCGGACTGGACCTCGTGGTGATCCTCGTCGGCCTCTACGCCCTGCCGCCGGTCATCGCGCTGGCCGAGCAGGCGGACCTGAAAGGCCTCTCGGCGGCGGCGCTGAAACTCGGCCGCGCCCGGCTGGGCTGGGCCGAGATCAAGGGCCTGATCCCGACCTGGCTGCGATCCTCCTTCATCGGTATCGGCGTGGGTATCCTGCCGGGCGCGGGCGGCAACATCGCGGCCTTCCTCAGCTACAGCGCCGCGAAAAGTGCCAGCAACGATCCCGACAGCTTCGGCAAGGGCAATCCGCAGGGCGTGGCGGCGGCCGAATGCGGCAACAACGCCGACAACGCGGCCTCGATGATCCCCGCGCTGGCGCTGGGGATCCCGGGCAATGTGGTGGCGGCGCTGGTTCTTGGGGCGCTGCTGATCCACGGGCTGCAGCCGGGGCCGCAGCTGTTTCACCAGAACCCGGCGCTGGTCGGCGGCTTCATGGCGCAGATGCTGGTCACGTCGCTGCTGATCCTGCTGGTCGGCGGCGCCGCGGCGACCCGGGTCTTCGCCCAGGTCCAGCGGCTGCCGGGCGTGCTGATGGTGCCGATGATCCTCGTGCTGATGGCGGTCGGCGTCTATGTCATCAACGGCCGGGTGGTCGACCTGTGGCTGATGTTTGCCGCGGGCCTCGCCGGCTATGTGCTGGAGAAACTGGCCTTCCCGCTGGCGCCCGTCGTGCTGGGCCTGATCCTGGGCCCGATGGCCGAGCAGAGCGTGCGCCGGGCGCTGCTGATCAGCCGGGGCGAGGCGACGGAACTGCTGACTCGTCCGATCTCGGCGGTGATCGCAGTGGCGACGCTGGGCCTCATCCTCTGGCCGATCCTGCGGGCCTGGCAGCGCCGCCGGCAGGGCGCGACGACGATCTGAACGAAACGCCCCGGGGATTTCCCGGGGCGTCTGCCTCAGCGCATCAGGTTCGGCAGGAAGAGCGTGATCTGCGGGAAGCCGATCAGCAGGGCCATGACCACGACCTCGGCCAGCAGGAACCACAAGACGCCGCGATAGATGGTCCAGATCGGCACCGAGGGCGTCACGGATTTCACCACGAAGACGTTCATGCCCAAGGGGGGCGTGATCATCCCGATCTCGACGTATTTCACCACGATGATGCCGAACCAGATCAGGTCCAGACCCAGTGCCTTCATCATCGGCAGGAAGACGGGCAGGGTGATCAGCATGATCCCCAGCGGGTCGAGGAACATACCCAGGATCAGGAACACCACCGAAATCGCCAGGATCACCAGCAGCGGATCGGCCGCATAGCCGCCGACCATATCGGCCAGCAGCGTCGACACACCGGTCAGCGACAACAGCCGGGTGTACATCACCGCGCCCATGCCGACGAAGAAGATCTGCGCTGTGCCGGACATCGATTCCTTCAGGGAATCGACGAAGCTGGTCAGGGTGATCCGCCGTTGCAGGACGGCGATCAGCAAGGCGAGCGCGGCGCCGGTCGCCCCGGCCTCGGTCGGGGTGACGATCCCGCCGTAAAGCCCGCCGATGATGCCGAGGATCAGGGCGGTGACCGGCCAGACCTCGCGCAGGGCGGACAGGCGGTCGGCTTTCAGCGTTTGCAGCTCGTCGTCCGACAGCTTCGGCGCCAGGCCCGGGTTCAGCTTGCAGCGGATGACGATCAGCGCGACATAGGCCGCGGCGGTCAGGAAGCCCGGCACGATCCCGGCGATCAAGAGGCGCGAGATCGAGACCTCGGCGAAGACGCCATAGAGCACCAGCATGATCGAGGGCGGGATCAGCGCGGCGAGCGTGCCGGCCGAGGCGACAACGCCAGTGGCCAGCGCCCGGTCATAGCCCGCGCGTAGCATCTCGGGGATGGCAAGCCGCCCCATCGCGGCCGAGGATGCCAGCGATGAACCGCAGGCGGCGGCAAATCCGACCGAGGCCATGTTGGCGGCCACGGCGAGCCCGCCGGGTAGTGCGCTGAACCACAGCCGCGCGGCGCGGAACAGGGCCGAGGAGATGCCGGAATGGTTGGCAATCGCCCCCATCAGCAGGAACATCGGGATCGCCGTCAGGTCCCAGCTTGCGGCAAAGGCGAAGGGCGTCTCGCGCAGGATCGACAGCGCGATGTTGAAGTTGCGCACATAGGCCAGCCCCAGCACCGAGACCACGCCCAGGGCCACGCCGATCGGCACGCGCAGGGCGATCAGGGCCAGCATGCAGCCCAGGGTGATGAGGCCGAAGGTCAAGGGATCCATCAGGCGTGCTCCTTGCCCTGCCGGTTGCCGGTCAGCGGATCGGTTCGGGTCAGACGCGCGGCCAGCCGGAAGATCATCGCCAGCACCATCGCCGCGCCGGCGATGGGCAGGATCCAGCGCGTCGGCCAGATGGGCAGGAAGCCTCCGAGAATCTCCCAGACCTCGCCGCGCCGGGTGCGGGCCAGCGCCGAGACCCAGGTCTGCCAGACGAAGGCCCCGACATAGAGGATGACCAGCAGATCAACCAACACGGCGATCACCGCGCGCATCGGGCCGGGCAGGGCGCTGACGAAGATGTCTGCGGTGACGTGTTCGTCGCGCAGCGTCACCCAGGCCAGCGGCAGGAAGGCGACGGCGATCATGTAATAGCTGGCGGTGATCTCGCCGGTGCCGGGCAAAGGCGCGTTGAACAGCGTCCGCGACAGCACGTCGATTGTCACATGCGCCATCATCAGCACGCCCGCCGCCAGCGAGACGGCGAAGAGCGCATCGGCGATCTTCGAGACGAGTCTATGGAGGGCTTTCATCATCGGCCTTCGCTCGGTCAGGGGAAACGGGGGTGCGGTGCCGCACCCCCGGTCCGTGTCCCATGGGGCTCAGAGGGTCGAGGGATCGACCTGCGAGAAAACCTCGTCCCAGATGCGCTGGGTCCAGGCGTCCACATCGGTGCCGAGTTCCGCGGTCACCGGGCGCCAGCGGTCGACGGCGGCCAGATAGGCCTCGATCAGCGCTTCGGGATCCTCGACGCCCAGCGTCTCGCCGACGCTGATCAGGCGGGCGCGGTCATGCTCGGCAAAGCCCTCGACCAGCGCGCGCAGGTCGTCGGCCGGTTCGACCAGTTCGACGCCGTTGACCTGTTGCTGGTTCTCGAAGCTCTCCTGATCGCGCAGCACGTAATTGCCGATCGTGTGCTTGGCGGTGATGAAGGCCGAGGCGCGCATCACGGCGGCCTGTTCCTCGGCCGAGAGGCCGGTGAAGAGGTCGCGGTTCATCAAGAGGCCAATGGCGGGCGCGGCATTGCCCAGCGGCAGGTCGGTGACATACCGGGCGTATTCGCCGTAGCCATAGGTCTGCAGCCATTCGCGGGTCGCCATCAGGCAGTCGAGGCCGCCGCGTTGCAGCAGGCCCACGGCCTCGGTCAGCGTGACCGACATCGGCGTGCCGCCGCCCAGCGTCGCCATCTCGCCATAGCCGCCGGTGGCCCGGATCCGGCGCCCCGCCATGTCGGCCAGCGAGGCGGTCGGCTGGGTGCACATCAGCCGGTACGAGGCCGAGGCGAAGCCGCCGAAGAGGATCGCGTTGTTCTCGCGCGCTTCGGCCAGGCACGAGGGGCAGTGCAGGAAGACCGTCTCGGCCGCGGCCGCCGCCACTGCCATCGGGTCATCACCCGGCACGACGATGGAATAAAGCAGCGTCAGCGAGGGCATGGCCTCGGGCGTGTAGACCGGGATCTGCAGCCCGCCCTGCATCAGGTCGTCCGTCACCGCTGCCAGCGTGCCGCGGCCATCGGCCAGCTGGCCGCCCGCGATCAGCTCCCATTGCAGCGCGCCGCCGGTCGCCTCGGAAATCATCGCGAAGGCTTCGGGCAGAGTGTCGGTATTCAGGTAATCCGAGGCCGGCGGCCAGGAGCCGTAGATCGGCGTCTGGGCCAGCGCGCCCGAGGCCATCAGGGCCAGGGCGCCGGTGGTCAGGGTCAGGGTCTTCATTGTCATTTACTCCTCCCAGTAAATCGCGCCGGTCCGGCGCTGGACGTCAGATCTGTCAGGCTGCGGTCAACCGGGCGGGCAGGCTGTGATAGCCCCGCAGCCAGTTGATATGCACGTTCTCGGGCTCGCCGGTGAGCTCGATCCGCGCCACCTTGCGGGCCAGCGCGCCCAGCACCGATTCCGCTTCCAGCCGCGCGACCATCTGGCCGACGCAGCCGTGGATGCCGGTGCCGAAGGCCAGATGCCCCACGGTGCGGCGGCTGATGTCATAGGTGTCGGGATCGTCCCAACGCTCGGGGTCGCGATTGGCGGCCGCGAGCCACATCATCACCTTCTCCTCGCCGCCCAGCTTGACGCCGGCCAGTTCGGTCGGGCCGCTGGTGGTGCGGCCGATGACCGGCGAGGGCGCGAACCAGCGCAGCCCTTCCTCGAAGGCGGCGCGCGCCAGCGTCGGATCGGCGCGCAGCTTGGCCCATTCCGAGGGATGCTCGATCAGCGCCTTGATGGCGATGCCGATGCCGAAGACGGTGGTGTCGATGCCTGCCGAGATGAAGGCGCGGACCAGCATCCCGGCATCCTCGGCACTGATCTCGCCGCGATGGACATAGGAATAGATCTCTTCGCCGAAGCCACCGGGCAGCAGGTTCTCCTCGGCCATCTGCGCCGCGACATATTCGAAGGTGCCCTGTTCCTCGACCACCTTGCGGGCCGCGACATAGAGGTCGTTCTTCGGACCCATCGCGTTGAAATTCAACTCGGAATAGGGCATCAGATGATGCCGCCCGCTGGGTTGCAGGCCGACCGCGTCGGGCAGCACCTTGAAGGGGAAGGCGAAAGCCAGGTCGCGCGCCAGATCCACCTCGCCGCCCTGTTCCAGCAGCGCATCGACCATCCGCTCGGCCTCGGCCCGGAAGTCGTCGGCCATCTTGCGCAGGGCCGCCGGCGACAGGACCCGGGCGAGAACCTTGCGGTTCGGCGTATGGATCGGCGGATCGGCCTCCAGGATGACCGAGGGTTTGCGCCAGGGCTCGTCGCGCTGCACATTGGTGAGGCCCGTGCCGAAGGCCGAGGAGAAGCGGCGCCAGTCCTCGAAGACCTCGCGCACCACCTTGTCGCGGCCGGTGATCCAGAAGCCGTATTTCGGCACCCAGGCCACCGGGCCCGCCGCGCGGATCGCCTCGTCCAGAGCGATCGGATTATCCATGCTTTCCCGGCTGAACGGGTCGATATCCAGCACGGGCCGGTCGAGCGAGTCGCTTGCGGGCATGGGGTTTCCTCCTGTCCTGAGTTTAATTAGCAACTCATTTAATTTGCAAGTGGATTGTATCTTTGGAAACGGTTTATCGATCAGCCGCGGCTTTGAGCCAGAGCGCCACCGCCACCGCGCCCGGATCGGGATGGCCCAGAACCCGGTCGCCGACATAGCTGGAACGCCCGCGCCGCGGCTTCATGGCCTTCGTGGCCTCCGCCCCCTGCTCGGCCGCCTTGGCCGCCGCGGCCAGACGCACCGCCAGGCTGCCGCCCTCGGCCATCGCCGCGACCGCCGGGGCCAGCGCATCGACCATGGTCCGGTCGCCCGGCTCGGCGCCGCCCAACTCGCACAGCGCGGCGACACCACGGGTGAAGGCCTCGGCCAGCAGGGTCGCAGGCTCTCCCTCGGCTTCCTCCAGCGCATTCGCGGCGCCGAAGGCGAGGATCGCGTAGAGCGGGCCCGAGGTGCCGCCGGTCGAGCGCCGCACTACCGCGCCGACATGACGCCAGAAGGCCGCGCCGGTCAGTCGCTCCAGCGTGCCGCGTTCGGCGAGCAGCGCCTCGGCCCCACCGGCCAGCGAGCGGCCGATGTCGCCGTCGCCGACCAGCTGATCCAGGCGCGTAAGCTCGGGCTCGGCGGCGATCAGCGCCTCGCAGCCCGCGATCAGCGCCGCCATCACGGCGGGATCGGCGTGGCCGGTTGCGGTGACGGGTTCGGCGGCGACGGGAGCGGGCAGGGTCATCCCCTGACGCAGGCCGGGCGAGGTCCAGGCCGGGGCCTCGGCCGGGGCATCCAGCGCCGCCAGACGCGCATCGTCCAGCGCCATCAGCGACAGCGAGACGCCCGCCATGTCGATGGCGGTCAGATAGGTCCCCGACCAGACCCGCGCGACCTCCAACCCCAGCGCGGCGCAGGCCGCCAGCGCGTCGCCCGCGACGATGGAAATCTCCATTGGTGGGGTCGAGCCCAGGTTGTTGACCAGAAGCGCCACGCGGTCGCCCGCCGTCAGCCCGCGATCCCGGGCGATGGTGCCGATCAGCGCCTCGGCCAGATGCGCGGCGGGGCGCAGGGCCTCGCGGCTGAGCCCGGCCTCGCCATGGATGCCCAGACCCAGCTCGATCTCGTCATGCGCCAGGTCGAAATTCGGCGTCCCGGCGGCGGGGACGATGCAGGGGCTGAGCGCCACGCCCATCGAGCCGGTGGCGGCGACCGCCGCCTCGGCCCGGGCCTTGACCTCGGCCAGCGGCAGCCCGGCCTCGGATGCGGCCCCCGCGATCTTGTGAACCAGCACGGTCCCGGCGATGCCGCGCCGCCCGGCGGTCTGTTCCGCCGATCCCAGCGCCGCATCGTCGTCGACGATCACCACCTCGCAGGCGATCCCCTCGCCCCGGGCGATCTGCGCGGCGAGGCCGAAATTCAGCCGATCGCCGGTATAGTTCTTGACGATCAGCAGCACGCCACCCGGCCCCGCCACGGCGCGGATCGCCGTCAGCACCGCATCGGTCGAGGGCGAGGCGAAGACATCGCCCGCCACCGCCGCCGTCAACAGCCCGCGCCCGACATAGCCCGCATGCGCCGGTTCATGCCCCGAGCCCCCGCCCGAGATCAGCGCCACCTTGCCCGAGGCCCGGTGCGCTTCCAGATCGGCGCGGACGACGATGGTCGTCCCCTCGATCAGGCGCAGGTTGTTCGAGGTCGCGACCAGCCCGGCCAGCGCCTGCGGCACAACGTCCTTCACCTCGTTGATCAGCTTTTTCATCGCGACTCCCCTCCCGGTTTGCAATTAAACTAGTTGCTGGCTATGCAGGCCCAAGTTGCAGGAGGCCCAGGCATGAACGATCCCGACCTCATCACCGAAAGCGGTCTCTCGGTGCAGGCAGGGCGCTATGCGCCCTATTACCTGTCGGTACTGAACAACCGCCTCGCCTGGGGCGCGTCGCAGCTTTACCTGCATCTCTTCGACATCGGCCTGAACGAATGGCGCATTCTCTCGGCCCTGCGCAACGAGCCCGGCATCCAGGCGCTCAGGGTGGGCGAGATGGTGGCGATGAACAAATCCGTCGTCAGCCGCTCTACCCGGCGGCTGGAGGATCTGGGCTATGTCGTGGCCCGGCTGGACCGCGCGCGCCGCCTTCTCTGGCTGACCCAGGCGGGGGCGGACCTGCATGACAAGATCATCGCCATCGCCCTGCAACGCGAGGCCGCTCTGCTGGACGGGCTGGACGCGGGCGATCTGGATACGCTCTTCGCGCTGCTGGAGCGGCTGCGCGAGAATCTCGCCAAGGTGGATGCCGTCGACCGCCGGCTGATGGGCCGTGACTAGGGTCGAGCCTGTCACTGCTGGGTTTCCGGCAGATGGACGACCAGCCCGTCGAGGTCCGGCCCGAGTTCGATCTGGCACCCCAGGCGGCTGCGCGCGTCAATCGGCGAGGCGGCACACTCGAGCATGGCCTCCTCCATGTCCTGCATCGGCGGCAGCCTGTCGGCGAAGGCCGGATCGACATGCACATGACACGTCGCGCACATGGCCGAGCCGCCACATTCGCCAATGATCCCCGCGACGCCGTTCTGCACGGCCGCCTGCATGATGGTGGTGCCGGCCGGAACGGACAGTTCCGTGCGGCGTCCTTCTGCGCTGACAAACGTTAGATGCACCATGCGGGATCCTCCTCTTGCGCTGTTCATAGTACAACCAGTTTATATTGCAACTCGTTTCACGCGGGGCGGCAACGGCTTGGGGAAGCTCAGCGCCTGCGTTCCCCGGGCGCGGGCAAACCGGGGGCGGAACGACTCGATCAGGCGGGGATCGCCGATCCGCCTGGACCGGCAGGCAGGCGCCGGGCTTCAGGCCGGCATGCTCAATGCAGCACCTCGACCGGCACCCGGGTTTCCAGAACGAGGGGGGCCTCGCAAGCCGGCCCTTCGGGGGCGCAGGCGCTGATCCCGTTGATCAGAAGGCGCGAGAGGCCGTCGCAGGCCAATCCCGCCATCTGGAACGATCGGACCCGCATCCGCGCCGCGGGCAGGTCCTGCAGATCGAAGAGCGTCAGCACCGCGACCCGCCCTTGCCTGTCGAAGAACACGGCTTCCAGCACCAGGCGCTCCAGATCCGAGCCACTCTCGTTCTGCGCCACGAAAACGATCTGGCAGGCGTCTTGCTGCGGATGGAGGGCGTTCAGCTCCAGCCGGATTGGACCCGCCGAGGCGCTGCTGGCGGCAAGGAGGGCACCGAGGATCAGGAAGCGGGAAAAAATCGTCATGTCAGCACCGTTCTGGGGAGGGGGACAGCCGCGCGTCGGAACCCGGGCGCGCGAGGGCGAAGGGCAGCAGGAACCGCCCCTCGGCCGTCTCGACGAATCCGGCCCTCAGACCGAAGACTTCGGCCAGGCGCACCTCGGTCAGAACCGTGTCCGGTTCGCCCTCGGCGACGATCTTTCCCTGCTGCATCACCACCAACCGGGTGCAGTAGCGGGTTGCATGGCCCAGATCGTGCAGCGACACAAGGACGCCCCGTCCGGTGTCCGCCAGCTGCCGCAGGCGCTGCATCAGGGCGATCTGTTGCGCGGGGTCCAGGCCTGCCGCGGGTTCGTCCGCCAGGATCAGGGGCGTGTCCTGCACCAGCACCCGGGCCAGCAGGACCCGCGCAAGCTCGCCGCCGGACAGCTCGGTCGCCGATCTTTCGGCGAAGGCTCCGAGGTCCATCGCGTCGAGAACCCCCTCCACCCGGCGGGCGGCGCCCTCGGGCAGGGCAGATCCCGGATTGCGGTGCGGCAGCAATCCCAGGGCCACGAGGTCGCGGACAGGCATCGGCCAGGCCACGGCGCGGGTCTGCGGCAGGAAGCCCACGTGACGCGCACGGGCGGCCGCCGACATCGCGGCAAGCGAGGAATGGCCGGCGTGGCGGACCAGCCCCAAAGCCGCGCGCAGGAGCGTCGTCTTGCCCGCGCCATTCGGCCCGACCAGCCCGACGCATTCGCCTTTCCGCAGATTCAGCGAGCCCCCGGACAGGAGCCTCCGGCCGCGGCGGGTGACGGCCAGATCCCGCAGCTCGAGAAGGGGGGCGGTCAATGGCCGAGCCTCTCGGGCGTGTCTTCGGGCGCCTCGACCCCGCCGTCGTGCATGAGCGACCAGCGCCCCAGCAGTTCGGCATCGAAGCCGCCCTCGAGCACCGCCTGTCTGAGCGCCACGCGCAGGGTGCGGCGTTGATCGCGCCCGTCAGGCAGGATCAGCACGTCGGGGGTGACGCCGGCGCGCAGATGTTGCCTCAGCTCGGTCTTCAGAAGCACCAGATCGGCGGGGCCGAAGCGCTCGTAGAGCCAAGCCCAGGCGCGCGCGGCTTCCGGGTCATAGGGTTTCTCGCGGCCCTCGGCATCGGTGAAAGGGCTTGCGGGATAGAGACCGGCGCAGGGCACCAGACCGGGGGGAATGGTCTGGTTGGCCGAATGCGTTCGACCCGCGCGCAATAGCTGCGGCAGCACATGGGTATGGGGGCCGGACGGCGAAACACCGCCGGTATCGGGCCCGCCGATCTTCTGGAATACCTCGACCCGACCCAGCCGGGTCAGCGCCACGCGATGCGGATGCGCGGCCAGGATGGCGCCCATCGCCGGGTTGCCGGGCGCCATCAGCGACTGGCCGGCCTGCGCGCGCAGCACGGCCAGCAGGGCGGGATCGGCGGTGCGGATGCAGAAATCCACCTGCGGCTGGGCAAGCCCCATGTCGAAGAGCACCGCCGCGCGATCCTCAGGGTGCAGGGCGTCGCGGTCCGGGCCAAGCTCGGTCAGTACCGCACGCCGGCTCATGGCGGCGGCCTCGGTCGGCAGGCAGAGCATCAGCGCCTGCCCCCAGCGCCCGGCGCGCGGCGAGAGCGTCTCGCAGGCGACGGGCTGCAGCTCGGGGGGCAGCGACAGGCGGATGCCGCCGCGTGCGGTGACGCGTTCGAGCGATGCGGCCTGCGCGGGCTCCGCCGGGCCATGGCGGAACTCGGCGATGGCGCCGAACGAGCCCATCGACCAGCCGGTGCCGGGATCGGCAAGATGGCGTTCGAGCAGCGAGACGGTGGCAGTCAGGTTCATGGCGGACCTCAGGCGTTTTGCGCGAAGCGGGCGCGCAGGATGAGCAGCAGGAAGAAGGGCGCGCCGAGAATGGCCAGCAGCACCCCCAGTTTCAGATCGCGCCCCGGCAGGATCAAACGCACCGCGATATCGGCAGCGAGCAGCAGCGCCGCGCCCCCCAGGGCCGAGACAGGCAACAGGCGCGCCGGATCGCCGCGCGTGGCCCGGCGAAGGAAATGGGGCACCATCAGACCGATGAAGCCGATCGACCCGGCCACGGCGGTTCCGGCCCCGACCACCGCTGCGGTGCCGAGAAGGACGACCCCGCGCAGGCGGCCAAGACTCACGCCCATCGAGGCCGCGGCATCCTCGCCCAGCGTCAGGACCGAGAGCGCGCGCGCCTGGGTGAGCAGCAGCGCGCAGCCCAGGGCGATGAAGGGCAGCGCGAGGGCGACATGGCTCCACGAACGGTCGGCCAGCGAGCCCATCAGCCAGAAGACGATCTCTTGCGCCGCGAAGGGATCGGGCGAGAGGTTCAGCACCAGCGCCAGCCCCGCACCCGACAGCGCCGAGACTCCGATCCCGGCCAGGATCAGCGTCAGCGCCCCGCCTGCGGGCCCGGCCAGCAGCGCCAGCACCAGCACGGCGACGAAGGCACCGGCGAGCCCCGAAAGCGGCAGCGCCAGGGCCATCGCCCCGGCAAGGCCGGTCTGCAGCGCCAGGACCGCCCCCAGGGCCGCGGCGCCCGAGACGCCCAGCAAGCCCGGCTCCGCCAGCGGATTGCGCAGATAGCCCTGCATCACCGCGCCCGACAGCCCCAGGCCCGCGCCGATCGCGGCGGCCAGCACCGCCCGCGGCAGGCGCAATTCGCGCATCACCAGCGTCATCGGCCCGCCGTCGCCCCGGATCAGCGCCGACAGGCTGTCGATGGCCGGCACACCCGCCGGGCCGATCAGGATCGAGGCGAGGAACAGCAGTCCCACGAGGACCGCGAGGGTGGGGATCAGCAGGCGGTTCATGGCGCGGTCTCGTCGATGAGTCGGGCGACGGCATCCAGCACGAAGGGCGTCCCGCAGACCCAATCGCGGTCGTTCGTGGCGACCCCGGCGCGATAGGCGCGGCTGTGGCGCAGGGCGGGGTGGTGAAGCAGCGCGCGGGCCTCGGACCAGCCCTCGGGGCTGCGGCCGGGCTGGCCGAGGATCAGTCTGTCCGGGTCGGCCATCAGCAGCGATTCCAGCGCCACCATGCCGCCCCAGGCCAGGCCCAGCTCATCGGCAAGGTTGCGCAACCCGGCGGCGCGCAGAATGTCGCCCGCCAGGGTCTGCGAGCCGCCGGTCCAGCCGCGCGCGGAATAGAGAACGGCGCGCGGCCCGTCGGCTTCGGCGCGGGCCTGACGCAGATGCTCTTCCAGCCGGGCACGGTCGGCGCGGAAATCGGCGATCAGGGCCCGAGCCCGGGCCTCGCGCCCCAGGGCCGCACCCATGCGGGTCAGGGCGTCCTCGATATCGTCGAGACTGTTCTCGGGCTCGAAGCGGATCACCGGCAGGCCGAGGCGTTCGAGCATCGCCACCGTGGCGACGGTCGAATACCGGCCGGCCAGAACGAGGTCCGGTTGCAGCAGATAGATCTCCTCGGCCAGCCCGCGATTGGCCGGGAGGGCGCGCGCCGCCGCGCGCAAGGGGGCGACGGCGCCGTCATGGGCGAGGTAGCTGACCGAGACGAGCTGCCCGGGTGCCGCCAGCATCAGGGCAAGCTGGTCGGTGCAGAGGTTCATCGACACCACCCGTGCGGGCGGAGCCGTCTGGGCCGCGCCGGCGCCGCCCCCGAGGGTCAGCGCCAGCGACAGGACCAGCACCTCAGAAGCGCGCGCGAAGACCGACATAGGCCGACCGCCCCCGCCCTGCGTAGCCCCAGACATCCATCACCTCGGCGTCGAACAGGTTCGAGACGCGGCCAACCAGCGTCACGCGATCCGTCAGGCTGTATTGCGCGGCCAGATCGACGGTGGTGTAGGCCGGCAGTTCGACCGTGGCATAGGCCCCCCAATACTGGGTGTCCCAATTGCCCCGGACATGGCGCAGATCGGCGCTGAGGCTGCCGCGCCCCTGCGCGAAGCCCCAGGTCGCGCCCAAGGCCAGCTCGTGCCGCGGGCGGCGGATCTCGATGGAACCATCCGGGTTCTCGGCCTGAAGCCAGGTGTAGGCCATGCGCAGGGCGAGGCTGTCGGTGACCTGCGTCCGTCCGCTGACCTCGACCCCGTGCCGCAGGCTGTCGCCTGCCTGGTTGATGTAGCTCCAGCTTCCGGGACCGGTCGAAACCGCGGTGATCTCGTCCGTCAGCACCTCGCGGAACAGGGTCACGTCCAGCGAGCCGGTCGCCCCGATCGGCATCTCCAGTCCCAGGTCGACCGAGCGGTTCCGTTCCGGCAGCAGGTTCGGATTGCCGACATAGCCAAAGGCATTGGCGTAAAGCTCGAAATAGCTGGGGTTCACGGCGCCGGTTCCCGCCGAGCCATGCAGCCGCCAGCCGCCGCCGAAATCATAGGATGCCGCCAGTGTCCAGGTGGTCGCATCCGCGAAAACGTCGTTGTCATCATGGCGCGCCCCCGCCTGAACGGAGAGGCCCCCGAACTCGCCCCGATATTCCAGCGCGAAGGAGGTGCTGGCACGGTCGTAGAGCGGGTTGGAACTGCTCGAATCGCTCTCCCATTCCACCATCGCGTTCAACAGATGCGCGGCGCTATCGACCGGCGCCCCGTCGAGGCCGAAGCTGAGGCGGTAATGCGCGGCATCGGTCCGCGTTTCGGTCGGCAGGGCGCCACTGTCGCTCTGGCTGTTCTGCGTCGTCGCCAGCGAGAGGCGATGGACGAGCCGCCCGCCGGCCTGCTCGTAGGTCAGGCCCAGCCCTGCCGTGCGCTCGTCGCGGTCGCTGAAGCGGGTCGGATCGTCCACGACATAGCTGTCCACATCCGTCGCCGCCCAGTCGGTCGCATCGTAATCGTATTGCTCGCGCGAGCGGCGCAGCGTGAAGTCCACGGTCAGATCCTCGGTCAGCGCGTAATCGCCCGAGAGGATCGCCGTGGTCCGCCGGATCCCGTCCCGCTCGCCGCCGCTGCCGGAATTGTCATAGCCGAGGTCGTCGAGATGCGAGAGCGCGAGCGACACACCGCCCCGCTGGCCGCGCCAGCCGAGGAAGCCCGAGGCGCGATGCGCCGCGCCGGTCTCTACCGCGACGTCGCGCGTCAGGCCCGGCGTAGCGCGGCGGGTGACGATGTTGATCACCCCGGCCGAGGCATTCGAGCCATAGACCACCGATTGCGGCCCGCGCAGGACCTCGATCCGTTCGATCATCGCGGTTTCCAGCCCGCTGAGGATGTATTCGCCATCCCCGCCCGCGGCCTCGATTCCGTCGATCAGGATCAGCGTGTGATTGGCCTCGCCGCCCCGGATGCGGACCTGGGTGAAGCTGTCGCCCGAGCCGTTGACGGACACCCCGGGCAGGGCACGCAGCGCTTCCTGCACGGTGACAAGGCCGCGCGCCTCGATGTCCTCGCCGGTGACGACGGTGACGGCGCGGCCGAGGTTGTCTTCCTCGACCGGCGTCAAGCCGCCGCCCAGAATCAACGTTCCCAGGTTGTAATAGGGTTGTGCGGTGACGGGACCGGGCAGCAGGGCCAGGGTGGAGACAGCAGAAAGCAGCAGGCGCATGGAACCCCCGAAACGGATGCGCAGGCACCCGGTCGGGGTGCCGTCGAGACAACGATGTGCGGGGTACAAGGACCGCCGCGGGTGAAACTCACCGCGACGGCATGGCCGTTGCCCTGGCGCCCTCCGCGCCCGGAACAGGGTGATGTGCCGGCAGGTCTCCTGACTCGCGGGTCATCGCTTGGCCGGGCCTTCCCGGGGGTGGCGCCCCAGTGGCATATCCGACCGCACTCGCCGCTCACAGTTGCGGGGGCAGTCCCGGACTTGCGCCCCATGGCGGGGCACGCACCGGGTTCCCTTCTTGCGTCCTGCACGGATCAAACCGCACAGGAACCGGAACGCCCCCTGGGTAGCATCGCGATTCGCCCGGCGTCAAGCGATGCGCGCGTCGGGCGGGAAATGCCTGAGGGTGGTGGTGGGTGTCGCGTATCGGGGTTTGCGGCTCAGGGCTCGCGAACCAGCCGCAACCCGAGATGCGCCGGCGGCGTGCCGGTGGCACAGCCGCCACGGGCGGGGTCGCGCACCAGATAGGACAGCGTGGCCAGATGGTTGCCGCCGAGATGGAAGGCAGCGCAGCGGTCGGGGGGAACCTCTGGCCCCTGCGCGCAATCCGAGGTCCATTCCCAGACGCTGCCGTCGAGATCGGCGATCCCTTCGAGCGTGGTCGAGAAGGCACCCTGTGCCCGCAGCCGTCGCGGCGCGTCATTCTCCAGCAGATAGGCCGAGGCCCAGCGGAGGTTGGGGTCGGTGAAGATCGGGTCCGGCGCGTCGGGCAGGACAGAGGCGGCCATCGCCTGCCATTCGGCCAAGGTGGGCAGCCGGTAGCCGCCGCCGCTGCGCCGGTTGAACCAGGCGAGGTATTCCTGCGCGTCCAGATAGTTGAGGCCGGTGGCCGGGGTGGTCGCGGGGTCGAGCGCGGCCGGCGCCTGCAGGGAAAGGCTGCAGGCCCCCTCGGCATGGCAGCGGTTCCATTCGGTGATGGTGACCTCGAACCGTTGCACCGACAGCCTTTGGCCATCGGGCAGGATGACGGCCGAAGGGGCCATCAGCGGGCCGGGCAGGGGGGTGGGGCGGGCCAGAAACAGGCCCGCCCCCAGGGTGATGACCGCCGCCAGGGTAGCCAGACCCGCCGCGGCGAACCGGGACGCTGGGCGCCGGGCGGGCGGGGCAGGGATTGCGGCGGCGGTCATGGCGGGGACTCCGGTCGAAAGGTCAGAAGGCGCGCGGCGCCACGACCTGTTCCATCAGTTCATTGTTCCACGCCCCCTCGACCACCACATGCGCCGTGGCGCCGAGGATCGCGGCCTCGATCAGGTTGTGATTGACATAGGCGTAAACGCCCGGCTGTTCGAAGGTGTACATCGCCGCCACCGCCGAGCCGCCGCGCACGAACCAGGTCTCCATCCCGGTCAGGGGTGGATCCGAGAACGAGCTTTCCCAGACGTAATTCCCGTGCCCGCCGATCAGATGCGGGCGGCTGTCGCGGTTGGCCTGGTTGTGGACCATCAGCACCGTCTCGCCGACAGTGGCGCGCAGCGCATTCTCGCCCGTCAGGGCGCCGACCGCACCGTTGAAGACGCTGTGCGTCGGCGTCAGGCTGCGCATCGCCTCGATCGAATCGGCGTAATCGTCGCCGGCCGCGGCATAGGTCCTGTACGTGCCGTCCTCATCGACCGGCAGATAGTAATCCTGCTCGCCGATATAGAAGATCTTGTCGTAGCTCAGCAGGTTGCCGTCGCGATCCTTCAACCCCTCGCGCGGCAGCACCATGACCGCGCCGTTCATGCCGTGGCAGACGTGATAGGGGATCATCGCCCCGCCGGGGGCGCAATGATAGGTGAAGCAGCCGGGCTTGGTGGCCTTCCAGCGCAGCACCGCTTCCTCGCCCGGAAAGACATGGGTCAGCGCCCCGCCCCCCAACGCCCCGGTCGAGGCGTGGAAATCGATGTTGTGCTCCATCATGCTGCTGGCGGGGTTGCGGATCGTCAGCTCGACCATATCGCCCTCGTGGACGATGATCAGCGGCCCCGGGACCGACCCGTTGTAGGTCAGCGCCCAGATCTCGGCCCCGGTATCCTCGTCCAGCGTCATCAGCCGTTCTTCGGTTTCCAGCGTGATCTCCACGATCTTCGGCCCGCCGGTGGCGACCTGCTCATGCGCGGGCGCGAAGGGGGGCGCGACCAGCTCCTGCCGGACGCGGGTATAGCCGCTCAGATCGACGGCGGGGCTTGCCGCCTGGGGCGTGCCCTCGCCGCTTTTCTGCAGCGAGGGCACCCGGGGCAGCGCCCCGCGCTTGGCTTGCGCGGGCGCGGCCATAGCGGCACCGCCCGCCCAGGCGGCGGCGCCGGCCAGCATCGAGCCGCGCAGGATGCCGCGGCGGCTGGTGGGAAGAAGGCCCGGGTTGATCAGCTTGGACATGATGTCCTCCTACTCTGTAAGTCTTGGCGTCAACGGGAAAATCGGGGGGTCAGAGGTTGCCCAGCTGCGCCTCGAAGCGTTCGCGGGCCCGGGGCGGAATGCGCCCGGCCAGGAAAGCCTCGGGCGCGGCGCTCGCGTCGCCGACGACGATGGTCATCACCATCCCCATGGCGTAATGCGGGGTGCAGCGGACGCCATAGACACCTTCGGTGTCCAACGTGACCTCCAGCTCCTGGCCGACGCGGCTGGTGAAGGCTTCGGCACCCGCGGGGATCATGCCGTCGATCGATTCGGCGTTATGACCACGGTCGGCGGCGACGAAATGCACCGTGTCCCCGGGGGCCACGCGCAGAAAAGCGGGTTCGAAGACCATCGGTCCGGCCTCACCCCGGTTCAGCATCTGCACCTGATGGGTTTCGGCAAAGGCCGCTCCGGCGAGGCCGAGGGTCAGGGCGAGGGTGGCAAGGGCGATCCGTTTCATCTGCGTCATCCTTCTGTTTGCGTGTCGTGACGGGGGCTTGGTACTGCCGGGGCGCGCGCGATACTTTGAGCAAACGCAAAGTCCGACAGTTATTGTCAGCGAGCGGGAATTTGACTTCGGCCCCTCAAACAGGAACAAGAGTAGGCCAGCATCGGAGCGGAGAAGCCCTTGCCACGCCTTGACGAATCCCTGCTGACGCACCTGCCGCCCTTTGACGGCCTGTCGCGTACCGACATTCGCCGGATCCTGGACGGCGCGGTCTCGCGGCGATTCGAGATTGGCGCGGATATCTTTCGCGAAGGTGAACCGGCGGACAGATTCTTCCTGCTGCTCGACGGCTATATCCGTGTCGTCCGCACCACCGAGGCGGGCGAACAGATTACCGTCCTGCACATTCCCGCGGGGCAACTGTTTGGTATCGCCCGCGCCATCGGGCGCGAGACCTATCCCGGCCGCGCGGTGGCGGCGGCGGAATGCATCGTGCTCTGCTGGCCGACCGCGCTCTGGGACGATTTCACACGGCACTATCCGGGGTTCGGCCTGAGCATGGCGCGGACCGTCGGCGTGCGCCTGGGCGAGATCCAGAGCCGCATGCAGGAACTGGCGACGCTGCATGTCGAGGCGCGGATCGCCACGGCGCTTCTCAGGCTGATCACCCAGACCGGCCGGCAGACCGCGGCGGGGGTCGAGATCGACTTTCCCCTGACCCGTCAGGACCTGTCCGAAATGACCGGCACCACGCTGCACACCGTGAGCCGCCTGCTCAGCGCCTGGCAGCGCGAGGGGGTCGTGCAGTCGCAGCACCGGCGGATCACCGTGCTGGACCGGGCGCGGCTCGAGGCCTGCGCGCAGCACAAGGGCTGACCGCCCGCCTTTCGCGCCAGAGTTTGCGTTTGCGCAAAACCTGCCCGGCGGAGGCAGGTTAACCCGGGGGTCCTGAGTGACCATTCTGGAGACCCGAGCATGGCAGAGATCCTGACCAAGACGCGGGCGCGCAACATCTTTTACGGGGGATCCATATTCTTCGTGGCGGTGTTCGGCGTGCTTGCCGTCCAGAGCCACCGATATATCGTCGATACCGCCACCGCCTCACTGCCGCTGACCCCCGAGGTCGCACTCGGCAAAGAGGTATGGGAGCGCCATTCCTGCATCAATTGCCACAGCCTGCACGGCGAGGGCGCCTATTTCGCGCCCGAAGTCGGCAATGTCATGACCCGTTGGGGCGTGCTGGACGATCCCGAGGCCGCTTATGAGGTGCTGGACGCCTGGATGCAGGCCCAGCCCTCGGGGATCGAGGGGCGGCGCCAGATGCCGCAATTCCACCTGACACCCGAGGAGACCCGCGCCCTGTCCGAATTCCTGCGGTGGGCGGATGAGATGGACACCCAGGGCTGGCCGCCCAACGACGCGGGTTGAGGAGAGAACCGATGAAATACCAATCCCAGAAAGTGGCCTATGCGTACTTCCTCGTGGCGCTGGCCCTGTTTGCGATCCAGGTGATGGGCGGGCTGCTCGCCGGCTGGATCTACGTTTCGCCCAATTTCCTGTCCGAGATCCTGCCCTTCAACATCGTGCGGATGATCCACACCAACGCGCTGGTGGTCTGGCTGCTGCTGGGCTTCTTCGGCGCGGCCTATTTCCTCGTGCCCGAGGAGGCCGAGCGCGAGCTCTATTCCGCCAAACTCGCCTATCTGCAACTGGCGATCCTGGTGATCGGCACGCTGGGCGCGGTGGGCAGCTACCTGGTCGGCATCCACGGTGGGCGCGAGTTCCTGGAACAGCCCCTATGGGTCAAGTTCGGCATCCTCATTGCCGCGCTGATCTTCCTGTTCAACATTACCATGACCGCGCTGGCGGGCCGCAAGACGGCGATCACCAACGTGCTGCTGATGGGTCTGTGGCTGCTGTCGCTGCTCTGGGTCTTCGCGATTATCAACCCGGAGAACCTGGGCCTCGACAAGATGTACTGGTGGTTCGTCGTTCACCTCTGGGTCGAGGCGACCTGGGAGCTGGTGATGGCCGCGATCCTCGCCTTCCTGATGCTGAAGCTGACCGGCGTCGACCGCGAGGTGGTCGAGAAATGGCTCTATATCATCGTCGCCACGGCGCTGATCTCGGGCATTCTGGGCACCGGGCACCATTACTACTGGATCGGCACGCCCGGCTATTGGCAGTGGATCGGCTCGATCTTCTCGACCTTCGAGGTGGTGCCCTTCTTCCTGATGATGTCCTTCGCCTTCGTCATGGTCTGGAAGGGCCGGCGCAACCATCCGAACAAGGCCGCTTTGCTCTGGTCGCTGGGCTCGTCGACCGTGGCCTTCTTCGGCGCCGGGGTCTGGGGTTTCCTGCATACGCTGCACGGGGTGAACTTCTATACCCATGGCACGCAGATCACCGCCGCGCACGGGCACCTCGCCTTCTATGGCGCCTATGTCGCGCTGAACCTGGCGATGTTCACCTACGCGATGCCGATCCTTCGCAACCGCGATCCCTATAACCAAGTGATCAACATGGGCGCCTTCTGGCTGATGACGGGCGGCATGGCCTTCATGACCTTCACCCTCACCTTCGCCGGCACCATCCAGACGCATATGCAGCGCGTGCTGGGCGATGATTTCATGAGCGTGCAGGACGGGCTGTCGCTGTTCTACCTGATGCGCTTCGGTTCGGGCGTGGCGGTGGTCACGGGCGCACTGGTCCTGATCTATGCCCTGCTGGTTGCGCGCCGTCGCGAGATCATCGCGCCGGGCAGCGCCCAGCCGGTGGCGGGGGAATGACCATGGGCATCCAGGACACCCCCCGGCTTCCCTTTTACCAGGAGACAGGGCGCGAATGCGCCCTGTTCGAAACCGCCCATGCCAAGGGCCTGCCCCTGCTGCTGAAAGGCCCGACCGGCTGCGGCAAGACCCGGTTTGTCGAGCATATGGCGGCACGGCTGGGCAAGACGCTGCACACCGTCGCCTGCCACGACGACCTTTCCGCCGCCGACCTGATCGGGCGCTACCTGCTCAAGGGCGGCGAGACGGTTTGGGTCGACGGCCCCCTGACCCGCGCGGTCCGGGAAGGGGGTATCTGCTACCTCGACGAGGTGGTCGAGGCGCGGAAGGACGTGACCGTCGTTCTGCACCCCCTGACCGACACCCGCCGCACGCTGGTCATTGATCGCACCGGCGAGGAATTGGTGGCCCCGCGCGAGTTCATGCTCGTGGCCAGCTACAACCCCGGCTACCAGAACGTGCTGAAACGGCTGAAACCCTCGACCCGCCAGCGCTTTCTGTCCCTCGGTTTCGACTTCCCGCAGCCCGAGGCCGAGATCGCCATCGTCAGCCGCGAAAGCGGGCTGGAGGCCGGGCGCGTGGCGCCGCTGGTGCGGCTCGGCGGGGCGATTCGGCGGCTTTCGGGGATGGATCTGGAAGAGGGGGTCTCGACACGCCTGTTGATCTATGCCGCGACGCTGATGGCCAGCGGCATGGGGGTCATGCAGGCCATCGAGGCCGCGATCATCGAGCCGATGACCGACGAGGCGGATGTGCAGCGCGCGCTGCGCGATGTCGTCGCCACGATCTACGGGTGACCCGGATGCGCATCCTCGATCTGATGGCGCCGGAGGAGACCGTGGGCGAGATCTGGCACGGTCTCGCCCAGGGCCTCGGCGCCGCGCGGCATTACCCCGAGGCCGGGGTCACGCTGGCCTCGCTCCGCCCCTCGCTGGCGCTGCTCTTCCGGGCACTGGGCGGTGCGGCCTCGGTCGAGCTGGTCGAGGCGCCGGAAACCGCGATCACCCACCGTCCCGACCTGACCCGCAAGCTGGCCGCAGGGCGCGACACCGAGACGCGCGCGCGTTTCGACGGCGAGCGTCTGGCCTTGCCGCCGGTGATCGGGGCCTTCCCGGCCGCCGATCTGAATCGCGCGGCCTTTTTCTGGTTGACCGCGGCGGCCGCCCTGACGCCGCTGCACGACGCCCTGTCGACCGAAGGGCCGGGCGACGCACTGGCCGCCGATCTCGAGCAGCTGCGCGCCAATGCCGAGGCCACCCGGAGGGTCCGCGTGGCCTGCCCGGGCCTGCGCGACCTTTATCGCGCCATGACGCCCTGGGCGCTGGCCTGCCGTCCCGATCCCCTGCCCCTTGCCCCGCCCTCGGAAGCGGCGGTCGAACGGTTGCTCCGGGCAACCCTGGCCGAGCGCGCGGTGGAGGATGACATGCCGCCAGCGGGGCGCGGACATCTGCCCTTTGCGCCGGTGCCTTTCTGGCTGCACTGGACCCGTCCTGGCAGGGGTGAGGCCGCGCCCGAGCCAGAGGCCGAGCCCGGCCCGGCCCCTTCGGCCGCCGTCACCAAGCGCAAATTCGGCCAGCGCCGCGACCTGGATCAGGCGAACCGGCGCGACAGTTTCATCGTCCACCGCTTCGAGGCGATCCTGAGCTGGGTCGAGGCGCTGAACGTCAACCGTTCCGTCGATGACGACGACGACGAAAACGCCGCCAAGGCCGCCGACGATCAGGACCGCCTGACTCTGTCAAGGAACGACCGCAAGGCGGCAACGCGGCTCAGGCTGCATCTCGACCTCTCGCCCGCCGATGCCGATCACGAACGTCTGGCCGGCACCCATACCTATCCCGAATGGAACCACCGCGCGCGCAGCTACATGCCCGATCATGTCCGCGTGCTGGAAGCCCCGGCCGAAGAGAACACTGCCTATCACGGCAATCCCCGCCGCATCCGCGAGGTCCGGCGCCAGTTCGAGGCCCTGCGACCGCGCCGCCTGCTGCAACCTAGGCAGGTGGACGGCGCCGAGCTGGACCTCGACGCGCTGCTGACCGCGCAGACTGACCTGCGCGCCACCGGACGCGGGTCGGACCGGATCTGGCAGGCCGCGCGGCAGATCGAACGAGACCTGAGCGTCGCCTTCCTTATCGACACCTCGCGGTCGACCGAGGCCGCGATTGGCGAGACCTCGGTGATCGAAGTTGCGCGTGAGGCGATGGCGGCGATGGCCGAGGGGATCGACGCGGCGGGCGACCGGCTGGGCATCTGGGGCTTTTCCTCGCTGCGCCGGGACCGGGTGTTCCTGAGCCGCGTCAAGGAGTTCGCCGAGCCGGTCACCGCACTGACCCGCGCCCGGATCGGCGGGCTCCGCCCCGGGCATTACACCCGCCTCGGCGCCGCGATCCGCCACGTATCCGCTCAGTTGCAACAGGAAACCGCCACCCGCCGCCTGCTCCTCGTGCTGACCGACGGCAAGCCCAACGACCTCGACCATTACGAGGGCCAGCACGGGATCGAGGACAGCCGCATGGCGGTGCGCGAAGCGCGGCGCGCGGGGCTCGCCCTGCATGGCGTGGTCATCGACGAGGACGGGCAGGACTGGTTCCCCCGCATCTTCGGCCGCGGCGGTTTCACCCTGCTGCCCGATCCCGGCCGCCTGACCCGCGCCCTTCCCGATCTCTACCGCCATCTCACGCAGGAGACCTGACATGCGTTTTCTCCCCCTCATCCTGTCCCTGATCGCCACCCCGGTGGTGGCCGACGCCTTCGAGCGGCCGATCCCGCAGGCCCAGACCGCCGAGGCGGAATTCTGGTACTTCGTGGCCTCGCTGGCGCTTCTGGCCGCGCTGCTCGGCGTGCAATGGCTGGTGCGACGGTCATGAACGGGTCTGTCTGGCGGCTGACTCTGGCGTTGTTTCCCTTCGGGTGGGGGGCGATGGCGGTGAACGTGTTCTTCGCCTCGTTGATCGGGTCTTGGGTCGGCTTGCCCGTGCTGGGCACGCTGCCCTCGGTCGCGCTTGGCGCCCTGATCGCCCTACCCGGCACCTGGGCCTTCGCCCGCCATATCTGCCAACTGATGCAGCGGGCCGAGGAGGGCGAGGAATGAGCACGATGGACCGCCACCGCGCCTGGGAAGGCCCGGCACTCTTCAGCTTCGGCTTCCGCCCGTTCTTTCTGGGCGCCGGGATCTGGGCCACGGTGACCATGGCGTTGTGGATCGCGGTATTGTCCGGCCGGCTGATCCTGCCCACGCGCCTGCACCCGGTCGACTGGCACGCCCATGAATTCCTCTTTGGCTATCTCGGGGCGGTGATGGCGGGGTTCCTGATGACCGCGGTGCCCAACTGGACCGGCCGCATGCCGCTGGTCGGGCGCCCGCTGGCGCTGCTCTTCGCGCTCTGGTTGATCGGCCGGGCCGCCGTCACCGGTTCGGTGTTGCTTCCGCCCCTCGCGGTGCCGCTCGCCGACCTGGCCTTTCCGCTGGCCCTGCTGGCGGCGATGGGGCGCGAGGTGGTGGCCGGGCGCAACTGGCGCAATCTTGTGGTGCTGGGGATGCTGGGTCTGTTCACATTGGGCAACGCGGCCTTCCATCTCGACGCGATGCGCGGCGGCGCCCCGGCCCAGGGCGTTGGGCTCAGGCTGGGGATGGGGGCCGCAATTCTGCTGGTGGCGCTGATCGGCGGCCGGATCATCCCCTCCTTCACCCGGAACTGGCTGGCCAAACGCGGCTCCGGCCGCCTGCCGACACCCCCCGACCGGCGTTTCGACAAGGCGGCGCTTCTGGCCCTGCTGGCCGCCCTCCTGCTCTGGATCGGGGCGCCCGAGGCACCGCTGGCCGGCGTTGGCCTGATCCTCGCGGGCGGCCTTCACGCCGTCAGGCTGTGTCGTTGGGCCGGGGATCGCTGCGCCGCCGAGCCGCTGGTCTGGGTCCTGCACCTGGCCTATGCCTTCGTGCCGGTGGGGGCGCTGGCCTTGGGCGCGGCAATCCTGTTTCCGGCCAGTCTGTCGCCCGCCGCCGCGCAGCATCTGTGGATGGCGGGCGGCATCGGCCTGATGACGCTGGCGGTGATGACCCGGGCCACGCTGGGCCATACCGGCCAGGCGCTGACAGTGGGGCGGGGAACCACCGTGCTTTATCTGGCGGTGATTCTGGCGGTTCTGGCCCGGCTGGGTGCGGGGCTGGTGCCCGGCAGCGCCGACCTGCTGCTGGCCTTGTCGGCCCTGGGCTGGATCGTCGGATTCGGCGGCTTTGCCCTGCTGTACGGCGGGCTTCTGTGGCGACCCCGGCGCCGGCGCTAGAGCCGCGCGCGCCAGAGGCGGAACCGCCCCTGGCCGGTGACTTCCTCGATCAATCCGCGCTCGGTCAGCCGATCTAGATTGCGCTGGACCGCGGCGCGCGAGGCCCCGGTTTCGGCCTCGGCCAGCGGGGCGGCGACCAGCGGCCAGCCCTCGATCACATCAAGCAGCAGCGCGGGGACGCGCCCCGAGAGGTCGCCGGTCGCCGTCTCGGCCCGCTGTCGCCAGGCGGTCAGCCGTTCGAGGTGCAGAAGGGCCGCCAGCACCGATTGCTCGGCCCCGGCAATCCAGGCGCCCAGCTTGCGCCGGGGCTCGCCCTGTCCCTGCAAGCCGCCCGGTCCCCCGGTCGCCAGCGGCAGGAAGGGCGCGCCCTGCCCGGGCAGACGGCTCATCGCGGCACCATGGCGGGCGGCGAGGACCGCGGCCTCCAGGTCGCGGGCGATTTCAGGGCCGATCAGGCGCCAGGCCTGAAACAGGACCGCCGCTTGCGTCACCGGATGCAGGCCGGTCAGAGCGCGCAGCAGCAGCGTGAGATCCTCGGTCGTGTCGCCCGGCCGGTCGAGGAAGCCGCCAATGTCCTGAGCCGGGGCGGGACCATGCGTCAGGCGGCGGGTTGCCCAGCCCGCACGGGCAAGCGCCGCCTCGCTTTCGGCCGTGCTGCCGACGCGCAGCGCCAGCCACAGCCCCAGCCGTTCGACGGGGAAGCGGGTTCCGGCCCACCAGGACAGGTTCGCCACCTCCTGCAGCGCCAGCCGCAGCCTGAGGCCCGGCGGTCCCTGCCGAAGCCGCAGATCCAGCTCGCCGAAAGCCAGGCTCAGCCCGGCCAGCGGTCCGGCCAGCGCCTGTTCGGCGGCGCGCCATTCCTCGGGGTCGAAAAGCGCGCGGCGGTCGGCCCGGGGCAGGGGCTGGCCCAGCGGGTCGTCATCCTCATAGGGACCGGGGAGGAACCACAGATCCTCCTCGGGGATGCCCGCGGGCTCCTCGTCCGGCTCCTCGGCGAAATCGTCATCGAAGGGACGGGGCATCGGCTAGCCCCGCGCGACATAGCCGCGACGGCGCTTGGCGGCCTCCAGCGCGCGGAAGGCCTGCACCGCGTCGCGGGCCGAGGGGAAGGAATCGATCTTCTGCCGGCCATAGGTGCCGTTCCGGCCCCAGCCGCGCGTCACGCACCATTGTCCGAAAAGATCCCGCCCGAGGTCGATCCGATAGAACCGGTCGATATTCTCGGGGGCGTCGCGTCGCTCCAGCGATCTGTGCATGCCTTGCCCTCGGCTGATCTTTGCGACTCTGGGCGCGCAGCGCGCAAAAAGCAAGGATTTTGCGCATTGAGGCGGCGGGAACCGCCTCAGGCAGCCTCAAGGCAGATCGCCACCCCCATGCCGCCCCCGATGCAGAGCGAGGCCAAGCCCTTCTGCGCCCGGCTGCGCCGCATCTCGTGCACCAGCGTGGTGACGATGCGGTTGCCGCTCGCCGCCAGCGGATGACCCAGGGCGATGGCGCCGCCGTTCACGTTGATCCGCGCGGGATCCCAGTCCATGTGCCGGTTGACGGCCAGCGACTGCGCGGCGAAGGCTTCGTTGATCTCCAGCCGGTCAAGGTCGGCCGCGGCCCAGCCGGCCCGGGTCAGCGCCGCGCGCGAGGCCTCGACCGGCCCCAGCCCCATGTCCATCGGGTCGAGCGCGGCAGCGGCATAGCTGGCGATCCGGGCGAGCGGGGTCAGGTTCAGCGCCTGCATCCGCCGTTCCGACATCACCAGCACCGCCGAAGCGCCGTCGTTCAGGCCCGAGGCATTGCCCGCGGTGATCGTCCCCTCGGGATCGAAGGCGGGGGCCATGGCCGAGAGCCGCTCCAGCGTGGTGGCGCGGGGCGATTCATCCTCGGCCACGATCCGCTCGCCCCCTCGACCGGGCAGCGTCACCGGCACGATCTCATCGGCGAAGATCCCGGCCTTCTGCGCTTCTGCCGCGCGTTCCTGCGAGGTCAGGGCGAAGAGGTCCTGCGCCTCCCGCGTTATCTGGAAGCGGCGGGCGAGCTGTTCGACGGTGTTGCCCATATGAATGTCGTTGAACACGTCCCAGAGCCCGTCGACGATCATCATGTCCTCAAGCGCGAGGTCCCCCATCCGGGCCGGCGCGCGGCTTTTCCACAGCAGGCGCGGGGCCTCGGTCATGCTGTCCTGCCCGCTGGCCAGGACGATCCCGGCGTCACCCGCGCGGATCGCCTGTGCGGCGAGGTGGATGGATTTCTGCCCGGCGCCGCAGACCTTGTTGATGGTCATGGCGGGCACGCGGTCGGGGATGCCCGCCCAGATCGCCGCTTGCCGCGCCGGGTTCTGCCCGGCGCCGCCCTGCAAGACCTGACCGGCGATCACCTCGTCGATCAGGGCGGGGTCGATCCCGGCATCGGCGATCACTGCGCGCATCACCGCGGCCCCCAGCCGCGCCGCCGGAACCCCGGCATAGGCCCCGCCCAGCTTGCCGATCGGCGCGCGGCGCGCGGCGACGATGAAGACACCCGTGGACATGCGATCCTCCCTCACGATTATGGACCGAACGGTACAGCCTCGTGGCGGGCAGGTAAAGCCCGCTCTCAGCCCTTGCGGCAGGCGCGCAGCACAAGGCCCGCGAATTTCTCGGCCAGGGCCTCGATATCGCCCGCGCGTTGCGGCCCGACCCAGAGGAAGGCGTAGAAATACATGCCTAGCAGCGCCTTCAGCTCGTCGGGATCGACGGCACGCAGCCGGGCGGCATCCCGCGCCTCGTTCATCACCCGCTCCCACAGGCGGAAGTAATCGCCGTGCAGCCGGAGCACGGCGCGGCGGTATTCGGACGACAGCGCATGCACCTCGCGGAAACAGACCGTCATCTCGGCGTTGTCCTGAACCACAGCCTGCATCAGACCCAGCGACAGGGCGCGGATCCGCTGCTCGGGATCGTCGCTTTCGGCCAGGATCGTTTCGGCCTCGGCCAGCAGGTCGTGCAGATAGACGGTCATGATGTCGAAGAGCAGATCCTCCTTCGACCGTATGTGATGATAAAGCGCGCCCTTGCCGTGGTTGGTCGCACTGCTCAGCTCGGCGGTGCCGACGCTGCCATAGCCCTTTTCGGCGAAAAGCTGGGCCGCGGTTTTCATGATGGCGCGCTTGGTATCGCTGATCGGGCGCTTCTCGGCCGGGGTCTGCATGGGGGCTCCCTCGATTCTCTGAACCTTCCTTATCAGTGAGTGACCGGTCGGACCAGTCCGCTCCGATGCCCGGACGTCCAGGCATCGGAGAGGTTGTAGCGCCGAGGCTACAGGATGAGCGGCAGAAGCGTCACGCCCGCCCCGAAGATGATCAGGCCGAAGATCATCATGACGGCCGTATAGCCCAGGATGTCGCCGGCGCGCAGCTTGGTCACGCCCAGCAGCGGCAGCATCCACATCGGCTGCAAGCCGTTGGTCAACTGGTCGCCATAGCCGAAGGCGATGATTGTCTGGCCCATGTCGGCGCCGATGTTGCGCGCGGCCTCGATCAGCACCGGCCCCTGGACCGCCCACTGGCCGCCGGCCGAGGGCACGAAGAGGTTGACGATGGCCGAACTCAGCATGGCAAAGAAGGGGAAGGTGAATTCGGTCGAGATCGACACCAGCCCCGCGGCGAAGATGGTGATCAGGCCCGAGCCCGACATGATCCCCATGATCCCGGCATAGAACGGAAATTGCAGCGCCACCTGCCCGCAGGCACCGATCGCCTTGTCCACCGCCTGCACATAGGCAATCGGCGTGCCATGCGCCGCCATCCCCGCCATCAGCAGGATGAAGTTGACCATGTTGAGGTTGAGGTCGAAGCCGTTGGTCATGAAATGCCAGACGACATAGCCGAGGCCCACGAGGACCACTGCCCAGCTCATCAGATAGGAACGCTCCATCCGCGCGGCGACAGTGCGGTCGCGCGCATCGGTCAGGCTGGCGTCCCCCGCCAGGGCGTTCTGCGCCGAGGCTTCGGCGATCGGCTCGGGATCGACGGTGACCCTTTCGTGCTCGGGCGGCTGCATGGCGGCATAGACGAAGGGGATCACCAGCAGGAAGGCCAGCAGCGTCAAAAGGTTATAGCCGGTCAGGATCGTGTTCTCGAGGCCGATCAGCCCGATCTCGTCCACCAGAAAATGCCCGGGCGTGTTGACCAGCAGCGGCGCCGAGGCCGAGAGGCCGCAGTTGAAGACGATGAGGCCTGAGAAACCGGCGGCGGCGGCCAGCGGGTAATGCACGCGAATCCCGCGTTCCAGGCAGTTCTGGCTGACCTTGCGGGCCGAGATGGCGCCGATGATCAGGCCGAGCCCCCAGCTGATCGCGCCGAAGATCACCGCCAGCACGGTAATCATGACGATGGCCTGGGTCGCGGTCTTGGGGATCCGGGCCACGCAGTCGATGGCGCGCTCGACCGGGGGCGAGGAGGCCAGCACATAGCCGAACAGCAGGATGACCGTCATCTGCATGGCAAAGGACAGCAGGTTCCAGAACCCGCCATACCACAGGCCCACCACCTCGGCCGGGCCGGTGGGGGTCAGGGTGATGGCGAGCACGGCGGTAAGGCCGGTCAGGACGATGGCGAAGATGAACGGATTGGGGATGAAGGCGCGCGTGAACGATGAGCACGCGACCCCGAGTCGGTATAGCATGATGGTTCCTCCCTTGGACCGGTCAAGTCGTGTGGACCGAACGGTCTGACGCAAGATAGGCGCGGTTTTCCGCCTGCGTCAATTTAAACTGATCGGTCCGATGCAATTTCTGGTCGGGATTCGAGGGGGGATTCAGGGGATAAGGGTCAGGGGGCGGCGACGAACGGCAGATTGGATTGCTTGTGTGGTTTTGGCAGGAATCGTTATAATTCAGAGAAATAAGTGCAGCCGTTGGCAGCGGTTTCCGCGCTCAGCGCCTCCGATGTGCCGCCTTGCAACATTTTTTGCTTGCAGAGACGAGTCTGGACCGAATAGTCCATAGGCATCAGGTTGGGAGCCTCGATAACCTCGGGAGGAGGACAAGATGGACAGATCGGTACTCTGGCGGCCGGACCCCGCCGTGCTGCAGGAAACCGCGCTGGCGCGCTTTGCCCAGGAGAACGGATTCGGCGTTACGGAATACGAATCGTTGCATGGCTGGAGCATTGCCGATCCCGCCGCCTTCTGGTCGCGCCTGTGGGACTTTGCCGGTGTCCGGGGCGAGAAGGGCAGCGTGGCGCTGCAGCGAGATCCCGCCGCCTGGATGACCGGCGCGCGATTCTTCCCCGAGGCGCGGCTCAACATGGCCGAGAACCTGCTGGCCCGCGCCGACAGCGCAGAGGCGGTGATCGAACTGGACGAATCGGGCAACCGCCGGGCGCTTTCGGCTGATCAGCTGCGGGCCGAGGTGGCGCGCGTCGCCCGCGGCCTGCGCGCGGCGGGGGTGGTCAAGGGCGACCGGGTGGCGGCGATCCTGCCCAACCGGATCGATTGCCTGGTCACGCTGCTGGCCTCGCTGGCCATCGGCGCTGTCTGGACCTCCTGCTCGCCCGATTTCGGCGCGGCGGCGATTTTGGACCGGATCGGGCAGGTGCAGCCGAAGGTCCTGTTCGCGCAGACCCGCGTGACCTACGGCGGCAAGAGCGTCGACCTCGGCCCCCGCATCGCCGAGATCGCCGGCCAGATCCCCGATCTGGGCGCGCTGGTGCTGGTCGGTCCCGAGGCCGCGCCGATGGACCGCCCGACGATCCGCTGGGAGGATTTCGGCAGCGCGGGCGCGTTGGAATTCGAGCCGCTTGCCTTCGATGACCCCTGTTATATCCTCTATACCTCGGGCACGACCGGGGCGCCCAAGGCCATCGTCCACCGCACCGGCGGCGTGCTGCTGCAGAAGCTGAAGGAGCATCTGCTGCACGGCGATGTGCGGCCCGGTGACCGTTTCCTGTGGTACACGAACACCGCCTGGATGATGTATCATTGGGTCGTCGCCAGCATGGGCTGCGGCGCCACGCTGGTGCTGTACGACGGGGCGCCGATCCTTAAGCGGGACGGCGGCTACGATTGCGGCCCGCTTTGGCGGGCGGTCGAGGCCGAGGGGATCACCCATCTCGGCATCAGCCCGAAATACCTGTCGACGCTGATGGAGCAGGGCTACCGCCCGGGCGCCGAGCACGACCTCAGCTCACTGCGCTGGCTGATGTCGGCGGGCAGCCCCGTCTCGCCCGATCAATACGACTGGATCTATGACGCCATCGGCCAGCAACAGGGCTTTGCCTCGATTTCCGGCGGGACCGAGATCATGGGCTGCTTCCTGCTGGGCTCGCCGTTGCATCCGGTCAAGCGCGGGCAATTGACCGTCAAGGCCCTCGGCATGGCGGTCAACGTGCTGGACGAGCGCGGCGCGCCGGTGCGCGGCCGCCCGGGCGAACTGGTCTGCACCGAGCCCTTCCCCTCGATGCCCGCGACGTTCTGGGGCGAGGGCGGCGAGGCGCGCTACCGCAAGAGCTATTTCGCCGACCGGCCCGAGATCTGGACCCATGGCGACCATGCCACGCTGAACGTGGACGGTACGGCGGTGATCCATGGCCGCTCGGATTGCACGCTGAACCCGGGCGGGGTGCGGATCGGCACCGCCGACATCTACAACGTCTGCCAGAAATTCCCCGAACTGACCGATGCTCTGGTCTTCGGCCGCGCGGTGCCGGGGGATGAGGAAATCGTCCTCTGCGTCAAGCTGGCCGAGACGGCCGACCTGACCCCCGATCTGGCGCAGGCGATTCGCGCGCGGGTCCGCACGGAATGTTCGCCCCGCCATGTGCCGGCCGCGATCTATGCCGTGGCCGACATCCCGATGACGGTGAACGGCAAGCGGGTCGAGGGCGCGGCGCGGTCCATCGTGGCCGGGCAGGTGGTGGCCAATCTCGCCTCGCTCGCCAATGCGAATTGCCTGGCGGAATACGCAGCACTTTCAGAAAGGACCGCGCTATGAGGCCACAGGCGGCACTGATCGGCGTGGGCTCCCTGCCCCCGCAACGACGCACCGAGGGCGCCTCGACGCTGGGCATGCTGGCACGCGCGGCGAAGGCGGCGCTCGACGATGCCGGGCTGGAGAAATCCTGCATCGACGGGCTGCTGGTCGGCCCGCAGGTCGGCGAGACGCCGCAGCATGTGCCCGCCACCGTCGCCGAATACCTGGGCCTGCAACCGGTCATGGGCAATGTGGTGGATCTGGGCGGGGCCTCGGGTCCCGGGATGATCTGGCGGGCGGCGGCGGCGATCCAGGCGGGGATGTGCGAGACGGTGCTCTGCGTCATCGGCAACCACCGCAACCCCGAGGCACCGCGCAGCCCCAACCGCAACCCGATCCGCGAATTCGACGTGCCCTTCGGGGCCTCGGGCGCGAATATCTCCTACGCGCTGCTGAAACAGGCACATATGGCGCGCTATGGCAGCACGGACGAGGATTTCGCCCTGATCGCCCATTGGGCGCGGGCCAACGCCCAGCGGATGCCGGAGGCGATCTTTCACGGTCAGCCCGCCAGCGTGGCCGAGGTTCTGGCCTCGCCCCTGGTGGCGAGCCCGCTGCATCTGTTCGAGATCGTGATGCCGGTTGCCGGGGCCGAGGCGGTGATCGTCACCTCCGCCGCCCGGGCGAAGGGCAGGCGCGCGGCCTATCTCTTGGGCGCGGGCGAGAAGATCACCCACCGCGCCGTCAGCCAGGCGCCGGACCTGACCTCGGGACCGCTGAAGCCGTCGATGGCGCGGGCCTTCGCGCAATCGGGGCTGAGCGTCGAACGGATGTCGCTGCTGTCGCTCTATGATTGCTACACGATCATGGTGGCGACGACGCTGGAGGACAGCGGGCTCTGCCCGCCCGGACAGTTCGGCGCCTTCATGCGGGCGCATGATTTCGGGCCCGAGGGGGACTGGCCGCTGAACACCCATGGCGGGCAGCTGGGCTACGGCCAGCCCGACCTCGCGGGCGGCATGACCCATGTGACCGAGGCGGTGCGCCAGCTGCGTGGCAGCGCCGAGGGGCGGCAGATCAAGGATGCCGAATTCGCGCTGGTGACGGGCAACGGGGCCACCATGTCCGAAGCCGTGGCGCTTGTCCTGGGAGCCGAGCCATGACCGACCTGTCCACCCTCAAGGTCCCCGGGCCGACCGAGATCCCGCTGACCCGGCCCTTCTGGGAGGCCGCCGCCGAGGGGCGTCTGGTGATCCCGCATTGCACCGCCTGCGATCAGCCCTTCTTCTATCCGCGCGAGATCTGCCCGCATTGCTGGGCTGATGCCTGGGAATGGCGGCAGGCCAGCGGGCAGGGCTGGTTGAAGAGCTTCAGCATGGTCTGGAAACCTGGCCATCCCGGCTGGGCGCCGGCCGCGCCTTATGCCGTGGGGCTGGTCGCGCTGCCCGAGGGGCCGGTGATGCTGAGCCATATCCTGGCCCCCGCGCCCGAGGTCGGCATGGCCCTGGTGCTTGCGCCCACCGACATCGGCGGACGGGTGTTGCCCGCCTTCCGCCCCGCCTGATACCCAATGCCAAGGAGCACGCAATGACCAAGACCAATGGCTGGACCGGCACGATCAACGGTATGCCCCGCGTGGGGCAGGCGGCCGAGCGCAGCCGCACCACCTCGATGGCGGATATCGAGGCCTTCACCGCGATGACCGGCGACCGCAACCCGGTGCATTACGACGAGGCATTGGCCCGCAAGACCGCCTTCGGCAAGCTGATCGTGCAGGGCGGCGTGACCACCGGCATCCTCAACGCCGTGGTCGCCGAGGATCTGCCGGGGCCGGGGACGGTGTTCCTGAACACCAACCTCAACTTCCGCAAGGCCGTGGGCGTCGGTGAGGCCATCACCGGCCGGGTCGAGGTGCTGACCGTGCGCGAGGACAAGCCGCTGTGTACGCTGAAGGTCAGCGTCACCGACAGCACCGGCGCCATCTGCGTCGAGGGTGAGGCGACGACCTTCACCATGCCGCTCGAAGGTCTCTGACATGAGCCCCGTCCCCCAGGCCGAGGGCCGCTGGCGCATGCTGGCCATCCTCTGTCTGGGGGTGGCCGGGGTGCTGGCGACCTGGTTCTCGGCCACGGCGATCCTGCCCGAGCTGATCGCGCTCTGGGATCTGGACGCGGCGCGGACCTCGTGGCTGACCAACGCCGTGCAGGTCGGCTTCGTGGTGGGCGCCATCGGCGCCTCGCTGGTCAACCTGCCCGATATCGTGCCGATGCCGCGGCTGATGGCGGTGTCGGCCGGGCTGGCGGCCGCGGCGAACGCAGCGCTGCTTGTGGTCGGGCCAGACGGGGCAATCCTCGCGCGTTTTGTCACCGGCGTGGCGCTGGCGGGGGTTTATCCGCCGGCCATGAAGCTGATGGCGACCTGGTTCGTGCGGGGGCGGGGGCTGGCGCTCGGCCTCCTGATCGGGGCGCTGACGCTGGGCTCTTCGATGCCGCATCTGGTCCGCGCCCTGGCCGAGGGGATCGACTGGCGGCTGGTGGTCTGGGTGACCTCGGGCCTGGCGCTGGCCGCCGCGCTGGTCTTCGCGACCATGGTGCACGAGGGACCCTCGCCCTTTGGCCGCGCCACCTTCGACCCCCGGCAATCGCTCAGCGTCTTCACCAACCGGCCGCTGTTCCTGGCGAACCTCGGCTACTTCGGCCATATGTGGGAGCTTTACGCACTCTGGGCCTGGATCCTGGCCTTCGCCAGCGCGGCCGAGGCGGGATTGCAGCCCTTCCCCTTCGGCTCACCCTCGATGCTCAGCTTCGTCGTCGTGGCTTCGGGTGCTGTCGGCTGCCTGCTCGGCGGCTGGCTCTCGGACCGGATCGGGCGCTGCCTGACCTGCGCCGGGATGATGCTGGTCTCGGGCGGCTGCGCGGCGATGATCGGCTTCTTCTTCGACGGGCCGGCGATGGTGCTGGCGCTGATCGCGCTTTTGTGGGGGGTCACGGTGGTGGGCGACAGCGCTCAATTCTCGGCCGCCGTCACCGAGCTGGCCGAGGGCGCCTTTGTCGGCACGGCGCTGGCCCTGCAGATGGGGCTGGGCTTTGGCCTGACCGTGCTGACGATCTGGGCATTGCCGCATTTCGCCGAGTGGATCGGCGGCTGGCGATGGGCCTTCCTCTTCCTGGTGCCGGGGCCCCTGATCGGCGCCGGGGCCATGCTGGCCCTGCGCCGATTGCCCGAAGCCACGCGTCTGGCGCAGGGCGCGCGCTGAGGGCGGCGCTTACTTGCCGGGTGGCGCGCGGTCGAGCAACTGCAGCGTGGGCGCCATCGTCGCGGCCGCCTGCGCCGTCGCCGGCGTCGCATCGCGCCATTGGCAGAACAGCCCCGCCGCCGTTTCCTGACACGGGCCGTTGTCCCTGAGCCATTGATGCGGGTTCAGATGCAGCGAGGCCCCGTCCGGCCCGTGGAAATCGACCCGCGGATGGTCGAGCGGATAGGCACCGGCCGTGGCGCTGGTCCAGGCGGGCGGCTCCATCCACCAGCCTTGCGGCAGGGTCAGCGCCAGCCCGTCCCAGACCACCGGGCAGGCCGGGGCGGCACAGGGCGCGCGGGGGTCGGCCGTGGCGCCGCTGTCCGCCGACTGAACCGGGAGGGTGATTTCCGCGACCTGTCCGGGCGCCAGCGTGACGATGGCAGAGTAGGTCACGCCGTCCGCAGCATGGGCGGCGATACGCCAGCGGCCGGGCTCGAACGCGCCGCTGATCGTCGGGCCGGTTTCCATCGGCGCCCAGGCTTCGGGGCTCATCCCAGGGTCCAGCGGCACGCCCTCCCACGAAACCGGCAGGGCGGCGACCCCGGGCGGCAGGCGGAAGGTGGCCTGGGCTGCGGGCCGGAACTGCGCGGGGTACAGCGTGGCGAGCGGGGGTGGCGCACCACGGAGAGGGTCGGCCAGGGCGGGCAAGGGGAGGGTCGCGGCCAGCAGCAGCCCGACAGCCAGCGGGGCAAGACATCGCGTCATCGAAAAGTCCTTCCGGTCAAAAGACGCCCGATGCCAGGACAGGGGCGTAGGGAAGGGATAGAGGGTTTCGCGCCGCGGTTGCGCTGACACCTGCGTGATCGGGCAGGTCGGGTCGGGCCCTCAGACGCCCTCGCTTTCGGCCCGGGCCAGCGTCAGCACCAGGACCTGACCCGCCTGATCGTCCTGCTCCCGGGCCAGCGCCTTGCGCAGATGGGGCAGGGCGGCGCGCCGGTCCAGCGCGTCGAGCGCCATGGCGACATGGATGCGGGTGCGCCATTCGGGGCTTTTCAATCCGGCGGCAACGGCATCGAAATGGTCACAAGGCACCCGGCAGAGGATCCCGTGCAGGAGGTCCTGCAAGCGGAGGATTTCGTTCAGCGCGGTCCGGTCCCAGTCCTGAACCTCGCGCCGGTCGCGGGCGAGGTCGTCGAGCCAGACGATCGCCGCCTCGATCTCGGCCGGGCCGCATTGCTCGGCGATGGCGGCGGTCCGCGCCTCGGACACCCGGGTGAGGGGTTTGAGGTCGCGCAGCGCCCGGTGGACCAGCGCGGCCAGGGCGGAGACGGGTTGCAGGATCGGGCCTGCTGCCTGGTGGCGCATCTGTTGGATCATGATCTGGCCCCTCGTCGGCCTTCTGGTACGCGGAGGCGGCACCGGATGAGCCCATCGGACCGGTGCCGTACGGGGCGGCAGACTAAGCGGCTGGCACGCCCGCGCACCCCCCCGTTCAGGGGGGCTGAGGCCGTGGCATCTGGCGCCGGGTCCGGACATATGGTCCAGTTCCCAGGAACCGCCCCTGGCTTCGCCATCCTCCTCAAGGGGGCGAGGCGCGACGGGCGGGGGCTCGATGACGGGAGGATGACGACGGCGATGCAAGAGCGGCGCTCGGACCGAAGGATGCCGACCCCGGGCGGGTCTGCCGCCCGATCGCGTCGGCTGGCGCCCGTTCTGGCCCTGTTCGCCGCCGTCGCGCTGAGCGTCCTTTTCGCGGGGCTGATGCTGGGCCTGGCGACCAGCCGGCCCTGGCTTGGCCTCTCCCTCAGCCCCATCCCGCCGGTCGCCAAGGCGGGGGATGACGGCGCGCTCTGGTTGACCGGGGCCGAGGGCCCGGCGGCGCGGGCCGGGGTTCCGCCAGAGCTGGCGCGGGTGCTGAGTATCGACGCCGCAGGCGCCGAGGGTGCGCTCGACCTGACCGCCATGGACCTGCTCGAGGAGCCGGACGTGCTGCCAAGTAACGCCGCCATGGCGGATTATTTCGCGCGTCAGGACCGGATCGCGGCGCTGATGGCGGGGCCGGTCGAGATCCGGCTGGCCGTTGCGGGCGAGGAGGGGGCCGGGGCGCCGCCGCTGCTCTACCGGATCACGCCCGAGGCGCGGCGCCCCGTGACCAGCCTGCCCGTTCCGTTCTGGATGCAGCTCTGTGTCGGGCTGGCCGGGTTCTGGATCGGGGTCTGGATCTGGGCGCTGCGCCGGGGCGATTGGGCGGCGCGCTTTCTGGCACTGGCGGGGGCGGGGCTGATGCTTTCGGCCTTTCCCGCCGCAGTCTATTCCACGCGGGAGCTGGCCCTGCCCGATCCGCTGTTCTGGGCCCTGTCGTCACTCAATGCCACCGGCTCGCTGACCTTCGGCGTCGGCATGATCGGCCTCTTCCTGATCTATCCGCGGCGCCTGGTGCAGGATCGCTTTCTGCTGGTGCCCGCGGTCGTGCTGGGCCTGTGGCGGCTGGCCGATGCGCTGGAATGGACGCAATCCCCCGCCCTGGGCCGCCATCTGGCGATCCTCTGTGCGATGCTGGTCATCGTCGTCCTGATCGGCCTGCAATTCCGCGGCACGAGGGGCGATCCGCGCGACCGTGCCGCGCTGACCTGGCTGGGACTGGCGGTGATCGTCGGCGCGGGCGCTTTCGTTGCGACCGTGATCCTGCCGGTCGCGCTTGGCATCGCGGCGGTCTTGTCGCAGGGGATGGCTTTCCTCTTCTTCCTGCTGATCTATGGCGGCGTGGCCCTGGGGGTTGCCCGCTACCGATTGTTCCAGCTCGATGAATGGGCCTTCCGCATCCTCTTTTACGTGGTTGGCGTCGTGCTCTTGCTGGTGCTCGATGCGGTGCTGGTCCTGACGGTCATTGATGAACGCGCCCCGGCCTTTGCCCTGTCGCTGCTGGTTGTCGGGCTGGTCTGGCTGCCGTTGCGCGACATGCTGGCACGGCTGATCCTGCGGCGGGCCGATCCGCTGCAGGGCGCGCTGTTCCGGCAGGTGATGGATGTCGCGCTCACCCCGCCCGGCCGCGACCAGCGCGCGCGCTGGGGGGCGCTGCTGGAGGGGCTCTTCCACCCCTTGACCCTGACCCCGCTGGAGGCGGCCGCACCCTCCGTCATCACCGACGACGGGGTCGGGCTGGTGGTGGGCGGGGCGGGCGACCTGCCCGGCTACCGGCTGGAATATGCAGGGCAGGGGCGCAAGCTCTTCACCCCCGCCGATGTCGCGCTGGCGGACGAGCTGCGGGCGATGCTGACCAATGCGCTGGAAAGCCGCGCGGCCTATGAAAAGGGCGTGGCCGAGGAACGGTTGCGCATCGCCCGCGACATTCACGACAATATCGGCGTCCAGCTGATGGGCGCGCTGCACAGCCGCGAGCCGCGGCGCAAGGATCAGCTGATCCGTGAGACCCTGACCGACCTTCGGGATATCGTGAACAATGCCAGCAACCCGGATCTGTCGTTCCAGGAATTGCTGGCCGATCTGCGCGCCCAGATCTCGGAGCATGTCTTCGCCGCCGGCGTGCGGATGGATTGGGTGGCCGAGGGCGGGGATGCGGTGATCCTGCCGCTTGCCAAGGCGCATACCCTGCGCTCGGTGGTCCGTGAAGCGGTGCAGAACGCGCTGAAACATGCCGATCCCGGGCTGGTGCGGATCGCCATCCGGCAGCGCGTTGAGGTGATTGACGTCAGGGTCGAGGATGACGGCACCGGTTTTGAGGTGGCGGCCGAGCATCGCGGCAACGGGCTTGAGAACATGCGCGCCCGGATCACCAGCCTGGGCGGACATTTCTCGCTGGTCAGCGGCGCCGAGGGCACGCGGATCGAGGCGCAATTTCCATTTGAAACCGGACGGGAACGGTGATGACACGGGTCTTGATCGTCGAGGATCTGAGCGAAACGCGCCGCTGGCTGGCCGAGATCGTCGCCACGGCCTTTCCCGGTTGCGAGATTCACGAGGCCGCCAGCATGCGCGCGGGCATCGGGCAGGTGGCGGCGCGGGACTTCGAGGTGGCGCTGATCGACCTCGGCCTGCCGGACGGCTCGGGCCTCGATGTGTTGCGCAACCTGCGCCTTGTGCGGCCCCAGACCATCTGCGTTGTCACCACCGTGATGGGCGACGATGCCTCGATCGTCGGGGCGCTTTCCGCCGGGGCGCAGGGGTATCTGCTGAAGGAACAGCCGCAGGACCTGCTGACCCGGCAGCTGCGGCAGGTCGCCGAGGGGATTCCGGCGCTTTCGCCGTCGGTCGCGCGTCGGATCATGGAGCATTTTCGCCGCACCGGTCCGGCCGCACCCGACGACGACCTGACCACGCGCGAGCGCGAGGTTCTGGGGCTGATCGGCCGCGGCCTGCGCAATGGCGAGGTTGCGGCGCAGCTGACGATCGCCGAGACCACGGTGGCCGGCTATATCAAGTCGATCTACCGCAAGTTGGGCATTTCCTCCCGCGCCGAGGCCTCGTGGCACGCCGCCCGGTTGGGGTTGAGCGACGACCTGACGGGGAACCGGCGATAAGCCGAGCGGCGGTGGAACGGGACGGGCGCGCGCTTCCGCTGCTGACCCCGCTGCGGATTGCGGCAATGACGCTCGCCGCCCCCTTTTCCCGACGCGGGGCCCCTCATCGCGCAGCAGTGATGCGCTTTGGCAACAGGTGCAGGGGATGTGCGCGGCCAAAGGGATATCTGCCTTGTCTAATATGACAAAAATTGTCAGGAATCCGCCATCCAGCGGCCCCCCGTAACCCGGGGCCCAGCCCGCCAGATTCCCCCGCCAGGTTCCTGACCGATTGTCCCGCCCGCCCCGAACAGGCGCGTGGGCGGGTGTCTTTGCCATGGGCTTGGCGCGACCGCGCGCATCCGGCGCGCGGCCGCCCCCGAATGCCAGCGTCCTGCCAGCACCGAGATGCCGCCCCTCGGCGGCCCGATGGAGTGATCGCAATGCGATATGGAACGACCGCCCCGGGGCGGCTGATGGCGCGTGCCGGGACGCAGGCCGCGCTCTGGCTCTGCCTCCCCGCTGCCCTGTTGGCCCAGGTCCCCGAAGACCCCCGATCGTTGCCCGACGACAGCGCGCAAACCGCCGCCCAGGGCGAGGCGGCGACCGAGGCCCCCGGCCTCTTCGACCTGCTGGGCCGGATCACCTATTTCACCGGCCGCCTGCCGCGGCCGGTGCTGGAAGTGCCCGCCACCGTCACCGTCGTGGATGGCGAAGAATTGCACGATCAGGCCGTCACCGACATGCAGCAGCTGACCCGCTACGTGCCCGGCCTGTCGGTCAACCGCCAGATCAACGCGGCCCAACCCTTCAACGATTTCGATGGCTTCAGCATGCGCGGCGTCGGCGGCAACCGGGTGCTGATGCTGGTCGACGGTTCGCGTGTGGCCGAACGGATCACCGACGGCACCCGCGATTACCTCGATTTCTCGTTCGTGCGGCAGGCCGAGGTCGTGGGCGGCCCCGCCTCGGTCGTCTGGGGCGCCGATGCCCTGGGCGGCGTGGTGGCGCTGCGCACCGTCACCCCTGACGACGTGCTTCAGGGGCGGGAGCGCGGCACCGAACTGCGCTCCAGCTACGACAGCTTCACCAATACCTACACCGTGACCGGCACCTTCGCGCAGCAATTGTCCGAGCGCCTGTCGATGCTGATCGGCTATTCGCATCTGCGGGCGAACGAGCCCCGGCTCAGCAATGCGGCGGCCAACGGGGGACTTTACAGCGACATCCATGGCGGCTGTCCGCGCGACCTTGCGGCGGGGGCCACGCCCTGCAACGAATTCGACCCGACCGATATCGAGACGCATCACGGCCTCGTGCGCTTCGACTTCCGGCCGAACGACGAACATCGCTTCGGGTTCACCGCAGACCTGCTGCGGCGCGTCACCGAGGTGGATTTCAACCAGAACCTTGGCAATACCGCCTCGGCCAGCACCTATGTCACCTCGGATCAGCGGGTTCAGACGATCACCCGCCAGCGCTTCGCCCTCGAGCATGAATGGACGCCGGGCGGGGGATTCCTCGATCAGTTGACCACCACCTTCGCCTTCGTGCCGCACAGCTACGAGCGGACCGGCGAGCGGCGTTCGATCACCGGCGGCGAGTCCTCGGTGCAATACGACACGCTGACCCTCGATGAGGATTTCTTCGAACTGGACATCCAGGGCGTCCGGCGCTTCTCGCTCGGCGGGGCGCAGCACGAACTGACCTTCGGCTTCGACGGCGACCACACGACGACCGATTACACGCGGGTTTCGCGGGTGGTGAACCTGACGACCGGATCGGATGTCACGACCCGCGCGGGCGGCTTCAACTTCGCCAACGCGACCACGCGGCGTGCGGACATCTATCTGCAGGACCGGATCACCTGGGGCGATGGCCGGTTCGAGCTGACGCCGGGCCTGCGGTACGCCACCTATCTGATCGACCCGCGCCCCGATCCCGATTACGTCGTCGTGCCGGGTTCCGAACCCCAGCGTCGGCAGGACCAGGCGCTGCTGGGCAGCCTGGGCGCGCGCTGGCGGGTCGACAATCAATGGACCATCTGGGGCAACATCGGCCAGGGCTTCAAGATGCCGACCGCCGAACAGCTCTATACCTCGCTGGATGGCGGCGGCTTCGACCTGATCCCGGCCCCGAACCTGCGGCCCGAGTTCGTCACCAGCCTGGAAATCGGCGCGCGCGGCGAATTTGCCGATGGCTATGTCTCGGTCAGCGCCTATCGGGCCAATTACACCGACTTCATCCAGAGCTTCTACAACCCGCCGGGCACCGACGATTACACCTATCGCAACATCGAGGAACGCGAGGTCTGGGGCATCGAACTGGCCGGCGATTACCAGATCACGCCGAACCTGACGCTGAGCGGTTCGCTGGCCTGGCAACGCGGGCGCCAGCGGGTCGATCCCGCCTCGCCCGAGACGGCGGCCAATCTGCGCCCCTTGCGCGGGGTGGTGGGGCTCAGCTGGGAAGTCCCGAACTCGCGGCTCACGCTCGACGCCTTCTCGCGTTTTGCCAGCGGCGTCCGGGAAACGGCAAGCGCCGATGGGTTCCGCCCGGCGGGCTATGCCCTTCTCGACCTTTATGCGCGCTATGCGCTGACCGACGAGGCCGCGATCACCTTTGGCATCACCAACCTGTTCGACACGGCCTATTACGAGGATTCGGCGATCGGCGTCACGACCAACCCGTCGCTCGCCGTGGCCCGCCAGAACCCGCTGGACCTGCGCATGGGGGCAGGGCGCGTGTTCACGCTGGCGCTGGAAGCGCGGTTCTAGGCCGATGCGGGTAATCCTCAACCGGATGGGGCGGCTGGCCTGGCTGGCCGCCTCGGGCCCCGGGGCCTGGAAGGGGCTGGGCCTTTTCGCCCTGATCCTGGCGCTGGAATTCGTCGGCGTCTGGCTCAGCGTGCAGATGATCAACTGGTCGCGCGCGTTCTACGACGCGCTCGAACAACTCGACGCGGCCGAGGCGCTGCGCCAGATCGGGATCTTCGGCGTTATCGTCGGCGTCCTGTCGGCCAGCACCCTCTCGGGCGCCTGGCTGCGCAAATGGCTGCAGATCGGCTGGCGGCAGCGCCTGACCGACCGGGTGCTGACGCTGTGGCTCGACGGTGGGGCCTATTGGCATCTGCGCCCGGGCCTCAGCCCCAAGCCGGTCGAGAACCCGGACCAGCGCATCGCCCAGGATTGCGCGCAATTCATCAGCTATCTGCTGGAATTCACGCTGGACCTGATCACCCGGGTCGTGTCGCTGATCACCTATCTGGCGGTCCTCTGGTCGCTGTCGAACTTTCCGCTGTCGCTGGGCTTTCTGGGCATCGAGGCCGAGATCCCCCGCTACATGGTCTGGGCGTCGTTCCTTTATGTCTTCGGCTCCAGCCTGATCACCCATTGGCTGGGCCGACCGATCAAGCGGCTGGCCTTCGATCAGGAACGCTACGAGGCCGATTTCCGCCATGCGCTGGTGCAGGTCCGCGACGGCGCCGACCAGATCGCCCAGGCCGGGGGCGAACCGGCCGAACGGCGGCGGCTGGACCGGCGCTTCGACAGCCTGCGCGCCAACTGGAAGCGGCTCATCGGGCAGGAGTTCATCCTGGGCCTTTTCGTCACGCCCTATTACCGGACGGTGCTGCGCATCCCGACCTTCCTGGCGTTGCCCGCCTATTTCGGCGGGGCGGTGACCCTGGGCGGGCTGATGCAGCTGGCTTCGGCCTTTTCGAACGTGACCACGACGCTGAGCTGGTTCATCTTCGACTATTCCAAGCTGGCGCGTTTCGTCGCCGTTTCCGAACGACTTGAGGGCTTGTTCAGCGCGGCCGCGGCGCCGCCGCCCGCCCCGGACGTTCCCCGCGCGCTGGAGGTCGGCCCCGGCGGCGACGGCCTGCTGCGCCTGCGCGATCTGCGGCTCTATACCCCCGGCGGGCAGGCGTTGGACCCGGTGCCCGACACCACGATCCGGCCGGGGCAGCGGGTGTGGATCCACGGTGCCTCGGGCCGGGGCAAGACCACACTCTTGTCGGCGCTGCGTGGCGTCTGGCCTTATGGCACGGGCCGCGTGAGCCTGCCCCAGGCGCCGATCCTTGCCCTGCCGCAGCACCCGGTGGCCTTTGCCGAGGGATTGCTGCCGACGCTGACTTATCCCCACGATCCGGCGAGGTTTGACCCCGCCCTTCTGGAAGACATCCTGCGCAAGGTGGGGCTGGAGCGCCGCCTCGGCGGGCCGGATGGGCCCAAGGCGCTGCAGGGCCTGTCGATGGGCGAGCGGCAGCGCCTGGCTCTGGCGCGCGTGTTGTTGCTCAAACCCGCGTGGATCCTGCTGGACGAGGCCACCAGCGCCCTTGACCCGGCCTCCGAGGCGCGGCTGCTCGCGCTCTTGCGCAGCGACCTGCCGCGCAGCACGATCCTCTGCGTGGCGCATCGCATCCCGGCCGGGCTGGACCACGATTCCGAGCTTTGGATCGGACCTGACGACGAAAGGATGACCGCATGACCCCCGAACCCGGCCAATGGCTGAGGCCCGCCACCGGCGAGCGCCCCTCGCACCCGGCCGTGATGGCCGAGATGGCCAAAGCACCCGTCGTGCTGCTGGGCGAACGCCATGACCGCGCCGACAACCACCGCTGGCAGATGCAGGTCGCTTCCGGGCTGCTGGCCCATCGCGAAAGGCTGGTCCTGGGGTTCGAGATGTTCCCGGCCCGGCTGGATCCGGTTCTGGCGGAATGGGTGGCGGGCCGTCTGGACGAGGCGACGTTTCTGGAACGTGCCGAATGGGGCAAGGTCTGGGGTTTTCCGCCCGACCTCTACCTGCCGCTGTTCCATTTCTGTCGCCTCCACCGGGTGCCGATGATCGGCCTCAACTGCCGCCGGGATCTGGTGCGCGAGGTCGGCGTGGGCGGCTGGGACAGCGTGCCCGAGGAGGCACGCGAGGGCCTGACCCCCGCCGCGCCCGCCAGCCTCGACTATCGCCGCTACCTCTTCGAGGTCACCGGCGGTGCCCGGCCCGACCGGGCCGCGCAAAGCCCCGAGGATCCCGCCTTCGACCGTTTCGTCCGCGCGCAGCAGACCTGGGACCGCGCCTTTGCCTGCCGCATCGCCGCGGCACGGGCGCGCGATCCCTCGGCGCTGGTGGTCGGCATCATCGGCCGGGGGCATCTGGAGTATCGCGGTGGCACTCCCGCGCAGCTGGCCGATCTGGGGATCCCCGAGGCCCGGGTCCTGTTGCCCTGGGAGGGCGCGCGCCCGGTCCCGGCGGGCATCGGCTGCGCGGTCTTCGGGATGGCGGAAGCGCCGCTGTCCTAGCGGGCCTTTCCGGCTGCCAGTCCCGCCGCGCAGAAATGCACCAGATGGTCGATCTGCGCGGCCTCATTCGCCCGGCCATCGCCCAGCGTGCCGATCCGCTCCTGCGAGGTCAGCAGCGCCAGCATGGCCGAGACGGAAAAGACAAAGCCCTCGGCGATGCTCTGCTCGGTGGCGCCGGGCACGAGCGCCCGGATTTCAGCCAGAAACACCCGCGCGGTGGGATCGAAGAACCGGGCCGACAGCGCCCGCCAGCGGTCATCGGCCGAGACGAAGGCGACGAGCCGCGCGTAATGGCGCCAGCGCGGGTCTTTCTGCGACAGATCGAAGAAGGGCCGCATGAAGGCGCCCAGAACCCCGGGCAGATCGGAATCGCCCGCGGCCTGGGCGCGGGCCAGCGCCGCCAGACGCGCCTCTGACAGCGCCTCGGCCCGGCGTGCCACCACCTGCTGGAACAGGGCCTCTTTCCCGCCGCCATGGTGATGGATCGTGCCCAGCGGCTCGCCCGATTCCGCCACGATGTCGCGAATCGTCGCCCCGTCGAATCCCCGGATCGCAAACACCGCCTCGGCCGCGTCCAGCACCCGTTGCCGCGTCTCCAGCGAGCGCCGGGAAGGTGCCCTTCGTCTTTTTTTATCAATCGGTTGAGCGGTATTCATAGGTTTAGCTTGCCTTATTTCGAACATATGTTCAACTTAAACCCGTACGTGGGAGGACGTCATGGAAATTGCGCGCGGGAGGCTCGCCCTGATCGGGGCGGGGCCGATGGGGCTGGCGGCGGCCAAGCTGCTGAAGGAGCACGGGCTGGCGTTTCAGGGGTTCGAGTTGAACAGCGGCGTCGGCGGGCTCTGGGATATCGAGGGTCCGCGCTCGACCATGTACGAGACCGCGCATCTGATCTCGTCGAAGCGGATGACTGAATTCGCCGATTTCCCGATGCGGGCCGAGGTCGCCGATTACCCCTCGCATCGCGAGATGAAGCGCTATTTCCGGGACTTCGCCCAGCATTTCGATCTGCTGCCGCATTACCGCTTCGGGGCCGAGGTGCTGCGCACCGAACCCCTGGGCGGGCCGGGCGAGGGCTGGCGCGTCACCTGGCGCGATGCCGAGGGCGAACACGCCGAAGACTTTGCCGGCCTCCTCATCGCCAATGGCACGCTCAGCACCCCCAATATGCCCGCGTTCAAGGGGCAGTTCGACGGCGAGCTGATCCATTCCTCGGCCTACAAATCCGCCCGGCAATTTGAGGACAAGCGCGTGCTGATCGTCGGCGCCGGCAATTCCGGCTGCGACATCGCCGTCGATGCGATCCATCACGGGGTGGCCTGCGATCTGTCGATGCGGCGGGGGTATTATTTCGTGCCGAAATACGTCTTCGGCAAACCGGCCGACACGCTGGGCGGCGCGGTCAAGCTGCCGATGCCGATCAAGCGGGTGATCGACGGCACGATCCTGAAATGGTTCGTCGGCGACCCGCAGCGCTATGGCTTCCCCAAGCCCGACTACAAGCTCTACGAAAGCCATCCGGTGGTGAATTCGCTGGTCCTTTACCACGCGGGCCACGGCGATCTGAAGATCCGCCCGGATATCGAACGCCTCGAGGGCAAGACGGTTCATTTCAAGGACGGCAGCCAGAGCGATTATGACCTGATCCTCGCCGCCACCGGCTACAGACTGGATTATCCCTTCATCGACAACGCACTGCTGAACTGGCAGGGCGATGCGCCGCATCTCTACCTCAACTGCCTGCACCCCGGGCGCGACGACCTCTTTGTCCTCGGCATGGTCGAGGCTTCGGGGCTGGGCTGGCAGGGGCGGCACGAACAGGCCGAGATGGTGGTGCGCTACATCAAGGGTCTGCGCGAGGGCTCGCCGGGGGCCGAGGCGCTGAAGCAGACCAAGGAGCAGGGGTTCGAGCGGGCCACGGGCGGGGTGAAGTACATCGACCTGCCGCGCATGGCCTATTACGTCAACAAGGCGACCTATCGCAAAGCCGTCACCGGCTGGGTCCGCCGGCTGGCCGGGGGGAAGTGATGATCGACGATGCGGTACTCGATTTCTCGGCGGGCTCGCTGACGCTGTTGAACGCCATCCTCGCGGTGGTGATGTTCTCCATCGCCATCGACCTGAAACTGTCGGATTTCAAGGTTCTGGCTCGGTCGCCGAAGCCCGTTCTGGTGGGCCTCGCCTCGCAATTCCTGCTGCTGCCGGCGCTGACCTATCTGCTGGTGATCGTCGCCCAGCCCCGGCCCTCGGTGGCCCTGGGGCTGATCCTGGTGGCGGCCTGCCCGGGCGGCAATATCTCGAATTTCATCACCCACCGGGCAGGGGGCAATGCCGCGCTCTCCGTCTCGATGACCGCCATCGCCACGGTCGGCGCCATCCTGCTGACGCCCTTGAACATCGCCTTCTGGGGCAGCCTCTATGCCCCCACGGCCGAGATCCTGCGCGCCACCTCCATTGATCCGGTCAGCATCGCCGTCACCGTTGGCCTGATGCTGGTGCTGCCGCTGGTTCTGGGCATTCTGCTGAACGCCCGCCGCCCGGACCTGACGCGACGGATCCGGCGGCCGCTGCAATGGTTGTCCATGGCGATCTTCCTCGCCTTCATCGCCGTCGCTCTGGCCAGCAACTGGGGGCTGTTCCTGACCTTCGGCACGACGATTGCGGGCCTCGTGATCCTGCATAACGCGCTGGGGCTGGGCGGCGGCTATGCGCTGGCGACGCTGGCGGGGCTCTCGCCCTATGACCGCCGCGCGGTCACGATCGAGACGGGGATCCAGAATTCGGGTCTGGGCCTCGTGCTGATCTTCAGCTTCTTCGGGGGGCTCGGCGGGATGGCCATCGTCGCCGGTTTCTGGGGCGTCTGGCACGCGATCTCGGGTCTGGCACTCGCCAGCCTGATGCGCCGGACCGAGGCTGCGCGATGACCCGCATCCTGATCACCGGCGCCGCCGGGATGGTCGGGCGGGCGCTGGTCCGGGCGCTGCCCCCGGGCGAGGTTCTGGCCACCGACCTCGCGCCGGGCGCGCTGTCCGACACCACGCGCTTTCGCCGGATGGATGTGACCGGAACCGACCCCGAGGCGGTCATCGCCGAGGAACGACCCGAGGTCGTCGTCCACCTCGCCTCCATCGTCACGCCTCCGCCGGGGATGAGCCGCGAGACGGCCGAGGCGGTCGATGTCACCGGCACGCGGAACGTGCTGCAGGCCTGCCTGCGCCATGGCGTGCGGCGGCTGGTCGTCACCAGTTCCGGCGCCGCCTATGGCTATCACCCCGACAATCCCGTGCCCCTGACCGAGGAGGCGCCTTGCCGCGGCAATCCCGAATTCGCCTATGCCGACCACAAGCGCCGGGTCGAGGAGATGCTGGCCGAGGCCCGCCGCGACGCGCCGGGGCTGGAGCAGGTGGTGCTCAGGGTCGGCACCGTGTTGGGGCAGGGAACCGACAACCAGATCACCGCGCTCTTCCACCGCAAGCGGCTGCTGGCGGTGCGGGGCAGCGATTCCCCCTTCGTCTTCATCTGGACCGAGGATCTGGCCCGCATCGTCCAGCGCGCCGCGACCGACGGGCCGGCAGGAATCTACAACGTGGCGGGCGATGGCTGGATGACGGTGGACGATCTGGCGCGCGCCCTCGGCAAGCCGGTGCTCAGGCTGCCTGCCTGGGCGCTGAAGGCGGCGCTGGCTGTGGCGCGTCCCTTGGGCCTGTCGCGCTACGGGCCCGAGCAGGTGCGCTTCCTGCAATACCGCCCGGTTCTGTCGAACGAGCGGCTGAAACGGGTCTTCGGCTACACACCCGCCCTGACCTCGGCCGAGGTCTTCGCGCTCTGGCAAAAGGAGGCCGGGCTGTGAAGACGGCGGTGATCTCAGGCGGAAACGGCGGGCTGGGCCGCGCGCTGGCCGCGGGGTTGGAGGCGCAGGGCTGGCACACAGTCCTGATGGACCGCAACACCGCGGGGCTGGAGGCGGCGGTCAGCCGTACCCCCGTCGCGGTGGATCTGACGGATACCGAGGCGCTGCACCATGCGGCGGCGCAGGTGGTGGCGGCCCGGCCATCCATCGACCTGGTGATCTACAACGCCGGCGTGTCGCAGATCGGCCCCTTCGCCGGAAGCGACCTTGCCAGTCACCGAAAGGTCTTCGAGATCAATTACTTCGCCGCGGTCGAGATGGCGCGCGCCTTCCTGCTGCCGTTGCGGGCAAGCCGGGGCACGCATCTGGCGATTTCCTCGGTCGCGGGCTTCGCGCCGTTGCATCACCGTACCGCCTATGCCGGGTCGAAACACGCGCTGCAGGGCTTCTTCGCCTCGCTGAGGTCCGAGGAAGCGGCGCATGGCGTCCGCTGCCAGATCGCGGCGCCCAGCTTCGTGGCCACCAATATCGGCCAGGCCGAAAGGGGTGCCGACGGAATCGTGCGGCCGGGCTCGGCACCCGACGGCATCGACTACATGACGCCCGAAGACGCCGCCTCGGTCATCCTGAAGGGTCTGGCGAGGGGGCGCGACTTCATCCCCGTGGGCCGGGTCGCGACGCTGGCCTCGCTGGTCATGCGCGCATCGCCCCGGCTCTATCAGCACCTCATGCGCCGCAAGATCGCTCGAGAGGGGGCCGGGTAGGTCCCGGCCCCCGCGTTCAGCGCCCCATCAGCGAGGGCAGGAAAAGGGCGATCGAGGGGAAGACCAGTACCAGCCCCAGCAGCACCAGCATGGCCACGACGAAGGGCGCCACGCCGCGGAAGATGGTCCAGACGCTGACATCCGGTGTCGCGGCCTTCACCACGAAGACATTGATCCCGACGGGCGGCGTGATCAGCCCCAGCTCGACCGCGATCACCGCGACGATGCCGAACCAGATCAGATCGACGCCCAGGGGCTCCAGCACGCCCACCACCACCGGCACAGTCAGGGTCAGCATCGCCAGACTGTCGAAGACGCAGCCCATGATCAGATAGATCACCACGATGCAGAGCACCACCTGCATCCCGCTCAGGTCCATCGTCGCCAGGAATGCCGTCATCTGACGGGTGAAACCGGCGAGATTGATGAAATTGGCGAAGATCAGCGCACCCATGGCGACGACAAAGATCATCCCCGTGGTGATGCCGGTCTCGACCAGGCTTTCCCAGAGTGTGCGGAAGGTGAGCTTGCGCCGGGCGAAGGCGAAGAGCGCGGCGGTGACGACGCCGATGCCCGCCGCCTCGGTCGCGGTGAAGATCCCGAAATAGATCCCGCCGATGATCACGGTAAAGATCACCAGGATCCCCCAGACCCTGACCAGAAGCCGCAGACGCTCGCGCGCCGGAACCTTCTCGGCCCGGGGGCCAGCGGCGGGGTCGAGCGCGGTGGTGATGCCGATGGAGAGGAAGAAGAGCAGCGTCAGCAGGAGCCCGGGCAGGATACCGGCGATGAAGAGCTTGGCGATATCCGTCTCGGAGAGGATGCCATATAGCACCATCGGCACCGAGGGCGGGATCATGATCCCCAGCGTGCCGCCTGCGGCAATCGCCCCGGTCGAAAGCGAATCCCGGTAGCCGAAGCGCCGCATGGAGGGCATGGCTACGCGCGAGATGGTGGCGGCCGTGGCGATGGAGGATCCGCAGACCGCGGCGAAGCCGGCGCAGGCGGCGATGGTGCCCATGGCCAGCCCGCCCCGCCGGTGGCCGAGAAAGGCATTGGCCGCGTCATAGAGGTCCTGGCTGAGCTGGCTGCGGTGGATGAAGGCGCCCATCAGCACGAAGAGCGGGATCACCGTCAGGCTGTAGGAGGTGGCGACATCGAACATCTGCTGCCCGGCCATGGCGAAGGCGGCATTGGCGGCGCGGACGTTGTATTCCAGCCCGCCATCGCCCCACCAGATCAGCGCTTGGCCCACCATGTCGGCGCGGGCCCAAGCAAAGCCGCCGACCCCCACGACGATCAGCGCCAGCCCCAGGGGCACGCCGGCGAAGACGATGGTCAGCAGCACGGCAAAGCCGATGAGTGACAGGATCATTCGATCATCCCCCCGGAGGTTTTCTGCGGCGCCTCGCGCCCGGTCACGGCCAGCCCCACCTGCACCGCCGAGACGAAAACCGAGAGCCAGGCCAGCGTCGTCATGATCCAGGCCAGGGGCGCCAGCGGGATGCCCAGCGAGCCCGAGAGCGCCGAGCCGCGTTGCAGGCTCGCCGCCTGCGCCCCCATCCGCCAGGCAAGGAAGGCCAGGATCAGCGTGATCACCGCCAGCATCGTGACCCGGTGGAAGCGTCGCACCCGACCCCGCAGTCGGCCGGTCAGCAGCTCGATGGTCAGATGCCCTTCGGCCCGTGTGGCCAGCGGCAGGGCGGCGAAGACCGAGAGGGCCATGAGGTACTGGACGATCTCATACCCGCCGGGCAGGGGCGCGCTGAAGAAATAGCGGCCGACGACGTCGATGGCGGTAATGACCGCCATCGACAGCAGGAACACGGCCATGACGGCCTCGAGCATCAGCTTCAGCCAGTACCAGAGCCGGGAGACCAGGGCGCCGATCGTCACGGCCGCTCTCCCTTATTCGCCCGAGGCGACTTGGGCCACCTGCTCGCGGTAATATGCAAGCGCGGCGGCACCATCGACACCGGCGGCATCGGCCGAGTCGATCCAGGCCTGATAGATCGGCGCCCAGGCGGCATAGAGATCGCTCAGCATCTGCTCCGAGGCCGGGTGGATCGCGCCGCCCGCGGCTTCGAACGCCGCGCGGGATTCGGTGTTGATCTCGTCCGCGGCGGCAAGCCGGCGCGCCAGCGCCTCACCCGAGAGGCCGCGGATCGTTTCCTGATCCTCGGGCGAGATGGTGTTCCAGATGTCGCTGCTGACGTAGAAGGCGAAGGCCGGGGCGAAGAAGCCGTTCGGCATCTCGGTCGAGGAGCGGGTGAAGCTCATCACGTTGAAATTCTCGACCGAGGGATAGTTGATGCAGCAATAGGCATCGACCACCCCGCCCGAGATGACCTCGTACATGCGAACCGCCGGGCCCGGGCTGACCACCGCCCCCAGCGCCGACAGCGCCCGTGCGGCGTAGCCCGGCAACGAGAAGAATTTCGCGCCCTGGAAATCGCCGATGTCGTCGAAGACCTGATCGGTCATCGAATAGAAGCTGCCCGGCACCACGTTCAGAAGGCCCAGCAATTCCACGCCGTCCAGCTGGTCTGTTCCGGCGAAGTATTCCTGATAGGTGCGCCAATAGGCGACCGAACCCGCCTCGGCATTCGGGTTGACGCCGGGCAGGAGCGAGATCTGCAGCAACGGGTTCGACCCTTCGAGGAAGCCGGTCATGATGAAACCGCCATCGGCGATGCCGCTCTGGACCATCGACAGCAGCTCGGGCGGCGGCGCCAGCGAGGCTTCCGGGATTTCGAACGTCACCCGCCCTTCGGTCGCGCTTTCGATGGCATCGAGCCAGGGGTGGATCACCCCGGTGTAAAGCGTGTCGTTTGGGCCGAGGAAGTTGTTGAACAGGATCGTCGTCTGGGCCTGCGCCGCCAGCGGGCTGCACAGCAGCGCCGCGGCCAGAAGGCTGCGTAGAGTGGTCATGTCGTCTCCCAGGTGATGCGCGGTTTCGAGACCGCTTGATAAGTTAAGCGATAACACGTTAACTGTTCATGCGTTAATCCGTCAAGCGCGCATCCGGGCGGTCGCAAGACGCCTCGGCGGGCGGAAAAACAGGAGGATCGGATGTCAGAAACCAAAGCCTTGCCCCGCATTCGCAGCTTTGAGGCGGCCCTGCCCATCGCGCTCTTGCGCGCCCGGGCCGCGACCGCAAGCAAGTTCAAGCCGCATACCGATGCGCAGGGTCTGAGCCTGCCGCAATGGCGGGTCCTCAGGGCGTTGGCCGGGGGCGAAGCCCTTGATTCCCGGACGATTGCCTATCGCTGCGCGCTGCTTCCGCCTTCGGTCTCGCGCATCGTGCGCAGCCTGCAGGACCGCGGCCTGATCGCCCCCGGCGACGCCCCCGATTACCGCACCCGGCCGCTGCAACTGACCGAGGCGGGGCAGGCGGTCTTCGCCAAGGTCGCGGTCCTGTCCGAGGCGACGTACCTCGATATCGAGAAGGCCTTCGGCCGCGAGCGGCTGGCCAATCTGCTCAGCGAATTGGGGGCGCTGACGGGGATCTGCGAATCACTTCCGGCCCTGCCGCTGCCTGAAACCCTCGCCACCCTGACGGAGAACGACCGATGACCGTTGCCGATACGATCCTCCTCAACGCCCGCATCCGCACCATGGACCCGGCGCGTCCGGTGGCCGAGGCCATCGCCCTGGCCGGAACCGAGATTCTGGCCCTGGGCGATGGGGCCAAGATCCGGGCGCTGGCCGGGCCTGACACGCGGATCGTCGATCTGGCCGGGCGCGCGGTGATCCCGGGGCTGATCGACTCGCATACCCACGGGCTCTGGGGTGCCTGTCGCGATCTGCTGGAGGTGTTCACCGGCCTCGGCTCCTCGCATGAGGAGCTTTTTGCCGCGATCGAGGCCCGGCTGCCGCAGCTTGCCCCCGGGCAATGGCTGATCGCCGGACCCTGGCAGGCGCATCGGCGCGCGGAATTGGGCGCGCGTCCGGCCGAGCTGCTGGACCAGATCGCGCCCGCGACGCCGGTCGCCATCAAGGACGTGACCCAGCATTCGCTCTGGCTCAATTCCGCGGCGCTGCGGGCGGCCGGGATCACCGCCGCGACCCCCGATGTCCCGGGCGGCGAGATCGAGCGCGATGCCGAGGGCAATCCCACCGGCATCCTGCGCGAAAACGCGGTGGCGCTGGTCGCGGATCAGGTGGCGCCCCCGGCGTCCGAGGCCGCGCGCGCCGTGCGGCACATGGTCAAGGTGTTCAATTCCCAGGGCATCACCGCCTTCAAGGAGCCGATGGCCGAGCTGAAGGACATGCAGACCTATGCCCAGGCTGACCGCGACGGCGTGCTGACCCTGCATCTGGGCACGCATCTGTCGCGCCAATCGCCCTTTGGCCCGGCGCTGACCCCGCTGGAGGATCTGATCGCCTGGCGCGAGACCTATGGCACCGGCCATATCCACGCGGGTTTCGCCAAGCTCTTCCTCGATGGCGTGGCGCCCAGCCATACCGCCGCCTTCGTCGAGCCCTATCTCGGCGCCGATCCCGCAACGCATGATCCCGAGGCGATGCTGATCTTCCCGCCCGAGCGTCTGGCCGAAGAGGTCATCGCGCTGGATGCCGCGGGCTTCACGGTCAAAATGCACGCGGTGGGGGACCGCGCGGTTCAGGCCGCGCTGGACGCCATCGAGGCGGCGCGGGTGACGAATGGCGACAGCGGCCTCCGGCACGAGGCGGCGCATTGCTCCTTCATCCGCTCCGTGGACATCGCCCGTTTCGCCGAGCTGGGCGCCGTGGCCGAGATTTCGCCCAAGATCTATTTCCCGAACCCGGTGACGGCCGGGCAGCGCGCGGTCCTCGGCACCGAGCGGACCGACCGCTGCCATCCGATCGGCGATTTACTGAAGGCCGGGGCCGAGGTGGTCTATGGCTCGGACTGGCCCGCCGCCGCGCCCGATGCCAACCCCTGGGTCGGTCTGGCCGGGATGATCAGCCGCCGCGACCCCCTGGGCCGCTATCCCGGTACCCTCGGCGCCGATCAGGCGATCACGCTGGATCAGGCGCTGGCGCTCTTCACGGTGAACGGCGCCCGGGCGCTGCGGCTCGAGGACCGGATCGGCCGGTTGGCGCCCGGCTTCTCGGCCGATCTGGTGGTGCTGGAACGCCCGCTGGAGGAGCTGACGCCCGAGCAGATCGCCGCCATCGTCCCGGTGGCCACGCTCTTTGAGGGGCAGGTCGTCTTCGGCGCGCTGCCCTGACGGCCCCCCCTTGGCCCGGCGCATTGCGGCAACGCCGTCCTGCCGGGGCGCTTGCGCCGGCGCGGCCCGTCAGTGTAGGGCACCAGATCCCGGTATCCGGTGCGACGAACCGCCTCCTTGCCTTGCCGAGGGGGCCAGTTGCCAGGATCAGCGGATCAGCACGGTCGACAGGACCGGCAGGAAGCAAAGCACCAGCAACAGCGCCACCGACACGCCGATATAGGGCAGCACCGCGCGGAACAGGGGAATGGGCCGCACCCCGGATATGCCCGACGCCACATAGAGCGCCGCGCCGACCGGTGGGGTCAGCAGGCCCACCACCAGCGTCAGCGTGACGACGATGCCCAGATGCACCGGGTCCAAGCCATAGACGCCAGTGGCGATGGGCAGCAGGATCGGCACGGTGATGATAAGCGCGGCGATGCCGTCGATCAGCGTGCCCAGCACCAGCAGCGCCAGCATGATGATCAGCAGGAAGATGTATTTGTCGTCGGTCAGGCCGGTCAGCAGCTCGGCCAGCCGGGCGGGCATGCGGCCATAGATGATGACCCAGCCGAACACGGCCGAGGCCGCGACGATGGCCAGCACCATCGCCGTGTTGCGGCCCGCGCGTTCCAGCACCTCGGGCAGGCGGCGCAGGTCGAGTTCGCGGTAGACGAAGGCCCCGATCAGGATCGCCACCAGCGCGGCCGAGGCCGCCGCCTCGGTCGGTGAGCCGAAGCCGCCGACAATGGTCGCGACGATGGCTAGCGGCACCAAAAGCGCGGGCAGGGCGTGGATCACGACCCTCAGCGCCTCGGCCCGGGCATAGGCCTCGGAGCGCGGATAGTTGCGCCGGAAGCCGATGATGCCCGCCAACACGAGGAAGGACGCCGCCATGATGAGGCCCGGCACCAGCCCGGCGATGAGCATGTCGGCCACCGGCACCTGCGCCAGCACGGCAAAGATGATCAGCGGCATCGACGGAGGGATGATCGGCCCCAGCAGCCCGCCCGCGCAGGTCATCGCCGCGGCATCGGCCTTGGGATAGCCCGCCCGCTCCATCTCGGGGACCATGATGCGGGTCATCACCGCCGTCTGCGCAATGGCCGAGCCGATGATCGCTGCCATCATTGCATTGGCGAGGATGTTGACATAGGCCAGCCCGCCGCGCACCGATCCGACCAGCACACGGCTCAGCGCGATGAGCCGCGTGGTGATGCCGCATTCGTTCATCAACTCGCCCGCGATGATGAACAGCGGGATGGCAAGCAGGCTGAAATTGCCGATCCCGCCGTTCAACTGGACCAGAAGATTGTCGAAGAGCGCGTCATGGCCGCTGCTGCCGATATAGACCACGCTGCTCAGCACCAGCACCGCAAAGACCGGCACGCCGAGGACCATCAGGGCAAGGAAGGCAAGGGCGGTCATTCACACCTCCTGCGGGTCGGTGGCGGCATTCTGGGGATCGAGCAGCCGGGCGAGGGCGTGGATGCCGCCGAAGGCGAAAAAGGGCACCGGCGCCAGCCAAAGCCAGGCCTTGGCGATGCCCAGTGTGTTGGTGGGTTCCAGCCAGGTGAAATTCCCGGTCTCGATGGCACGGGGCAGGGGATCGTGCCAGTTGGCCATGAGGCCGGGCAGGTCGAACATCCGCCAGGCCAGCACCAGCAGCAGCGCCGAGAGGCCCAGCAGCACCAGATCCGACGCCATCCGCAGCCAGCGCGCCGCGCGGGGCGAGAGCATGTCCGCCAGCAGGGTGACGCCGGGATGCTGGCCGGTGCGGATCAGCATGGACTGGCCGACGAAGGCGGCAAGGGTCATCAGCGCGACAAGCGCCTCGGCCGCCCAATAGAGCGGTCGGCCGCGGATCGTCAGGCCGATATTGACCAGCGTCAGGATCAGGATCGCCGCCATCAGCGCCTGCAACAGGCGCCGCTCGAGCGCGAAGAGGCCGCGCGAAACCCGCGTCACCGGGTGCGGGCGGGTCGGGGACAGGGGGGACATGGAAAGGCTCCGCGGGCTGGACGGCGCTGGCGCCCCGTCTGGGGAAGGCGCGCCGCTGGCAGGGAAGGGGCGGGCCCGGTCGCGCCGGATCCGCCGCTGGCTGGGGCTGAGGGTCAGTCGGCGAAGCCCGCGGCCTCGGCGCGCAGGGCGGCAATGTCGCCGACACCCTGGCCGAAGCTCTCGTCCCAGGCGGCCTGCAGATCGGCGTAATCCGCGGGCGCGACCTCGACGATGGTCAGGGCGCCTTCGGCGGCGAGCCGCTGGAAATGGGCGTGCGAGATCTCTTCGACTTCGAGCGTGGCGTCGATCACGCCCCGGGCATAGGCGGCGCCATGCTCTTCCAGCAGCGCGCGATCCTCGGCGGACAGGCGTTGCAGGGTGCGGGCCGAGACGATGACCACCGCCGGGAACATGCCCTGGTTCGACAGCAAAAGCGTCCGCGCATGGTCGGCGATGTTGAGGACGCGGAAGATGTCGAGGTTGGTTTCCAGCGCATCGACCTGGCCATTGGCGAATGCGTCATAGATCGCCGGCAGCGGCAAGGGCGTCGGCGCCGAGCCGATCAGCTGGTTGAAGGCCAGGATCGCGGGCGAGGGGGTAATGCGCACGCGGCGGCCCTGAAGATCGGCGGGCGATTGCGCGTCGAAGCTGGTCATGACCTGCGTGACCCCGGCCATGCCATAGCCCAGCCCATGCACGCCCACCCGGCTGTCGAGGAGCGCCATCAAGGCGCGCGGCGTCTCCCCCTCCGTCAGGAACCGGCCCGCCTGCTCGTTCGAGGCGACGAGGCCCGGCGCCAGCAGCAGGTTTATCTCGGGCACCCGGTTGGCCAGTTCCGAAACGGTGATCAGCATCATGTCCAGCGTGCCCGATTGCACCTGCCGCAGCATGTCGGCCTCGGTGCCAAGCTGGCCGGAATGAAAGACCTCGGTCTCGATCCGGCCCTGGGTCGCCTCGGTCAGCCCGTCGGCGAAGCGGATCGTCTGCAGCGTCCAGGCCTGCTGCGGCGGCGTCACCACGCCGATGCGCAGGGTCTCGGCCCAGGCACCGCCCGCCGTCAGCAGGGCAAGGCCGGCGGCCATGGCGGTCGCGAAAGTGGTCGTTTTCATCGTGTTCTCCTCCCAAAAAAGAACGATGCGTTTCCTGTTCCCCGGACGGCTTTCTGCCGTCAGACGTGGGGGCCGTGCGAAATGGAATCGATGCGGATCAGCGCGTGTCCGCCCCTGAGGCGCGACACGCAGGCGCAGAGCGCGGCCGCGCGGCCCGCGTCGCCCAGAAAGACGTCGCGGTGGTCGATTTCGCCCCTGATCTCCTCGATCTCGACCTTGCACAGGCCGCACTCGCCACGGCGGCAATCGTACATCACCGGCTGGCCCGCCATCAGCAGCGCGTCGAGCAGCGACTGGTTGCGGCGCACCGCGACCTCGGCGCCGGTTTCGGCGACCTGCACGGTGAAGGGCACGGAATCGGTGGCGCCGGAATTGGCGAAACTCTCGTAGCGCAGTCTGGCAGGGACACGGCCCGCGGCGGACCAAGCAGCCTTGACCGCGGCCATCATCGGATGGGGGCCGCACATATAGAGCTCGGTCTCGGGGTCGAGCGCACCGACGAAGGCGCGGGCGTCGAGAAGGCCCTGCGCGCTGTCGTCATGCAGCGTGAAGGCGGCGCAGAACTCGGCCTGCATCTGCGCAATCCAGGGCGCGCTGGCCCGGTCGCGGACGCAGTAGTGCAGCGTGAAATCGCGCCCCGCGTCCTTCAGCGCCCGGGCCTGGGCAAGGATCGGCGTGATGCCGATCCCGCCCGCGAGGAAGGCGTGCCGGGGGGCCGCGAAGGACAGCGGGAAATCGTTCCGCGCGGCCGAGACCCGGATCCGGTCGCCGGGCTTCAGCCGCCCCATGGCGCGCGAGCCGCCCCGACTGTCGGGTAGCAGCCTGACCGCGATGCGCAGGCTGCGGTCGGGACCGATGGCGACATGCGAATAAGAGCGGACCTGCACACCCCCCTCCAGCGGGAGGTGCACGTCGATATGGCCGCCGGGCTCGAAGACGATCCCCTCGCCATGCGGCAACAGGTCGATCTGGACGACATCCGGGCATGGCCGGGCGGTGGCGACGATCGTCGCCTCAAGGAGAGCAGACATGGGAAATACTCCGTGCGTTCAGCCGACGGCCCGCAGCGACCGGCGCCGGGCTTCTTCCTCGTCGAGCATCTGTTGGTTGATGCGGCGCGCCCACATCGCGCCCGCGTCGATGTTGAGGTTGTAGAAGGTCTTGTCGGGATAGGCCTCCATCGCGCGCTGCTGCTGCGCGAGGATTTCCTCGTCCTGACGGAACACGTGGCGCACCCCGTCGCGATGGGCGTTGGTGGTGCTCTGGTTCGTGGTGTCGAAATTGCGCACGAAGGCCCAGAAGTAGTGGCAGGTGCTGTCGGTCTCAGGGGTGATGGTGTTGATGACCCAGGCGTTGCGCCCCTGCGAGCGGTCGCCTTCCGGCGCGCCGGTGCCGGTGGGGGCGACGCCCACGTCGATCTGGATGGTGCTGGGGGCGGTGAAATGGATGATCTGCCAGCGGTCGACCCGGGGCACCCCGGGCAGCTGCGCGGCCCAGAAATTCGCCGGAACGGAATCGATCATCCAGCGCGTGACCTTGGCCCTGCGCTCGCCATGCGAGACGTCGAAAGGCGCTTCGGCCACCGCCTCGTTGCCGATGGAGCCCGCGTGAACGAAGGTTTCGTGCGTGAGGTCCATCAGGTTGTCCAGCACCAGCTGGAAATTGCACTGCGCGTGGATATGCGTGCCATCGCCCGCCCAGTCAGGGTGGTCGAGGCGGCTCATGTCCGGGATCAGCGCGGGATCGGCCAGCTTGGGGTCGCCGGGCCAGATCCAGACCAGGCGGTGGCGTTCCTCGACCGGGAAGGCGCGCACGCTGGCCGAGGGGTTGATCGTGTCCTGCGAGGGCATGTGCACGCAGCGCCCGCCGGGTTCGTATTTCAGCCCGTGATAGGGGCAGACGACGGTGTCGCCGTCGAGCTGGCCCTTGGACAGGGGCACCAGCCGGTGCCAGCAGACATCGGCCAGCGCCGCCACCTTGCCCGCCCGGGTGCGGTAGAAAACGATGTCATGGCCGCAGACCTTGCGATGCGACAGCTTGCGCCCGGCCTCTTCCTGCCAGGCCAGGGCGTACCAGGCGTCCTGCGGGAACGGGGTATTCAGCATCGGCAATCCTCCCTTTGCGATAAGTGTAACGTGAACATATATTATGTGTACGGTCAATATGCTTTCTGTAGGGAAGGGGCCATCACCGGGCGGCTGGCGATATGGCTGGACAGGATTCGAGGGAATCCGTAAGCGGGGACGGGTCGTCGGACAGCCACCCTGGAGGAGAAAGGCGTGAGCACGAATCTCTATGACCTTCCCGGTCACCGGATCAGGCGGGTCAACCAGATCATCGTCGCGCGCTTCACCGAACGGTGTCAGGCGACGGGCATCACCCCGGTGCAATACGCGGCGATGATGGCGATCCGGCATGAGGGCGCGACCGATGCGACGCAGATCTCGGCGACGATCGGTTTCGACCGGGCGACGCTGGGCAGCGTTCTGGACCGGCTGGAAAAGCGCGGGCTGATCGCGCGGGGCGCGCATCCGACCGACCGGCGGGTCAAGGTGATTTCGCTGACGCCCGCCGGGAACGCGGCGCTGGACGAGGTGCATCCGCTGGTGCTGGCCAGCCAGGGCGATTTCATGTCGCTGCTGGACCGCGATGAACAGGGGCAATTGATGCGGCTTCTGGACAAGATCATCCGCAAATCCGAGCATTTCGCAGGCCCCTCGGGCAACCCGGAGGCATAGGCCTGTCCCGTCGCGCCGGGCAATCGCCCCCGCCCGTGCGCCGTCGACCGCGTGGCGGGTTGTGACCGGGTGGGGCGGGGTGATACCGATGCCTGCGGTCCGGCCCCCTTTGCGGCGGATCGAGCGGCGGCAAGGAAAGGCGTTGGCCATGGCGAAATCTCCGGCGACCGGCCCGCGCGGCCGCGACAAGGGCCAGAGGGCCGCGCCCGAGCTTTCAAAGGCGCAGATCGTGGAGACCGGGCTGCGGCTGATCGACGAAGAAGGGCTGCAGGGCTTCTCGGTCCGCAGCGTTGCCAAGGCCCTCGGCTGCTATCCCACCGCGATCTATTGGTACACGCCGAGCCGCCATTTCCTGATCGCCGAGATTGTCACAATCATCCTGCGCGACGTGGTGCCGACCGCTGAGCTGGAATGGCAGGACTGGCTGCGCGCGCTGTTGACCCGCTATCGGGCTGCGATAGCCCGCCACCCCAACGCGGCCCCGCTGATCGGCGTGAACCTCGTCTCCAACGCCTCGGTCGATGTCGATCTGCTGGAGGGCTTGCTGACCAAGCTGCATCAGGCCGGGTTCCGCGACGACGCCCTGATCGATGCCTATAACGCGGTCGTGGGGGCCATGGTCGGCTTCACGACGCAGGAATTCGCCATGGAGCCGCCGGATGCCGACGACCTGCAGGGCTATCTCAAGGGTTTTCCCGCCGGTATCGACGCCGCGCGCCACCCGATGCTGGCGCGGATGGCGGGGCCGATGATGGGCCGCTCCTTCATCCTGCGCTGGCAGAACGGCGCGACCCGGCCGATGGACGGTGCCTTCGCGCTCTATGTCGATGCTTTCGTCGCGGGTCTGGAAGCCCTGCTCAGCCGCGCGGATCGCTGAACTCTCCTGACTGGCCGGGCTTCGCACCCGGCAATCACCGCCCCGCCGCCCATCCGGGTGCGCGGAACGCGTCTCTTGTCCGCCGTACAATAATTCTTGTACGGCGGACACGGATCATTGTACGGTGAACAAGGAGAGTGATTCCACCGCGCCCCGCCGCAGGACAGAAGGACGAATCCATGACCGCCAGCGAGAGCCCTTTCACCGAGCGGGGCGGCCCGATCCAGGTCTTCTATGCGCCGCTCGACGCGCCGCGCCGGCCGACGATTGCGCATGCCGAGGGCCTCTACATGTGGGATACCACCGGCAAACGGTATCTCGACGCAACCTCGGGCCCGGTGGTCAGCAATATCGGGCACGGCAACAAGAAGGTGCTGGCGGCGATGGCGGAACAGGCCGGCAAGGTCTGCTACGCCTCGCGCGCGCTGTTCGAGAATGAGGCGAATATCGCGCTGGCCGAGCGCGTGGCCGGTCTGGCCGGGCCGGGGTTCGAGCGGGTCTTCGTCGTCTCGGGCGGGTCCGAGGCGACCGAGGCCGCGATCAAGCTCGCCCGCCAATACGCCGTGGCCAAAGGCGAAGCAGCGCGCTGGAAGGTGCTGGCCCGCAACCCGGGCTACCATGGGGCGACGCTGGGCGCGGCCTCCGTCACTGGCGACCCCGAGACGGATGCCGTTTTCGAGCCGGTGATGCGGATCATGCCGCGCGTGCCGGCGCCCTTCACCTATCGCACGCCCGGCAATGTCGACGCGGACACCCACGCCCGCGACTGCGCGCAGGCACTGGAAGCCGCGATCCTCGAGGAAGGGCCCGACAGCGTTCTGGCTTTCATCATGGAGCCGGTGGGCGGGCTTGCCACCGGTGCGCTGGTGGCGCCGGATCATTACTACACCGCGGTGCACGAGATCTGCTCGCGCCACGGCGTGCTCTTGATCTTTGACGAGGTGATGAGCGGCGCGGGCCGGACCGGCCGGTTCCTGGCCGCCGAGCACTGGCCCGATGCGCGCCCGGACATGGTGACGCTGGCGAAGGGGGTGGCCGCGGGCTACACGCCGCTCGGCATGGTGCTGACCTCGCGCGAGATGGTGCAAACCGTCGTAGAGGCCGGCGGCTTCCTGCATGGCCACACCTACAGCGCCAACCCCCTCTCCTGCGCCATCGGCGACGCCGTGCTGCGCGAGGTGATGGAGAACGACCTGATCGGCAATGCCGAGCGGATGGGCGTGCTTCTGGGCGAAAGGCTGCAGGCGCTGGCCGCGCAATCGGGGATCGTCGGCGATGTGCGGGGCCTTGGGCTGCTGCAGGCCATCGAGATTGTCGCCGACAAGACGACCAAGACCCCGTTCCCGCCCAGCCGCAAATCCATCGCCCGCATCGTCCAAATCGGGCTGGACAAGGGGCTGTTGCTCTATTCGCGCAGCACCGCCGGCGGGCGCTACGGCGAATGGCTGATGATCACCCCACCGCTGACCCTGACCGAGCCCCAGCTTGACGAGATGATCGCGCTTCTGACCGAGGTCCTGAGCGCTTTCGAGGCCGAGGCGCGCGGCTGAGCAAGCACCGCGCGCCGACAATAAAGGCGCCCGGCCAACGGGCGCCGACCCCTCCTCCTTTCACCCCCAACAAGGGATATCCGCATGTCCAAGACCCCGACATTCCGCACCCTCACCGCGGCGGGCCTGATCCTGGCCACCGCCAGCCCGGCGATGGCCGATTCGCTGCGCTTCTCGCATTTCCTGCCGCCGGGCCATTACTTCGACAGCGACGTCCGCGTCTGGGGCGAGGCGCTGGCCGAAGCCTCGGGCGGCGCGTTGACGCTTCAGGTCTTCCCCGCCGGACAGATGGGCGCGCCCGCCGACCACTACGCCATGGTGCGCGACGGGATCGTCGATGCGGCCTGGGTCAATTTCGGCTACACGCCCGGCGCCTTCCCCATCGCTGACCTGATCGATCTACCCTATTCGCTGGAAGTGCCGCGCGACGTGGCCTCGGTCGCGGTGAACGAGTGGTACGGTCAGTATGCCGCGCAAGAGATGTCGGACGTACATTTCTGCCTCGCCCATGTCGGCGCCCCGGGCGCGCTGCATTCGGCCCAGCCCATCGCGCTGCCGTCGGATGTGGCCGGGCTGCAGGTTCGCCCGGCCAGCGGCGCCATGGCCCGCTTCATCGCCGATCTGGGGGGCTCGGCGGTGCAGGTGCCCGCGACCGAGGCCCGGCAGGCCATCGAGCGCGGCGTGGCCAATGCGATCACCTTCCCCTGGGGCTCGATCGACTTCTTCGGCATCTCGGACGCGGTGCCCTATCACATCGCCGACACGCTCTATTACGTCGGCGCCGGCATCGTCATCAACAAGGACCGCTACGAGAGCCTCTCGCCCGAGATGCGGGCAGCGCTGGACAGCGTTTGCACCTCGGAATGGGCGGTCAATGTGGGAGCGAGCTGGGTCGAGTTCGAGGACGCCGGCCGTCAGGTGCTGGCCGACATGGGCCACACGATCCACCAGTTGACGCCCGAAGAACTGGCTGCCTGGCACGAGGCCGCGCAGCCTTCGTATGACCGCTGGGCGGCGGCGATGACGGCGGCGGGGCTCGATCCCGTGTCGATCCGCGCCGAGCTCGACGCGGCGGTCGCGGCGGCCGAGTGATGGACCGCTTCCTGCGTGCGGTCGAGGTCGCGGCCAGCCTCATGCTGGGGGTGGTCACGCTCATCACCTTCACCAATGTCGTGCTGCGCTACGGTTTCAACAGCGCGCTCATGGACAGCTTCGACCTGACGCGCATGGCGCAGGGGCTGGCGCTGGCCTGGGGCATCGCGGTGGCCACCCACCGCCGCGAGCACATCACCATCGACGGGCTCTGGGGCCTTCTGGGGCCGCGGGGCAAGCGCGTGATGGATGCGGTCGCGCGTCTGATCACCGCGCTCTTCCTGCTGGGCCTGACGCTGGCCATGGCGCAGCGCGCCGCCCGCAACATGGCCAGCAACCTGTCCACGGCCGAGCTTGGCTTGCCGATCTGGGGCTTCCATGCGGCGATGACGCTGGGCATCGCGCTGGCGGGCGTTGCCGCCCTGCTGGGCCTCTGGTCGCTGCGCAAGCGGCCCCTGGCCTGACGCCTTCCGCCGCCCCGACCTCGGGGCAGCGCTTCGCTTTCTCAAGGAACGATGATGTCGCAGACCGAGATCGCCCTTTCCGGCTTCGCCCTTCTGGTGGTGCTCCTGCTGATCCGGGTGCCGGTCGGCGTGGCCATGGCGATTGCGGGCTTTGCCGGGTTCTCGCTGGTGGTGGGGATCGACCCCGCGGTCAGCATGCTCAGCCAGGTCGCCTTCAATTCGCTGACCGCCTACGAATTCTCGATCATTCCGATGTTCATCCTGATGGGCACCTTCGCCGCCCGCAGCGACCTCAGTCTGGAGATGTTTCGCGCCAGTCAGGCCTGGCTGGGGCGGTTCCGGGGCGGGATGGCCTATTCGGCGCTGGTCGCCTCGGCCGGCTTCGCCGCGGTCAACGGCTCGTCCATGGCGACGGCGGCGACGATGACCCGCGTCGCCCTGCCCGAGATGGAGCGCAACGGCTACGACAGCGGGCTGGCGGCGGGCGTCATCGCCGCGGGCGGCACGCTGGGGATCATGATCCCGCCCTCGGCGGTCTTCGCGCTTTATGGTTTCATCACCCAGCAGGACGTGGCCGACCTCTTCATGGCGGGGATCCTGCCGGGCCTGCTGGGGCTGGCGCTCTATGCTTCGGTCATCGTGCTCTACACCTTCGTGCGCCCCGCCAGCCTGCCGGTGGCCGAGGGCAGCGGCTGGGCGCAGAAGCTGCGGGCGCTGCGCAGCGTCTGGGCCATCGCGCTGTTGTTCGCGCTGATCATCGGCGGCATCTACGGCGGGATTTTCACCGTGACCGAGGCCGCCGGGATCGGCGCCTTCGGCGCCTGGCTGATCGGCGTGCTGCGCGGGCGGCTGGGTTTGCGGACGACGCTGGCCTGCCTGGCCGAGGCGCTGGCGATGAGCGCCGCCATCTTCACCCTGGTGATCGGGGCGTTGACCTTCGGCTATTTCCTGACCGTGACCGGCACCACCACCGCGCTGATCGGCTGGCTGGCGAACCAACCCGTCGGTCCCTATGGAGTGCTGACGCTGATCCTGCTGGGCTATCTGATCCTGGGTGCGGTGATGGACGAACTGGCCATCACGCTGCTCACGCTGCCTATCGTCTTTCCGGTCATCGTCTCGCTGGGGTTCGATCCGATCTGGTTCGGGGTCATCTTCGTGATGACCGTCACCCTGGGCGTGAACACGCCCCCCATCGGCATGAATGTCTTCGTCATCAACTCGATGGCGCGTCATATCGGGTTGGGGCGGATCTATCGCGCCGTGATGCCCTTCGTCGGCGTCGATCTGGTGCGGCTGCTGCTGCTGGTGCTGTTTCCGGCAATCTCACTCTGGCTCGTTTCCTGACAATCGAGGTCCTGTCATGTCCAACCCCCGTTCCGAAACCCTGACCGAGCGCCTCGACCGCCGTGCCGATGAGATCTTCGAGCGGATGATCGCCTGGCGACGCGATTTCCACGCCAACCCCGAGCTGGGCAACCAGGAAATCCGCACCGCGGGCATTGTCGCCGAGCATCTGGAGCGGCTGGGCTTCGACGAGGTGCGGCGCAATCGGGGGGGTAGCACGGGGGTGATCGGCATCCTGAAGGGCGGCCAGCCCGGCCCCTGCGTCGCGCTGCGCGCGGATATGGACGCGCTGCCGGTGCGCGAGGCGACGGGGCTCGACTTTGCCTCGGTCAAGACCGGACTCTGGGGCGGCGAGACGGTGCCGATCATGCATGCCTGCGGCCATGACGCCCATACCGCGGTGCAGATGGCCGTGGCCGAGATCCTCGCCGCCGAGCGCGATGCGCTGAGGGGCAGCGTGATGCTGGTCTTCCAGCCCGCCGAGGAAGGCGCCGAGCCTGATTGGCAGGGGCCGTCCGGCGCCGCGCGGCTGGTCGCGGACGGCGAATTCGACGACCCGAAGCCCGACGCCTTCTTCTGCTTCCACGTCCTGCAGGACGAGCGTCCCGGCACCGCCGGGGAAATCCGCGTTCATGAGGGCGACGGCACCTATGCGATGAACCTGATGCGGATCAAGATCCACGGGCGGGGTGGCCACGGCGCCTTTCCCTGGCGCACGGTCGATCCGCTGCTGATCGGGGCGCAGATCCTGACCGCGCTGCAGGCGATTCCGGCCAAGAACGTCAATGTCAACGAGAACGCCGTCACCCTGTCGATCGGCATCTTCAAGGGTGGCAGCAAGTTCAACGTGATCCCCGAAACGGCCGAGATGGAGGGCGCGCTGCGTTTCACCGATCCCGCAACCGGCCCCTATCTGGAAAGCCGGGTCGAGGCCGTCTGCCGCGGCATCGCCGAGGCCGCGGGCGGGCGGGCCGAGGTCGATTGGTACATGCGCGTCCCGCTGATGCACAACGATCCGGCACTGGTGCGGCGGATGCGGCCCTCGCTGGACCGGGCGGCCCCGGCGGACAAGCCGGTGGTCGAGGTCGATAATTGCTTCCTGGACGATGTGTCGAACTTTTCGGCCATCGCACCACTTCTGTTCTTCACCGTGGGCGTGGGCCTGGACGAGGCCGACACCGCACGCTCGGGGTTCCACCATGAGCCAACGTTTCAGGTCAACGAGGCCGGGTTGAAGACGGCGCTCAAGGCGATGGTCAACCTCGCCGTCGACTACGCGGGGGCGTCATTGAAGAACGACCCCGCCTGAGTTCAGACCAGGGTCAGCAGCCGCGCCGGGTTGGCGATCAGGATATGGTCGACCTCGGCCTGGTCGAAACCTCGGCGCAGCATCAGCGGCACGACATTGGCAAAGATGTGCTGGAAGCCATGGCCGCCGAAGCGTTCCAGCCGGCCCTTGGTGCAGACATCGTGGCTGATCAGGATCTGGTCCAGATGCCCCCGGCCCGCCAGTTTGCGCAGCCAGCGGATGCGGGTCGCGTCATTGGGCAGGTCGATGTCGGGGTTGGGCCAGTAATAGCTCGTCTCCCAGCCGAAGAGGTCGTATTCCAGCACTGCACCGGTATCGGCCAGGCGGAAGAGCGTGTCCTCGTCAAAGATGGTCCGGTCGATATGGCTGAGGATCAGCCGGTCCATCGGGCCACCCCGCGCCGCCACGAAATCCGCGACCTCCTGCGGCTGGTCGGCATCGCGCCCGGGATGGACATTGAGCGAGGCGCCGGTCGCCTGCTGCGCCACGACGGCGGCTTCCATCACCTTCTTCTCGCGCTCGGTCCAGGGTGACTGGCAGCCGATCTCGCCGATGATCCCCGCCTTGACGTCGGTGCCCCAGGCGCCGACCAGCAACTGGTCGGTGATCTGGGCGATCAGTTGATCGACGCTCATCTCCTCCGTCTCGGCCAGTTGATATTGCTCGACATAATGGCCCGCGCCCATGACGATGGGCACGCCCGTCTCCTCGGCCATCCGCCGCAGCATCAGGGGCCGCGGCCCGAGCCCGCCCACCGTCAGATCGACCACCGCGCCGCCGCCCGCGCGCGCCATCTCCTCGATCTCGGCCCGGACCACGGCGAAATCGTCGATGCGGTAATTGTCGGTGAAATGCCCCTGGCCGTATCGCGCCCGGAAGCAGTTGCAGAGATCGACGGCCGAATCGGTCACGCCCTCCGGCAGGGTCTCGCCCCGAAAGGCGGGCGGGTTCAGGTCGATGAAGAGATGCTCGTGCATCAGCGTCGCGCCCAGCGTCGCGGGGTCGATCAGGCCGGTAACGCTTTGCACCTTGCCGCGGCGGTCAGTCATGGCTGTCCTCTCTCTGCCAGTTCTTCAAGCCGGGCCCGAGCAGGCTCGGGGTCGAAACTCGCCCGGTCGCCGATCAAGACCAGCCGGCAGCCCCTGTCCTGTCCGGCCGCGGGCTCGAAGGTGGCCCGTCGACCGACCATCTGGAAGAGCAGCGGCGCCCCCGGTCTTTCGCGCAACGAGATGAAGCCCTTGGCCCGGTAGAGCCCGGGCGCCAGATCCTCCATCAGCCGCTGGAAGCCGTTGAAGGGCAGGGCGCCCGGACTGCTCCATTCCAGCGCGACGAAGCGTCCGGCATCCTGCACCGGCTCGTCTTCGAGCGGGGGGAAGAGCCTGACGTTGCCGCCGCTGCCCGCCCCCGGGCCGATCCCGGGAAAGAGCAGGTCCAGCGGCAGGGGCTCGCGCGCGTCGACGCTGCGCAGGCGGAACTCCGCCCCCAGCTTCAGCATCAGGGCCGAGAGATCCTCGTCCTCGGCCTTGGCCAGCAAGGCAAAATCCGAACCCCGGGCCTGCGCCCGCCAGATCGGATCCTGCATCCGCGCCGGTGTTTCGGCCAGATCCGGGACATCGACGATGCAGATCGTACAATCGAGCCGCACATGCGCCCAGAGCACCGGATCAACCAGCGCCTGCGCGATCCCGCGCGGGTCCGAGACACCCGAGGCCTCGATCACGATGGCTTCGGGTTCGTGCGCCAGCACCTGTTTCAGCGCCCGCAGCAGGTCGCCCTGCAGGCTGCAGCAGATGCAGCCGTTCTCCAGCCCGACGACGGTATCGGCCTGCCCTTCGATCAGCGCAACATCGAGGTTGATGGCGCCGAAATCGTTGACGATGGCGGCGATGCGGCGGTGACCGCTGCTGAGCAGGCGGTTGATGAAGGTGGTCTTGCCCGCCCCCAGAAAGCCGGTGACGACCAGAACCGGCACGGCGGCCGGAAGGGGCGCTTCTTCGGTGCCGCTCATCTCGGCAAACCCCGGCCCCGGATGGCGCGCCCCGGCGCGGCGCTTTCGAGCAGCGCGCCGTCGCGGATCACCGGTGTGCCGTTCACCAGCACATGACGCATCCCCTCGGCCGGCCGGTTCATGGCCCGGAACGTCGCCCGGTCGCGCAAACTTGCCAGATCGAAGGCCACGAGATCGGCGTCGCAGCCCGCTTGCAGCCGGCCCTTGCGGCGCATCGCTGGCGCGGCGGTTTCAATGATCTGCGTCGGGATCAGCGTGCATTTGGCCAGCGCCTCCATCAGGTCCAGCCTGCCGCGCTCGCGCACATACTCGCCGATGAACCGGCTGAACGTGCCCGAGGAGCGGGGATGCGACACGGCCTTTTCCGGCAGCGGCCAGTCCTCGCCCTCGTAGAGCGCGCCGTCCGGCATGACCCAAGGCAGCGCGTCCGAGGCGATGGCGCCGCCGGGATAGAGGACCGAGGCATCGAGCAGGCGCTGATGCCCGGCGTCGTTCTCGGTATCGAGGAAATGCCACAGGATGATGTCGCCTGCGTCGCGCTCGGCCGCTTGGCGGACCGCCTCGGCATTGGCGAAACGCTCGCCCGTACGCAGCAATTCCACCCGGTCATAGGGCGAGCCGGTGCGGCCGGTGAAATCGGGCTGTTGCAGGAAGCCCGCGCTGACCACGGTGGAGCCGGTGCCATAGGGATAGGCCTCGACCGTGATTGGCAGGCCCTGGGCCTGGGCGCGTTGCAGGACCTGAACCGCGCGTTCGATATCCAGCAGCGAGGTCGAATTCAGGTGGCAGACATGCATATGCGCGCCGGTGGCACCCGCCAGGCCGATGATCTGCACATAGCTGTCGACCGAACTCGCCGGGTCGATGTTCGAGGCATTGGCGATATGGGTGAAGGTCACGCTGTCCGCCTCGGCCGCAAGGTCGCAGACCAGCGTAAGCTCCTTGATGCCCGCCCCGGGGGCGTAGCCATTGGGGATGCCGATGCCGATGGCGCCCTGGTCCATCGCCGCACGCAGGCGGGCGACGATCTGCCCTGCCTCGACCTCGCTGGCGGCCTCGACCGACCAGCGGCGGTTGTCCGCGCCCTGTCCCATGCCGATCATGGAGGAAACGGTCGGATCGGGCGGCAGGCCGATCATCACCTCCTGCCGGGCAAAGAGCCAAGCGGCGGAGGTGCCGTAATTGCACAGCCGCCGGCGACCTTCCTGCGCCGCGTACCAGCCCGCGACCGGCAGCGCGCCGACCTCGAGCTCCAGCGCGGTGGTCACACCGTCGAAAGCCAGCATCCGGTCCGCGGCCAGAGACTGCCCATGGGCGTGAATGTCGACGAAGCCGGGCGCGACGATCAGGCCGGTCGCGTCCAGCTCCTCGCGGCCCGGTGCGAGTCCCTCGCCAATGGCGGCGATCTCGCCGCCCCGCAGCGCCACATCGGCGACCCGGTCAAATCCCGTCTCGGGGTCCATGACCCGCCCGCCGCGGATCACGCAGTCGAAAGCCGCCTCGGTCATACCCCGATGCCCTGTTCCAGCGCCGCCGTGAAGCCCGCGAGTTCCGCCTCTCCAACCGCGAAGGACAGGGCCATCAGCCCGCGCGCCGCGAAGTAATAGCCACGTTCCTGCATCGTGAGATGCAGAAGCGCCAGCAGCTTCTGATCCCCCGCGCGGCCGAGGCCGCTGTCGGGATGGATGTTCATGATCGCGCCCATGCCGGTGACGCGGAAGGGCAGGGCGCGCGCGGCGAAGAGCGCGGTGAGCGTGGCGCGAAGCGCCTCGCCCCGGGCATAGAGCGCTTCGAGCGCGTCTGCCGTCAGATAGGTGTCGATCGCCGCCACCCCGGCCGCCATGGTCAGGCTGTTGTTGTTGAACGTGCCCGCATGGGGCAGGGCGCCGGGGCGGGCGGGGTTGAAATGGTCCATGATCTCGGCCCGGCCGCCGAAGGCGCCGAAGGCCAGCCCGCCGCCGAAGAATTTGCCCACGGTGGTCATGTCGGGGATGATCCCCAGCCGCGCCTGCGCGCCGCCCAGGCTCATGCGCGCGGTCTGCACCTCGTCGAAAATGAGATACGCCCCATGCGCGCTGGCCAGCCGGCGCAGCGCCTGCAGGAAGGCCGGATCGCCCGGGATGCAGCCGCCCGCGCCCAGCATCGGCTCGACCAGAATGCAGGCGATCTCGGCACCACGGGCCGTGAACTCGGCCTCGGCAGCGGCGATGTCGTTGTAGGGCAGGCAGGCATAGTCGAAGGGCACGTTGACCGGCGAGCCGCCACCGGCGAAGGTCAGGAAACCGCCGTGATAACCGCCGTTGAACACGACGATCCTGTCGCGCCCGGTGATGCGCCGCGCGGCGGTCACGGCCATGAGATTGGCCTCGGTCCCGGAATTGGCGAAGCGCACCCGGTCCATCGACGGGAAGCGCGCGCAGAGGCGTTCGGCCAGCGCGACCTCGTAGGGCGTGTGCGAGGACAGGTTGATGCCCCGCGCATGCGCATCGGCCACCGCCCGGGCCAGCACGGGCGAGGAATGGCCGAAGATACCCGCGGTGAATTCACCCAAAAGGTCAACATACTCATGCCCGTCCACGTCACGAATCCGGCACCCCGCGCCGCTTTCGATGCAGAGCGGGAAGGGTTCGGACCAGAGCGAGGAGCGGGTGTTGCCGCCGGGCAGTACCTGTCGGGCGCGGTCGAGCGCGGCGGCGCTGCCGGGATTACGCGCGACATAGGCGGCACGGGCGGCAGCATAGGCGGCCTCCACGCGGGCGGCGTCGATCCGGTGAGCGGGCTTCGGGGTGACATGAAGGGGTGTCATCTGACCATCCTTTGCCGTCAGGCAAGTTGCGCGGCCGGGGCCAGCGCGTCGTGGAGCGGGGTTGTAGCGCCGGTCATGACCTCGGTCAGCAGCGCGGCGGTGGTCGGCCCCAGGGTGAATCCCTGATGGCCATGTCCGAAATTGACCCAGAGGCCGGTCTGGCCCGGCACCCGGCCAACCATCGGCAGCATGCCCGGCAGGCAGGGGCGCGTTCCGAACCACGGCGGGGCCTCGGCACGCCGGCCCAGCTCGATCAGATCGCCGATCTGCCGCTCGGCACGGCTCAGCTGCCGGGGATTGCCCGGCGCGTCCTGCGCCACCAGCGCAGCGCCGGTGGTCATCCGCAACCCCTGCCGCATGGCCGAAATCACCACGCCATTGTCGGCGTCGAGGAACGGGCGGCGCGGCCTGAGCGGCGCGTCGTAATGCGCGTGATAGCCGCGTTTCAGCACCATCGGCACCCGCAGTCCAAAGCGGCGCAGCGCGGCACCGGTCCAAGGGCCGAGGCAGAGGACAGTCTGCGCCGCCTCGATCGGACCATCGGGCCCCGTCAGGCGCCAACCCGAACCAGTCGCCGCAAGCATACCCGCATCGGCAAGAACGACACGCCCGCCACGCCGCTCGAAAAGATCGGCATAGGCCCGGGTCAACGCCCCCGGGTCGGCCGCGCTCCAGCTGCCGGTGTAATGCACCACCCCGGCGGGGGCGGATGTCAGCGCGGGTTCCTCGCGCAGCCATTCCGTGCCGGCATAGGCCCGGGAAGAGACCCCATAGCGCTGCGCCAGCCGCTCGGCAGTCGCGGCCTCGGCCTCGAATGCGGCCTGGCGGCGGAAGACCAGCGCCAATCCCTCGCGGCTGATCAGGTTCTCGCTGCCCGAGGCCGCGATCAGCGGGGCATGGTCGGCGGTGGCGCGGCCGGTAAGCTGGGCGTAAAGCGCGGCGGCTTTCGCATGGCGAGCGGGCGCCGAGGCCCGCCAATACTGCCAGAGAGCGGGCGCCATGCGTGTCAGCCCTGCCGGCGACCAGACCAGATCGTTCGACAGGCCTAGCCCGTAGCGCAGCAACTGGCCGGGCGCGCGGGGCATGGCATAGGGTTCGGCGGCTTCGACCTGGATCACCCCGGCGTTGCCGAAGCTGGTCTCGCGCCCCGGCGCGGTCCGGTCGGCCAGCGTGACCGCATGGCCCTGCGCCTGCAACGCCAGCGCGGTGGAAACGCCCACCATCCCGGCGCCCAGCACCAATATCTCGGACATGACGTGTCCTTTCGGCGTAACCGCCGCGCCCGGGGCGCGGTCGATCAGGCTTCGGCGATGACGGTGATCTCGACCTTGGCGTCGATCATCAGATCGGTGCGGACGGTCGTGCGAACCGGCAGGGGATCGGAGAAAACGCTGCCATAGACCGCGTTGAACTCGGCGAAATCGTCGGCATCGGTCAGATAGCAGGTGCAGGACACCACATTGGCAAGCCCCAGCCCCTCGGCTTCCAGCGTGGCCTTGATCCGGTTCAGGCAATTGCGGGTCTGCGCCGCGATTCCGGCCGGCAGGCTGCCGTCGGCCTCGAAGCCCAGCTCGCCGGACAGATAGACGGTGGAGCCGATACGGCGGACCTTGGAGAAGGGCAGTTTGGGACGTTGGGTCATCGGGGGCCTTTCGGTTCGGGGTGGGGTTCACGGTTGGGGGACGGCTTCGGCGCGCGCGCCGAGAGGCCTTCGATCAGCAGATCGAGCAGAAAGTCGAAGCTGCTGGCGTAGGAGACGTGTTTGCCGTTCTCCCAGCGCAGGACGAAGATCCGGTTCATGAAATCGGGCAGCACCGCATGGGTGAAGGGGAAGCGGTCCGCGTCGATCTCGGCCACGCGCCGCGCGAACAGCGCCTCCCATTCGTTGGCCTTGTCGTCGGGGGCCGGCGCGAATTCCATGGTCACGAAGCCGCAAAGACCGCCGATCAGCGCGTTGAACGCGTCGCGAAGGGCGGGGCCGCGATAGCCGGCGTCATGCAGTGCGGTCAGCACCGCCTCGACCAGGGCAAGGTTGGCCACGCCGTTCGATTTCAGCTGCGCGCCAAGGAGCGGCGCGACATTGGCATGGTCGCTGACCGCATCGCGATAGGACAGGAACACCGTCCTCAGGCGGTCCTGCCAGGGCTTGTCGCGCGGCAGGCTCTGGCTGACTTCGGCCGTGAATCGCGCGGCAATCTCGCCGAAGAGGTCTTCCTTGGTGCCGCCGACATGCCAGTAGATGTTGTTGGGCGACACCCCCAATGCCCGCGCCAGCTCGCGCATCGAGAAGGCGTGCAGGCCTTTCTCGTCGATCTGCGCGATGGCGGCATCGACGATCCGCTCCTTGGTGAGCCCGACCGAGGCCGCGCGCCCGCGCAGCCTGGGGTTCTTGCTCGGTGCTGTTGCGTCGCTCATCTCCGGCTCGATGCACAATTTATGGGCATTATCGAATTATTTCTTGCCATAGGGCGCTTTCTCCCTTCAGTTATAGAACACTGTGCAATTGAAAGATCAACAGAACTCGACACCGGCTGACGCGATTTTCTGATCGCCGCCGTCCAAGCAGACGATAGGGAGCCCCGTGGCCGCACTTCCGATCCTTCTTTTGTCGACCGCCCTCCTCTTCGGTGGGGCGGTCCTGGCGCATCTGATCGGGGCCGCGTCGGTCCTGTCCTTCTTTGCCGCCGACCGGGCGCGATTCCTGGCCGCCGCGCCCCAGCGGATCATCGCCCATATCGACCTCTTCTCGATCATGTCGATGCCGCTGTTCATCCTTGCCGGCGAGATCATGAACCGCGCGGGCGTAACCCGGGCGCTGATCGACCTGGCCATGGCGCTGATGGCGCGGCTCAAGGGCGGGCTCGGGCATGTGAACATCCTGACCTCCGTTTTCTTCGCGGGCATCTCGGGCTCTGCCATGGCCGATGCCGCCTCGGTATCAAACACGCTGGTTCCGGCCATGCGCAAGGCGGGCTACACGGCAAGCTATGCGGGGGCCGTGACGGCGGCCTCGTCGGTCATCGGACCGATCATCCCGCCCTCGATCATCATGATCTTCTACGGGGCGCTGATGAATACCTCGGTCGCGGCGCTGTTCATCGCCGGGATCCTGCCGGGGCTGGTGATGGCCGCGGCGCTCTTTGCGGCGAATGCCTGGATGGCGCATCGCCACAACCACCCCGCGGGCGAGCGGGTGCCCCCGCGCGAAATCCTGCGCCGCTTCGTCTATGCCCTGCCCGCGACGGTGATTCCGGTGATCATCCTGTCGGGCATCGTCTTCGGCATCATGACCCCGACCGAGGCGGCGGGTGTGGCGGTCTGCTGTGCCATTCTCGCCGGCGTGATCTATGGCCAGATGTCCGTCCGCAAGCTGATCGAAAGCCTGGAGCGGACCGCGGTCCTCTCGGGTTCCATCTTCATCCTGCTCTCGGCGGTGGCGATCTTCGGCTATCTGGCGGGGCTTGAGCAGATCCCGGCGCGGCTGGCCGAACAATTGATCGGGCTGGGCTTCGACGGCTGGAAATACCTGTTGCTGCTGAACCTCGTCTTCCTCGTGGCGGGCATGTTCCTCGAGGTGCCGGTGGCGCTGGCGCTGCTGGTGCCGCTGCTGGTGCCCACGGGGATCGAGATGGGCGCCGATCCGGTACATCTGGGCATCGTCATCATCGTGAACCTGACGCTTGGCATCGTCACCCCGCCGTTCGGCGCGGCCCTGCTGGTCGTCTCGGCGGTGTCGGGTACGCCCTATTGGTCGATCGCCCGGGCGGCGGCGCCCTTCCTGCTTGTGCAGCTGGGTGTTCTGCTGCTGTTGACCTTCGTGCCCGAGATCAGCCTGTTCCTGCCGCGCATCACCGGCTTCGTGAACTGAGGGTCCGCCGATGAACTTCCCGCTTTCTGCCGATTCCGTCCTGGCCCGCCTTGCTGATCGCGTCTACGCGGTCTCGGAAGCCGTCAACTGGCTTGCCCGGCGGGCGGCGGGTCTGTTCTTCCTGGGCATGCTGGCAACGATGATGCTGCAGGTCATCGCCCGCTACGCCTTTGCGGCGCCGCCCTTCTGGACCGAGGAGCTGGCGCGCTGGCTCATGGTCTGGGGCGGGCTGCTGGGGGCTTCCTGCGCCTTTCACACCCATGCAGATCCGGCGATGGTGCATCCCCCCGTCGGCGTGACCTGGCGGCTCAAGCTGCAGGCGGTCTCGCGCTTCATCGCCTCGTGGCTCTTTTTCCTGCCGGTGCTGTGGTTCACCTATCCCTTCTTCCTGCGCCAGATCGGCCGCACCTCGGAAGGGCTGGAAATCTCGACGGCCTGGATGGCCGCGGCGCTTCCCGTCGCCCTGATCCTGATCCTGTTCCATGGCGTCGCGGGATTGGGCGCCCTGGTATCGCCCCGCGTGCTCGCCCGCGAAACCGCCTACGCCGCCCAATTCTCTTCTCATACCACGGAGTAACGCATGACCCTTGCCTTCCGCCCCCTGTCCGCCGCCGCGCTGGCTTTCGTCCTGGCCGCCCCGGTTCACGCCCAATCCGTCGCCATCGCCCTCGATTCCACCCCCGACCGCGAGACCCAGGGCAGCTATCGCTATGTTGACACGCTGGTGTCGACGCTGGCGGGGATGGGCTGGGATACCGAGCTTTTCCCCCGCGATTCCATCGGGGGCGAGGATGAGCGTCTGGACCAGATCCGCGCCGGGATCCTGGACATGTCGATGTCGAACTACGCCGTGACCTATCAGTTCGTGCCCGAAATGCGGGTCATGCAGCTGCCCTATACCTTCGCCAATTCGCGCCATGTCTTCGATTTCTTCACCGAAAGCGACTACCTCGACAGCGTGAACGAGCAGCTTGCGGCCGAGGGGATGCATGTGCTGGCCATCGTGCCCACCGGTGGCATGCTGGGCATCTTCAACAACCAGAAAGAAGTCCGGTCGGTTGCGGACATGCAGGGCCTGCGGATGCGCGCGCTCGACGCCAACCAGCTTGAGATGTTCCGCATGATGGGCGCCGACGGCGTGGTGATCCCGTTCTCGGAAGTGCCGAACGCGCTGCAGACGGGCATCGCCAACGGCTATGTCAACGCCTCGGTGGTGCCGTTGGCCTTTGGGCAGGCCGATCTGTTCACCAATTTCACCGACGCCCGCGTGATCATCTCGGCCCGGGTGGCGCTGGTCTCGACCGCGTGGTGGGACGGGCTCTCGGACGAACAGCGGGCTCAGGTCGAGGAGGCTTCGCTCACCGCGCTGCGCGATGTCTTCGACTGGGTGGAGGTGACGCAGGAGCAATCGCTGGAGGCGCTTGAGGCCGCCGGCATCGCTGTCTACCGGCCGACCGAGGAAGAACTCGCGACTTTCCGGGAGGCGACTGCCGACATGGCCGACCTGCTGGAGGGCGTGGACGCCGCCCGGATCGCCGAACTCCGCGCTATGGTCGCCGAGCATCAGCCGGAATAATCCCGGCCGCAGTCGGAACGAGGAAGGGCGCCGTTTGTCGGCGCCCTTTTTCCTATACAGAGGAACTCTCAGAAGCTCAGGAAACCCGGCGCCTCGGACAGCGGCCTTGCCGCCCTGAGGGCATTCAGGTCCGGTCCCTGCGGTGCCAGATCGGGGATCGCTGCGACAATCGCCTCGATCTCGGCTGCCACGGCCAGCACCGCCCGGTCGGCATGGCGCCGGCCGACGATCTGCAGGCCGAAGGGCATGCCGTTCGCGTCAAGCCCGCAGGGAATGGTGATCGACGGATGCCCCGCCAGGGTCGAGGCATAGGCCAGCGCGAGCCAATGGTAATAGCTCTGCGTCGCCACGCCGTCGATCTCGGCCGGATAGAGCTCGTGCCAGTCGCGGGGGCTGACCGTGACCGCAGGCGAGAGGATCACGTCCCAGTCGCGGAACCAGGATTGCCAGCGCAGGTAATAGGCCGTCTGCTCGGTGAAGGCGGCGGCGAAATCGTCGGCGCCATAGCTGCGCCCCTCGATCACGTTATCCCGCACATTGGGCCCGATCTTGTCGGGGTGACGGTCGAAGCGCGCGCCATGGGTCGAGACGAACAGCAATCCGCGCAGCACGGCAAAGATCCGGTCCGCGCCGCTGCAATCGGGCGAGGTCTCGTCCATCCGGCCGAGGAAGGGAGCGAGCGCCGCCAGCACCTTGCGGAACTGGTCGCGCACGATCCCCTCGGTGGGGGCGAAGCCGAAATCCTCGGTCGTGGCGATGCGCAGGCCGGTCAGGTCGACCGGCGGCAGGTTCGCAAAGCCATGGGCATCCCAGGCGGTGCGCTCCTCGACCACGGCGGTGAAGGGATCGCGCGCATCCGGGCGCGACATGACCGACAGCATGAGTCCCGCATCGGCAACGTTCCGCGCCATCGGTCCCGCGCTTGACAAGGGCACCAGACCGATGCCCCGCGTATCACCCGGCACGACACCGGGGCTGGGGCGGAAACCCACCACCCCGCAATAGGCGGCCGGATTGCGCAGCGAGCCCCCGGTATCCGAACCGGTGGCAAGGGGCGCGTAGCCACAGGCGAGCGCCACGGCCGAGCCGCCCGAGGAACCCGCACAACTGCGCGTCAGGTCATAGGGATTGGCGGTCGCGCCATAGACCCGGTTGCGGGTGTTGCCGCCCGCGCTCCATTCCGGGTTGTTGGTCTTGCCCAACGGGATCGCCCCCGCCTGCCGCAGGGCTGCGACCAGCGCGTCGTCCCTGGTGGCGATGTTATCCACGAACAATTCCGAGCCGAAGGTCGTGGGCAGGCCCTTCACATCGAGCATGTCCTTGACGCCAAAGGGCAGTCCATGCAGCGGGCCGAGTGCCTCGCCCCTTGCCTGCGCTTCGTCGGCGGCGAGGGCCGTGGCGCGCAGCCCGTCGAAGTCCCGCGCGACCAGCGCGTTGACCGCGTGATCCACGGCCTCGACCCGGGCGATGCAGGCCTCGGCCAGTTCGCGCGCGCTCAGCGCCCTGCGGGCGATGGCCCGCCGCGCCTCGGTTGCCGAGAGATCGGCGGGATCGGTGGCGTCTGGCTGGATCATCGGGCGCTCCATGGCGTTGGATCAGGCGGACCCTCGGCCAGGGGCGGCTGTCCGGGCCTGCGGCCGCTGCCTCGTGCCGGTCGGTCCCGACTGTTCCCCGGCAACGGCGGATACCGCCTTCTAACAAGAATTGAACCCTGTGCAAGCAAGATTGTATACAATAATATTGCCATTGGGAACAATCGGCGGGGGAGGGCAGGCGCATGGGGCGGGATCGCGTCGACGAGATCGAAACGGCGCTGCAGGATGCCATCTTCGAGGGCCGATACGCCGATGGCGAGCGGCTGGACGAGACGCGGCTTGCCGCCCGTTTCGGGGTCTCCCGCACCCCGGTACGCGAGGCTCTGCGTCGCCTCTCGGCCGCGGGTCTCGTGCAGCAGCAGGTCAATCGGGGCAGTTTCGTTCGCCAGCCCGGGCCGCTGGACCTCTATGAGATGTTTCAGGTGATGGCCCAGCTTGAAGGTTTCTGCGCCGAGCTGGCGAGCGAGCGGGTGACGCCCGAGACCATCGCCGAACTGCGCGGCCTGAACGAGGCCTGCGCGGCGGCGGCGCAGGCCGGGGATGTCGATGGCTATTATGGCGCCAACGAATCCCTGCATCAGCGGATCTACCGCGAAAGCGGCAACGAGTTCCTGGCCGAGAATTGTCGCGCCCTGCAGAAACGTCTGCGGCCCTACCGGCGCACGCAGTTGCGGACCCCGGGGCGGCTGGAGCAATCATTGGCGGAACATGCGCAGGTCATCGAGGCGATGGCAGCGCGCCAGCCGCAGAGGGCCAGCGCGCTGCTACGCGATCATGTCTCGGTCCAGGGAGAGCGGTTTCACCGCCTGATGAGCCATTGGCGGACGCGCGAGCAAGGCGCGCCCGCCTAGGCTGTCACAGCGCGACGGCCCGCTGTTGCGCATTGTCCCGACGGGCAAGCAGGTAGACGCAGACCACCATCGCCCAACCGCAGCCGAACCCAAGCGCCCAGGGCAGGGAGCCGGTGGGCGCGATGACCGCGACCAGACCCGCGGCGCCGATGACCAGACGCGCCAGCGGCCCCAGCGAACGCCCGCACCAGCCCGCGAAGGCGACGGCCCAAAGCGTGGTCGAGGCCAGCATCGCCGCGGCCCCGGCGGCGATTTCCAGCGTGCTGCCTTCCCCCAGGATCGCCGGGTCGAAGACGAAGCTGAAGGGCACGAAAAAGGCCACGAGGCTGAGGCCGAAGGCCGACCAGCTGGTCTTCATCACCGGCGCGTCGCCCACCGCGGCGGCCGCGAACGAGGCCAGCGCCACCGGCGGCGTCACCATCGACAGCACGCAATAATAGAAGATGAAGAAATGCGCGGCCAGCGGATCGACGCCCAGGTTCTGGATCGCCGGGACGAACAGCACCGCGCCGATGATATAGGCCGCAACCGTGGGCAGCCCCATGCCCATGATGATGCAGCCGACCATGGCCAGGGCCAGCGACAGGAAGATCGACCCCTCGGCCAGCGTGACCAGCGAGCCCGCGAATTTGAGCGCGAGGTTCGATTGCACGGCGACGGCGATCACCAGACCGATCGAGGCGATGGGCACCGCGACCTCGGCCGCCTGCCGCGGCGCCTCGCGCAGGCCCTGCACCAGCGCGGACCAGCCGATCCAGGTGTTTCGGCGCAGGAAGGGCACAATGAAGCAGCTGACCGAGGCGATGGCGGCGGAATAGGCGGCTGAATAGCCCCAAACCAGCGCGCCGATCAGGATCAGCGGCGGCAACAGCAGATGCAGGCGCGGCAGGATCGGGTCGATGGCGGCGACCTCGGCCTCGGTCATGGCCCGAACATTGTCGCGCCGCGCGGTCAGGTCGACCACCAGAAGCAGCGCCAGATAGAAGGCGAGGGCCGGGATCAGCCCCGCCAGCGCGATCCGCGCGTAGGGCAGGTTCAGCATCTCGGCCATGATGAAGGCAGCGACGCCCATGATCGGCGGCATGAGCTGCCCTCCGGTCGAAGCAATGGCCTCGATCCCCGCCGCGCGGTGGCCGGGCACGCCGGTGCGCTTCATCAGCGGGATCGTCAACACGCCGGTGGAAACGACATTGGCCACCGCCGAGCCCGAGATCGACCCCATCAGCGAGGACGAGAGGACCGCAGCCTTGGCCGTGCCGCCGGTGGCGCGGCCCGCCAGGCGGATCGCCAGGTCGATGAACAGCTGGCCGCCGCCCGCCGCGGCATAGAAGGCGCCGAAGAGGATGAAGTAGAAGATGAAATTGACCGAGGTCGAGGTGGTGATCCCCAGCACCCCCGCCGTGGTCATGGTCGAAATCTCGATGGCGGCATCGAGGCCGAAGCCGCGGAACGACAGCCAGCCGGGCAGCAGGTTGCCCCAGAAGGCATAGGCGATGAAGGCCGCCAGCACACCGACGAGGATCATGCCCACGGCGCGCCGCGCCCCTTCCAGCAGCAGCGCCACCAGCACCACCCCGGCCCAGAGGTCGCGGTCGAAGACCGGCGAGACATTCTCCATCCGCGTCGTGAGCCGCTGGAATTCCACAAGATAGTAAGCGCCGACGCCCAGGGTTGCGACGATCAGCAGCGCGTCGATGGCGCGGCGGGTCCAGAGGGGCAGGGCGGGGGCCTCAAGGGGCTTGCTGAGGAACAGAAGCACCAGCGCAAAGGTCAGGTGGACCGGGCGCTCGAAGAGCGGCTGTTGCGGGGTGAGCAGGATCCAGGCCTGGAAGGCCACGAAGGCCACACCGATCACGAAGGCCGGCGACAAAAGGGTTTGGCGAAGCGCGGGGGCGGGCATCGGGGTCTCCTCCTCGGGACCGGGATGATGGGACAGGCGGGGCGTTGCGGGCCGGTGCAGGAATGCCGGCCCGCAGGCGGGATTACTGGATCCAGCCGTGTTCGCGGTAATACCGCTCGGCACCCGGATGCAGCGGGATGCCGACATTCTCGGGCCGCCAGGCGTTCTCGGGCACGAAGGCGCGCCAGGCGGCATGGGCCTCGCCCATCGCGGCGGCATTCTCGATCACGGTGCGGGTGATCTGATAGGCGGTCTCGTCCGGCACCGAGGCATTGGCGATCAGCACCGTGCCCAGGTTCGCGCCGACCGTGGGGGCGTCCTGACCGTCAAACCAGGGGCCGAAGGTTCCGGCGCCGAGCCCGTTCGCGGTCAGCACCTCCATCGCCGCCTGGGGGATGTCGATGAAGCGCATCCCGGCGGTGAGCGTCACCTCAGTGATGGTCGGATGGCCGCGGACGATGGTGTCGATATAGAGGTCGGCGTCGCCGTTCCTGAGGATATCGGGGATCTGCGGCGTGTCCACCTGCACGATGTCCCCGCCATTCGCGCGGATCTCCTCGGCGCTGGTGCCAAGGGCCTGGAGGATCATCTCGGCCGCCGGAACGGCGCTGGAACCTGCCGGTTTCAGCAGGATCCGCACCGGCTGGTCCGAGGCGAGGATCGCGGCCAGGTCCGTGGTGCCGCGCGCGTCCAGGAACGCCTGCCGCGCCATGACGCCGATGTAGACATCGTTGAGCCCGCCGACCAGCGCGCGGATATCCGGGGCCGAGGCGCCTTCGTAGACCGGCGCCCCCTCCATGGCCCAGACGGCGGTGGCGGTGTTCGACAAAGCGATCTCGGCCCGGCCGGCCTGCACGACCATCGGGTTGGCGACTCCGCCGCCGCGCGCCACGACCTCGACGGTATTGGCGCCGAGAATGGGCTCGATCATCTGTTCCAGGGTCGCGGCGAAGACATACCACGAGGTCCCCTCGCGCATGGCGCCGATGCGGATGTCCTGCGCCGGGGCGATGGTGGTGGTGACGGCCAATGCCGCCATGCCGAAGGCCGCCTTGCGCAGCGCATTCGTGATGGTGTGAAACATGGTCTCTCCTCCCAGGTCAAAGGGTATGCCCCCGCGACCGGCGCGGGGGCAACGGCTCATTCGGCGGCCAGCAGGTTTTCGACCCGGCCGATGCCCGCCGCGTCGAAGGCGGCGAAGATCTCGGCCTCGGCGGCGGCGCCCAGGTTCTTCAACGGCTCGCGGATCGTGGCGTGATCCAGCACGCCGCGTTTCACGAGGCCCAGTTTCAGCGCGACCGTGCCCTCCATGTGCGAGCCGCGGTGATAGACCGCGCGGGTCACCGGCAGCAGCCGCTCGAAGATGGCGCGGGCGGTGGGGTAGTCCTGCGCCTTGCCGGCCTTGATCAGGTCGATCAGCAGTTCGGGCGCGATGTTGCCGTAGCCCACCAGCAGGCCGTCCACGTCGAACATCGTCGGCAGCAGCCATTCGTCATGGCAGGACAGGACCTGCAGATCGGGCTGCGCGGCCTTCAACTGCGGGATCTCGACATACCAGCGCTTCATGTTGCGCACGCCGTTCTTGGTGGCGACGACGCCCGGCTGCGCGGCGATCTCGAGCTGCGTGTCCAGATCATAGCTTGCCTTGGTGGCATCGGGGTACTGGAACAGGATCTCCTGCAGGCCGGAGGCCTCCCAGATCGCCTTGTAGCGGTCCTGCGGCGCGCCTTTCTGGAAGCCGAAGCGCAGCCAGCCGTGGTTGGGATAGACCAGCGCGCCGGTCGCGCCCGCGTCCTTGCACTTGCGCGCCTCTTCGGCGGCAACCTTGGTGCCTTCGCCGGTGATGCCGGCGATGATCGGAATATCGACCGCATCGGCATAGGCGCGGATCAGGTCCAGACGCTCGCCTTCGGTCAGGAAGGTGCCCTCGCCGGCATGGCCCAGGATCACCAGCGAGGTTACGTCCTCGAACGAGGCCAGCCATTTGGCGATGCGCACATTGGCGTCGAAATCGACATCGCCGTTTTTCTTGAAGGCGGTGACGGGGGCGGGGCTGAGGCCGCGCAGGTTCATCGGTTTCATGGTGGTCTCCTGGTGAGTATCGTTTGCGGGAACGTTCCCACACTGGGGCGAGTTTTTGCTTGCTGCGGATCGGCCGGTGTGTGAGAACGATAGCGGGAACGTTCCCATCTAGAGCCGACGAGCGGCAGGCGTCAACCAAAAAAATGACACCGCCGGATCCGGCCGCTACAAGGACAGAGGACAGGAGAGTGCCGTGGCCAACGACCTATCAGACAAAAAGACGACCGGCCGGGTGACGATCCTTGACGTGGCGGCGGCGGCGGGCGTGTCGAAATCCACGGTCTCGCGCATCCTGGACGAACGCCTGCCGCGCGCCAGCAATCCAACGGCGGACCGGGTCCGTCAGGTCGCGGCCGAGCTGGGCTATGTGCGCGACGTCAGCGCCGCCAATCTGCGCCGGGGCACGTCACTGACGCTGGGCATGATCGTGCCGCGCCTGACCGATACGGTGATGGCCATGCTTTACGAGAGTTTCGCCCGTGCCTGCGCCCGCCGGGGCCGTTTCGCCATTGTCGCCACCACCGACGACCGGCCCGAGGCGGTGCGCGCGGCGGCCGATTCGTTGTTCAACCGGGGGGTGGACGGGCTGGTGTTGGCGACGACGCGCACCGATGACGACTTTGCCACCGAGTTGACGAACCGGCGCATTCCCTTCGTCCTGGCGCTGCGCGGGGACGGTCACAGCGCCGCCTCGCTGGGGGATGACGCGCTGGGGGGCTGGCTGGCGACCCGGCACCTGATCGACCTGGGCCATCGCCACATTGCCCTGATCGCCGGGCCCGAACATGCCTCGAACGCGCGCGGCCGCGTGGCAGGCTACCACCGGGCGATGGCCGAGGCCGGGCTGGCAGTCCACCCGTCCTGGGTCGTGCCCTCGGGTTTCAGCATCGAGGCGGGGGCCGAGGCCGTTCAGGGCATCCTGACGCTCGACCCAAGGCCGACCGCGGTTTTTGCCGTCAACGACAACACCGCCATCGGTGCCATGTCCGCGATCCAACGTGCCGGGCTGAAGATCCCGGACGACATCTCGCTGGTCGGCTACAACGACATTCCGCTGGTCTCGCATCTGTCGATGCCCCTGACCAGCGTCCGCGTGCCCTTCGACCAGATTGCGGCCGGGGCGCTGGATCTGCTGCTGGCCGGTTCCGCGACTGAGCAGCGGATCGCCACGCCGACGCTGATCCCCAGGGCCACGACCGCGGCCCCGAGGCGGTAGCGGCTATCCGGCCTTCGGCGGCTCTGTCGCGGGCGCGTGCCCCCCGATGACCTGGCGATAGCGGTCGGCAATCGCCGCGTCCACGGGCGGGTCGAAGCTGTTCAGCAGATAGGCCAATGTCGTATAAAACCCGACCGTGGCGATGATATCCATCATGCCCGGTATGCCGAGCGTTTCGACCAGCGATTGCTGCAAGCGATCCGAGACACGGTTGTTGTCGATCAGCTCATCCACCGCGCCGGCCAGAAGCCGGTCGGCGGGCTCCATCCCCTCCAGCGCCCCTTTCACCGTCAGGATCCGATCACGGGGAAGTCCGCAATCGAGCGCGCGCACGACGTGATGCGCCCATTCGTAGGTCGATCCGCGCCGCCATCCGGTGCGCAGGATCACCACTTCGCTTTGCGCCGGGCTCAGGGCCGACCGGCGTACGACATGCTCGCGCAGATCCGACCAGGCGCGCAGCAGCGGCGGATGATGCGCCATGACCCGGTAGACATTCAGCGCCCCGGCGAAGCCGTCCCGCAGATCCTCGATTGCCCGCGGCCAATCCTTGTCGTCAAGCGGCGGCAGGCGCGTCATCGCCTCGGCCCCGGCGACCGGATCGCCAGGCCCGGCTTGGTCACCTCAGCCCCAGCGGAGGGCGTCACCGCGCCACAGACCGGGCCTGTCCGAAGGTTGTGGGGAAGCGATGTGTTCATGAGCGGACTGAATCCAAAGAGGGGCGTGATGACCCCAAGCTCCAGCAGGATCGGTACGACCATGCCCACCGGATCGGATCGAGGCAATAGGGCCAGAGCGGCGACAGCAAGATCGGCCCGGTGGCGCCCTTCATCGCCTCGGCGCCCCTCCCGGAAAGCTGCTGGTCGACGACCGCCGCAGACGCGCTCAGCCATCAAGGTCCGCCAGACAGCGCGCGACCAATTGACCGGCCGTCTCGTCGCCTTGGAATCCCGCGGCGCGGGCCCTTTCCGCGACAAGGGGCGGAAGGCGTCCGAAAAGCGCTTCAATGGCGGCATCGGGGGCAAAGTTGATGCCGGCGACCGCCTCGCTCCCCAGCGCCGCGCCCAGAGCCTCGATCACGGCGCCGACCGGGGCATGAAATGCCGGCAGCAACAGGCTGCGCCCGGAGGGCAGGCGCGCGGGATCCAGCCGCGCGGCATGCGCCAGCGCCGCCACGCAGGTCGGCCGGGACATCCACCAGGCGGTGGCCCCGGGCGAGACGGGGCAACGATAGGCGGTCCTCGCCCGGGCGGCATGAAAGATCTCGCTCATGAAGGCCGAACCGAAACCGCCTGCCCCGGGGGGCCGCGCGACAATGCCGGGCAGGCGCAGGCTGATCGCATCCACCTCGCCGCGCCGGGTCAGATCGGCCAGAAGGATCTCGGTCATCCATTTCTGCGCGCCATAGCTGAGCGTCGGGGCAGGCGGGTGAGCGTCGCCGACGGGATCGGAACCCAACCGCCCCAGCACGGCGATCGAACTGGCGAAGACGACCCGCGCCACCGGCCCGCCCTCGCGCGCCTGCCGGGCCAGCCGCAGCGCCAAGTGCTGCGAGGCGACGAGGTTGACGGCGGCGCCCAGCTCCGGCTGGCCCTCGGCCGCGGCGCCGGGCAGGCTGGCCAAGTGAAAGACCAGATCCAGCGGATCCTCGGTCAGCGATGCCAGATAGGCGGGGTCGGCCAGATCGCCGGCTTTCCACCGGGCTGGCAATCCGGCGGGCATGCGGCCGGCGGTCCGGTCGGCCAGCAGCAGCACGTCCAGCGGCGCGCCCAGCAAGGCCGCTGCCATGCCGGGCCGGGCGAGGGCCGCAACCAGCCCTTGCCCCACGAAGCCATCCGCCCCGGTGATCAGCACCCGCAAGCCCGTGCCTGGCATGGCCTGTTCTCCGTCAGTAGCTGCCCAGATCGCGACCGATGGACACCCGCCCGCCAAAGCGCGCGGCGATCCTTGCGGCATAATCCCCGGCCGTCTCGGGTGTGGCGCAGCCGGGGGCGAAATGGGTGGCGACGATATGCGCCGCGCCCACCCTGGCGGCCAGGTCGCCCACATCCTCGGGGCTGAGGTGGTGGCCGGACAGATGCGCGCGGATCTTGGCGATCGCTTCCTCGGGCATCTGCGGATTGGCGGCGCGCACCCGACCCATGGTCATGTCCAGGTCCATCATCTCGCTCACCAGAAGATCGACGCCCTGCGCCAGTTCCTCGACCGCCGCGCAGGGGCCGGTATCGCCGGTGAAGACGATGCCGCGCCCGGGCAGATCGAAGCGCAGGGACAGCGAGACGGGGCCCGGTGTCCCCAGCTCGCTTTCCGGGCGGTAATGGGTGTTTTCGCAGGCGGTGACGACCATTTCGCCCAGCTCGACCCGCGCGCCGTCGGTCAGTTCCACCACCTCCACGAAGTCGCGCGGATGCGGCAGGGTCTGGCCCTTGACTCCGAAGCCGATGGCCTGCGGCACGTCGCAGGCCGCGATCAGCCCGTCGACGATGGCCCTTGTCCCGGGCGGACCGTAGATCGTCAGCGGCGTCTTGCGCTGCACCATCATGTTCAGCCCGAGGCAGGCGAAGAGGCTGCCGATATGGTCGAAATGATGATGAGTCAGAAAGATCTGATCGACGGCGCGAAAATCGATCCCGGCGCGTCTGAGCTGGCCCATCGCCCCCTCGCCGCAATCGACCAGGACCGGGCTTTCGCCGTTCATCACCAGATGCGCGGGCTGCCAGCCCAGCGGGTTCAGCATCGGACCGCCGCCGGTGCCGAGGATGGTGAAGCTGGAGGGTGCAGGCATGGGGATATCCTCGATCTCGACAGGGGGGGGTGGTCAGCCGCGGGTGACGATCTGGTCGATGGCGCCGAACAGGGGCGTGCCGTCGCGCAGACGCGCCTCCATGCGAACGCGGTCGCCGAAGGCCATGAAGGGCGTGACCGGCGCGCCGTGATCGGCCATTTCGATGCCGCGACGCTCGGAAATGCACGAGGAGCCGATCTCGCGGTAATTCGCGTTCGAGACGGTGCCCGAGCCGATCACCGTACCCGCCACCAGCGACCGGGAATAGGCGGCATGGGCCACCAGCCCGTCGAAACCGGTGCTCATCGCGTAACCCTCGGCCGCCCCGAACCGCTCGCCGTTCCAGTCGACGATCAGCGGCAGGTCGATCTGCGCCTCGCGCCAGGCTGCGCCCAGCTCGTCAGGGGTGACCGCGACGGGGGCCATGGAACAGGCGGGCTTGGCCTGGATCCAGCCGAACCCCGTCTTCATCTCAAGGGGCGCGAGGCGGCGAAGCGACCAGTCGTTGATCTGCACCAGCAGGCGGATATGGCCGCGGGCCTCTTCGGGCGTGGTGCCCATCGGCACGGCATCGGTGATCACGCCGAATTCGCCTTCGAAATCGATCCCATCCTCTTCCGAAGGAAGCGGGACATCCGCACAGGGGGGAAGGAACTGGTGCGACAGGCCCTGATACATCAGGGGTTTGCCCTGCGTGTCGACGGGGGCCAGCTTGAAGGCGATCTGCATCAATTCGCCATGGCTGTCATAGGCCGACCCGTCGAGCCATTGCCAGGCGCGGGGCAGGGGGGCCAGCGCGGTGGCAGGATCGAAGGGGAAGCCGCCGCCCGCGTTCAGCGCCGCGTAGTCGGCCTGAAGCTGCGGGGCGAGGCGGTCCCAGTCTTCCAGCAGCGCTTGCAGGGTCGCCGCGGCCTGGGCGGGCGCGGCCCGCGTCAGGTCTCGGCTGACCAGATGCAGGCGGCCGTCGGGCGTGCCATCGGGCAGGGTTGCCAGTTTCATGGTATCGACTCCTGTCTGGAAGGGATGAACGGCGCTCGATGCCGGGGCCTGTCGGGTGGCCGCCGGGATCGACAGAGGCGCTCATCCGGCCGTGGGAATGCCGGGCTGGAACGCGCCGTCCACCAGCACGAAGAGCATGCGGCAGATTGCGCCCGACCGGTTGGCCCAGGCGTGGTTCGTGCCGCGCTGGATGACGACATGGCCGGGCTTCAGCAGCACCTCGCCTCGGTCCAGCACCAGCGTGCATTCGCCCGCCAGCACCACGCCGTAATCCACCGTCTCGGTCCGGTGCATGAGGGGATGCGGACTGTCCGCCGCCACGGTCGAGGCGGCGGCGTCGCCGATCTGGGCAAAGGCGTCCTGCATCCGCGCGGCGCCCTCGCGCAGGAAATCCTCGGTATCGGGCGGAATATCGACGATGCGGATGCGGGTGCCATGCCTCGGCGGGGGCAGCATCATCGGGGCCAGCGTCGGGTCCAGGGTGTTGCCGACCGGGGCCGGGGTTCCCTCGGTCGCCCAGATCTCGTGAAAGACGGTGCCGGGTATCGCCTCTATGCGTGCGACATGCGGCAGCGGACCGACCTCGGCCAGGAAAGCGCGGCCCTCGGCATCGTGGCCGGTGACGACGCGGGTGATCGGCGGCAGCACGGGCGCCATCAGATCGGCGCCGCCAGAGCGCCGAGGGTCTGTCCCATCAGGCGCTGGTGTTCCTCCTGCGTGCCATGGCCCTGCTCGATCTCGGCCAGACGGCCCGAATTCTCGACCACCATGCGGCAGCGCTCCCAGCGGCGGTTCTGAAAGGCCTCCAGTGCGGTTTCGATGTCCTGCTTGGCCAGCTCGTCGGCCAGCACGACCGCATCCTCCATGCCGATCATCGCGCCGGCGGCCATGTGCGGCGTGGTGGCATGCACCGCGTCGCCGATCAGCACGACGCGGCCGCGATGCCAGGGGCGGGGCATCAGCATCTGTTCGATCGGGCGGTAGATCACCTGACTGTCCGGGTTCAGCCCGGCGGCGATCTCCTGAACGGTCTTGGCAGGGAAGCGCTGCAGAAGCTCGCGCAGCATTTCCAGCTGGGCGCCCTCGGGGATACGGTCATTGGTCGGCCGGTCCTCGGTGACGAAGAGATAGGCGCGGCCGTCCGAGACGCCGTTGACGCCGTATTTCAGCTTCGAGCCGATCCACATGGTCACCGTCTCGATCCCCTCGGGCAGCGGCAGCACGGCGCGCCAGACGGCCTGACCGACATAGCGCGGCTTGGGCGCTTCGGGGAAGACCGCGGCGCGGGTGGTGGAATAGAGGCCGTCGGCGCCGATCACGAGGTCGTACTCCCCGCGGGTGCCGTCGCTGAAGGTGACCGTGATCCCATCGTCGCGGTTGTCGAACCCGGTGGCGCTGAGCCCGAGACGCACATTCGTCGCGGTCGACCGAACCCGATCCGAGAGCAGCTTCGCCAGCACCGGGCGCATGATGCCGCCATTGCCGGTTGCGCCCTCTTGCAGCGAGGGCGTGGGCAGGCGGGCGACGACCGTATCGGCCGGGCTGCGCATCTCGACCCCGTCGCACATCGCACCGACCGCCTTGAAGGCCTCGAGGATCCCCAGGCGGTGGAACACCCGGAAAATCCCGCCGTTGAGGCTGATCCCCGCGCCATAGCTGCGCCAGCCCGCGTCGATCTCGACCAGATCGACCGCGTTGCCGGCCTCGGCCAGCAGGATCGCCGCGCTCATGCCGGAAAAGCCGCCCCCCACGATGAGGATACGCCGTTTGTCACCCATAATTCCCTCCCTCAGGGTTCAGCGGTCCAGATGGATGCCGCCCTCCTCGTCCAGTCGCAGGGCTACGCGGGTCAGCCGCTTGCCCAGACAGGGCCCCTGCACGCAGGTGCCCGTCTCGATATCGAACCACGCCCCGTGGGCATGGCAGGCCAGATGCGTGCGCGCGCCGTTCAGATAGGCGTCGCGCTTCCAGGCCATCGGCGTGCCGCCCGCGTAATGCGGGCAGAGGTCGCGCCAGGCATGGATGCGCCCCTCCCGGCGTACCAGTATCACCTTCGCCCTGAGGCCCGGGACCTCGAAGCCCCGCGCCTCCCCCTCGGCCAGATCCTCCAGCCGGCACAGCATACTCAGCCCTTCGGCCCGGCCGGAGATCCGCCCGGAGGCCCGCCGCCCGGCGCCCATTTCGCGCGCCATTGCAACAGGAAGGCCTGGCTGGCCTCGGGGCCCATCGGGGCCTCGCGCGGGGCCCAATCGTCGTCATGGGTGTCCATGTCGGCGTCGAACTCGACGTTGCACCCGAGAGGCGACTTGAAATACCAGAACCAGTTGGACCCGAATTTGTGGCGCCCCGGCCCCCAGAACGACTCGAAGCCCTGTTCCATCATCCGGCTGCCGGCGAGCATCAACTCGGTCGGCCCGCCCAGATGGAAGGCCAGATGCTCGACCCCCTGCATGTAGACGGGCGTGCGGATGAAGAAATGCGTGTGATGGTCGGGGTTGGCCTGCGGGCGCAGGAAGGGGCCGGCGCCGGTCAGCGTGTCGGTGATGCGAAAGCCCAGCCGGTCGCGGTAGAAGCCGACGGCGACGTCGATATCGGGCACGAAGAGCACGACATGCGACAGGGTGCGGGGCTTGGCCGGCATGTCCTGCGTCACGCCCACGGCATTGACCGGGCGGCCCGGATGATAGGGCGCGTTGACCTTCTCGCCCACCAGATCCAAGGGCTTGCGGGTGCTGACGCGGAAGGCGAGCTCGAAGCCCTGATCGTCCTGCGTGCGCAAGGACCCGTCGGCCAGCCGCAGCACCTGCCGGTCGCGCGAAAGCTCGGCCTCGACCGCCTCCAGCGCCGCCTCATCCACCACGCCGATCACCTGCAGGCGCAGCATGTTGCCGGTCTTCAAGGGCGGCGGCAGCGAAGGGTCGTCACGGCGGCGGATCTCCAGCCCCGTGCCGTCAAGGGCGAGATACCGCCCGCCCTTCTCGGGGCTGTAGCCTTGGGGCTCCAGCCCATAGGCGGTCAGGAAGTCGTGGCAGGCGGGCACGTCGTCCACGCCGAAGACCAGAAAATCGGGGCCGATGATCTGCATGGTTTCTCCCCCTCAGGCGATGCGGCCGCCGAGGCATTCGGCGACGAAATCGGAAATGCAATCGAGCGCGGGGCCCGAATTGTCGACGCTGGAATGCTGAACGCCGCCGGTGCGCTCATCAAAGATCACCAGCTCGCGGCGCGGGCTGTTGACCAGCTGCTCATAGGTGCGATGCGCCCATTTCAGCGGGATCTGGCTGTCGTGCTTGCCGTGCGTGACAAGGTAGGGCACGCGGATGCGGTCCAGCACGCCGTCGAGATGCATGTGCTCGGCTTTCTGCATGAAATCCTCGGTATCCTTGGCCCCGAAGACCCAAGCTGCATGCGCCCAGTAATGCGGCACGGGCAGGTTGCCCTCGCGCTCGAGCCGGCGCTTCTGCACGTCGCGCCAGTCGTGGTTGGCGCCCCAGCTCACGCCGCAGGCAAAGCGCGGCTCGAAGGCGACGGCGCGCGGGGCGTAATAGCCGCCCAGGCTGACGCCCTCCATGCCGATGCGCGCGGCGTCCACATCAGGCCGGGCGGCAAGCCACTCATAGACCGGCGTCGCCCAATGCTCGCTGTCATGCCGCGCGGTCAGGCCCTGCAGGCGCAGGGCCTCGCCCGTGCCCGGCTGGTCCAGCACGAGGGAGGCGATGCCGCGCTTGGCCAGCATCCCCGGCAGCTGCGCCATGAAGCGCATTTCCTTGGTGCTGTCGAAGCCGTTGACCTGCACCAGCACGGGTTGCGGGCCGGTGACGCCCTCGGCCGGCAGGAAGATGCCGGAAAGATGCTTGCCGGCATAGGGGATCGAAACGCGGTAGGCCCCGGTCCCGCCCAGCCCCAGCGCCTGATAGAAGGTCGCCAGATGCTTGCGGTAGAGCGCCATGCGCCCTTCGGAGCCATGCGCCTGCAGGCGTTCCGCGGTGATGAGGTAATTGGCCGCGCGCATCAGCTTGTTCGAGGCCGACAGGCTGCGCCCGCGCGCCAGATCGTCCTGCGCGAGGTCGATGAGGTTGTCGGCCCCCTCGGACCAGACCTTGCGGAAGGCGAGCGTGCCGCCATCCTCGGGCGTGCGCGCGGCTTCCTTCAGCGGCGCGCACATGGCCTCGATCTCGCCCAGCCGGCCGCCCATCTCGATCGACAGGTTGATCGACAGGTCCCAGACATAATTCGTGGGGAAATAGCGGAACACGCGGACCCTCCCTTGCCATTCGGTCGAGGGGACCATAGCGAGGCAAATGGCATTGATGAAATTGTAAGTATCAATGTATGGTATTCATCAATTTTGTGGAAATAGGGCGATGCGTTTCCAGAATCTCGATCTCAACCTGCTGGCGGCCTTGGACAAGCTGATCCGCCTGCAAAGCGTGAGCCGCGCCGCGGATGAGCTGGCGATCACCCAATCGGCGATGTCCAATGCGCTGAACCGGCTGCGGCAATATTTCGACGACCCGCTTCTGGTGCAGGTCGGGCGACGCATGGAACTGACGCCGCGGGCCGAGGCATTGGCGGGTCCGGTGCGCGACATCCTGGTCCGAATCGAGGCCGCGGTCGCCACGCCGCCGGATTTCGACCCCGCCACCAGCACCCGCAACGTGGCGCTGATGGTGTCCGACTACAGCCTGGCCACGGTGGTGCCGCCCTTCGTGCAGCGCATCGCGCGCGAGGCGCCCGCGATGCGGCTGACGATCAAGCCGCAGCGTACCTATCCCGGTTTGCAATTGGAGCGCGGCGACACGGACCTTCTGATTGCACCGCGGGTCTATTCCTCGCCCGATCATCCGTCCGAGGCGCTGCTGGCCGATCCGATGGTCTGCGTTCTCGACGCGGCGAATCCCGCGGCGCGGCACCTCGACCTTGCCACCTTTTCCGAGTTGCAGCATGTGGGGATGGAACCCCCGGTCGGCGGGCAGAGTTATGCGGCGCATCTGTTGCGCGACGCCGGGGTGAGTGTGACGATGGCGGTGACGACCTTCTCCTTCTCCTCGCTAGGGGATCTGGTGCGCGGGACCGACCGGATCGCGCTGGTCCAGCAGCGGCTGGCCCGGCGCATGGCGCAGGAGGGGGGCGGGTTGGCGGTTGTCGATCCGCCGGTTCCGCTGGCACCGCTGGAGCAGGTGGTCCAATGGCACAGCATGCGCGACACCGACCCGGCGCTGGTCTGGCTGCGGCGCAAGCTGGCCGAGGTCGTGGCGGATAATTCATGAATCCCATGAATACCACGCATTGAACCAATCAAATTTTCAAAAGCATCGGCCGCGACTACGCTTTTCCCCGGCCCCCCGCGTTGCGGGGGCATGCCAAGTCTTTAGGGGAGGAACCCATGATCCGTCGCACTCTCGCCGCGCTTCTGTCCAGCGCGGCGCTTCTCGCCGCCGTGCCCGCGGGCGCCCAGGAAATCCTGAGCTTCGGCACCGCCAACCCGGACCAGCACCCGCTCGTTACCCGCATCCTGACCCCCTGGGTCGAGGCGATCAACGCCGAGGATCCGTCGGTCCTGCAGATCGAGCTGCGCAACGGGCCGATGATCGTCAACCACGCGAATTTCTTCGACCGGCTCCAGGATGACGTGGTGCAGATCGTCTGGGGCATCACTGCCTTCGATCCGGGCCGGTTCCCGCGCTCGCTGGTCACCACGCTGCCGTTCATGGTGCAGAATTCCGAACAGGGCGCCGTCGCCGCCTGCCTGATGCACGAACGCGGAATGCTGGATGGCGAGATGTCCGAGATCGTGCCGCTGGCCTTCGTGCAATTCCCGCAGGCCAGCCTACATTTCCAGAACCATCCGGCGACCTCGATGGAGGATATGGCGGGGATGAAGGTGATGACCGGCAGCCCGGTCGTTGCGGGTCTGGTGCAAGCCTATGGCGGCACGCCCCTGTCGATCAACGTGCCCGAGATGTACCAGGCCCTGCAACGCGGCACGGCCGAGGGGCTGGTGATGAATTTCACTGCCTTCCCGGGGTTCCGGCTGCACGAGGTCACCACCGACCACCTGATCGCACCGCTGGGCGGCGCGCTCGGCATGGTCTTCATGATGCGCGACCGCTACGAGGCGCTGCCCGAGGCGGCGCGGGCGATCCTCGACCGGCATTCGGGATGCGAAGTGGCGCGTGAGCTGGGGGTCGAGGTCGATGCCTGGGAAGCGGACGCTTTGGGATTTGTCCAGGCCAATGGCGAACGCCGCTTCCACACGCTGAGCGAGGAACAGATCGCCGAACTGGTCGCCCGCGTCGGCGCGCCCATCGAGGCGGCCTATGTCGAACGCACCCCGGGCGGCGCCGAGGTGCTGGAGGCGTATCGGCAGGCGTTGGGGGATGCCAGCGGGGAGTGATCACCTGCACCAGGAACAAAGCGAAGGGCCCCCGGATGGGGCCTTTCTTGTTTGGGAAAGGTCTTTACGGGCGGTGAGCAGAAGTTCGCTGCGCTGGCGAGACCTTTTTGAGAGATTTGTCCAAAGCGGCCGCTCGCCGCGACGAGTGCTGATGACGGCTCATCGAACGAAGCGGACGCTGGCATTTGATAGGCCATTGTCCGCTTCGCGTGCCTCAGAGTTTGTTGATCGAATTTCCACCGTCCGCGAGCAACGCGGTCCCGGTAACGAAGGACCCATGGTCGGACAGAAGGAAGAGAGCGGCCCGCGCAATCTCGGACGGATCAGCCATGCGCTTCAGCGCGTGGAAACCCCGCACGATCTCATGATAACCGGCATCCTCACCAGCCATCGGCGTCATGGTGCCTCCAGGCAGGAGCGCATTGATGCGGATGTTCTCGGGCCCATGTTCCGCCGCCAGGACCTGGGTCATGCCAATCAGGCCCGCCTTTGCCGCTGCATAGGCGGCCATGCCGGGCAGCCCGATCGTATGCCCGACAAAGGAGGACGTGAAGACAATCGAGCCGCCGCCGCGTTTACGCATTGCCGGTATCTGATGCTTTGCCGCATAAAATCCGCTGTTGAGATTCACTGCCATCACTTTGTGCCAGTTGCTCTCATCCATGTCGGGGACCGGTCCGATGTCTCCTATCGTGCCTGCATTGTTGAACGCCCCATCAAGGCCACCGAAGCGCACTTCAGCGCGTTTCACCAATTCTTCTGCATAGCCGTTTTCCTCAACGTCTCCGGCGATGAAGTCCGCTTCGCCACCGTCAGCCGAAATCTCGTTGACGATCGTCTCAAGCAGTTCAGCACGGCGCGCACCGAGGACAAGTCTTGCGCCCTCCGCCGCGAAGAGCTTTGCAGCCGCGGCTCCGATGCCGCTGCTTGCGCCGGTAATGATGATCGTCTTTCTTTCAAGAAGCATTTTTGTCTCCGTCTGATTATGTACCTGAGACTGCTTAAGCAATGCCTTGCTGGCCGCTCGACCCGCTTCTTGCGCAAACGCCCTCGTTCGAGGGCCGACTTCAGTCATTCGATTTATGGTGCGGTATTCCGGAGGTTGGGCTCTTTGCAGCTGTCCCCTGAGCTCGTCGTGAATGGCAGCTTCGACAGGCCGCGTTGCAGCATAATGAGCCGTGGCTGAACGACCGCTAAGGGCCGTAAACTGCTGCCCCCCTCACCGCATCGTCCCCGGCAGCCACAGTGACAGCGCAGGCACGGCGACCAGCAGCACGATCTTCACCAGATCGGCCAGGATGAACGGCACCACCCCTCGCATCACCGTCCCCAGCGGCACATCCTTCTGCAGCGCCTTCAGCACGAAGAGGTTCATGCCGAAGGGGGGCGTGATCATCCCGGTCTCGACCACCACCAGCATCAGCACGCCCCAGAACAGGATGTCATAGCCCAGATCCAGCACCAGGGGCGTCACCACCGGCACGGTGATCACCATCACCGCGAAACTGTCCATGATCGAGCCGAGCGCCAGGTAGAACAGGATCAGCACGCCCAGGATCACCACGGGCCGCGCCTCGATCCCGCCGATCCAGTCCGTCACCATCTGCGGCGTGCCGCCGAGGTTGATGAAGAAGGAAAACGCCAGCGCGCCGAAGATCAGGGCGTAGATCATCGCTGTCGAGGCCGTCGTCTCGGAAAAGACGCCGAGCAGCGTGGCGCGGTTCAGCCGCCCGCGGCCGAGCGCCAGCAGAAAGGCCCCGACCGCGCCGACCGCGGCGCTTTCCGTCGCGGTGAAGAGGCCGCCATAAAGCCCGCCGATCACCACGGCGAACAGCAGAATCACCGGGAAGGAACCGATCAGCGCCGGGATCAGGTCGGCGCGCGAGCCGGACTCGGCCTCGGGCACCAGCGCGGGGTTCAGCCGGATCGTCAGCCAGATCGTCGCGAAATAGAGCAGGATTGCCAGCAGCGCCGGGACCATGGCCGCGACGAAGAGCGCGGCGATGGATTCTTCGGTCAGCAGCGCGAAGAGGATGATCACGCCTGAGGGCGGCACCAGCGCCCCCAACGTGCCCCCGGCGGCGACGGTCGCGGTGGACAGCGCCGGGGCATAGCCGCGTTGCGTCATCTCGGGCAGGGCGAGGCGGCCAAAAGTGGCCGAGGTGGCGACGGAATTGCCGCTGACCGCGCCGAAACCGGCGCAGCCCGCCACGGTGGCATAGGCCAGCCCGCCCCTGATTCCGCCCAGCAGGGCCTGCGCCACGCGGAACAGATCGTCCGAGACCCCGGCCGCGACGGCAAAGGCGCCCATGATCAGGAACAGCGGCAGCGTCGCCACCTGGGGGTCACGCAGGAAATCGGCGCTGTCCGAGGCAAAGACATTCCCTGCAGTCGGACCGCCAAGATAGAGCAGGGTTCCTGTCACGCCGATTGCCGCCGTCACCGTGGCAAGCGGCAGTTGCAGCAGCACCCCGAGCCACAGGACGACGAAGGCCAGAACGACCGCCAGGGCCGGATGGGCACCGGCCCAGCCGGCAAGCCCCGCGAAATCGATCGCAGCCCAGACGAGGCCGCCCAGAACCAGCCCCACCAGCGCCGCCGCCAGCCCGATCACCACGGGTCGCGATCCCCGGCCGCGCGGGACGGCTCGGGCCAGCCGCAGATCGTCGAGCGCATTGACCAACTGCACTAGTGCGGACAGCGCCATGAACCCCGCGATGGCGAAATAGGTGGGTGCCAGCGGCCAGTTCCAGATCGCCGTCGCCCGTCCCTGCACCTGATAGCGCAGGCCCAGGACCGACAGCCGCCAGGCCAGCACCGCGAAGAACGCGGCCAGCATCAGGGATCCCGCCAGCGTCAGCCAGGCCGTCATGCGCGGTCCCGTCTGGGCACCCAGCAGGTCGATCCGCAGATTGACCCGCCGTGCGGCCCCCGCGGGCAGCGTCGCCGCCACCGCCACGGCAAAGACGCTCGACATGATCTCGTTCAGCGCGACGATGGCGGTGCCGAAGAGCCAGCGCGCCAGCACATCGCCCACGACGATCATCGCCCCCGCCAGGATCCCCGCCACCGCGACCACGGCGACCAGGCCGGTGACACGCTCGACCCATCGCGCCAGGGATCCGGCGCTGCCCGTTTCGCTCTGCATCCGAGCCTCCTCCCTCTCAGCCCGTCAGCCGTCGATCAGCGCGACCGGGCGGCACCAACCGGCCGAGCCGCGCTCGACCTTGACCGGCAGCGCGATGACGCGGAAGCCCGTGGCAGGCAGTTTGTCCAGATTGGCCAGTTTCTCCACGTGGCAATAGACGGTGTCGGCGCCCGCCTTGTGTCCCTCCCAGAACACGGACCAATCGCCCGTCTCGCGGGCCCGTGCCGCCTGCATGGCCAGAGGCGGATCCCAGCTCCAGGCGTCGGTGCCGCAGACTTTCACCCCGCGTTCGGTCAGATACAGCGTCGCCTCGCGCCCCATGCCGCAACCGGTGGCAAGATAGTCGTCCTGGCCATAGCGGGCGCCCGCGGCGGTATTGACCAGCACGATATCGCCCGGCTGCAGCCCATGGCCGATGCGGGCAAGCTCTGCCTCGACCTCGGCCGCGCTGACCGTATGGCCGTTCGGCAGGTGGCGGAAATCCAGCTTCACGCCGGGGCCGAAGCACCAGTCCAGCGGGATCTCGTCGATGGTCAGCGCGCGTTCGCCGCCGTTCATCGTGGGATGGTAATGCCAGGGCGCATCCATATGCGTGCCATTATGCGTGGTGATGGCGCAGCGCTCGGCGGCCGCACCTGCCCCGTCCCGCAGTACACCGTCCGGCAATCCGAACATGCGCTGGAAATCCGCGGCGCCAGTGGCGTGGTCGAGATAGGTGATCTCGGGTCCCAGGCCCGGCGGATCGGAGCGGATGCCCGCGGTCAGGCTCACGGCCAGGTCGATGATGGTTTGCGGCATGATCCCCCCTCGCACATGCAGCACCGCACCCGCGCTGGCGGGCCGATCCTGCAACGCCACGCTAACGGGTCGGGAGGCATCAGTCGAATTTATAGTTTAAATGCAGAGGATACATACGGTGAATACAAAGTCGGTTAGCCCTGCGTCAGCTAAGGATTGCGAACAACCAGCGCAGATCGGGGCTGCCGTCCCGTTTTGGCAGGCAGGTCGCACGGGCTTCTGAAGTGACATAACACATCTTATCAGACTATTGCGCCGCGTCCCTTATGCAAGGCAAAGCACCCGCCCCGGCGTGGGGCCGTGGCGGGTGTCGGGTTCGGTCGGTCACGGCGCAGGACCCCGGGAGCCCGGGATCCGCCCTTCCCGTCAGAACGGTTCGGTCTGCGGCACCCAGGCGCCGCCCTCGATCCGGTCGATGGAGACCAGCTCGGGCATCGCGTGGTTGTTCTCGAACCCGGCCTCGGCATAGGTGGTGAAGTCCGAATGCCGTGTCTGCCGCGCGCCTTCGGTGAAGCTCTCGGCGGTCAGATCGGCGCCAGCGGCCTCCAGCGAGGCGAGGAACCATTTCGTATAAGAATAGGCGTTGGCCGCATTCTCGTCGGGGATGTCGCCATAGGCCGCCTGATAGGCATCCATGAAGGCCCGCGCACCGGGATCGGTGGTATCGGCGCTGTGCAGACGCCAGCCCCCGACGCCATAGAGCCCTTCGGTATCCGCCCCGCCCAGCCGCGCCACCACGGTCGAACGGCCCGGGATGGCGGTAAGCACGCGCACATCGTCCCAGCCCAGGCGCTTGACCTCGGCCATGACGCCGACCGTTTCACGCGTGATGGTCGCGGCGACGATCGTGTCGACATTGGCGGCGCGCATCCGTGCCACCTGGCTGGAGAAGTCGATGTCGCCCGGCCGGTAGGCAGCGGTCGCGGCCTCGGTCAGGCCGGCGGCTTCCAGCGCCGGGGTGACGCCGGCATGGATCAGGTCGCCGAAGGGGCCTTCCATATAGATCCCGCCCAGCCGCTCGACCCCCCATTCGGGCAGCAGCCGCGCCAGCGCCCGGTTCATGGTGGTATTGTAGTTCTGCACCGTGGTGAACAGCAGGTCCGATCCCCCCGCGACCTGATGCATGACCGAGGAGGCGGCCCAGGGCGCGAAGACCACGGTTCCCGCCTGTACCGCCTGGCCGATGGTCGCGGCATTGGTGCCCGAGCCGAACGGGTTGAGCAGCGCGAAAACCTCGTCCGAACGGATGAGTTTCTGTACCGCCCGCACGGCGAGCTGCGGCTGCGAGCCGTTGTCCTCGACAATCAGCCGGATCTGGCGGCCATGCACGCCCCCCGCCGCATTGGCCTCGGCCAGTGCCAACTCTGTGGCGTTGCGCAGCGCGGGCATCCCGGCCGCGGCCGGTCCCGACAGGTCGAGATGCGTACCGATGACGATCTCGTCCGAATGAACCCCCGCCGCGCGGGCCGGCCGCAGGCTTGCGCCCAGCGTCAGCGTGGCCGCGCTGCCGGCCAACATTTGCCGTCTGTTCAGTTTCATAGAAGCCTCCCTTGCTTGTTTGGCGGACGTGACACTAGACATGCTCCCCACCCCGTTCCTGCCGCCTCAGGAGGGGTACATGCCGTCGATAAGGCGTGCGTATTTCTGTGCGATGACCTTGCGCTTGAGCTTCATGGTCGGCGTCAGCTCCTCGTCCTCGGCCGTCAGCAACTGGTCGATGATGCGGAAATCCTTGATCTGCTCGACCCGGGCGAGGCGCGGATTGACGGCCTCGATCTCGGCCCGGATCAGCTGGACGACGCCCTCGGCCCGCGTGAGGCTGGCAAAATCCGTGTAGGGAATCGCCTGTTCCTGCGCGCAGCGGCTGACGTGTTCCAGGTCGATCATCACCAGCGCGGTGAGGTATCGCCGCCCCTCGCCGATCACCACCGCATCGGTGATGAAGGGGCTGAACTTCAGCTGGCTCTCGATCTGCGTCGGCGTGATGTTCTTGCCGCCCGCGGTGATGATGATGTCCTTGATCCGGTCGCGGATCGCCAGATAGCCGTCCGGGCTGACCTCGCCGCAGTCGCCGGTCCTGAGCCAGCCGCCGGGCAGGATCGTCTCGGCCGTCTTGTCGGCCTGCCGCCAGTAGCCGGCAAAGACATTGGGGCCACGGATCTGGATCTCGCCCTCCTCGGCGATGCGGATCTCGGTGCCCTTGGCGGCGATTCCCGCCCAGCCCAGCCGGATCGCGCCCGAGGGGGTGGAGGCCGCGAAACCGGCGGTTTCGGTCATCCCGAAAGCCTCGCGCAGCTCGATCCCGATGGAGAGGAACCAGCGGATCAGGTCGGGCGGCACCGGCGCGGCGCCGGTCAGCGCGCTGCGGCAGTTCTGAAGCCCTAGGAACACCTTGATGTTGCGAAAGGCCAGCCGGTTCAGCAGCGCATCGACGGGCCCGGGCCGCGGCGGGGTTGTGCCGGCAAGCCGCGCCTCAACCCCTGCCCGGCCGCGTTTCAGCGCCGTGCCATAGGTCCAGCGGGCGGGCGCCGTGGCGTCGCGCAGGAACAGCTCGACCGCCGAATGCATCTTCTCCCAAAAGCGCGGCGGGGCGAAAACCACGTGGGGCGCGACCTCGCGCAGGTCGTTCTGCACGGTGCCCGCGTTTTCGGGGAAATGCACGATCAGCCCCAGGGCCAAGGGGTTGAAGACCGAGGCCATGCGCTCGGCGATATGGCAAAGCGGCAGAAAACTCAGCGATTTGTCGCCGGGTTTGGCGTCCAGATATTCGGTCGCCTTCTGCATCTGGAAGATGGTGTTGGCGTTCGAGATCATCGCCCCCTTGGGCGCCCCGGTGGTCCCCGACGTATAGACCAGAAACGCCAGATCCGCCGAACGGCCCGCGTCGATTGCTGCCTCGAACTCGGCCGCGCGGGTCTGGGCCAGCGTCATCCCCCGGTCCAGAAGGTCGGTCCAGAACAGCACATCAGGATCGGCCAGCTTGCGCAGCCCCTCGGGGTCGATCACCACGATCTTGACCAGCGCGGGGCATTCCGCCCTCACCGCCAGCGCCTTTTCCAGCTGCTCCTGGTTCTCGACGATCAGCACCCGGGTTTCGCTGTCTTGCAGAATGTAGCGCATCTGTTCGGGCGAGGCGGTGGGATAGATGCCGTTGCCGACGATCCCCATCGCCTGCGCGCCGATATCGGCGATCACCCATTCCGGCCGGTTCTCGGCCAGGACCGCCACGACCTCGCCCCGCCGGACGCCCAGATCGGCCAGCGCCAGACCCAGCGCCCGGGCCTGCGCGTAATATTCCGCCCAGCTCAGGCTCTGCCAGAGGCCGCGCCGCTTGTGGCGCAGGGCGGGCATCGCCGCCCATTCCTGCGCCCTGGCGCGAAAGACGCCGGCCGGGGTTGCGTGGCCCAGAAAAGTCAGCGGCTGCTCCATCATCGCGTTCATCGCCATGTCCTCCGGCGCTTCCAGCGTTGGGCGGTGCCGCTCAGCCCCTCGGCCTCGCGCCCGCCCAGATAGGCCTCGCGCACATCCTCCTTGCGCGACAGCGCGGCGCAGGTATCGGCGGCGACGATGCGGCCCAGTTCCATGATATAGCCGTCGTCGCCATGCTTGAGCGCGACGGCGGCGTTCTGTTCGACCACCAGAACGGCGGTGCCGGTCTCGTCCCGGATGCGGCGGATGATGCCGAAGATCTCCTGCACCAGACGGGGCGACAGGCCGAGGCTGGGCTCGTCCAGCATGAGGAGTTTCGGCGCGGAAAGATAGGCGCGTCCAATGGCGACCATCTGTTGTTCGCCGCCCGAAAGCAGCCCGGCATGCTGGGCGTCGCGTTCCTTGAGGCGGGGAAACCAGCTCTGGACCTTCTCCAGATCGCGGGCCACCGCGTCGCGGTCGCGCCGGGCATAGGCGCCCATCATCAGATTGTCGCGCACCGTCAGGAACGGGTAGATCTGCCGCCCCTCGGGCACCAGCACGAGGCCGCGCCGGGCGACTTCATCGGCGTCGAGGCCCTGCACCTCGGCGCCCTGAAACAGCGCCTTGCCCTTGAACGGGTCGATGACACCGGCGAGCGTGTTGAGAAGCGTGGTCTTCCCCGCCCCGTTGGCACCCAGGACGGCGACGATCCGCCCCTCGGCCACAGTCAGGTTCACCCCCTTCATCGCCGCGATGGGGCCGTACCAGGTTTCCAGATTCTGTACGTCCAGCAGCATGTTACGTCCCCAGATAGGCGGCGATGACATCGGGATGGCCCTGCACCTTGGCGGGCGTGCCCTCGGCCAGCATCTTGCCCTGCGCCATGCAGACCACCCGGTCGGCCACGGCCGAGACCAGCGACATGTCGTGTTCGATCATCACCACGGTGATGCCGAGTTCGGTGCGGATATCCTCGATCCAGAAAGCCAGATCGCGGGTTTCCTCGGGATTGAGGCCCGAGGCAGGCTCATCGAGGAACAGCAGTTCCGGTTCGGCGCAAAGCGCGCGGCCCAGCTCCACCACCTTGCGCACGCCATAGGGCAGGCCCGCGACCCGGGCGTTGCGCCAGGGCGAGAGGTCGAGGAATTCGATCACCTCCTCGGCCTTTGCGCGGTGGCTTTCTTCCAGTCTTGTCAGCGCGGGGGTGCGCAGGATCTGCTGCCACCAGCGCCCCGAACCGAAGCGGTGACGGCCCAGTAGCAGGTTGTCGAGGACGGTGGCCGCGTCGAACAGTTCGATGTTCTGAAAGGTCCGGGCGATCCCCAGATGCGCGATCCGGGCGCGCGGCATCTGGGCAATGTCCTGCCCCTTGAAGCGGATCCGCCCGCGGCGCGCGGTGAAAACGCGCGTCACCAGGTTGAGCATCGAGGTCTTGCCGGCGCCATTGGGGCCGATCACCGCAAGCACCTCGCCCTTGTCGACCCGCAGCGACAGGCCGCCGATGGCGACCAGCCCGCCGAAGGCCAGTTCCACCTCGTCGAGTTCCAGGAGCGCGGTCATCGGTTTCTCTCCGAACGCATGTAGCTTTTCTGGCGGCGGAAGGTGTCGCGGCGGTACAGCGGGAAGCTCTCCAGCAGCGCGCGCAGCTTCAGCCAGCGACCGTTCAGGCCCATCGGCTCGAAGAGGACGAAGAAGGCCAGCACCGCGCCCGCGACGAAGATCTCCATTCCCGATTGGCGGGCCATGGCCTCCGGCAACAGCGCCTTCAGCGCCGCGACGGCGCGCGGCAGTAGGCTGATCAGGATCGCGCCCAGAATGGCGCCGCGCAGGCTGCCCATGCCGCCGATCACCACCATCAGCACCAGATCCAGCGACAGAAGCAGGGTGAAGGCGTCGGGCGTCAGATAGCCGATGTGATGGGCCATCAGCGCGCCCGCCAGCCCGGTGACCCCGGCCGACAGGCCGAAGGCGCCGACCTTGACCCGCTTGACCGGAATGCCGAGCGCATAGGCCGCAGCCTCGGAATCCCGGACGCCGACGAAGGCCCGCCCGATGCCCGAGCGCATCAGGTTCAGAAGCGCGAGCAGCACCGCCAGCGCGAAGAACAGGCAGACGTAATAGAAGGCGCGCGGCGAGGACAGCGACAGGCCCAGCAGCTCTGGATTGGGCACCAGCATGCCCATGAAGCCGCCGGTCACCCCGCGCCAGAGGCCGATCACCTGCTCGACGACGATGGAAAAGGCCAGCGTCACCATGGCGAGGTACAGGCCCGAGACGCGGATCGCCGGGATCCCGACGACCAGCCCTGCCCCGGCCGAGATTAGCGCGGCCAGGGGCAGCGACAGGGCAAAGGGCAGACCCTGCGTCATCAGCCAGGCATGGGCATAGGCGCCGATGGCCACGAAACTCGCATGCCCCAGGCTCACCTGCCCGGTGAAGCCGGTCAGCACCATCAGCCCCATGGCGGCGATGCACAGGATCAGCACATAGCCCAGTTCCCCCAGCAGATAGGTCGAGGCGAAGAAGGGCACCGCCAGCAAGAGCGCGATCAGCAGGCCATAGAGGACGCGGTCGCTGGTATGGGGCAGCAGCGCGAAACCCTGTCGGTATGCGGTGTGGTAATCGAAGCGCATCGCTCAGACCCTCCGCCCATGGGCTTCGCCCATGATCCCGGTCGGCCGCAGGATCAGCACCAGGATCAGCACCAGATAGGCGGCGATGTCCTTGACGCCATGCATCAGATAGACGCCCGCATATTGCTCGATCAGCCCGATCAGGATGCCGCCGATCACCGCGCCCGGCAGGCTGCCGAAGCCGCCCAGCACGATCGCCGCCAGCGCCTTCAGGGTAATCAGCCACAGCGAGGTATCGACCAGCGTGATCGGCGCCAGGAAAATCCCGGCGATGGCGGCGGTGACCCCGGCCAGCGCCCAGACCAGCGAATTCACCCGCTTCACCCGCACCCCGTTCAGATGCGCCGCCAGCTGGTTCTGGCTGGCCGCCTGCATGGCGATGCCAAGCCGCGTGTAACGGAAAAAGAGCCACAGCAGCGCCGCGATCAGCAGGACCGAGCCCATGATGACCAGCGACAGATCCGCGACGGTTACACCCAGAATCTCGGTCGAGGCGCCGGTCCAGGGCGTCGCATAGCTTTGCGATTCCGTGCCGAAGCCCATGCTGACCAGCCCCCGCATCATGAAAGCGATGGCGATGGTCAGCATCACGCCCGCGAATTGCGGCTGACCGACGATCCGCCGCACCACCAGCGCGTCCAGCCCATAGGCCAGCACCCCCATGGCCAGCGCCACCAGCGGCAGCACCAGCCAGAAGGACAGCCCCGCCTTGTCGATCAGCGCCCAGGCGCTGAAAGCCGCGACCACCAGCAGGTCGCCATGGGCGAAGTTCAGCACCTCGGTCGCCTTGTGGATCAGCACGATCCCCAGCGCGACCAGCGCATAGATCGACCCCACGGCGATGCCATTGGCGGTAAGTTGGGCAAAAAGTTCCAGATGGCTGCTCATGTTCCCTGCCCTGTTTCGAAGGTCACGTCCCAGGCCTGCAGCCGCTGGTGGCAATGGCCGCAGGTCGCGCGCGGCACGAAAGGCTTGCCGCAAGATTTGTGATAGGGGCGGATCGAGCTCGGCTCGTGAAAGAGCTGCTCGCTCGCCCAGGTCGAGAGCAGCGTGATATAGGGGAACAGCGCGCGGCTTGCGGGCGTCAGCAGATAGACCCGGCGCCGCCCGTCCTCGCGGTCCTGCTCAACCGTCAGAAGCCCCGCCTCGACCATGGCCGCCAGCCTGCGGCTGAGCAGAGGCGCGCTGATCCTGAGGACATAGGCCATCTGGTCGAAATGCCGGCAGCCCAGCACTTGCGCGGCGACGATCATCAGCGACCAGCGGTCGAGCCTGAGCGCCAGATGCGACATCGCCCCGTCCTTGACGGTGACCTTGGGCGCCCGGTCCGGCCCGCCGGTGTCATGCGGCAGATGCGGGTTCGGCTTCAGCCGCAATTCCAGCTCGTGCATCGTCGCGGGCTCGCCGCAATGCTCGCAGACCAGTTGCGGCAGGAAGCGGTGACCGCAGGTCTTGTGGATCAGCCGCGAGGGCAGCGCGATGCGGTTCTCGCCGAAGCGATGCTCCCAATCCCAGGTCATCAGCGTGGCTTCATAGATCGCCATCCCCTTGCGGGTCAGGTGATAGGCGTAGCGCTCGGGCCGCTCCTGATAGAGCCGGGGCCGGAGCATATCCATCGCCACCAGCGCCCGAAGCCGGTCCGACAGGGTGCGGCGGGGGATGTTCAGCCGGGTCTGGAAATCGTCGAAACGCTTCACCCCGGTGAAGGCGCCCATCAGGATCTGCATGGTCCAGCGGTCGCCGATCAGTTTCAGCGCATGGCTGAGAACCGAGCTGGACAGCGCGTCGCGCAGCAGGTCGAGGTCGGGGGCCTCGCTCACGCCGGTCGCTCGACGATCACGGCCGAGGCCAGGCCCGCCGCGCCGCAGGCGGCGATCAGCGCCCGGCGGGCGCCGCGGCGTTCCAGCTCGTCCAGCGCGGTGCCGATCAGTGCGGTCCCGGTCGAGCCCATGGCATGACCCAGCGCGATGGCGCCGCCGTTGACGTTGAGCCGGTCTTGCGGCACGCCCATGTGGCGGGCGAAATGCAGGGCGAGGGCGGCGAAACTCTCGTTCACCTCGTAGAGGTCGATGTCCTCAGGCGTAAGCCCGGCCTTGGCCAGCGCCGCCCGCGCCGCATCGACCGAGCCGGTCAGCGCCAGCACCCGATCAACCGAGAGCTCCGCCACGGCCAGCAGGCGCGCGCGAGGTTTCAGCCCGGTCCGCGAGGCGGCCTCGGCCGTGCCCAGCAGCACCGCCGAAGCGCCATCGGCCATGGCCGGCGAATTGCCCGCGTGATGGACGTGATCGACCCTCTGCAACCCGGTATGGGCCATGATCGCCGCGTCGAGCCCATATTTCTCGCCCATCTCGGCAAAGGCGGGGGAGAGGGCCGAGAGGCTCTCGGCACTGGTGCCCGCGCGGGGCGTTTCGTCCTGCGCCAGACCCGCGACCGGCACGAGCGAGGCAAAGGCCCCGCTTTCGCGCGCGGCGATTGCCCGGGCCTGACTTTCGGCCGCGAAAGCGTCGCATTCGGCGCGGCTGAAACCCTCAACCGTGGCCACGGCATCGGCGCTGATGCCGATGGGGATCAGGCCCGCTGCCTTCTGAAACGAGAAATCATGGGTCAGCGGGCCCTTGTCCGAGGCCATCGGCACCCGCGACATGCTCTCGACCCCGCCGGCGATGGCCAGGCCATTCTCGGCCCCGGCCCTGAGCGCGGCCAGTCCCAGCGCGCTGAGGCCGCTGGCGCAATAGCGGTTGATGGTCAACCCGGGCACGCTGTCGCCATAGCCCGCGGCGATCAATCCCAGCTTGCCGATATTGGCGCCCTGCTCGGCCGTCTGGGTGACGCAGCCGAAGACCGCATCGGCCAGCGCCCGCCCGCGCAGATCGTGCCGCTCGGCCAGCGCAGACAGTGGCGCGGCCAGCAGGTCCACGGGCTTCACGCCCGCCAGCGCGCCCTTAGCATTGCCCCGTCCGCGCGGGGTCCGCAGGGCGTCGATGATGACAATATCCGACACGTTCTTCTCCCTGTCCGGCCGAGGCTCAGGCGCTTTCGACGACAAAGCTGACCACGGTGCCGAAACTGCCGCCGATGTTCAGCGTCTGTATGCGCCGCGCCCCCTCGATCTGCACGTCGCCCGCCTGCCCCGTCACCTGCCGTGCCGCGTCGCGCAGCATCCGCGTGCCCGTGGCGCCAACCGGATGGCCGCAACCGATGAGCCCGCCCGACAGGTTCACCGGGCATCGCCCGCCCGCCTCGATGCTGCCGTCCTCGATGGCTTGCCAGCTCTGGCCCGGCGCGGTCAGGCCCAGGTGGTCGATGGCGATGTATTCGGTGGTCGTAAAGCAATCATGCGTCTCGACCCCGCTGATCGCCTCGATCCCGCCGATGCCCGCGCGGCGCCAGGCGTCCTCGATGGTCTGGCGGACATGCGGGAAGACGTATTCCCCCTGCCGCGCTAGCTTGTCTCTGAACCTGAGCCCCGCGTTATGGTGCCCCCAACCGGCGATCCGTGCCGCCTGCCGCCCGGTGCGGCGCGACCACTCGGCGGCGAAGGCGGGCGAGGCCAGCACCAGCGAGGCGGCGCCGTCGGTGATCTGGCCGCAATCCTGCCGCCGCGTGCCGGGCTCGATCACCGGATTGGCGTTGTCGTCATCGGTGAAGCTGAGCGCGTTGAATTCCCAGCCGCGGGTCTGGGCCAGCGGGTTCTTTCGGGCATTCGCGTAATTCAATTCGGCGATGCGGTTCAGGTGGCGGCGGTCGAGGCCATAGCGCGCCTCGTATTCCTGCGCGGCGAGGCCGAAGACCGCGGGCCAGAGGAAGCGGCAGTCGATCTCCTCGTGCCCCTGCCACCCGGCGGCGTTCTGGTTGACCGAGGCGACGTCACCCCTGGTGTTCTTCAGCTCCTCGGCGCCGACCACCAGAATGCACTCGTAGCGCCCGGCCTCGATCTCGGCCATGGCGGCCAGCACGGCGAGCGAGGCGCTGGCGCAGGCCCCTTCGTGGCGCATGGCGGGCACGCCCCAGAGTTCGGGCACCACCTGCGCCACCATCGAGCCCAGATGCGCCTGCTGGCGCTGCAATTCGCCGAAGGCGTTGCCGACATGGATGCTGCCGATCTGGGCCGGGCTGACCTGGGCATCCTCCAGCGCGTCCAGTACCGAGGCGCGGATCATGTCCGACAGGTCCAGCCCTTCACGCGACCAGACGCGGGCGAAATCGCTTTGCGACGAACCGAGGATATAGGTCATGCCAGGCTCCGTTCGCGCCGGGCGGCAAGCCGCGCCTGCGCCGCGTCGTATTCCCGCGCCAGCCGTTCAACGATCACCGCCGCGGGCTCCGTCCCCTTGACCGCGCCAACGCCCTGCCCCGCCGACCAGACATCGGCCCAGCGTTTGCCCTTGAAGCTCTGGCTGCTGTCATAGGCCCGGCCGGGCGCATCGGGCATGTTGTCGGGGTCCATCCCGTTGTCGCGCAGCGAGGGTTTCAGCCAGCTGGCCGGCGTGCCGGTGATCCCGGCGCTGACCAGCAGATCCTCGATCTGCGCCGCCGCGAGCATGTCCTTGTAAGCGGCTGGTGCCAGACTTTCCTCGGCGGCGATGAAGGAGGTTCCCATATAGACGTAATCCGCCCCCGCGGCGATGGCGCCGGCCACGCCTGCGCCGTCGCTGATCCCCCCGCCGACGATCAGCGGCCCGTCGAAGAAGGCCCTGACCGCGCTGATGAAGGCGAAGGGCGAGAGCGTGCCGGTATGCCCGCCCGCCCCTGCGCAGATGCAGGCCAGCCCGTCGGCTCCCGCCGCGATGGCCTTCTTGGCCAGCGCGACGCTGGTCACATCGGCAATGACCGTACCGCCATAGGCGTGAACCGTCTCGATGGCCGGTTTCGGCGAGCCGAGGGCGGTCACCACGAAGGGCGGCTGATGCTTGGCGATCAGGGCCAGATCCTGCGGCAGGCGCGCGTTCGAGGAATGGGTGACCAGGTTCGCGCACCAAGGCCGCGTGCCGACCTCGGCTTTGATGCGGGTCATCCACTCGTCCAGCTGCTCGATGCTGCGGCAATTGGGGGTCGGGAAGGCACCGACGATCCCCGCCTTGCAGGCGGCGATCACCAGATCGGGGCCGGAGACGAGGAACATCGGCGCGGCAAAGACCGGCAGGCGCAGGGGATCAGGCATTCGCATCTCTCACGGGTCGGCGGGATTGGGTCACGGCAAAGCGCGAGGCGACGAAGGCCAGCGTGGTCAGCGCGGCATTGCCCGCGCCGTTCAGGCCGGTGACGTGGTAATCGCTGTAGGCGGCGGCGAAATTGAGCGGCATGGCGCCGGTCAGGTTGATGGTCAACTGGGCGCCGGCGCGGGCATAGGCGGCTTCCGCCCGGCCGATGAAATCCTCGTCCCGCGCATAGAGGAAGCCGGTGATCCCGCCCTGTTCGCGCGCGTCCCGCGTCGCCTGCTCCAGCGCATCCTTGGCGCTGTCGCAGGCGATGACGAAGCCGATGGGGCCGAAGCGCTCCTCGGCGTAGAGGTCGCGCGCTTCCTTGCCCAGGCTGACCAGCAAGGGCGTGGCGGTCCGGGCATCGGGGAAATCGGGATGGGCATAGGGGCGGCTCTCCAGCAGCACCCGGCCCCGCGCCTGCCCGTCGCGCCGCATCGCCTCGATCAGCGCCAGCGTTCCCTCGCTCTGCACGGTGGCAAGGATCATCGAGGCTCGGCGCGGATCCTCGGTCAGCCGGGCGATGGCGGCGGCGAGGCGGGCCGCGACCTCATCCCGGGCAACGGGGCCCTCGGGCGTGTCGATCCAGGGCGGCAGATAGACATTCTGCGGGCTGGTACACATCTGCGCCGAGAACATGCACATCGTGGTCGCCAGCGAGCGGATCGCCGCGTCCAGATCCTCGGCCCCCGCCAGAACCACGGTGTTGCAGCCCGAAGTTTCGGTGAAGGCCAGCGCCGGATGGGCATTGGCCTCGACCCATTGGCCGAAGCGGGCCGAGCCGGTGAAATCGACGATGGCGCAATCCTCGTGCTTGATCAGCACCTTGCCCAGCGGATCCTCCAGCCTGTCGAGGCAGAGCGTCACCAGGTTCGGATCGAAACCTTGCTCCGCCAGCAGGTCGCGGAAGACGCGGACGGTGATCGCCATCGGCAGAACGCTCGCCGGATGTGGCTTCACGATCACCGCATTGCCGGTGGCGAGGCTGGCCAGCATCGAGGGCCAGGCGTTCCAGGTCGGGAAGCTGGCGCAGGTGAAACAGACAGCGACGCCGCGCGGCACCAGGCGGTAAGTCTTGTCCAGCGCGATCTCGTCGGGGCCAAAGCGTCGGGTCCAGCGGGCCTGCGGCGCCACCGCCCGCATCGCCTGCTCGGCATAGACCAAAGCCTCGATCCCGCGGTCGAGCGCATTCACGCCCGATCCGGCATAGGCCATGTTGTAGCTTTGCCCGGCGGTATGCATCACCGCATGAACCAGCGTGAACAGGTGCTGGCGATAGAGCCGGTCCAGACCTTCCATCAGCAGGTTCAGCCGCGTGTCGATCCCGGCCCCGGCCCAGCCCGGGATCGCGGCCCGGGCGGCGGCAAAGAGCGTATCGGGATCGGCCTGCGGATAGGTGATGCCGAGAGGGGCTTGCGTATAGGGCGAGATTTCCTCGCCCGCCTGCCCGGTCACCCCCGGCAGATCCAGCGCGAAGGTCTGACCCAGCAACGCCTCGAACGCGGCCTTGCCGGCAGCGGCGGCGGCCTCGCCCTCGGGGTAGAGCTTCGGCATCTCGGGATAGGGCGACCAGCAGGCGCGGTCGGCGCAGGCCTGGCGCGCGCGGGCCAGAAGGTCGGAATGGTCGAGCATCAGCGCCTCCAGCGCAGCCGGTGATGGCGTGGGCCTTCCTGCGCCGAGAGGATCAGCCGGTCGCCCGAAAGGTCGATCCGCCGCACCTGCTCGGTGCCCGGGAAATCGGGGTTCAGGCTGTGGGTCACGGCATGAACCACATGGGGGATGCCGTCCCGCTCCTCGATCCGCCAAGTCCCGGCGTAGTGGAAATAGCTCTCGAAAGCCGCGAGCCGTTCGGCATCCGGCGCCTTGCGCGGGTTGCCGGTCGACCAGCGGGGCCGGTCGGCGCGGGCGATGCAGGCCGACATGAAACCATCGGCCGTGTAGCAGATCATCCCGGTCGGGGCCTCGCCGAAGGGATGCGTGACGCGCCCCTCCGTCTCGATCTCCCAGCCGATCAGATGCCAGGTTCCTCCCAGATCCGGCATCAGGCCACCTGTGCGGCCGTAAGTTGGTCTTCGCGCACCCAGCAGGAATGGAAGCCATGCGGCACCCGCTGCGGCACGATCACCCGGGCGATCGGCCCTTTCGAGATGTCGCGCGCATCCGTGACCCAGACCTCGGAGCGGTTGGCGAGCCCGTTCCAGACGAAGCCCACGACATAGCCGTCGTCCTCCTCCGTCGCACCGTCGCGCGGCGCGAAGGGCGCTTCCGAGAACCAGTAGCCCTCGCCCGGGTGATAGGCGACCGCTGCGCCGGTTTGCAGGTCATATTTGGCGAGGCCCGCGAAATGCGGCTGTTCCAGCGTCCGGGGCCGGCCCATCAGCACGTTATAGGTGTAGCGGTTCTTCAGCCCCTGGAAGCGGGTGTTGATCATCGGAAATTCGGTATTCAGGATGTCGTCGACAATCCCTTCCCGCGTCATCCCGGTGTCGAGGTTCATGCGCCACTGGTAAAGCTCGTAATCCGTGCCCTGCGTGCCGATGGTGAAGAGCAGCCGCTGCACATCGAGCCCGCCATCATAGCCGCGCGGCATGGCATAGGGCGTGCCCAGCATCACCAGCTCACGCTCGCCCTGCGCGTTGACCTCTTCCCAGGCGTTCGAGACATGCAGCATGTAGCGCGGGTTGAATTCGAACCAGCGGATCTGGTCGGGGGTGCCGTGGCGCGGAATTACCGCAAAACGGGTCGGCCAGTCCTGATGGAATTCCAGCGAATAGCGGCCGCGTTGCAGGGCCTCGCGGTTATTTACCAAGGGGAAGTCGTGCAGGATGGTGAAGTTCGGCGTGATGGCGCAATCATGCGGCAGCCGCGGCCCGGGCAATTCGACCGGCATGAAGGTTTTCAGCGCCCCGTCCGGCCCGATCACCCCGTAATGCATATAGGGATGGCGGTTGCCATAGGCGAAGAAGATGAACTCGCCCGTCGCCTCGTCGATCCGGCTATGGGCCGAGATCTGCAGGCCGACCAGCCGCGGGTCCTGCTCCAGCTTCCCCAGCGTCTGCAGGCTGCCGGGATCGACGGTATAGACCGCGCCCCCGCGATACCACATCGAGTAGAGCTTGCCGTTATGGAATTTCACATCGGTGTTGGCGGTGTTCTTCAGCGCATCGTCCGGCAGCGCGCCGTCGGGCATGCGGTCCTTGAGCCCGGGCCAGAGCGCCCTGCCCGCCTCGCGTTCGGCCTTCAGCCCGTCGGTTTCCACCATCCGGTTGCGATAGGTCGCGCGGCCACCCTGAAAGCGCACGGCATGCAGCATGCCGTCGCCGTCGAACCAATGGTATTTGCCATGCGGTGCATGGGCGGGGGACGGCCCGTTCCTGACGTAAAGCCCGTTCAGGTCCTCGGGCAGATCGCCGATGACCTCAAGGTCTTGCGCCACGATCTCGTTGTGCAAGGGCGCGAACGGCCCCTGCATCGAGGCATTCTCGACCAGCCAGTCCTGGTTCGGGGGTATCGTCTCGAGTCCCATGGCTCTCTCCCTCAGCCCATCGCCGCGCGCGCCAGGATCCCGCCATCGCGGAAATCGGCGCCATTGGCCCAGCAGGAATGCGTCCCGCTGGCCATCTGGTGCGGCAGTTGCAATTTGCAGACCGCGCCCTTGTCGAAGTCCTGGGCGTCGATCAGCCAGACCTCGGATTTGCCGGTCTTCTCGTTGATGACGAAGGTGACGAGGTAACCGTCATCCTCGGCCTTCGCACCGATGCGGGGCGCGAAGGGCGCCTCGCTGGCGTAGAGCCCCTCGGGCAGGCTCAGCTGCCAGCTTTCGCCCGTCTGAAGGTCGTGCTTCACATAGCCGTTGAAGATGAACCAGCCCGGCACCTGAACGGCGGAATAGGCGTAGCGATAGGGCCGCCCCGCGTATTTCTGGTTGATCATCCCGAATTCGAGGGTGCGGTCATCCAGCCGTTCCTCGCGCGTCTCGCCCGTCTTGAGGTTGAAGCGCCAGCGATGCAGGCGGGTGCCCATCTTGTACTGGTCGAGGTAGGACATCATCCGTTCGTAACCCGGTTGCGCCCCCTCATAGTTCGTGGGCATCGGGTCTTCCTGGAAATAGCCGTCCAGCACGATCTCGTCGCCCTCTTCATAGGCGTTGAGCCAATGCAGGACGAAGGTCGGCGTCGCCTCGAACCAGCGGATATCCTCGGCCCCGCCCCGGCGCGGGATCACCGCAAAGCGCGACGGCCGGTCCTTATAGAAGCGCACCACATGCTTGTCGCGCTTCAGCAGTTCCGGGTCCCAATGCAGCGGGAAGTCGTTGAGGATCGCGTAATTCTGCGTGAAGGCCATGTCATGCGGCAGGCGCGGCCCGGGCAGCGGCACCGGCGTGTAATGCACCAACCGGTCCGAGCGGTCGACCACGCCGTAATGCATGTAGGGCGGGGTCTTCGAATAGTTGAAGAACAGCAGTTCCCCGGTCGCCTCGTCCACCTTGGTATGGGCCGAGATGCCGTGTTCGGGCGACCATTCGGGCACCCCCTGCTGATCGAGGGTGAGGGGATCCATCCGATACCCCTCGCCGCATTGGTAATAGGTCGAAAGCGCCTTGCCCGCATGCACCACCACATCGGTGCTGCTCGCGTCCTTCAACGCGCCATGCGCGCCCCAGCCCGGGCGCTTCGAGAGCGCGGGATCTTCCATCAGCCCGGCCCAGAGCCGCTCGCCGCTGTCGATCTCGGCGTTCAGGCCCTTGGTCTGAACAAAACGGTTACGATACTGTACCTTTCCGTCGCGAAAGGCGGCCATGTGGATCATGCCGTCGCCGTCAAAGGGATGGTAGCGATCCAGCGCCTGATGCAGCGGATTTTGCGTGTTGCGCAGGTAAACCCCGTCGATATCCAGGGGGACCTCACCCTCAAGAAGAACGAGGTCGTCGGCGTCCACCTCCTCGTGCAGCGGGGTCCAGGGCCCTTGCAGATAAGGGTGATCACCGGCTTCGATGGTGCCAGCATAGCTTCTGACCACGACAGGGGGCATGGGGTTCCTTCCGCGAGGCTCGAATCTTACTTACGTTCTTGAACTATTGATTCCGGTAAAAGATGAGTCTGTCAATAAGGGATTTCGGCACCGGGGCGGTTCGGACGGAGGGTTCGGCGAAATCCGGTCGGGGAACGCGGAAAAGCCCCGCCGCTGCGGGGCATGGGAGGTGGGACCGACCCCGCCCGGCGTGCCGCCAACGGCACCCCGGGCGGGGAAATCCTGTCAGAGTGACGGCAGATAGACCGGGCGCAGGGCGGCGATGGTAGCGCGCGCCTCGGCCCCCGGGTCGCCATAGACGACCATCCGCTCAGGCTTCAGGATGGCAAAGAGCGGTCGCGCCCATCGGCGGTTGAAGCCCTGAACATGGGTCAACAGGGCCGCGTCGTCGGCATAGCCCTCGATGATATGGCAGCGGCTGCCGTCCTCGCTCAGATGCCAGTCGTAGCGCAGGCAGCCGGGTTCCTCGGCCCGCACGATCTCGCTCATTTCCCCGGCCAGGCGGCGCAGTTCGCCGGTTCGGGTCGGGTCGAGGCTGGTTTCCAGGATCCACAGAATGGCCATGATGCCCCCTCAGCGCGGCAGGTTGAAGAGGTTGACGAGATACAGCGACAGCGCGGGAAAGGCGATCAGGATCGCCAGCCGCACCAGATCGGCCGCGATGAACGGCGCGACCCCGGCAAAGATCGTCGACAACTTGGTTCGCGGAAGCATCGCCTTCATGACAAAGACATTCATCCCGATGGGCGGCGTGATCATCCCGATCTCGATCACCATCACCGTCAGCACGCCCCACCAGATCGGATCGTAGCCATAGCCGATGATCAGCGGAAAGACGAAGGGGATGGTGATGACCATGCTGGAGATCGTCTCGAAGATGGACCCCAGGATCAGATACATGACCATGAGCAGCATCACCACCCAGATCCCCGGCAGGCCGGTGTCCTGGATGCCGGCGACGATCAGCCGGGGCAGGCCCGAGATGGTCACCGCATAGGTGAAGATCGAGGCGCCGATGGTCATCAGATAGATCATCGAGGTGGTGGCCGCGGTTTCCTGAAGCGCCGACCAGAAGCGCGGCCAGGTCAGGCGGCGGCGCAGGAGCGCGATCAGGAAGGCCAGGAACGCCCCCACCGCCGCACTTTCGTTGACCGAGAAGATCCCGGCATAGATCCCGCCCGACACCGCCGCCATCAGCAGGACCGCCGTCCAGCCGTCCCGGAGGGCGCGCAGCGTTTCGACCCAGGGCTGTTTCTCGCCCGAGGAGGCGAGTTCTGGCTTCAGCCGGACCAGGATCATGATGGTGACGATATGCAGCGCCACGGCCAGAAGCCCCGGCAACAGCGCAGCCACGAACAGCGTCTTGACGAATTGCTCGGTCAGGACGCCATAGAGGACCAGGATGATCGAGGGCGGGATCAGCATGCCCAGCGTCCCGCCCGCGGCGATCGAGCCGGTGGCGAGGCGCTCGGAATAATTCCGCTTCATCATCTCGGGCAGGGCGATGCGGGTCATCGTCGTGGCCGTGGCGACGGAAGATCCGCAGATCGCCCCGAACCCCGCGCAGCCGCCGATGGTGGCGACGGCCAGCCCGCCCCGGATATGGCCGATCAGCGCATGGGCGATGCGGTAGAGGTCGGCCGATAGCCCCCCCACCGTGGCGAAACTGCCCATGAGCAGGAAGAGCGGGATCACCGCGAGTTCGGCGCTGGAGACTTTGCTGACGGTCTCGGTGCCGAAAAGGGTCAGCGCCGGGCCCAGATCGCCGCGGATCATCCCGAAGGTGGCGACGCCGGCGATGCCCATGGCGACGCCAATGGGCACATGCAGCACAATCAGCGCGAACATGACGCCCATGCCGAGCAGGCCGATGAGATAGGGCTCCATGTCAGGCCTCGCCGTCTGCGTGATGGTCGGGGGCGCCATGGCCGAGGATCTCGGCCACCAGCACGAAGGTCTGCGCGGGGATACAGATCCAGAAACAGGCGGCGGCCACCCACCACCAGGGCGCGACCGGCCAATGCAGGATCATCGTATATTCCTCTGACGCGGTGACACGCTGCGCGTGCAGGGTGACGTACCAGGCGATGGCCAGAAACATCGCGCCGGTGCAGAGCGCGCCGAAGACCTCGAGCGCGCGGTTCGCCCCCCTTGGCAGCAGCGCGCCCAGGAAAGCCACCTTGATCTGGCGCCGTTCCAGCAGACCGGCCGGGAAACAGGCGGCGATGACGATGATCGTCAGCAGTTCCGCCAAGTCATGGGCGCCGCGGATCGGGCGACCCGACACCTCGCGCGTGAGGATATCGGCGACCGACAGGGCCGCCACGAAAAGCAGGAACAGCACGCCGAGGATGGCGGCGGCGCGCGACACGATGAGGAAAGGCCTCTCGAGACGGTTCACGGGCGGGCTCCAGTCTGGCCAGGGAAAGCGCCGGGCCCATGGCGGGGCCCGGCGGCGGCAGGCATCAGCGGGCGCGGATGTCTTCGAGCTTGGCGGTATAGGCCTCGATCAGGCCTTCGCTGGCCGAAGCGGCGACCCGGTCGATCACCGGCTGCACGCGGCGCGCGATCTCGGCCTCGTCCTCGGCCGAGGGGACGACCAGCGTGTGATCCGGGCTTTCGGCCCAGGCGGCGACATTGGCCTCGATGGCGGGCGCGTAGCTTTCCACCTGCCGGTCGACGATGAACTGGCCCGATTGCGCCAGCAATTCGTGGACACGGGGCGGCAGACTGTCATAGACGCTGCGGTTCATCAGGATCGAGAAGACCAGCACGCCCAGGCTGCTCTCGTAATGGTGCGGCGCCACATCGGCCACGCGGAAGGTGCGCGCGACCGAGGCATCGGTCATCGCCCCGTCGATCAGCCCGCGGTCGATGGCCTCGGCCATCTCGCCCGCGCCCATCGCCTGCGGCACGCCACCCAGCGCCTCGATCACCTCGGTCTGGATCTGACCGGCGACGCGGAAGCGCTGCCCCTCGATATCGGCGACGCTGCCGATCGGTTCGCGCGAATGCAGCATGTAGGCGCCCGAGGTATACATGGCGACCACGTAATAATCCTCGTACCCCCTCAGCGCGCCCTCCTGATAGAGTTCCAGCGCCGCCTGCGAGCCCTCGGCGGTGTTGCGCGCGAAGCCCGGCAGTTCGAAGACGTCGAAATCGGGATAGACGCCGGGCGTGTAGCTGGGCACGGTCAGGCCGATATCGGCCACGCCATCCGCCACCATCTGCGCCTGGGCCAGCGGGTTGCGGCCCAGCGTGCCGCCCGCATAGAGCGTGATCTGCACATCATCGGCGGCGGCCTGTTCGTTGAACCAGTCCACCCAGGGCTGATAGACATGCTGCACCGTCGGCGAGGCCGCGGGCACAAAGACCGCGAAGGCCAGATCGCGGGCCGAGGCCCCGGTGGCAAAGGTCAGGGCCAGTCCGGCGGCAAGGCCGGTGAGTGTCGTCTTCATGGTGATCTCCTCCCAGGATCGTGAAGAAATGTCCGGGTCTTGGGCCCGGTCGGGTCGTCTCAGCCGCGCCCCACGACGAAGGCGGCGATGGTGGTGGTCGAGCCGCCGATGTTCAGCAGACCGACGCGCTTGGCGCCCTCGACCTGGCAGTCGCCGGCGCGTCCGGTCACCTGCTTGTAGCCGTCGAGCATCATCCGCACGCCGGTCGCACCGACCGGATGGCCAAGGCCGATGAGCCCGCCCGAGGGGTTGATGGGCAGCCGTCCGCCGGGGGCGATCACCCCCTCCTCGACGGCCTTCCAGCTCTCGCCGGGGGCGGTGATCTCGTAGCTGTCGATGGCCGCGTATTCGGTCATGGCGAAGCAATCATGCGTTTCGATGGCATCGAGCTGAAACGGGCTGTCGATGCCGGCGCGGGCGAAACTCTCGCGGATCGCCTTGTTCACATGCGGCAGCACGAAGCGGTCGTTGCGGCTTTCGGCCAGTTTCTCGGCCAGCATCATCGGCGCGGTGCGGTGGCCCCAGCCGTCGATCTTCGCCAGATCGGCAAGGGTCAGGCCGCGCTCCTCGGCATATTGGGCCGCCCGGGCGGCCGAGGCAAGGAAGACCACCGCCGCGCCATCCGTGACCTGCCCGCAATCGTTGCGCCGGACGCGGCCCTCGATCACCGGGTTGGCCTGGTCATCCTCGGTGAAGGACCGGTCGTTGAAGTCCCATTTGCGGGTCTGGGCATAGGGGTTGCGCTTGCCGTTCGCGTAGTTGATCCGCGCGATCTCGCCCAGATGGGCATAGTCGATGCGGCCGAATTTCTCGGAATAGGCTTCGATCAGATCGGCGAAGGCGGCAGGCCAGACATAGGTCGCGTCCTGCCATTCGCGCCCGGCCCAGGCCGCGGCGCCCAGGTGTTCCGCCGCCCGCTGGCCCGGCACGTTGCGCATGTATTCGACGCCCAGCACCGCCACCAGATCGTAGCGCCCCGCCTCGATCTCGGCCGCCGCCGCCAGCATCGCCATGGAGCCCGAGGCACAGGCGGCCTCGTGCCGCTGGGTCGGGATGCCCGACAGGTCGGGGTGAAGCGAGGCGATCATGCCGCCCAATTGACCCTGCCCGCAGAACAATTCGGCGACGAAATTGCCGACATGCACCGCTTGCAGGTCGCGGGGCTCCAGCCGGGTGTTCTCCAGCCCCTCGAACAGCACCTCGCGCATCATCGCGTCGATGCCCAAGCCCTCGCGCGACCAGTTACGGGCGAAGTCGCTTTGCGCGCCTCCCAGGATATAGACGGGTTCAGGCATGGATCTCTCCGGTTTTCTGGGATTCGGCCAGGCGCCTGGTCAGCGCCTTGCGGTCGAGCTTTGCCAAGGGGGTGCGCGGCAGGGCAGGCAGGAATTCCAGCCGCTCGGGCCATTTGAACTTGGCCAGCCCCACCCGGTCGCAGAAGTCCGCAACCTCGGCGAGGGTGAGACCGCGGCCGGGTTCCATCACGGCGAAAAGGCAGACCTTCTCGCCCATGCGGGGATCGGCATAGGCCGCGACCGCCACCTCACGCACCCCGGGCAGGGCAGAGAGGGCGTTGTCCAGCTCCACTGGCGCGATCTTCATCCCGCCGCGGACGATCAATTCCCGGGCGCGGGCGTGGAAGCGGATCAGCCCGCCGCAGTCCGAAATCTGGAACAGGTCGCCCGAGGGGAAATAGCCGTCTGCGGTGAATTTTGACCGGTCATAGCCCTTGCGCGAGAAATAGCCGGGCATCATGGCCGGACCGCGCAGCTGCATCTCGCCCAGGCCCCCGGGTTCGGTGACGGCCGCGCCCGTCGCGGGATCGACCAGCCGGAAGGTGCCGCCATTGGCGGTGCGGCTGGTGGCGTCCCAGCCCTCGTCCCCGTCGCGGGGAAAGAAGCGGGCCCGGGCGCGGGGATCGGGCACGCGGCTGGCGGCCGAGCACATCTGCGCCCCCTCGTTCGAGCCGAAGAAATTCACCACCGGGATGGCGAAACGCTCCTCGAAGAAGACGAAGACCTCCGGGTCCGGCGGGGCCGAGCCGGTGCCGAGCGCCACCAGCCGGTGCAGCGCGGCGCGCAGATCGGGATCGTCCGCCTGATCGCGCAGATAGGTCAACAGCGTCGGCGCCACCATCGTATAGGCGATGTCCTCGGTCTTCAGTTGCTGCAGGAAGACGTTCAGATCGAAGGGGTGGTGAAGGAAGAGCGCGCCGGCGGTTCGCATCCAGCACATCATCAGCCCGCCGACCGCGGCCGCGTTCACGAAGGGAAAGGGCGCGAGGATATTGGCGCCGTCGGGCAGATCCAGCAGCCGCCAGGCGCCCAGGGACGAGGCCATGAGGTTGTTGTGCGTCTTCGGCACCGCCTTTGGCACGCCCTCGGTGCCCGAGGTCCAGAAGACCGCGAAGGGCGCATCGGCGTCGATGCTGACCGGTGCCAGCGGCGCGGGCGCGGGACCGTCGAGCGAGACCATGCCGGCGGGCAGATCGCCGCCGATGCCAAGCCGCCGCACGCTGTCGGGCAGCGCGGCCAGACGATCGGGATCGAAGGGCTGGCCCTTGAAATGGCCGATCGAGATGAAGGCGTCGAAGCCCGCGACCCGGCTCAGGTCTGCCAGTTCCGCGGCGCGATAGGCCATCGACACCGGGCTCAACACCCCGCCGATCCGGCTGATGGCAAGATAGAGCAGCACGGTTTCGGCGATATTGGGCAGCTGGGTCGCGATCAGCGATCCCTGCCCCAGACCCTGCGCCTGCAGATGCGCCGCATAGCGCGCGACCTCGGCCTCCATCTGGGCATAGGTCAGGCGCTTCGGCGTCCCTTCGAACAGCGTTTCGCGGTTCGGCGCATCGACCAGCGCCAGCCGGTCGGGCACCCGCGCCACTGTCGCCGCGAACATCTGCGGCAGGGTGACATCGGCCCAATGCCCCTCGGCGCGGAAGCGCGTGTAATCTTCGGGCGGGAACAGACTCATGCGCAGAGCCTCCGGGCGCGGGCCTTGGCGGCCTCGTATTCCCGGGCCAGCCGGTCGACGATGGCGGCGGCGGGCTCGATCCGCTCGATCTTGCCGACCCCCTGCCCCGCGCCCCAGATGCCGGACCAGGGCTTGACGGCCTCGTTCTGGCGCCCGGTGAAGTTGAGTTTCGCCACCTTGAACTCAAGCTCGGCCGGGTCCAGCCCCTTGGCCACCATCGAGGGTTTCAGCATCGAGGCGCGGGCACCGGTAAAGGCGCGGGTAACCAGCAGGTCGGTCGCGTCCGAGGTCACGCACATCGCCCGGTATTCGGGGCTGGCGAGGTTCTCCTCGGCCACCAGAAAGGCGGTCCCGATATAGCCGAAATCCGCGCCCAGCACCTGTGCGGCCAGAATCGCCTCGCCGGTGTTGATCGCGCCGGCCAAGGCAATCGGCCCGTCGAAGAACTGGCGCACCCGCTCGACAAAGACCAGCGGGCTCAGCTCGCCCGTATGCCCGCCCGCGCCGGAACAGACCAGCACCAGACCATCGGCCCCGGCCTCGACCGCTTTTTTCGCCAGCGCGACCGAGATGACATCGGCAAAGACCAGCCCGCCATAGGCATGGACCGTGGGCAGCACGGGCTTGGGGCTGCCGAGCGCGGTGATCACCACCGGCGGCTGATGGATCGCCACCTGCTCCAGATCGCCCTGCAACCGGGGCGAAGTGGAATGGGTCACGAGGTTCAAGGCCCAGGGTGCATCCGCCTCGGTCAGCTGCGCGCGGATCTGGGCCATCCAGTCGCCCAGTTCGGCACTGGTCCGCAGGTTGGGCGCGGGAAAACTGCCGACGATGCCCGCCTTGCAGCATGCCACCACCAGATCCGGCCCCGAAACCAGGAACATCGGCGCCGCAAAGGCGGGCAACCGCAAGGCTGCCAGCCGGTCTTTCGGAGTCATCGGGCGTCTTCCTTCGTGTTCGTCGCGATCCGGGTCAGAAATTCGGCCAGATGCCCGGCCACTATCTGCGGCGCCTCCAGCACCGCCAGATGACCGGTGCCGGGAAGCGCGATGCAGCGCCCCTCGGGCACCGCCTCGGCCAGGGCACGCCCGGCCTCCAGCGGGGTCACGCCATCCTCGGTGCCGCAGAGCACCAGCAGCGGACAGGTCAGTCCGCCCAGGGCCGCACGCTGATCGGGGCGCGCGGCCAGGGCTTTCTGATGCTCGGTGAACCGCGCCACGCCCTGCGCCAGCGCCATGCGGACGATCCGCTCTCGCAGGGCCTTTTCCGACCGGCGGGCGGGGGCGACAAGGCTGTCGGCCAGGCTGGCGGCCAGCGCCTCCATCCCCTCGCGCGCGGCCCAGCGGGCGACCTTGCCGCGCATCGCGGCGGCATCGGGCGTGTCGGCGGCGGCATTGGTGCCGATCAGCACCAGACCCGCCAGCTTGCCGGGATGGGTAAGGGCCACGCGCAGCGCCAGATAGCTGCCCATCGACATGCCCAGAAGAACCGCGCCATCGGGGATATCGGCCGCCAGCGACCGGGCCAGCGCGGCGAAATCATCACCCCCGGGCAGCGGCAGGACCCGCATGTCGACCGGCGCCCCCTCCTGCTGCGGTAGGACGGCGCGCATCGGGTCGAAAACTTCGGGCTCGCAGAGCAGACCCGGCAGGCAGACCAGCGTCGTCATGATGGCTCCCCCTTCTTTATGATTATTTCTAGACCTCGATTCGCGTAGGCGTCAAGATGAAACTCTGATTTTCAGAATGATGTTTTGCTTGATGAAACATCTATCGTCGGGATTTCCGTGTATTCTCAAGCATGCGCCACGATCTGGACGGGCATTCAGGGGCCTAGCCAAGCGTTTCGCTTGACTTTGCGCATGCGATCACGACATATGGTCTAGATAAACATAAATGGAGGCCGCCATGTCCCTCGACCCGCATCACGACCATGACGAGACCCCGCTGGCGGTGACGCGGGCGAATGTCCGCATGTATGCGCCCGACGGCACGCCGCCGCCCGATGCGCCGGACTGGATCTGGCATTACGACCATCCGTATCTGCATGGCGGATTCGCGCCCTCGGATATCGAGTACGAAGCCGAGGATCTGGAGGTCGAGGGCGAGATCCCGGCGGATCTGTGCGGCGCCTATGTGATGAACGGCCCCTCGCAGCGCTTCGAGCCGGTCAATTCCAAGTACCATTACTATGATGGCGACGCGCAGCTTCGGGCGATCTATTTCCGGGACGGCAGGGCCAGCTTTCGCCAGCGCTACCTGCGCTCGGGCGCTTTTCTGGTCGAGGAGATGGCGGGCCGCAGCATCTGGCCGGGCCTCGCCGGGCCCTATGATTTCCGCCTGCCCGGCTCGCCGATCAAGGATGTCTCGAACACTGATGTCATCTTCTACAACGGCAGCCTTCTGTCGCTGTGGTACATGGCGGGCGATCCCTATACGGTCGATCCGCTGACCTTGGAAACCACCGGGCGCGAGACGCTGGGCGGCAAGCTGCACCATTCGGTTTCGGCGCATTCGAAGACCGATCCCTTCTCGAAGGAACTCTTCTTCTTCAATTATCAGGACGAGCCGCCCTACATGTCCTACGGCATGGCGGATGCCACGGGGAACCTGGTCTTCGACATCGACATCGACCTCGCCGGTCCCCGCTCGCCCCACGACATGGGGCTGACGCAGAATTACGCGATCCTGCATGACCTGCCGTTTTATCACGACGTCGATCTGCTGAAGAAGCACAAGCGCCGGGTGATGGGCTTCCATCGCGATCAACCCGCCCGCTTCGGGCTGATCGACCGCTACGGCCGCTCGGCAAAGGTGCAGTGGTTCGAGGCCGAACCTTGCTACATCCTCCATATCGCCAACGCCTGGGAGGAAGGCGCCTGGGTCCATATGATCGGCTGTCGGCAGGAAGACCCGATGCCGGTCAAGGACCCGGCCGACCATCACCTGGCCTCGATGATGGCCTACAGGCGGCGCTCGCATGTGCTTTACCGCTGGTCCTTCAACACGCAGACGGGCGAGACGCGCGAAGGGCCGATCGACGACCGCAACACCGAGTTCCCGACCGTCAACGCGCATTTCATGGGCCGCAAGACGCGCTATTCCTTCAACCAGATCATCCCGATGCCGCAGGAGGGCTCGCTGGAAGGGCGCTGCCAGACCTTCAACGGGCTGCTGCGCTACGATCTGGAGACGGGCGCGACGCAGCGCTACGATTACGGTGAAGGCGTCTATGGCTCCGAGGCGCCGGTCGCCCCGGCGCAGGGCAGCGGGCGCGACGGGGCCGAGGGGCGGGCCTATCCGGTCAGCTTCATCACCGATACCAACGACTGGTCCTCGGCCTGCCTGATCTTCGACGCCGAAGACATCACCAAACCCATCGCCAAGGTGAAGATCCCGCGCCGCATCTCGATCGGATTCCACACCACCTGGGTGGATAGCGCGGATATCTGGAACCTGTGACGGGCCGTCGCCCCGATGGACAGAGAGGACCGGGCATGCTTGGGTCGCGCAAGGAAGATGACCGCATGCCCGATCCGATGTCCCAGTTGATGCCCGACGCCCCTGCCCTGCCCGAAGGCCCGCCCGCGACCTCGTTGCGGCGGGCCCTGCGCATTCTCTCTGATCCCTGGACCATGCTGATCCTCAAGGAGGCCTTCAACGGCACCCGCCGGTTCAGCGCCTTCCAGCGGGCGCTGAACATCCCCAAGCAGACGCTCTCGCTGCGGCTGACGGCGCTGTGCCACGAGCAGATGCTCTACCGCCGGTTTCCGGCGCCGCAATCGGGGGGAACGCAGGCCGCGCCCGAATACGCGCCGACCGCCAAGACCTTCGATCTGGCCGATGCGATGTATGCGATCTGGCTCTGGCACCGGGCCAACCCGGGGATCGAGGACGTGTTGCCTTTCGATATCGTGCACAAGAGCTGCGGTCATCTGCTGGAGGCCGATTATTGCTGCACCGCCTGCGGCGAGCCCGCGCATTCCGCCAGCGTCACCATCCAGCGCAGCCAGCCCGAGCAGGTCGAGACCGAGCCCCGCCCCCGCCTCGCCCGGCGCAATGATGCCAGCTTCACCGCTACCTCCTCGCAGTCGGGCGGGATGGTCGCGGCCTCGCTGGTGGGCGACCTGCCCTGCAACGAGATCCTGTTCCTGCTATTCCAGGGACCGCGCCATCCGCTGGCCATCACGCAGGAGCTGGCCCTGGGCGCGCCGGTGGTGCGCGACCGGCTGGACAAGCTGAAGGCGCTGAACCTGGTGCGGGAAGAGGTGCAGGGGCGGCGACTGGTCTATCACCTGCTGCCCCGGGCCGAGGGGTTCTTTCCGCTTCTGCTGGCGATCGCCGAGTGGGGGGATCGCTGGTGCAACGACGGCCAGCCCCCCCCCGACCCGCGCCTCCATGCCTGCGGGGCGATCCTGCGCGGCCGCTACCGCTGCCGGCATTGCCGGGAATGGGTCAGCCGGGACCAGCTTGAACTGCGCTTCCATGCGTGACGCGGCGGGCCGAGGCGCTTGCGTTCCGATTAGCGGAACTTTATTCTGAAAATTCGCGAAGGCAGGAAGTCCCATGCAGCAAGACGTCGAGCAGACGGCCGAGGGCGACAGCCCCCTCGACGACAGCAGCGATCCGAAATTCGTCACCGCGCTGGCGCGAGGATTGTCGCTGCTGCGCGCCTTCCGGCCGAACGAGGTGCATCTGTCCAACCACACCCTCGCACAGCGCGCCGGTCTGCCCAAGGCGACGGTCACCCGGCTGACCTATACGCTGTGCAAGCTGGGCTACCTGGTGCAATCCGAGCCCAGTGGCGAATACCGTCTGGGGCCGGGCGTGCTGACGCTGGGCTATGGCGTCCTCTCGGGGATGGAGCTGAAGGAACGCGCGGCGCTGGAGCTGGCCGAGGTCTGCAAGGGCGAGAACGTGAATGTCGCCGCCGCTCTGGGCGAGCGTTACGGTCAATCCGTGGTCTATCTCGCCACGCATCGCTTCCCCAATTCGGTGTCGATGGTCTTTCACCTCGGCGCGCAGGTGCCGCTTTTCCATTCCTCGATCGGCCGGGCGATCCTGATGGGGCTCACCGAGGACGAGCAGGCGGCCTTGCTGGACGAAGCGCAGCGCGCCACTGAAAGCGCCGACGAACGGGCGCGGCTGGCGCAGGGCCTGTCCCGCGCGCGCGAGGATTTCGCGCGCTGGGGTTTCTGCACGTCTTTCGGGGAATGGCGCAAGGAAATCAACGGTGTCGCGGCGCCGGTCCGGCCGATTCAGGGACGCTCTCTCTATGCGATCAACGTGGGCGGCTTCGGGTTCCTCAACCCGCCCGAGGACCTGCTGGCCCATTACGCCCCCCGCCTGCTGCGGGCGGCGCGGGCGCTGTCGCTGAGGCCCGAGACGGATGGCTGAGGAGACGACCGCCGCCGCCGCGCCCCATGGCTTCCTGCATCTGCTGGGGCTCAAGCGCGCCCATTTCGCCGAGGGCATCGCCCGGTTCGAACTGGAGGCTGCGGCGCAGCACATGAACCGGATGGGCATCCCGCATGGCGGGGTCTATGCGACGATGCTCGACAGCGCGCTGGGGGCGGCGGGCTGCTGGGCGGGGGCGCCCGACCGTTTCCGCCCGGCGGTCACCCTGACCCTGAATGTCAGCTTCATCGGCAGGCCGCAGGGTCAGCGCCTGATTGCCGAGGGGCGGCGCGTGGGGGGCGGGCGGTCGATCTATTTCTCGGAAGGCGAGGTGCGCGACGAACTGGGCGTGCTGGTGGCCCAGGCCACCGGCTCGTTCAAGGTGGTGACCCAGCGCTAGGCAGAGCCAGCGCCACCAGTTCGGCCTTGCGGATCTTGCCGGCCGCGGTCATCGGCATCGCCTCGACCACCACCAGATGCTGCGGCCGCTTGTAGGGCGCGAGGCGCGCGTTCAGCCAGTCGCTGACCGAAGCGGCCTCGGTGCCGGGCGCAAGGGTGACGAAGGCCAGAACCTCTTCATTGTCGTCCGTCGGTCGGCCGGTCACGGCGGCCTGGAGCACGCCCGGGCAGGAAAGCAGCACTGATTCCACCTCGACCGGATAGACATTGAAGCCTGAACGGATGATCAATTCCTTCGCCCGGCCGACCAGATGCAGGGCGCCGTCCGGGTCTTGCCGCACCAGATCGCCGGTACGCAGGAAGCCGTCCTCGGTCAGGGCCTCGGCCGTCAGCCCCGGCGCGCGGTAATAGCCAAGCATCACCCCCGGCCCCCGGACCAGCAGCTCGCCGACGCCCGCGGCATCGGGCCGGTCCAGCCGCAGCCGCAGCCCCGGGAAAGGATAGCCGACCGAGCCATCGGCACGCAGCGGCCCCTGGGTGGTCGAGGCGATGCCGGGTCCGGCCTCGGTCATGCCATAGCCGTTGTGCAGCGGCAGACCGAAGACCGCTTCCACCTGCGCCTTCAATGCTGGATCGAGCGGCGCCCCGCCGCAACCCAGCTGCCGCAGTTGCGGGGCCTGCGGCGGCACCCCCTCAAGCCGGGCAAGAATCTGGCGATAGACCTGCGGCACGACCGACAGCACACTCGCCCCTTGCGCCAGACCCTCAAGCACCCCCTCGACGCTGAAACGCGCCATCAGCCGGACTGAAGCGCCCGCCTGCAGCCCGGCCAGAAGGCCCGTCGCCAGCGCCATGATATGCGTCGCGGGAATGGCCAGCAGCAATTGGTCCTGCGGGCCAAGCCCGCGCATCTCGGCCGCGATCTGGGCGTTCCAGACCAGCGACCGATGGCTCAGCATGACCCCTTTCGGCTGGCCGGTGGTTCCCGAAGTATAGACCAACGCCGCGACCTGCGCGGCCGGGTCCTCCGCCACCCGTTCGGGTTTCGAGGGGGCGGGGCGGGCAGCAAGCCCCAGGGCGCCCAGGCGGCCCGCGCTCTCTGCGCCGTCCCGCTCGGCATGGGCGCGGGCGGCGGGGGCGGCCATGGTATAGAGCGTCATGCGCGGTTCGGCATGCGCGCTCAACCCCGCCAGTTCGGCCGCCGTGAGGCGAGCGTTCACCGGCACGAACCAGGCCCGCAACCGGGACGTGGCCAGGGCGATGATGGCCACGGCGGCGCTGTTCTCCGCGATCAGCATCACGCGGTCACCCGGCGCGACACCCGCCTCGCGTAGGGCCTCAGCAGCCTCCGCCACCGCCGCCCTGAGCGCGCCATAGGTCAGGCAAAGGCCATCGGGTTCGACAAGAGCCGGCGCCGTCGCCGGATGCCCCGCAATCAGCTCATCCAACCACGCCATCATCGCCCTCCCATCCTGCTCGCGGCGAGACTAGGCGAGCACGGCAGGCGGGGTCAAGTCCATGGAATATAGTACCGTCAGGCGAAACATTACGCCAAGGCGAGATCCTGGCGCGCGCGCCCGGAACCGCGTCGGACCGAGCGACGAGCCGACCACACCGGCGCCTGTTGACTTTACCCGGCGACAGGACAATTTTTCGCACGATATGATATCAGCAACGGCGCGGCGGCCGCCGCAGCCCTTTCCACTGGACAGAAAGCAAGATCGTGACCGCATTGTCGACGCAAACAACGCTGATGATCCTGGATCTCTTCCAGGGACCGCAGGCCGAGCTTTCGACCGAAGACATCGCCTCGGCCCTCGGAAAGCCGGTCTCCACCTGTTACCGGTATCTCAAGGTCATGAGCGACATGGGGTATCTGGTCAGCACCTCGGGCTCGGGCTACAGCCTTGGCCCGAAGATCATGCTGCTGGGCTATCACCTGCGCCAGAACGATCCGGTCATCGCCGTCGGCCGCAAACATGCGGACAGCATGGTCCGGTCGTTTCATGGCACGGCGACGATCAACCGTGTCTTTCGGCAATCCTTCATCTGCATCTACACCACGCACTCCAAGTCCGAGAAGCGCAACAGCTTCGGCCCGGGCGATTCGATGCCGATCTTGTTCGGCGCGAATGCCATGGTGATTCAGGCCTTTCTGTCCCGGCATCTGCAAAAGAAGCTCTACGACGAGAACCAGGAGAAGCTGGCCAAGGGCGGACGGGGCGAGACCTTCCAGGAGTTTCGCGACAATCTTGCCGCCGTGCGGCAGGCCCGTGTCTGGAAGGTGGATGGGGCGATCCGCGCCGATTCCTCGGGGATCGCGGCGCCGCTTCTGGGGTTGAAAGGGCAGATCCTGGGCACCTTCTCGTTCTCCGTGCCGACCGAAATCCTCAATCCTGAACTGGAAGAAACGCTGAAACTGCGCGTGCACGAGATCGGCATCCGCGTCAGCGAAATGCTGGGCCGCCCGACCTGACACTCCCTTTTCGCAGCCTGATGATCGGGCGCCGTCGGCAGGCGGGCGCCCCGTCATGCCTGCGTTCGCCCGCCGATCACGATGCAAATAAATTACCGATATACGAGAATATTTGACACGACTAACCACGCCTGCTATCGACGGCTGACCAGAGCCGGACCTGCCTGATGGGCGGCGGGGCTCTCGCAACGGGAAGGAGAGCGAGCATGGCCGATATTGTCGGGGTCATCACGACAGCCCATGGGCCGCAATTGCACACGACCCCCGATCAATGGCTCTTGCGGCTGGCATCCGACAAGGCACGCAAACACCCGTTCAGAGGGGGGCTCTATACCTTCGACGAGCTGGTCGACCTGCGCCGCGATGAAGGCCTGGCCGAGAAATCCTCGATGGAAGCCATGGTGCGCAACCATCACCTGTGCAACGCCGCGACTGAACGGCTGGCCGAGGCCTATGAGGCGATGCAGGCCGATGTCGCGGTGATCTTCGGCAATGACCAGCACGAGATGTACGGCGACGATCTGATGCCGCCCTACATGGTCTATTACGGCGACAAGATCCCGCATTTCCCGGCCAGCGAAGAGGGGCGCAACCTGCTTCCGCCGGGGATCAAGGAGGGCGAACACGGCCACGCGCCCGACGAATACCGGGAATACGTCTGCCAGTCGGACCTGTCGCGGCACATCATCGCCGAACTGGTCGAGGCCGAATTCGACATCACCGTCTCGCCCAAGCTGCCCAGCCACAATCCCCGGACCAACGGCGTCAGCCATGCCTTCGGCCATATCTACCGGCAGGTGATGCGCGACCGGGTGATCCCGAATGTGCCGATCTACCAGAACACCTTTTTCCCACCGAACCAGCCGACTGCCCGCCGGTCGTTCAACTTCGGCAAGGCGGTGGGTCGCGCCATCCGCAGCTGGAAAAGCGATGCGCGAGTCGTCGTCTTCGGCTCGGGCGGGATGAGCCATTTTACCATCGACGAGGAATGGGACCACCGCTTCATGCGCGCCATGCGCGAGAAGGACCGCGAGTTCCTGCAGTCCATCCCGCTGGCCGAGCTGCAATCGGGCACCTCGGAGATGAAGAGCTGGATCTCGGCGGCGGGCGTGATGGACGAGCTGGAAACGGTGATGCACGAAATCGCCTATGTTCCCTGCTACCGCTCGGCGGCGGGGACCGGCACGGCGCAGGGCATGTATTGGTGGGAGGTGACGGGCGCATGAGCGACGTTCTCGACAGGCTCGGGCGGCTCGATAGCTGCGCGGTGTCGGATGCCAAGGATGCGCTGGGGCTGAGTGCGGCGGTCAGCGGTCTGGGTCGCGCCTCGGGCCAGGGGGTTCTGGCCGGGCGGGTCAAGACGGTGCAGTTGGCCAAAGGCAAGCCCGCGTCGGATGCGCCCAAGGTGCATCTCGGCGCCCGCGCCATCGCCGCCGCGACGGCAGAGACGGTGATTGTCGTCGCCCATCCCGGTATCGACGCGGGCGGCTGGGGCGGGGTGCTGTCCACCGGGGCGCAGCTGGCCGGGGTGCGGGGCGTCATCGTCGACGGGCCGACCCGCGACGTGGACGAGGCCCGCGGCCTGGGCTTTGCCATCTTCTCGCGCACCACGACCGCCCGCACCGCGCGCGGCCGGGTGCACGAGGTCTCGACCGGCGAGCCGGTGGTGATCGGCGCCGAGCCGGTCGCGGACGGCGATTTCGTGATCGCCGACGGATCGGGCGTCGTCTTCATCCGTCAGGTGGATATCGAGCGGGTCCTCGCCACGGCCGAGGGCCTTGCCGCGCGCGAGGCGGCGATGGTCGCCGCGCTTCGCGCCGGTACGCCGATCACCGAGGTGATGGGCGCAAGCTACGAAACCATGCTGGAGGCCCGCTCGTGAGCGATCCGAACGTTACCCGCGCCGCAAAGCTCGATTGCGCCACGCTGTCCGACGCGATGGACAAGCTGGGGATCGAGGGCGTCTGCCGGGGCATCAAGCCGCGCAACCCGGGTTTCCGCATGGTGGGGCGGGCTTATACGGTGCTTTATGGACCCGTCGACGCGGCCAATCCGGGCACTGTCGGCGATTATGTCGATGACATGCAGCCCGGCCAGATCGCCGTGCTCGACAATGGCGGGCGCGAGGATTGCACGGTCTGGGGCGATATCCTGACCCAGTTCGCCCATACCCGCGGTCTGGCGGGTACGGTGATCGACGGCCCTTGCCGCGATGTCCATCTATGTCTCGAGCTGGGCTATCCGGTGTTTTCCCGCAGCTATTCGATGAAGACCGGCAAGGACCGCGTGCAGGTCGATGCCGTGCAGGTGCCGGTTACCATCGGCGATGCGCGCGTCTGCCCGGGCGACATTCTGGTGGGCGGCGCGGATGGCGTCGTGGTCCTGCCCCGCTCGCACGAGGACCGCATCCTTGACGAAGCCGAGCGGATCCAGGCCGCCGAGGAGGCGATCCGGGCCCTCGTGGCCCAAGGGCATTCGATCGCCCAGGCGCGTCAGCGGATGAACTATCACGCGCTGCAATCGCGCAGCGACAAGGGCTGAGCGATGACCTACGCCATCCGCCAGATCGAGCGCGCCGATCCGGCCCTGATTGCCAGGCTGGGCGCATGCGGCGTCGCCACTTTGCACGAGGCGATGGGGCGCCGGGGCCTCCTGTCGTCGAAGATGCGGCCGATCCAGCCGGATCAGGCCATCGCGGGAAGCGCTGTCACCGTTTCGGCCGCCCCGGCGGACAATTGGATGATCCATGTCGCGCTGGAACTGGCCGAGCCCGGTGACGTGCTGGTGGTCGCGCCCTTCTCGCCCTCGGACGCGGGCTATTTCGGCGATCTGCTGGCCGAATCCGCGCAGGCGCGCGGCGTTGCCGGGCTGGTCATCGACGCCGGCGTGCGCGATCTGCGCGATCTGAAGCGGATGAATTTCCCGGTCTGGTCGACGGCGATCAGCGCCTGGGGCACGGTCAAGGAAACGCCGGGTTGGGTAAACATACCGGTGCAATGCGCGGGGGCGATCGCCCACCCGGGCGACGTGGTTGTCGCCGATGACGACGGCGTGGTGATCGTCCCCCGCGCCGAGGCGTCGATGGTGCTTGCCAAGGCACAGGCGCGCATCGCCGATGAAGGAGAAAAGCGCCGCGCCCTGCGCGAGGGGGTGCCGAGCATGGACCTTTACAACCTGCGGCCGGGCTTGGCGGCCAAGGGATTCACCTATCGCTGAGCTGGACGGCGGCCGCGACGATGCATTCAAGGCGAATGTCCCGGGTTTCGGCGGAAGAACCCTCCGCCGCACCGGGACCGAGGAAGGGGAGCCAATGAGGCCCACACAATTGGACAAGGCCCGCATTCGCGAGCTGGAAGAGATCGGCACCCGCTCGGACACGCGCGACGTGCTGGCGCGGGCGACGATGCAGGCCCGACGCGATTACGACGATTATTTCGTGGTCGATATCGACGCCCATGTCTCCGAGGATCATTTCTGGGGCGAGGTGATCGAGCTGATCGACAACGAATATCTGCGCGACCTGGGCCAGAGCCAGCTGCGCAGCTTCGCGGGCAACAACGCGCTGCTCAACATTGTGCCGGGCTTGAGCCACCAGAGCGTCGGCGGCCGGATCACCCATCAGGGGCGGCGCGAGCCCGATGTCCCCCAGGGCGAGCATCCCTTTGTGGTCGCCGCGCGGCGCAGCATGGACGCGATGGGGCTGGATTATCAGATCGTCTTTCCCAGCGCGATGCTGCTGCTGGGCATGCACCCGCAGGACGAGGTGGAAGTCGCCCTCGCCCGCGCCTTCAATCGCTGGACGGTCGAGCGCATCCTGCCGATGGACGAACGGCTCAAGGCCTTTGTCTATCTGCCCTTCAACACCCCCGAAGCCTGCGAGACTCTGGTGGCGCAATACGCGGACGCCAAGGATGTCATCGGCTTCACCGTCTGCTCGACCCGCAACAACGCGATCCACGCCGATTGCTACGCCCGGCTCTATGCGATGATCGAGGAAAGCGGCAAACCGCTGGCCTTCCACTCAGGCTATCACTGGGGTGATCCGTCCTTCGCGCAGCTCAACCGCTTCGCGACGATGCACGCGCTGTCCTTCACCCATTACAACCAGATCCATGTCTCGAACTGGCTGATCAACGCGATGCCCGAGCGCTTCCCCAAGCTGAAGATGCTCTGGGTGGAAAGCGGTCTGGCCTGGATCCCGTTCCTGATGCAGCGGCTGGACCATGAGGTCCTGATGCGGCCCAGCGAGGCGCCGGGGATGAAGCGCCTGCCCAGCGAATACATGGCCGAGATGTGGTACACCAGCCAACCGATGGAACGCACCAACATGGAATTGCTGGAAGCGACCATGAAGGTGATGAAGGCGGAAACGCAGCTCCTCTATTCCTCGGACTGGCCGCATTGGGATTGGGATGCGCCCTCGGTCATCACCTCGCTGCCGTTCCTGTCGGAACAGGCCAAGCGCAACATTCTGGGCCTGAACGCCGCAAGGCTTTTCAATCTGGACATCAAACCCAAGAAGCCGCGCGCCGATGCGGTTCTGGCCACGCGACCAGGGAGATCGTGACATGACCGAGACCATCGAAACCTCTCAGGACGAGGTGCTGCGGCTGAAGTTGCTGATCGGCGAACTGACGGCGCTGACCGACCGGATCTGCGCCACGCGGCAATCGGGGCAGTTGGACGAAGAGGCGCTCTCGACCCTCGTTGCGACCACGGCGCGGCTCTTTGCCGACCGCATGGACCGCGACCCCGCAACCACCATCGCGGTCCCGCCGGACCGGCTGAACGCGACGCAAAGCGTCATGCTGATCAAGGCGCTGATGGAGGTCACCGACATCAACCTCTTCGATCTGGCGATCTGGTATCGGAGGGTGGGATGACCGAGGCCCCTACCGCGCCGCGTCAGGTTTCCGTCGGCGCCCTTGCCACCCTGCGCACAAAAGAGCGCGTGGTGCTGGACATCGACGGCCAATCGGTCGGTGTCTATTTCCTCGGCGACGAGATACGCGCCTGGCACAATGTCTGCCCGCATTCCGGGGGGCCGGTGTGTCAGGGCAAGACCGTCGCCCGCACGCTGCAGGCCATAGACCCCGCCACGGGGAAAAGCCCGGGCCTGACGCTGGATCGCAGCAGCCGGATGATCGTCTGCCCCTGGCACGGGTTCGAATTCGATCTGCTGACCGGGGTCCACGCCGTCGACACCAAGACCCGCCTGCGGCCGGTGCCGGTCGCCGTGGTCGATGGCGATGTGGTCCTGACCCTGGGCTGACCCCCCTCGCAACGACCGAGCGCCCCCTGATCCGGCGTTGGAACAGGGGTCATGCGTCGTGGGCGGGTGGTGCGGAACGCCAAGCAGCATGCAGAAAATTTTCTCACTATAAGAAAATTCTTGCATTCACGTGGTCACTCCTTAACCTGTCAATCAATGGCCCCGGGCCGGAGGAATCACATGAAAACCGATGTCTTGATCGTCGGGGCCGGCCCCGTCGGACTCAGCCTTGCGCTGGAGCTTGCCTATCAGGGCGTCCGCTCGGTCGTGGTCGAACGGCGGGCGCGCGGTGGCTTTGTGACGGTGCGTTGCAACCACATCGCCTCGCGCTCGATGGAGTTCTTTCGCCGCCACGGCCTGGCCGAGACCGTGCGCCAATCCGGCCTGCCCGTGGATTATCCGCAGGACGTGTCCTACCGCACGACGACCACAGGGCAAGAATTGTCGCGGATCCCGATCGCCGCCCGCGGCGACCGCAAGACCGAGCGCGACACGGGCGTCGATTCCCGATGGGCGACCGCCGAGCCCCCGCACCGGATGAACCAGATCTACCTTGAGCCGCTGATGATCGAGGCCGCAGCGCAGCGCTCCGAAATCACCCTGCTCTTCGAGCATGAGATGCTGGAGTTCAGCCAGGACGACAGCGCGGTTATCGCCAGGATCAGACCGGCGGACGGGGCCGAGATTACGGTGCAGGCGCAATATCTTGCCGGGTGCGACGGCGGCGGCTCGCAGGTGCGCAAGGCCATCGGCGCGCGGCTCGAGGGCGACGCGGTACTGCAACGGGTGCAATCGACCTATCTGCGGGCGCCCGGGCTGATCGCGGCGATGCAGGTGCCGCCCTGCTGGTGCATGTTCTCGCTCAACCCCCGCCGCAGCGGCAATATCTATGCCATCGACGGCAAGGAATTGTGGCTGGTCCACAATTACCTGCGCGACTCCGAGCCCGATTTCACCTCGGTCGACCGAGACGCCTGCATCCGCGAGATCTTTGGCGTCGGACCGGATGTCGACTATGAAATCCTGAACATCGAGGATTGGTTCGGCCGCCGTCTGGTCACCGACAAGATGCGCGACCGCCGGGTGTTTCTGGCCGGGGATTCCGCCCATCTCTGGGTGCCCTATGCCGGCTATGGCATGAATGCCGGGATCGCCGATGCCTTCGACCTGGGCTGGATCCTGGGCGCGGTGATCAAGGGCTGGGGCGGTCCCCGGCTGCTGGATGCCTATGTCGCCGAACGGGGGGCGATCACCGAACAGGTCAGCCGCTTCGCGATGGATCATTGCATCAAGCTGGCGGCGATGCGCAGTGCCGTGCCCGCCGAGCTGGAGGATCCGACGCCCGAAGGCGAGGCCGCGCGCAGGCGCATGGGGCACGAGACCTATGCACTGAACGTTCAGCAATATTGCGCCGAGGGGCTGAACTACGGGTATTTCTACGACGCCTCGCCGGTGGTGATCGGCGACGGTGCCGCCCCGCCGGTCTATTCGATGTCCGAGTATACCCCCTCGACCGTGCCAGGCTGCCGGGTCCCGCATTTCTTCCTGCCGGACGGCCGCTCGCTCTATGACACCTTCGGCACCGGCTACACGCTGCTGCGGCGGGATCCGGGGCTGGATGTTTCCGCCTTCACCACCGCCGCCGCCGCCCTCGGCATGCCGCTTGGCCTGGTCGATATCGTGCCCGATGCCGCGACGGAGGCGCTCTATGACACCCCTCTGATCCTGGTTCGGCCCGATCAGCATGTGGCCTGGCGGGGCGACGCCGCGCAGGCGGACGCCGGGGCGATCCTGAACAGGGTGAGGGGCGCATGACAGCGGTCTGCCCTGAGAAAACCGAAGAACACCCAGCAATGGACTGCCCGCGGGGAGGAAACGCGCGATGATCATCGACTGCCATGCGCATATGGCCGTTCCGGGCAAGCTGCCCGCGTGGAAGGCAAGCCTTCTGTCCCATCGCGGGGCGCATGGGCGCAAGGCCCCCAGCTTTACCGCGCAGGAGATCGAGAGCGCCTTCACCCGCGTCGAAATGGCTGAATACGGACATATCGAATGCCTGGAACGGGCGGGCGTTGACCATCAATTGCTGTCCCCGCGTCCCTTCCAGCTGATGCATTCCGAGGAACCCAAGAAGCTGGTGCATTGGTATGTCGAGGCCGCCAACGACCTGATCGCCCAGGAATGCGCGCACTATCCCGGCAAGTTCACCGGCATCGCCGGGCTGCCGCAGGCCGGTGACAGCCCGATCGAGCACTGTCTGCCCGAGCTGGAGCGCGCGGTGAAGGAGCTGGGCTTTCGCGGCTGCCTGCTGAATCCCGACCCCTTCGAGAACGATGGTCGCAAGGCGCCGCCGATGGGCGACCGCTACTGGTATCCGCTCTATGAAAAGCTCTGCGAACTCGATGTCGTGGCGCATATTCATTCGGCCAGTTCGCGGCTGGTGGACCGCGAGCCCTATTCGCTGCATTTCATCAACGAAGAGACCACCGCGGTCTATGGCCTGTGCAAATCGACCGTTCTCGATGACTTCCCGGATCTGAAGATCCTGGTCAGCCACGGCGGCGGCGCGATCCCCTATCAGGTCGGCCGCTTCGATGCGACCAGCGTGCCGCGCAAGGGCATGGATGTGTCCGGCAGCCGGTTCCTGACGCGGCTGCGCAAACTCTATTTCGACACCGTGCTCTATTCGCGCGAGGCGATCGAACTGCTGGTCAAGGTCGTCGGCCCCTCGCGCTGCCTTTACGGCGCAGAGATGCCCGGCGTGGGGTCGTCGATCAATCCCGATACCGGGCAGGCCTTCGACGACATCATCCCCTTCATTCGCGCGCTGGATTTCATCAGCGACGCTGACAAGGCCGACATCCTAGGCGGTAACGCGCAGCGGGTCTTCGGCCTGGCGCTTTGACCCGGGGGCATCGGCCCCGACCGCCATCAAGCCATTCCTGACCGGAGAAACGACGGATGAAAACGCAAGTGGGGATCATCGGCGCAGGGCCCGCAGGCTTGCTGCTGGGCCGGATCCTGCAATCCCACGGCATCGACGCGGTCGTTCTGGAGCGGCGCAGCCGGGACTACGTGCTCAAGCGGATCCGGGCCGGCGTGCTGGAGCAGGGCACCGTTGACACGCTGCGCCAATACGGCGTCGCCGAAAGGCTCGACCGCGAGGGGCTGCCGCATACCGACATGAAACTCTTCTGGAAGGGCGAGCGCCATTCGATCCCGATGACCGGCGAAGGCGGGCGGCGGATGACCACCTACGGCCAGAACAAGATCGTCGAGGATCTGGTCCTGCGCCGCGAAGCCGACGGCCTGCCGCTGATCTTCGACGCCGAGGTCAAGGCCATCGAGGGCGTGACCGACAGGCCCGTCATCCATTACGCGGTGAACGGCGAGCCGCAGGTGCTGGAATGCGATTTCGTCGCGGGTTGCGACGGGTTCTGGGGCGTCTCGCGTCGGCATATCCCCGACGCCGACGCGCATTCCTTTGAGAAAGTCTTCCCCTTCTCGTGGTTCGGCCTGCTGGCTGAAGCGAAGACCAGCACCGAAACCCGGGGATTCTGCCACAGCGAGCGGGGCCTCGCGGTCAGCTCGTCGCGCGGACCGGATGTCAGCCGCCTCTATCTGCAGGTGCCGCCCGATTTCGACATGGCCAGCATGTCGGACGATCAGATCTGGGACGAGTTGTCGCTGCGGCTGGCCAACCAATACGGCAAGACGCTGAACCGTGGGCCGATCATCGACAAGGCAGTGGTCCGGCTCAGGGGTTTCATCTGCGAGAAGATGGTCCACGGGCGGCTGGCGCTGGCGGGAGATGCCTGCCACACCGTCCCCCCGAGCGGTGCCAAGGGGCTGAATCTGGCGGTCGGGGATGTCAGATTGCTCAGCGAAGCGATCTTTTCGCTGCTGCGGGAGAATGACGACCGCAAGCTGGCGCGTTATACCGAACTGGCGTTGCAGCGGATCTGGCCGACCGTCCATTGGTCCTGCACGATGTCCGACGTGTTCCACATCTTCCCCGGTCAGACCGCCTTCGACACCCGGCGCCAATACGAGGTGCTGAACTTCTGGGCCTATGACGAAATCGGCCAGAAGGTGTTCCGCGAAAACATGCTGGGTAGACCGCTGCCGCAATACTGACCTGTGGCGATTTATCACTTTACGATAATTTTCTGACATGGCAGGCGTCCCTGCGCGCTTGCCCGGAGGGGGCGAATGACGGATTTCACCTATCCTGAACCGAAGCTGTTCATCGGCGGTGTCTGGCACGAGGCCGGGGCGCGGGATACGATCCCCGTGCTCAACCCCGCGACCGGAGAGCCGATCGCGCAGTTGCCCGTCGCGACCCTGGGCGACCTCGACGCGGCCCTCGACGCGGCCAACCGCAGCTTTCCCGCCTGGCGGGCGATGTCGGCCTTCGACCGCGCCGCGATCCTGCACCGGGCGGGGGCGCTGCTGCGCGAACGGGCGGCTCATATTGGCCGGGTCTCGACCACAGAACAGGGCAAGGTCCTGGCCGAATCGACGGCCGAGGCCGCGGCCAGCGCCGATATCTTCGACTGGTTCGCCGAAGAAGCGCGGCGTGCCTACGGCCGGATCGTGCCGTCGAAATTCCCCGGCGTGCGCCAGAATGTGCTCAAGGAGCCGGTCGGTCCCGTCGCGGCCTTCACACCCTGGAACTTCCCCACCACCATCCCCGCCCGCAAACTCGGCGCGGCTTTGGCGGCGGGGTGCACGGTCATCATCAAGCCCGCCGAAGAAACGCCCGGCAGCTGCCTGGAACTGGCCCGGGCGCTGGACGATGCGGGATTGCCCAAAGGGGTTCTCAACGTCGTCTTCGGCGTGCCGGCGCAGATTTCCGAGTATCTGATCGCCTCGCCGGTGATCAGGAAGATCTCGTTCACCGGCTCGACCGTGGTGGGCAAGCATCTGTCGCGCTTGGCCGCGGACGGGATGAAGAAAAGCACGATGGAACTGGGCGGCCATGCCCCGGTGCTGGTGTTCGAGGACGCCGATATCGACAAGGCCGCGGCGATGATGGCGCGCTCCAAGTTCCGCAATGCGGGCCAGATCTGCATCGCGCCCACCCGGTTCTATCTGCATGACAGCATCCATGACCGTTTTGTCGCGGCTTTCGGCCGGATCGTCGACGGGCTGGTGGTTGGCAATGGTCTCGACCCGACCGCGACCATGGGCCCCCTGGCCAATGGCCGCCGGCTCGGGGCGATGAAGGCGATGATCGACGATGCCGTCGACAAGGGCGCCAGGCTGCGCACCGGCGGCGTGCGGATCGGCAATGCCGGGAACTTCTGGCAGCCGACCGTCCTGACCGACGTGCCCAACAGCGCCGCGGTGATGAACACCGAACCCTTCGGCCCCGTCGCCGTCACCCAGCGCTTCACCGACATGGACTCCGTCATCGCCGAGGCCAACCGCCTGCCCTATGGCTTGTCTGCCTATGCCTTTACCGCCAATGGCGCCCGCGCCAACGCGCTGGCCGACCGGATCGAGGCCGGGATGATTGGCATCAATTTCAGCGTCCTGACCGGGCCCGAGACGCCCTTTGGCGGGATCAAGGAAAGCGGCCACGGCTCCGAAGGCGGGATCGAGGGGCTCGACGGCTTCCTGATCACGAAATACGTGGCCCAGGCCTGAGGCCGCGGCCTTCCCCCTTCCCTAGCCGCCGGGCTTCGATCCCGCCGCGGCCGATTGCCGGATGCGGTTGCGATACTCGACCGGCGTCAGGCCAACGCGGCGCTTGAAGAGGCGCGACAGATGCTCGGCGCTGGCGAAGCCCACGCGGCGCGAAACCGCGGCGATGGTCAGGTTCGTCTCGCTGAACAGCACCCGCGCGGCATCGAGCCTTATCCTTTCCAGAAACACGCCGGGCGAGCATCCCCGGTCCTTGGCGAACCGCCGGGCGAAATTGCGTTCGCTCATGTTCACCACCTCGGCGATGTCCGAGATCTTGATGTTGCGGTGGTAATTGTCGTTGAGCCAGCCGATCGCCTGCCGCATGCGCGGCGTCAGGCTGTCCTGTGCCTCGAGACTGGCGCTGATCTGCGGCTGGTTGGCCGTGCGCCGAACGAAGACCACCAGGATGCGCGCGGTGCGGCTGGCGATGTCCTGGCCCAGATCTTCCTCGACCAGCTCCAGGCACAGATCGATCCCGGCGGAAACACCGGCCGAGCTGTAGAACTTTCCATCGCGGGTATAGAGCGAATCGGCGCGCGAATGGACCTTGGGGAAGTCGCTGCGCATGTCGTCGAAATACCGCCAATGCGTCACGCATTGCCGACCGTCCAGCTGGCCAGTCGCCGCCAGCAGCCCCACCCCGCCGCCGATGGTGACGACCCGCTGCGCCCCCAGGGCCAGCGGGGTCAGCGCCGCCACCTCGGCCGCCGAGCGTGTCGCCGCGCGGCATCCGGGGCCGCCCGGGATGATCAGCGTATAGCCGCCCTGCGGGGCAAGCTGGGTGACCGGCTCGGCCTCCATTCCAGCGCCGCAGGACAGTTTGACCATGCGGTCCGCCGCCGAGACGAAGCGCAGCCGATAGGGCCGGACATGGCGTCCCGGGGCCGGGCGCAACAGCTCTTCGGTTTCCAGATTGGCGGTCGAGAAGACCTCGGACGGCCCGGCGACATTCATCAGCAGTGCTCCCTTGTAGAGGAAGACGATGACGTCCCGTTGCGGGAAATGCGGCTCGGCGGGCATTCGGGCTCTGCTGGATCAAGACAGGTTTGTCCGAATATGTCATGAAACTGACAGGCGCTGCAATTCGCCGCATGCAACCCTTGATGCATGACAACGCGCACCGCCGATATCGAGACCCAAAAGCCATCAGCCGCCAGCCTCGAGGCTGTGGCAAGGCTTGTCGGCTTCCCCACGATCAGCACGGACTCGAACCTCGCGCTGATTCATTGGGTCCGGGGCCTTCTGGACGATCTGGGCATCGCCAGCCACCTGACCCATTCTGACGACGGTCGGAAGGCCAATCTCTTCGCCACGATCCACCCCGGGGATGGCCGGGTCGCGCCCGACAAGGGCGGGATCGTGCTGTCGGGCCATACCGATGTGGTGGGCGTCGATCCGTCGCAATGGAGCACGGACCCGTTCACGGCCACGCTGCGCGGCACGCGTCTTTACGGCCGCGGGACGGCGGATATGAAGGGCTTCCTGGGCGTGGTTCTGGCGCTCTTGCCCGCCATCGCCGCCACGCCCCGGGCCGAACCCGTTCACCTCGCCCTCAGCTATGACGAGGAGGTCGGCTGCAAGGGCGTGCCGCGCCTGATCGAGGATCTGGCGCGGCGGGGAGTCACGCCAGCGGTCTGTCTGGTCGGCGAGCCCTCTTCGATGCGGGTGATCACCGGCCACAAGGGCTCGCGGGTCTTTCGCTGCCTGGTGACCGGGAAAGAGGCGCATTCCTCGCTGGCCACGCAGGGCGTCAACGCCGTGCATGTCGCCTGCCGCCTGGTCGAGTTCATCCGCCTCGAAGGATTGGCGCTGGCCGCGAGCGAAAGCCCGGATCCCGGCTATGCCGTACCCTTTTCGACCATCGGCACCGGCGCCATCGCAGGCGGCACGGCGGTCAATGTCATTCCCGGCCAGTGCGAGTTCCGGTTTCAGATCCGTCACCTGCCCGATACCGACCCCGAGGCGGTGATCGCCCGGATCAGGGCTTTCGCCGAAGACGTCCTGCTTGCCGAGATGCAGGGCGTGGACCCCACCTGCACCATCGCCTTCACCGATCTGGGCGGCGTGCCGGCGCTGAATGAGCCGCCGGACTCCGCCTGGACCCGGCGCGTCGCGCGGGCGGCGGGCAACGATCGGCCCGGGATCGTCGATTTCGGTTCGGAAGGCGGGCATTTCCAACGGGCGGGGATCAGCACCGTGATCTGCGGCCCGGGCGATATCGCCCACGCGCATCGCCCCGACGAATTCATCGACCTGGACCAGCTTGCCGCCTGCGAGCGGTTCCTGACGCGCCTCTTGGGCCTGACGCCCCCTGAGGCCTGAAACACCACTGAAAGACCGGGCACGCGCCCGCATTGGGAGGTTACCTTGCTTTTCGAAGGACTGACGACGCCCTCGCCCGATCCCATCCTGGGGATGGCCGCCCGCTTCAACGCGGACCCCGCCCCGGACAAGGTGGACATGGGGATCGGCGTCTACATGGACGACCACGGCCGCGCGCCGGTGCTCGAAAGCGTCAAACAGGCCGAGGCGAAGCTGCTCAAGGATCAGTCGAGCAAGGCCTATCTCTCCTCGGCCGGGCATGAGACCTACAACCATCATATTCGCGCGCTGTTGCTGGGGACCGATCATCCGGCGATCGACCGCGCCCGGACCATCCAGACTCCGGGCGGCACCGGCGCGCTGCGCGTTGCCGCGGACTTCCTGCAGGCCCTGAAGGGCGCCTGTCGCGTCTGGATCCCCGATCCGACCTGGGCCAATCACCGCGGGCTCTTTGCCGGCGCCGGTCACTCGGTATCCACCTATCGCTACCTCGATGCCGAGACCGGCGGGGTCGCCTTTGAGGCGATGATGGCGGACCTCGCCCCGCTGGGCCCGGGCGATGTCGTCATCCTGCACGGCTGCTGCCAGAACCCGACCGGCGCCGACCTCACGCCCGCGCAATGGGCCGAAGTGGGCGAGCTGCTGCGCGCACGCGGGGCGGTGCCGCTGATCGACATCGCCTATCAGGGCTTCGGTCAGGGTCTGGACGAGGATGCGGCCGGCCTGCGCCTGCTGGCCGATACGCAGCCCGAGATGCTGATCGCCAGCTCCTGCTCGAAGAATTTCGCGCTCTACCGCGAACGGGTCGGGGCGCTGACGCTGGTGAGCCAGAGCGCCGAATCCGCCGACAAGGCGCTGGGGCATCTGCTGCCCGTGGTGCGCGCGAATTACTCGATGCCGCCCGACCATGGCGCCGCCGTGGTGGCGCAGATCCTGGGCGATCCCGATCTGCGGGCGCTGTGGATCGCGGAACTCACCCAGATGCGCGAGCGGCTGATCGGCGTCCGCGCAGCCCTGGCGGGGGCCATGAACCAGACCGGTGGGCGCGACTATGGCTTCATCGCCCGCAATCGGGGCATGTTCGTGCAGCTGGACCTCAGCCCCGCGCAGGTCGATTACCTGCGCGAGCACGAGCATATCCACCTCAGCCGCAGCGGCAGGATGAATGTCGCGGGCCTGAACCGGGGCAATGTCGCGCGGGTCGGCGCGGCGGTCGGACGGCTTTTGCGTGGGGCGGCCCATGGCTAAGCTGATCATCGGCATGGTCGCGTTCGAGCAGGCGACCAATCTCGACTTCACCGGCCCGCTGGAGGTCTTCGGCAAGCTCGCGGGATGCGAGGTGCAGATCTGCGCCAAGACGCTGGATCTGGTCGCCTGCGAGGGACTCTCGGTCATTCGGCCGACGGTGACCTTCGCCGATTGCCCGCAGGTCGATGTGCTGTTCGTGCCCGGCGGGCCGGGGCAGGTCGATGTCATGACCGATGACGAGACGATCGGCTTCGTCGCCCGTCAAGGCCAGGCGGCGCAATGGGTCACGGCGGTCTGCACGGGCTCGCTGGTACTGGGGGCCGCGGGTCTGCTGCAGGGCTACCGGGCCGCCTGCCACTGGATGTCGCGCGATCAGCTGCCGCTCTTCGGGGCCGAGCCCGTCAATCGGCGCGTGGTCTTCGACCGCAACCGGGTCACCGGCGGCGGCGTCACCGCGGGCATCGATTTCGGCTTTGCCCTGGCGGCGCGACTGGTCGGCGAACCCGCCGCCCGCCGCCTGCAACTGGCGCTGGAATACGCGCCGGAACCGCCTTTCGACAGCGGCCTGCCCGAACGTGCCGAACCCGAGACGGTCACCGATCTGCTGGGCCGGGCGGCGGGACTGCTGGAAAAACGCTGGGCCGCATCGAGAGCCGCTGCCGAGCGGCTCGCTCACCAGGGCGCGAAACCATGAGCATCGACTTCCTGAACCGCGAGCACGGCCTGTACATCGCCGGCGGCTGGCAGCCCAGCGACGGCGGCGGGCGGCTTGACGTGATCAATCCCGCCACCGGTGCCGTCATCGCGACCATCGCCGACGCGAGCCCCGCCGATGTGGACCGGGCCGTCGCCGCCGCGCGCGCGGCCTTCGAACGCAACGACTGGGCCTCCCTGCTGCCGAATGCCCGCGGCCAGCTGCTCTGGCGCATCGCCGAGGCGATCGAGGCGCATGCCGAGGAGTTCGCGCGCCTTGAATGTCTGGACAACGGCAAGCCGCTACTGGCCGCCCGGCGCGGGGACGTGCCGGGTGCTGCCGATACCTTCCGCTATTTCGCGGGCTGGTGCACCAAGATCACCGGACAGACCATGCAGGTGTCGCGCCCGGGTCAGACCTTCGCCTATACGATGCGCGAACCGCTGGGCGTGGTGGCGGCGATCGTGCCCTGGAACTTCCCGCTGCTGATGGCGGCCTGGAAACTGGCCCCGGCGCTGGCGGCCGGCTGCACCGTGGTTCTGAAACCGGCCGAGGATACCTCGCTCACCGCGCTGCGCCTGGCCGAGGTGATGGCCGACTGCGGGATGCCCGCAGGGGTGGTTAACGTCGTTACCGGGCGTGGTGCCACCGTGGGCGCGGCCCTGACCCGGCATCCCGACGTGAACAAGGTCGCCTTCACCGGCTCGACCCTGGTGGGCAAGGAGATCATTGGCGCCGCAGCGGGCAATCTGAAGAAGCTGACCCTGGAGCTGGGCGGCAAATCGCCCACGCTGATCCTGCCCGATGCCGATCTGACCAAGGCCATCCCCGCCGCGGTCATGGGCATCTTTCACAACGCCGGACAGGTCTGCGCGGCGGGCTCGCGGCTCTATGTGCACGAGAAGGTCTTCGATCAGGTGACCGAGGGAATCATCCAGCGCGCCCGCGCCCTGCGCAGCGGGCCGGGCGAGGTACCGACGACCGACCTGGGCCCCCTGGTCTCGCAGCGCCACCGCGAGCGCGTGCACGGCTATGTCGAATCCGGCCAGCGCGACGGCGCGCAGCTGCTGACCGGCGGCGCGCGTGGGCTGGGCGAGGGCTTTTTCTACGAACCGACGATCCTGACCGGCACCAAGCCCCACATGAGCATCGTGCGCGAAGAGATCTTCGGTCCGGTGCTTGTCGCCGAGCGCTTCGGCGATCTGGACGAAGCCGTTGAACGCGCCAATGACAGCGACTTCGGCCTGTCGGCGACGGTCTGGACCACGAACCTGAGTCTGGCCCATGGCCTGGCCCGGCGGCTCGAAGCCGGGACGATCCGCGTCAATACCGGCGGCGGCACCGACCCCAACCAGCCCTTTGGCGGCACCAAGCAATCCGGCTGGGGCCGCGAGTTCGGCGAGGAAGGCCTGCTCGAATACATGCAGACAAAATCTGTGCTGATGACCCTGTAAGCGATGGACAAGACAATGAACAAGACGATGCGGACGGATGCGGCGGTGGAAAGCCTGACGGGCGGCGACGCGGTGGTGGAGAGCCTGAAGCGCTGGGACGTGGACACGGTCTTCGGCCTGCCCGGCGTCCAGCTGGACCAGCTTTTCGACGCGCTCCATCGCCGGGGGGACGGGATCCGCGTGATCCACACGCGGCACGAGCAGGGCGCGGCCTATATGGCGCTGGGGGCTGCGGCCTCGACCGGGAAACCCGCCGTTTTCGCGGTGGTGCCGGGGCCGGGCGTGTTGAACGCCGGGGCTGCCTTGTCCACCGCTTTTGCCTGCGGGGCGCGGGTCCTCTGCGTGACCAGCACCGTGGCGACGGCGCAGATCGGCCGCGGCAATGGCGCCCTGCACGAGATCCCGGATCAGACCGGCTATCTGCGCGGTCTGACCAAGTGGTACGGCCGCGCCGCCTCGGCCGCCGAGGTTCCCGCCGTCATGGACGAGGCTTTCCGTCAGTTGATGAGCGGACGCCCGCGCCCCGTCGCCGTCGAGGTGCCGCCCGATGTGCTGGCGCAGCGGGCGATCTTCGCGCCGCAGGTCCGCCCGGCGGTGCCTGCCCGCCCGCAGGTCGATGCCTCGGCCGTCGAAAGCGCGGCCGACCTGCTGATGGCGGCGAAGAAACCGATGATCATCGTTGGCAGCGGCGCCCGTCACGCGGGCCCTGCCCTGACCCGCCTTGCCGAACGTCTGCAGGCGCCCGTGGTCAGCCGCACGCAGGGACGCGGGATCGTGCCCGATACATCGGACCATAGCTGGTCGGCGGCGATGGCGAATGACCAATGGGCCGAGGTGGATGTGGTGCTGGGCCTCGGCACGCGGATGACGCAGTTGCGGGAATGGGGCGTGGACAAGGACCTGTCGGTCCTCCGCGTCGATATCGACTATCCCGAGATCGTGCGCAGCGGCCCGCCGCGCCTGGGCATCGTCGCGGATGCCGCCGATTTCACGGATCGGTTGCTGGCGCTTCTGGAAAAGCGCGGCTTCCAGGCCGACGACCGCGGGGAAGAACTGCGCCGCGTGCGCCGCGACTTCGCGGCGACCCTGCAACAGACCATCCAGCCGCAGACCGATTACCTGCAGGCGATCCGGGCGGTTCTGCCCGAGGATGGCATTCTGGTCGACGAGATGACGCAAGTCGGCTTCGTCGCGCGCTACGGCTTCCCGGTCACCCATCCGCATGGCTTCATCTCGTCCAGCTATCAGGGCACCTTGGGCTATGGCTTTGCCACCGCGATCGGCGTGCAGGCCGCCAATCCCGACCGCCGGGTCGTCGCGATCAGCGGCGATGGCGGGTTCCTCTTCACCATGCCCGAGCTGTCGGTGCTGGCGCAGCAACAGATTCCGCTGACCACAGTGGTCTTTGCCGATGGCCATTTCGGCAATGTGCGCCGCATCCAGGAACGCAGCTATGGCGAGCGTTTCATCGCCTCCGAACTGTGCAACCCCGACTTCGTGCAGCTTGCACAGAGCTTCGGGATCAGGGGCCTGCGGGCCGAGGGGCCTGCCGGGCTGCAACAGGCGCTGGCCGCGGCCTTTGCCGGCACCGGGCCGACCCTGATCGAGGTTCCGGTGCGGATCGAGGACATGGCCTCGCCCTGGCAATTCGTCCACGGGCGCAAGGTGCGCTGACATGGCACGCGGCCCTCGCATCGGCAGGGGTCGCCCCATCCCCCGCGGTGGATGCGTCAGGCGCCGCCCGGGCCAGGCGCCTTCCGGCGTGCAACAGGCCGGCACATCGGCGACGGGTGCAAAAATAAAATCACTATTCGATAATTTTTTGTTGCCATGCCGCCCCGGAATCTGTCACCTGCTTGCAAGGAGTCGTCAGGGAAAAACGATCAATACAGCCCGCCGTATCACCCGCCGGAATCCGGTCGCCCGCGCTCCGGGCGAGGGCCGGTGCGTGGACAAGTCACCGTCACCGGGGCAAGGACAGGGCTGAAATGACCACGGGGCACCGGGAGCGAAGGCCACTGAAGCAGGGCCGGGAAAGCGTGCCCAACGCTGCAATCAAGAACCGCGTTTGACAAAAAGGGAGAAGGAAGATGACCGAAGGACTGAAGCTCTCACGTCGCAGATTGCTGGAACTGACCGCCATGTCGGGCGCCATGGTGCTGGCGCCGCGGCTTGCCTGGGCCGGTGAACCCCAACGCGGCGGCCACCTCGTGATCTCGAGCGGTGGCGCCGCGGCCGGCGACTCGCTCGACCCGCGGACCTTCAACTCGCCCTATGGCGCGGCAATGTCGGGGATCATCTACAACAACCTGATCGCGGTGCAGGGACCGAACAAGGAACTCGTCCCGGAACTCGCCCATAGCTGGGAGGCGATCAACGGCGGCCTGAGCTGGGTGTTCAACCTTGTCGAGGGCGTCGAGTTTCACAACGGCAAGATCCTGACCAGCGAGGATGTGGTCTTCTCTCTGCGCCGACACGCCGAACCGGACTCGCGCTCCAGCATGCGCTCGGTGATCAGCAACCTCGTCGATATCCGCGCCGATGGCGACCACCGCGTCATCATCGACCTGCCCGCGGTCAACTACCTCTTCCCGGCCTATATGGCGCATTTCACGCTGGGGATCGTTCCGGCGGGCACCACGGACTTCACCGGGATCGGCACGGGCGGCTACAAGGTCACCAATTTCGCGCCCGGCGAAGTGCTGGAGATGGTCCGCCACGAGAATTATTTCAAGCCGAACGCGGCCTTCGTGGACAGCGTGGAACTGCTGGCGATCAACGATCCCTCGGCCCTGACCGCGGCCTTCCAGAGCGGACAGGTCAACATGACCAGCGGCTTGGATGCCCGGTCGGCCGGATTGCTCGAATCGATGGCCAATCTGCGGATCTTCAAGATGGAGGGCGGCGGCTACATCAGCTTCAACATGCGCTGCGACATTCCCCCCTTCGACAATCCCGACATGCGGCTGGCGCTCAAGCTCGCCGTCGACCGCGAAGACATGCTGCAACGCGTGGGCGCGGGTGTCGGCAGCATCGGCAACGACACGCCGGTGCCCTCGAACGATGCTGTCTTCTCGCCCAATGTCGAGCAGAAGCGCTACGATCCCGAACGCGCGCGCGCGCTGTTTGAAAGCGTGGGCTATACCGGCCCCATCGTGCTGCATACCTCGGACGCGATCTCGTCGCGGGCCGTCGACATGGCCACGGTGTTCCAGGAACACGCCGCCCGCGCCGGGATCCCGATCGAGGTCCAGCGCGATCCCGCGGATGGCTATTGGAATTCGGTCGTCGGTGTCGCGCCCTTCCACGTCTCGGCCCGTTCGGCGCGGCCGACGGCGGATGCGATCTTCTCGACCGCCTTCCTGGGCACCTCGGAAAACAACGAGTGCAAATGGGTGAACGAGGAATTCGACGCCGCCATCATCGCGGCTCGCGCCGAGGAGAACCTTGAGCGCCGGCTTGCCCTTTACGAACGCGCGCAGGAGATCTGCAGCGTCGACGGCGGCACGATGATCCCTTTCTTCTCGGCCACGGTGCAGGGGACCAGCGCGGATGTCGACGGCTTCAACGTCGGCGCGGTCGAACTCAACGGCTACCGCGCGGTCGAGCAGGTGTGGTTCACCTGACCTTCCCGTCCCGGGCGCCCCTGGCGGTGCCCGGGATCCTCTGACATGCACCACGCACCGGCGCCGCCCGCCCCGGTGTTCAAGAGAGAAGGTGCCGGCATGACGTTGATGCAAGGGTCCGCTGTGCGCTCGTTCGTCGTTGCGCGCATAGCCTCGGGCCTCGTGTCGATCCTCTTCATTTCGTTCCTGGTCTTCCTTGGAACGGCGCTTTTGCCCGGCGACGCGGCGACCGCGATGCTGGGACAAGAGGCGACACCCGAACTTGTCGAAAGCCTGCGCCAGGCGCTGGGATTGGATCAGCCCCTGCTGATCCGCTATCTCAACTGGCTGTGGGACGCGCTGCACGGGGATTTCGGCGTCTCGCTGTCAAATGGGCAGCCCGCCATGGCCATGCTGCTGCCCCGGCTGGAAAATTCGCTGATCCTGGCCTTTTCCGCAGCGGTGATCGTGCTGCCGCTGGCCATCTCGATCGGCCTCGTTGCCGCGATCAAGAAAGGCAGGCCCTTCGACACGATGTCGGGCCTCGTCTCTGCGCTGTTCCTGTCGATGCCGTCCTTCATGATCGGCTATGTGCTGATTTATGTCTTCGCGGTCGAGTTCCGGCTGTTCCCGGCCGTGTCCAGCGTGCGCGCCTCCACCTCGCTGACCGGATGGGCCTGGGCGCTGACCCTGCCGGTCCTGACGCTGGTGCTGGTCGCGCAATCCCATGTGCTGAAGGTCACCCGCGCCGCGGTGCTGGGCGTGATGGGATCCGATTACATCCTGATGGCCGAGACGAAGGGCATCCCCCGCATCCGCATCATCCTGCTGCATGCCCTGCCCAATGCGCTGTCGTCGATCGTGTCGATCTGCATGATCACCATGGCGCATCTGATCGTCGATGTCGTCGTGATCGAGGCGGTCTTCAGCTATCCGGGCATGGGCAAGCTGATGGTCGATGCCGTGGCCTATCGCGACATCCCCGTCGTTCAGGCCTGCGGCGTGCTGTTCTCGGCGATCTTCGTCGTGCTGAACATGCTGGCGGATCTGCTGGGCGTCCTCGTCAATCCACGCCAACGCCTGCCGCGCCGGGGAGTTTGAACCATGCTGAGCAGAATTGCGGTTATCGGGTCCCTGTGCCTGTTGTCGGCGATGGTGCTGGCGGCCCTCCTCGCCCCCGTCCTGGCGCCCGTCCTGCCCAACGAGATGGTCTATCCGGCCTATGCCGCGCCGGGCCCGGGCGGGGTACTGGGGGCTGACGGCCTGGGCCGGGACATGCTGTCGCGCGTCCTTTACGGCCTGCGCTACACGCTGGTGATCACCTTCGCCGCGACCACGCTGGCCGGCGCGATCGGCGTGTCGCTCGCCATCGCCTCGGGCCTGCTGAGGGGATGGTTCGACATTCTGGTGGGCCGGGCCTTCGACATCCTGATGTCGATCCCGCATATCATCCTGGCGCTGATCGTACTTGCCATTCTGGGTGTGTCGATGACGACGCTGGTCCTCACCATGGCCGTGCTGCAATCGAGCACCTATTACCGCGTGACGCGCCCCATCGCCGGGGATCTGTCGGCCATGGATTATGTCGAGGTCGCCCGCCTGCGGGGGGAGCGGCTGGGCTGGAACCTGTTCCGCGAGATCTTTCCCAATATGGTGCCATCCCTGCTGGCGCAATACGGGCTGGGCCTGTCGTCGGCGACGCTGTTCATAAGCTCGCTCAGCTTCCTGGGGATCGGCATCCAACCCCCGGCCGCCGATCTGGGTGGGCTGGTGCGGGAAAACGCGCTGGCGCTGTCCGCCGGCCGCTTCACCCCGCTGGTTCCCGCCGCCTGCATCGCCCTCTTCTGCCTGGCCGTGAACGGCATCGCCGATTGGCTGGTCGGCCACTTCTCAGAAAGGCCGGAATCGTGATGACGACAAATCCCATCCTTCGGATCGAGGCCCTGCGTGTCGAAGCCCGCAACGCAGTGCTGCTCGATGACGTGTCGATCACCCTCGGAAAAGGCGAGGTTCTGGGGATCATCGGTGAATCGGGCGCGGGCAAGAGCACGCTGGCGCTGTCCTCGATGCTGCTGATGCGGCCGGGTTGCCGGGTGACGGCGGGCAGTGTCGAGCTTTGCGGCCAGCCGCTGATCGGCCTGCCCCAGGTCGAACTGGAACAGATCCGCCGTACCAGGGTCGCCTATGTCGCCCAAAGCGCCGCCGCCGCCTTCAACCCCTTCTACCGGCTGGAAAGGCAGATCACCGAACTGCCCGCCCTGAGCGGCCGGCTGGGCCGGTCCGAGCGTCACCGCATGGCCGCCGCGCTCTTTGAGGAATTGCAGCTGCCCGATCCCGAGAGTTTCGGACAGCGCTATCCGCATCAGGTCTCGGGCGGGCAATTGCAGCGGGCGATGATCGCCATGGCGTTGATCAACAAGCCCGAGCTGATCATCTTCGACGAGCCGACGACCGCCCTCGATGTGACCACGCAGATCGAGGTGCTCCAGCTGATCCGCAAGGTCGTGCGCGAGCACGATTGCGCAGCGCTCTATGTCTCGCATGATCTGGCCGTGGTCGCACAGATGGCCGACCGGGTGCTGGTGATGCGGCACGGCAAGATGGTCGAGGAGGGCCCCACCCGGCAATTGGTGGACAACCCGCAGACGGAATATGCACGCCAGCTGGTCAGCAACCGGGGCCATCACGGCTATGCGGAACAAAGGGGCGACGACCGGCCGATCCTCGATATCCGCAACGTGACCGCCGCCTATGGCGCGGTAACGGCGGTCGACAATGTGTCGCTGGCCATGGCGCCGGGCGAGGTTCTGGCGCTGGTCGGGGAATCGGGCAGCGGCAAGACCTCGCTTGCCCGCTGTGTCGCCGGATTGCAGCCGGTGCGCAGCGGGACCATCGCGCTGCAAGGGGCGGCGTTGCCGCCGCTGGTCGAACAGCGCAGCTTCGAACAGCGACGGCTGGTGCAATATAACCACCAGTTGCCCGACCTCGCCCTGAACCCGCGCCAGACGCTGCGCCAGATCATCGGCCGGCCGCTGAGCTTTTTTCACAAACTCTCGGGCACCCAGCGCGAGAAGCGCCTGGCCGAGTTGATGGCGGCCATCGAACTGCCGGTCAGCTATCTGGACCGCTATCCCTCGGCCCTGTCCGGCGGGCAGAAGCAGCGGGTCTGCATCGCCCGGTCGCTGGCCGCCGAACCCAAGGTTCTGATCTGCGACGAGATCACCTCGGCCTTGGATCCGCTGGTCGAGGAATCGATCGTCCTGCTACTCGGCCGTCTGATCCGGGACGAGAATCTGGCGATCCTGTTCATCACCCACAACCTGGGGCTGGCCGCGCGCTTTTCGCATAACGTGGCGGTCATGCAGCACGGCAGGCTGGCCGAGTTCGGCCCGACCGCCCAGGTCTTCGAAACGCCGCAATCGGCCTATGCCCGCACGTTGATGGAGGCCGTTCCTCAACTGGACGAGGGTTGGCTCGAGTCCCGGCGCAGGGCCTGACGAGGGCTAGCCGAGCAGGTGGTCGATATCGTCACCCTGACCGACCCGCCGCCGGATCGTGGCGATCAGCCGGAACAGCGTGTCGCGGTCTTCCGCGGACAGATCGCTCATCAGCCAGTCGTTGCGGCGGCGCGTGACCGGCGCGATCTGGCGATAGACCTCCCAACCGGCTTCGGTGGCGCTGGCAGGACCGAAATAGCGCCGCTCGCTGCCGCCGGGCCAGGCGATCAGCCCCTTGGCCCCCAGCGCCCGCATGCCCCGGCTGGCCTGCGGGCGGCTGACGTTGCACAATTCGGCAAGCTCGCTACCGGTCTTGGGGCCACGGGTACACAGCGTCAGCAGGCACCGCCATTCCAGCAGGTTCAGCCCGGCAAGCCGGTCGAGGATATTGGCAGTCTGATGCTCGATCGCTGCGTTGAGCCAGGAAATCCGAACCGAGAGCATGTCGGTCATGATCACCCTGCCGTCGGATGACGGCTGCGGCGGGCGCAATTCGTCGTCGCTCAGGCGTCTGACGCCTTCGGGCTTGTCCATCTCGACCACGGGCTTCCTGATCCTGCCCTCACGAGGTAGCAGCCCGGCGGTCATGTCGCAACGCCCTGCGGCGCCCTGACCGCGACCGGCCAAGGCCGGGAACGGCCCGGGGCCCGCCAGCGTCAGCCTGCGGGCGCCTCCTCGAACCAATTGCCTGCCGGGCTGTCGATCCATTCCTCGCCCGCCGTGAAGGCCACGCCGACCGGATCCCGGCCGTCCTGCACCGCCTTGACCTGACGCAGCATGAAGCGACGCAGCATGACGATCCCCTGATCGGTGGTGCCCAGATGCTCGTGATTGTGCCAGGTGATGTCACCCTGACCTTTCTGCGCCTCGTAATCGCCGGGGAAGATGCGGTGTTCCTCGTCGCTCAGCTCTTCCCAGAGCTTGCCATCCTGACGCGACCGCACATTGGCCAGCTCGCCCTCGGCGGTGACGCGGCCGATTGTGTAGATCTGGAAATGCGTGTCGTCGATCGGCAGCACGAAGCCGATGGATTGACAACGCCCCGCCGTCAGCTTGGGCGAGGGAACGATCCGCAGGGTCGGAATCTGTACCTCGGTGATCCGGCGCAGCCGCTTGCCGCCCTCGAGCGCCCGGTACGAGGTCGTGCGCACGCCCAAGGCCTCGTTGGTGAAGTCGCAGACCGGCATGGTCGCCATCTCGGCCACGAATTGCGTGCCCGAGAAGGTCGAATGCAGCACCACCACATGAAACGGGTCCATGACGTTTTCCCAGTGCTGGAACCAGTTGAAATCGACAATCCTGGGACCGCCGCCGCCAATGGACCTATCGTTGACTTCAAGGAATTCGCCCGCGTCCAGGTCTTCCAGCAGCCGGAAGCGCGGCAGAAGGGGCCGCTTCGCCGCCGGTCCCATATAGACCCAGATCAGCCCGTAGCGCTCTTCTGCCGGATACCAGGGCTGACGCACTTTCTCGCGCGACCCTTCGCCCAGCCGGGGCTCGCAGGGTTGTTCGAGGCAATTGCCCTGCGCGTCGAAGAGCCACCCGTGATAGCAACAGCGGATGCCCCGTTCCTCGACCTTGCCATAATAGAGCGAGGTCCCGCGATGGGCGCAGCGCGGGTGCACGATGCCCACCTTGCCCGACCCGTCGCGGAACAGGATCAGATCCTCGCCCAGGGCGCGGATCTGCCGGGGGGTTGCCGTCGCGTCCGCGGCCACGCCGACCGGATGCCAGTAGCGGCGCAGCAATTCCCCCATCGGCGTACCCTTTGCCACCGCTGTCAGGCTGGGGTTCGGCGCGCCGGGCCCCAGGTCATAGGCCGTTTCGGCACCGGGCATGGATCCTTCCATGAATAGTCCTCCGCTTGTTGTATCACGATGCCCGGGGCAGCCCCGGCGCTACAGGTCCAGAACCAGATGCGGCGTCTTCGCGCGTGAGCAGCAGATCAGCATCCGCCCTTCGCCGCGCTCCTCGCTGGTCAGGATGAGGTCGCGGTGATCCGGCTCTCCGTCCAACACCTGACATTCGCAGGTGCCGCAGACCCCGACCCGGCAGGAATGCGCAGCGTCGACGCCAGCGGCGAGCAGGGCATCGAGGATCGTCTCCTGCGGGCCCACCACGATGGTGCGTCCCGACCGCGCCAGATCGACCGCGACCTCGCCCTCGCCCGCCGTGGGCCTGGGCTGCTCAAAACGCTCAAGATGCACATGCCCCGGGTCCCGATCCGCCGTCGCCGCCAGGAAGGCGTCCAGCATGGGGCCGGGGCCGCAGCAATAGAGGTGGGTGTCGGGCGAAACCCCGGCCAGCAGCGCGGGAAGATCCGGGACCCCGTCCTCGTCATCCGCGCGCACGCGGGCGCCCAGTTGCGAGAGCCGACCGGCAAAGGGCAGCGCCTTGCGCGAGCGGACACAGGCGATCATCGACCAAGGGCGCGTGCCCTGCGACAGGGTTTCGGCCATGGCCAGCAGGGGCGTCATCCCGATACCGCCCGCGATCAGCAGCACCGGCCCGTCGCCGGGGTCCAGAGCAAAGGCGTTGCGCGGGGCCGAGATCCGCAGAACGTCACCGGGCCGCAGGGTTTCATGAACTGCCGCCGAGCCGCCGCGGCTGCGCGGTTCGCGCAGGATGCCCAGGACATAGGCATCACTCGAACTACCCGCGGTCAGCGAATACTGGCGGACCATGCCGCCCGGCAGATGCAGATCCACATGCGCGCCGGGCTCGGGTCGCGGCAGGCGACCGGCGAGGGGGCTGAGGGTCAGGCTCAGAACGCCGGGGCATTCCCAGCGCATGAGGGTCAGTCGGGTGTCGATGGTGCCGCTCTTCTTGCTCATCGCGCCCTGCCCCCTGTGTCAAAGGCGCCCCAAGCCCCTTTCGCCGGCTTTTATTGCGTATGCAATTTGTTATTTCAAGTGCAATTTGATGCCCGGCAGCGCGTAATCCCCAGATGCGCAGCGCGTCCACCGCGGTCCCGCAACCCCCGCCCTTTGATCTGAAGGACGTTCATGACAGGCGGGGGAACGCTGGCAAGCGGCCCTTAAGGAGGCGCCGCAACAGGTCCGAGGGGTCAGGGTGTCGCGGGAAAGGAACCGGCCGTCAGCAACGGATTTGGGCAACCCGGCCTTCCGGAGGAGATAATTTGCCCGACCCGTGCACGGCCGGTGCGGCCGGGCCTGATGCGGCTGTCGCTTTTGAATATTGCCACATTCTGGACACAACCTTAAGGATTATTCACTCTTGTCCCCGGTGGCCACGGTCGCTAGCTTCCGCCGCGTATTGAAGCGGCGCCAGGGTGGCGTGGGGGCTGCCGCGCACAACCGTCCCGTCCCTCCGAAGACCCGCATCATGATGATCGTTTCCCATGCTCCGTGCCCGATCGTGACCCCCATTCCTTGCCGGTTCCCGTCTCGTCTCCCTGACCCCGCATGGCACCAGCGACCGGGGCGATGAACTGTCTCACCGATCTGCAGCATTCGGCCGCCTCGACCGCAGCGCTTGGCCTGTGGCTGACCTGCGCATTGATCCTGGCGGCCGTCCTGCGCAACAACCGCTTCGCCGGGAAAACGGCCTTCAGCCTGGCATTCGGCGCGATGCTGTGGTGGCTGTTCGCCGCCTATGTCGAACTGGTCGCCCGGCAGGAATCCTGCAAGCTGCTCTGGTCGCTGGTCGCCTGGCCTGCCATCACCCTTCTGCCGATCGCCTGGTCGCTGTTCATCTTCGACTACACGATGAACCAGCCGCCGATATGGCGCTGGCAGCGGCTGCTGGCGCTTGTCGGTCTGCCCGGGATTGTCACGCTGATCGCGCTGACCAATGCGCAGACCCATCTCCTTTATGGCCCCGACAATCAGATGGTCACCGAGGGCGGATACACGTTCGTCCGCTACGACCACGGGCCACTCTTCTTCGTGGTCGCCGCCTTTCTCTATGTATTCGTGTCCTCGGCCCTTGGCGTGCTGACCATGGCGATGGCGAAGGGCAAGCCGGTCATCCGGCCTTTCCTTTCGGTCCTGGCAATCGTCACGATCGCACCTTTGCTTGCAAACATGGGCTATGTCCTCTTCGGCCTGACGATCTTCGGGTTCGACCCAACCCCCTTCGCCTTTGCGGTGGCGTTGATCGCGCTGAGCTGGATGGTCTTCAACAACACGATCATGGACACCGCGACGCTGGGGCGCGAGCTGATGTTTTCCGACACCGGCGACCCGGTTTTCGTCGTGGACACGGCGGGACGCCTGGCCAGCGCCAACCCCGCGGCCCAGGCGCTCTTTTCCGACGCGCTGCCCTGCCCTGGCGAGAGCCTGTCCCATCTGGGCCAGATCGGACGCCTGCTGGACGAGGTCGTGCGCGCCCGGGCGCCGGTGCCGGTCGATACCCTGCGTCTGGGCCAAAAGGTCTTCGACACGCGCATCCGGCCCATCGACAGCCCCATTCCCGGCCCGAACGCCCTGCTTGGCTGGACGGTTTCGCTGATCGACATCACCGACCGCGAGCATGCCGCCGAGGCATTGCGCGAGGCGCTGGCGCGCGCCGAAGAGGCCAATCAGGCCAAGTCGCGCTTCCTGGCGAATGTCAGCCACGAAATCCGCACCCCCCTGAACGGGATCCTCGGCATGGCCTCGTTGCTGGGCGAGACCGCGCTCTCGCCCGAGCAGCGCGACTATCTGAAAGTGATCGACGATTCCGGTCAGGTGCTGTTGTCGACGATCGGCGATGTGCTCGATCTGTCCAAGGTGGAAGCGGGCCAGATGGCGCTGGAAAGCCGCGCCTTCGCGATCCGCGATACCCTCGGCTCCGCGCAGATGCTGTTCTCTGCCCGAGCCCGGGAAAAGGGTCTGGCGCTGACGGCGACGATCCACCCGGATCTGCCAAGGCTGATCATGGGCGACGAGCACCGCATCCGCCAGGTGCTGCACAACCTGATCTCGAACGCGATCAAGTTCACCGAGGCGGGTTCGGTCGCGCTTCACGCCGCCCCCAGCGAGAATGGCAAATGGCTGCTGCTGCGCGTCACCGATACCGGCCCCGGCGTGCCGACCAAGGCGCGTCAGACCATCTTCCTTCCCTTCCATCAGGCCGACGCCGGGGATAGCCGCAAGTTCGGCGGCACCGGGCTAGGGCTGGCGATCTCGCGGCACCTTTGCCTGCTCATGGGCGGCTCGCTCGACCTCGCGCCCGAGTCCGAGACGGGCGAAACCTTCGAGATGCGCCTGCCGCTGGTGCCTGCCGAGGCCGACCCTTCGGACGGCGCGCCCATCTCGGCCGCACCCTCCCCCACGTCCGCGCCCCCCGCCGCGGCATCGCTGCCGGACGCAGCGCCGCCGGCGGTTACAGCGTCCCATCAGGCGGCTCCTCTGCGGGTTCTGGTGGTGGACGACAACCAGACCAATCGCCTGATCCTGGAGAAATTCCTCGCCGCGACGCCCTGCCGCGTGCATTCGGTCTCCAGCGGGCGCGAGGCCATCGAGATGGTGCGCGCCCACCTCTTCGACGTGATCCTGATGGATATCCAGATGCCCGGCATGGACGGACTCGAAGCCACCCAGGCAATCCGCCGGATCGAGCGCGAGGGGCACCGCCCGCCCAGCCACATCGTCGCCGTGACAGCCAATGCCATGCCGGAACAATTCCAGCAGTATCTTGAGGCGGATATGGATCAGGTTCTGTCCAAGCCGGTGTCAAAGGCGCGCCTGCTTGCGCTGATGGACCAGATCGACCGACGTGCCCTGGTGTGATGCTGGACAGCCGGGCGATTTCCCCCGTAGTCTTTCAACCATGACGATCATTTCGGTTTCGACCTCGGACCTGACGACCCGTGCGCGCGTTTCGGCGTTTCAGGCCACCGTGGCGCCGCTGTGTCGGCTGGAATTCACCCCCGACGATCCTGAAAGTTTCAGCTCGGCCACCGCGGTTGGCCTCATGCCCGAGGCCACGCTGGCCTGGGGGCGCCATTCGCCCTGCCGCGCCGAGCGGACAGCGGAACTGGCCGCTGGGGGGTCGAACAATGTGATGATCCATTTTCTGCGCCGCGGTGCCTTCTGGATGAAGCAGCAAGGCGGCGCCGAGGTGATCTGCGAACCCGGCCATATCTATATCGACCCCAACGAGATCGCCGGAACCTCGCGCTTTCTCGTCGATGGCACCGAAGGCTTCTACATCTCGCTGCCTCGCTCGCTGATCCGGGGCCTGCGCGGCATCAACGACCATCTGCGCCAACGCCTCGACCTGACGCCGGAATGGCGACTTCTGCAACGCTACGGCGAGGCGCTTTTCGGCGAGCTTGACGCACTGACCCCCGACCAGATCGCGCTTTCCTCACGCCATCTGCACGACCTGACCCTCTCGGCCTTCGGATCCCGCGATCCGGGGCCCCTGCCGGGAACGATGGCCGCGCGGCTGCGGCTCATCAAGGAGGATATCGCAGGCCTTCTGTCACAGCACGATCTCTCGCCGGATCTGATCGCCGCGCGGCACGGGATCTCGACGCGCTACCTGCGGATGATGTTCGCCGAGGAGAAGTCGAGCTTTCGCGCCCATGTGCTGGAAGAGCGGCTGCGCCAGGCCCACGCCACGCTTTCGGCGCCCGAGGCCGCGGGCAGGGCGATCTCGGACATCGCCGGCGCGTCCGGCTTTTCGGACCTTTCCTGGTTCAACCTCAGCTACCGCCGCCGCTTTGGCCAGACCCCGCGCGAGACCCGCGCCGAGGCAATGCTCGCCACCATCCCGCGCGCCGCCAACTGAGCAGCGCGCGCGGCGATCACAAGCGCGCCAGAACCGGCGTTCCCTTCCGTGCAGCCCGGGTTCCTGCCGTCCTGCCCAAGACAGGAATGCTGACGGCGCTTAGCGTCTGGCCGTCAGCGAAGGATGGATCCCGATGCGCATATTTTCGACCGACGGGACACCGCGCCCCTTGGCGAGGTGGCCTGCCCCGCCGGGTCCGGTCGCCGGGCCTCAGGATGACGCGCCAACCCGCCCGTCCGCCGTGATCACCGATCCTCACCCTCTCCGCCCGGCTGGGCGGACTGCTTCGGCGGCGGCCTGAGGCTGGCCGGCGGGCACGGCATTTGCTGCGGATCCCCGTCAACAAGCATTTGGCCGCGACAGTGGCCCCGATGAAAGGACTTTCCCGATGCCTCACCCCTTCCGAATGGTCGCTGCGCTTTCGCTCGCCACGGCCCTCGCCACGCCTGCCAGTGCCGAGCGGGTCTCGGTCCTGGTCTTCGATGCCTCGGGCTCGATGTGGAACCGGGTCGAGGGCGATCTGAGCCGCATCGAGGTTGCGCGCGACGTGATGGGCGAATATTTCGCCAGCCGCGACACCGGTGTGCCGCTGTCGGTCATCGCCTATGGCCATAACCGGCGGGGCGATTGCCGCGACATCGAGGTGGTGGCACCGATGGGTCAGGGCTCGCCCGATGCGCTGGAGCGGCGGTTGCGGGCGCTGATGCCCCGCGGCATGACACCGCTGACCGACAGCCTGGCGCTGGCGCGCGACCAGATCCCGGCCACGGCCGAAGCGGCCGACATCATCCTCGTCACCGACGGGCTCGAAACCTGCGAGGGCGATCCCTGCGCGCTGGCGGCGAGCCTCGCCGCCGAGGGGATCGAGATCCGCGCCCATGTGGTGGGGTTCGGCCTCAGCCGCAGCGAGTTGGAAGGGCTGTCCTGCATCACCGACCAGACTGGCGGGATGATGTTCGACACCAATTCCGGCGCCGAACTGGCCGCAGCCCTGCAACAAGTCAGCACCCCCGAGCCAGCGCCGCCTGCGCCAGAGCCGGAACCTGAACCCGAACCCGCCGCGGCCTTCGACCTGGGCGACCGGGCGGAGGCCGGGTTCGCCTACCGCATCCGCTGGAATGGCGAGGCCACGAATGTCGATTACATCGGCTTTGTCCCGCAGGGCGGCACCAACATGACCGCGGCAATCAGCTACCAGCCGATCGGCGGGACCGGCACTGCGCCCACCAATCCCGTGACCCGCACCGCGCCGGCCGAGCCGGGGATGTATGACATCGTGCTGGTGAGCGCCCGCGCCGGGATCATCGCCCGCCAGGCGGTCGAGGTCGTGGCGCCACATCTGGGCTTCGAGGCCATCGGCTCGGTCGAGCCCGGCGCGCGGGTGGTCTTTACCTTCCGTGGCCCCGAGCGGGTCGAGGAACGCATCGTCATCGCCCGACCGGGCGATCCGCCCAATGCCCAGATCGGCGATTGGGGCTATGCGCTGCACAAGAACGGCACCATCCGCCTGACGGTCCCCGATGAGCCCGGCGAGTATGAAGTCCGCTATCTGAACCGGGGCCGGAGCGAGGTGCTGTTCGCCCGCCGCTTCGGCGTCGGCATTCCCTTCGTCGACGAGGACCAGATGCGCGCCGCGGACCTCGCCGCCGCCGCTGCCGCGGCGACCCAAGCCGATCCCGGCCAGGACGCCATCGCCGCGATACCGGCCACCTTCCGCCTGCCCCCGGGCACCCCGACCAGCGCGGTCAGCTGGGAGGGCATCCCGCTCGACCCCGACATGGCGCCCGAGGCCTGGGCGCCGGAGGAAACAGGCGCCTCCGTCTCGGGCCTGTTCGAGCCGGGACGCTGGCGGATCATCGCCCGCGCCCCGGGCGAGGTGGTCTATCAGGCCGAGGTGGCGCTCTTCCCCGGCCAGAGCAATGACGTGACGCTGAGCATGGTGGACGAGGGCTCGGACGGCGCGTTGGTCGGGGGTTGGATCCTCTGGGCCATCCCCCCGCGCGAGATCGACGACCAGCCGATGCGGATGGCGTCGTTCACCCTGCGGCTGAGCGACGAGGGGCAGGATTACATCGGCCGGATCGACCCCGGGCCGGGGATGGGACCCGCCGCGACGCCTGAGGCGCTGTCGTCGGTCGTGCTGGAATCCGGCGATCTTTCCATCGACTTCCCGCAGCCCGGGATCACGGCCGAGCCGCTGCGCCTCGCCCTCTCGCCGCAGGGCGCGGGCTTTGTCGGCACGCTCTTTGCCGGGGGCGAGCGACTGGCCGTCGCTGCCTGGCCCGAGGATGCGCCACAGGATCTGGCGCTCTGGCGCGACGCAGCCTTCGGGCCGGCGCAAGAGCCCGCCCCACAGCGCGACATCGCGGCACGCTGTGACCAACCCCGCTGTGATATTGTCGTCGACGGGCTGGCGGTGACGCTGGAACAAGGCTGGTCGATGACCCCGCCCGCCTGGGTCGGCGCCACCGCCGGGGCGCATCCGCTCGACGCGCCGCGGGTCGATTTCTACGGGCCGGAGGGCGCGGGCCTGCATCTCAACCCGCATCAATGGCTGGCCAGTAACGGGCCGTGCTTCTCGACCGAGGCAGGCGCTCTCTGCCTCTTCCTCGACGCCCCGGCCGCGGCCACCGCCGCCGCCCTGCCGCTGTCCATGTCCCTGCGGCTGGTCGAGCGTTCCCCCGCCCCGGCACCGACGGCGAAGGACCCGGACCGCCCCGCCGCCGAACGCCGCCTCGTCCCCGTCGACCTGCCGGAGGGGCTGAGCCCGGCCGAGGTTCTCGACCGTCTCCTGCCCGGCCTGACCACGGAGTAATCCCATGACCAATGCCATTTTTCCCAGCCTCGCCGTGGCGCTGGCCCTCCTGCCCCTCCCCGCCCTTGCGCAGGATCTGCCGCGGCAGGGCAGTGGCGTCCAGCGCACGGATGCCGATGGTCTGATCGTCGCCACCTGCCGGCAGGGCGAGGGGTGCCATTGCTACCAATCCTCGCATTCGTTGGCCACGCTGGAGTCCCAGACCGACCTCGCCCCGCCCGAGGGGCTGGACGCGCCGATCCTGGTCAGCCTCGACGGGGCGCTCTTCTGGAGCGGGGAGAGCGGGCATGTGGTCGATCTGACTTATGGCGGCGACGGGCTCTGCGATCCGCAGATCTTCCCCGCCGGTGAGACCGGCCTGCCCCGAAACGGCGTCTGGGCGATGACGATCACCGGCCACAGCCTGTCGGGCTGCCCCGATCAGGTCGCCTCGGCCATCACCGGCGACATCGGCCTCGGCCGCAGCGAGCGGCGGCCGATCACCTGGCCCCGCCCCTTCACCATGGCGCCCCTGACCGCCGACAATCCGGCGGCGGGCCCCTGGGTCGATCAGGGCGCCGGCGTCTGGCGCAACGAGGTCCTGAACACCAGCGGGTCGATGGGAGGCAACGCAAGGGTCACGATGACCGCCCGGGTCGTCAGCCCGACCGAGATTGCGGTGACCAGCGTCTTTTCGACCGACGCGCTGGCCGCCCTGACCGGCGAAACCTGTCGTTCGACGACCGAGGCACGGCTACGCATCGCAGGATAGGATCTGCGCGCGGGCGCGGCCGCCCGAACTAGGAGCCGCACTTCCGGGCGATCCCGTCGCTTAGCCTTGCCGCGCCGCTGCTGCCTCCGGGGCAAGGCCACACAGGTCCCGGGTGATCCTTGCGGCGCCTCAAGCCGGAACGACGAGAATCAGACCGTCCAGCGCTTCCGTGACCTCGATCTGGCACGCCAGCCGGCTTTGCGCGGTCGGTGGGGCCATGGCCATGTCGAGCATATCCTCCTCGTGCGGGGCATAGGCGGGTAATCTGGGGAACCAGGCGGGGTCCACATGGACGTGGCAGGTGGCACAGCTCAGCGAGCCGCCGCATTCGCCGATGATGCCCTCGACCCCGGCCTGAACCGCCGCTTCCATGACGCTCATGCCGGGTTTTGCCACGACCTCGACCGCGCGGCCATCGGCCTGTCTGAAAACCAGTCTTGCCATAGCATACCCTCCCTCGCTGCCCCGTCTGCCCGGGCTCACACCATGGCGGGGGCTTACAGCGACATCTTGATAGGTTGATTGATAAAGCGGAGTCAATGGTGACGTTTTGGTGTGGCCTGGGAGGATTCCTTACCTGACTTCTCGGAAATATGCGTCAGAGAAGGCTTAGACCCCAATCAACAAATCATTGTTTAACTTAAAAATTACCCGCAGAATATGTGGGCTCAGCAGTCCCGTCCGGCCCCAATCTCCACAGTCAAATTGACTTATTGATTACTCGATAAGTCAATGATAGGATCAAACCGCGGCGTGGAGGCCGCACAGGGAGAATCCATGGGAAACGGCTGGCGGCCCCGCCCGCGCGCAGCCCATGACTTGCGGCGAGAGGCAGTATTGTGACGCATTCAACCGGCCCCGACGCCACGATCCACGACATTCCGAATTTCGAGGCCCTGCTGGACCCTTACCCGGGCTATTCGGCCCTGGCGGCGACCGGGCCGGTGCTGCTGCTACGCAGCCATCGGGGCGTCGAGTATTACGGCATCTTCGACGCGAAACTGGCGCGCGAGGCGCTGCGGGACCAGCGCTTCTCCAAATCCTCGGCCGCGATGAAGCGGGCGCTGGACCGGCAGGGGCTGGACGGGGCCAGCGCGGGATTCCCGATCTCGTCCATGAAGGGCGGCAACCTGCTCAACACCGATCCGCCCGACCATACCCGCCTGCGCAAGCTGGTGAACATGACCTTCTCGCCCCGCCGGATCGAGCTTCTGCGCCAGCAGGTCGAAACGCTGGTCGTGGGCCTGATCGACGCCATGCGGCAGAAATCCGAGCTGGATCTGGTGGCCGATTACACCTATCCCATCGCCCTGACGATGATTTGCGACATCCTCGGCGTGCCGCGCCAGGACCGCGACCAGTTCCGCCATCTGGCAACGCAGGCGATGACCCCGGGCGCCCCGGACCAGGCCGAATGCCGGACGCAGCTGATCGCCTATCTCACCGCGCTGGTCGCAGCCAAGCGCGAGGCCAGCGATCCGGCCGTTGCCCCGGACGACCAACCCGACGTCCTGTCAGCGCTTTGTGCCGCGCGCATTGCCTCGGACGCGCTGACCGAGGATGAGCTGATCAGCATGTCCTTCCTGATGCTGGTTGCCGGGCACGAGACGACGGTTGGCCTGATCGGCAACGCCCTGATCCTGCTGGACCGCTACCCCGACCAGCGCCGCCTGCTGATCGAGGACGAGAGCCTGCTGCGCCAGGCTATCGAGGAGGTGCTGCGCTTCGACGGGCCGGTGCACCAGACCACCATGCGCGCGACATTGGAAAGCGTCGAGATCGGCGGCGTCACCATCCCCGAGGGCTATTTCGTCCGCGTGTTCCTGGCGCATTGCAACCGCGACCCCGGGATCTACGAAGACCCGGACCGCTTCGACATCACCCGCAAGCCGGTGCCCAACCTCGCCTTCGGCCATGGCCCGCATCTGTGCCTCGGCTCGCACCTCGCGCGGCTCGAAGCGCAGGTGGCGATCAAGCGATTTCTGGAGGCTTTTCCCACCTACACGCTGACCGGTGGGGCGGAGGCTATCAAATGGGCGGGCACGGTCATCCGTGCGGCGGCGGTGATCCCCGCCGATGCCGGTGCAGCCTGAGGCGATCATGGAGCGGATCGACAATATCATCGGCGGTGCCCTGCGGGGTGGGCGGGCCGTGGACGTCCAAAACCCGGCGACTCTGAACATCGTGGGACAGGTTCCCGCCGCAACGGCGGACGACCTCGACGATGCGGTTGCCGCAGCCCGGGCGGCGCTGGCCTCGGATTGGCACAAGGCTGACGTTCGGCAGGCGGCGATGTTGGCCTGTGCCGGGCGACTCGAGGACGAGCGTGACGGCCTGGCGCGGCTCCTGTCTCTGGAGCAGGGTAAGACGCTGGCAGCCGCGCGGGTCGAGGTCGATATCGCCCTGCGCATCCTGCGCCATTACGCCGCCTGGGAGGAAGACCCCGCAAGCACCTTCCTGCGTCGGACACGTGCCGAAACGGTTCGCTTCGACCGCCTGCCGGTCGGCGTATGCGGGCTGGTGGTGCCGTGGAACTATCCGCTGGCGATCCTGTTCATGAAGCTGGGCCCGGCGCTGCGCGCAGGCAACACGCTGGTCATCAAGCCGGCGCCGACGACACCCCTGACGACGCTGCGGCTGGCCGCACTATTTGCCGAGATCCTGCCCGCCGGGGTGATCAACACGGTGACCGGCGATGGCGACATCGGCACCCTGCTGACCGCGCATGGCGGCATCGACAAGGTATCCTTCACCGGTTCGACAGCGACGGGCCGCAGGGTCATGGCCTCGGCCGCCCCGACCCTCAAGCGGCTGACGCTGGAACTGGGCGGCAACGATCCCGCCATCGTACTGGCGGACGCGGATCTGGAGCGGACGGCGGCGCGGCTCTACCTTTCGGCCTTTTCCAACGCCGGGCAGGTCTGCGCCGCAGTCAAGCGGGTCTATGTCGAGCGTCGCCTGCATGACGATTTCGTCGCCGCTCTGGAGCGGATCGCGCAGGGGATCACGGTCGGCGAGGGGCTGGACCCGGCCAGCCAGATGGGGCCACTGCACACGGCGGCGCAGCGCGATTTCGTCGTCAGCCTGCTGGATCAGGCGGCGGCGGATGGCGCGCGGATTTTCCGCGACGGCCCCGGCCTGCCCGACTTGCCCGGGTATTTCCTGCGGCCTGTCATCGTCTCGAACCTGCCGCATGACTGCGCGCTGGTGCAGCGCGAGCAATTCGGCCCGGCCCTGCCGGTCGTCGCCTTCGACCGGGTCGAGGAGGCCATCGCCATGGCCAATGACAGCGATTTCGGGCTGGGGGCCTCGGTCTGGTCGGCGGACGAGGAACAGGCCTCGGCCATCGCCGGCCAGCTGATCGCCGGTAGCCTCTACATCAACACCCATTCCGTGCCGCCCGACCCGGAAGTCCCCTTCGGCGGCGTCAAGCAGAGCGGCCTAGGGGTGGAGCTGGGAGATTGGGCGCTGGACGAATACACGCTGCGCCGGGTGATCCGCACCGAGCATCTGCCGCAGGGGGCCCTGTGATGCGCCGCATGAAAGGCGCCCTGCTGACCGAGCCGGGCCAGCCCCTGCAGATCGTCGACGATCTGATGATCGACGCGCCGCGCCCGGGCGAAGCGCTGGTCCGCGTCACCCATTGCGGTATCTGCCAGTCGGATGTGTCGATCATCGACGGCAAGATGCCCTACCCGCTGCCCGCGGTCCTGGGGCACGAGGCCGCGGGCGAGATCGTCGCCCTGGGCACGCCGGACGATGGGTTCAAAGCGGGCGACCGGGTGGTCCTGTCGATGCGCGCGCCCTGCGACGAATGTTTTCACTGCCGCCACGACCAGCCGGTCCTCTGCGAGAAAAGCGCGGCGCCCCCCGGCGTCGGCGAGGCCCGGCTCTGGCGCGACGGCAGGCCCGTCACGCGCGGGTTCCAGCTGGGCGCTTTCGCCGAATACGCGCTCGTCTCCCTGCGCGGTCTGGCTCCGGTGCCCGAGGCTCTGCCCTCGGACCAGGCGGCGATCACCGGCTGCGCGGTGCAGACCGCCTATGGCAGCGTGCATAACGTCGCCCGTCTGACTGCCGGGGACAGCGCCTGCGTGATCGGCCTGGGCGGTATCGGCCTGGCCGAACTCATGACCCTGCGCGCCGCCGGGGCCGGGGCAATCGCCGCGGTCGAGCCAAACGCCAGCCGCCGCGAAGCCGCGCGAGCGTCCGGCGCGGACTGCGCGCTGGCCCCCGACGATCCCGCGCTCTCCGACAGGCTGATGGCACTGACCGGCGGGCGCGGCTTCGATGTCGTCTTCGACAATGTGGCGACCACCGGCACCAGCGATCTGGCGCTGCGGCTGACCCGGGCGGGGGGAAAGCTGGTGCTGGTCGGCGTGACCGGCGCACCGCAGCCCCCGGGCTTTTCGACCATGGACCTCGTGCTGCGGCAAAAGACCGTCACCGGCGCTTTCCTCGGCAATTGCCATCCCCGCCGCGACCTGCCGCGCATCATGGAAATGGCAATCACAGGCCGCATGGATCTGGGCGCGCTGGTCACCGCCACCCTGCCTTTCGACGACATCAACGAGGGCCTTGCGCGCTTTCGGCGAGGCGAGGGCGTCCGCACCGTCCTCTGCCTCTGAGCGCGCCCCAGACCCTGACCAAGGAGGGACAGCCATGTCCGACCCCTCGACCAGCCCCGGGCGGCTGGAGGCCAGCCGCGATCCCGTGACCGGCGACATTTTCTTTCCCGCCCGGTGGCTTGCCGCCGATGGCAGCCTGCGCCGTTGCGAACCGCATCCGCTGCAGGCGGCGGGCAGGCTCTACAGCTGGACCCGCATGGGCCGGCGGTGCTTTGGCCAGATCGACCTGACGCATGGCCCGCGCATCCAGGTCACCCTGTTGGGCGAGGTCCATGAGATCGGCGCCCTCTACGTGCTGAGCACGCAAGAGGCCGAGGATGGCAAGGTCAGGAAAGGATATGCCCGTGTCGCAGCCGGTTGAGATTTTCGTGGCGGGCACCGGCTGCGTGCCGGTCGGAAAACACCCACTCGGCAGCGGCCGCGCGCTGGCGGCCGAAGCCGCCGTCGCCGCGCTGGAGGATGTGGGCGCCACCTTCCGTGACGTGGACGCCACCTTTGCCGGGGTGGCGCTGCCCTCGTCCCCCTGGGCCGTGCATGTGGCCAAGGATCTGGGCCTGACCGGAAAGCCGGTGTTCCAGCTTTTCAACGCCTCGGCCAGCGGGCTGGCGGCGGTGCATGCGGCGATCAGCGCGATCCGGGCCGGTGAGGCGAATGTGGTGCTGGTGCTGGGCTATGACGTTCCGGCCAATGACGAAGACCCGCTTGCCGCGCAGGGCTTCCTGCCACCGCCCGCGCTCTTCGCCCTCTGGGCCCAGCGGCGGATGGTCGAGCGGGGCACGCGGCCCGAGCATTTCGCCCTGGTCGCGGCGAAGAACTGGAACTACGCGCGCAGCCAGCCGCATGCCGCGCGCCGGGCGGATCACGAGGTCACGGTGGACGAAATCCTTGGCTCGAAAATGATTGCCGAGCCGATGACGGCGATGATGTGCACGCCCTGGGTCTTTGGTGCCGCGGCGCTGGTGCTGGCCAGCCGCGAGGGGCTGAAACGGCTGCCCGGTCTGCGCTGGCCCCTGTCGCGCATCGACAGTTCCGAGGCGCAATCCGAGGTCTATGCCGGCCCCGGGCATGTCATCGAGGGCCAGGTCGTCGGCCCGCCCGAGATCACCCGCACCACCATCACTGCCGCCCTGCGCAAGGCGGGGCGGGACATCAAGGATGTCGATATTGTGCAGGTTCATGACGCCTTCGCCGTCGAAGAACTGGTCTATTACGAATTGCTGGGCTTCTCGAAACCCGGCGAGACCGAGGCGCTGGTCGAGGCGGGGGCATTTGGTCCGGGCTCTCGCGCCGCGTTCGGCCTGCCCGAATTCTCGACCGATGGCGGGTTGATCGGGCGGGGGCATCCGGCAGGCCCCTCGGGGATCTTCCAGCACATCGAAAGCCTGCGCCGGTTCCGCGAGCATGGCGACCAGCTGGGCATCTGCCACCTGCTCGGTGCCGGGTCTACCTGCATCACCCAAATCGTCAGCCGCGCCGATGGCTGAGGGACGGAGACGGCAAAGGCCCGCCGGAACCGCCGGCGGGCCTTTGTGCTTGTGGGAAGCGATCTGTCAGAGCGCGTGGAACCGGCCATCCCGCGCCGCCATATCGCGCAGCGACTGCGGCGCCTCGAACCGCCCGCCATAGGCCGCAGCCAGCGCGTCACATTCGGCGACGAAGCGGCGGGCGCCGATTGTGTCCACATAAGACAGCACGCCGCCAAAGCCGCGCGGAAACATCCAGCCCAGGACCGAGCCGACATCGGCATCCGTGGCATTGGCCAGAATGCCTTCCTCCATCGCGCGCACGGTTTCCAGCGCCTGCGCATGCATGAGCCGCTTGCGGATCTCGGCATCGGGCATGGCCGTGCCCTGGCGCGGGAAAAGAGCGGCGAGACCGCCCCAAGATACCAGCTTGCCCTCGGCATAATCATAGATCCCGGCGCCGTCGCGCCGCCCGGTACGGCCGGCCTCGACCAGCGCCTGAAGCACCTCGACCGCGCGGTTGCCCCGGTTCGACACCCGCGTGTCGTCGCTGCGGACCGAGCTGAAAATGTCGATCAGCAGCGGCAATCCGGTCATGTCGTTCATCGCGCAGGGGCCGATCACCATCCCGAACTCGGTCGCCACCCGGTCGATCTGGCCCGCGCTGACCCCCTCGCCCAGCAGGGTCATCGCCTCGCCGGTGTAGGAGGCGACGACGCGGCTGGTGTAAAAGCCCAGCCCGTCCTGCACGACAATCGGCGTCTTCCGCAGCAGCTTCAGCAGATCGAGCATCCGCGCCAGCGTGGCCTGCGAGGTCTGGGCGCCGCAGATCACCTCGACCAGCGGCATCCGCTCGACCGGGCCGAAGAAATGCGCGCCGATGAAGGCCTCGGGATCGGCGCAATAGCCGGCCAAGGTGGTGATCGGCAGGGTCGAGGTATTCGATGCCACGGGGCCACCGGGGCGGATCGCAGCGCTGAGTTGCTGCAGAACCGCCGCCTTGACGGCCTCGACCTCGACCACCGCCTCGATGCCCGCATCGACCTCGGCAAGCCCGGCATAGCCCCTCTGGCCCTTGATCCGCGCCAGCACCGCGTCGCGATCGGCAGGCGTCATGCGCCCGGCCTTGACCTGCCGTTCGCCGGTTTTGGCGATGGCCGCCAGGCCGCGGGCGAGGGCCTCGTCGCCCACCTCGATCAGCGTCACCGCGAGCCCCGCAGCGGCGGCGGTGAAGGCGATGCCGCCGCCCATGGTGCCGCCGCCCACCACCGCGACCGAACGGAGATGATAAAGCGGTTCACCCTGCGGGCGGCCCTTGATCGCCCTGGCGTCGTTCAGCGCGAAATGCAGCCGGATCCGGTTCTTGGCGGTCGGCGAGACGACGAGCCCGGCGAAGGCCCTCCGCTCGGTCTCCAGCGCCGCCTCGAAGGGCTGGGCAAAGCCGGTTTCGATGACATCGAGGATCGCGGCCTCAGCGATATCGGCAATTCCCGACCGGCGGGCGCATTGCGCGCGGGCCTTGGCGAACAGTGCGGCGTCCGCGGCCTGCGGCTTGGCCCCGACCCGGTCCCAGGGCTGCACCGGCCGGGTCGCGCGGGCCAGCGCGATTGCGGCGTCGAGCAGGTCATCGCGCGGCACAACGCGATCCACCAGCCCCATTTCCAGCGCGGCAACGGCATCCACCGGCTTGCCCCCGGTCAACAGGTCCAGCGCCGGGCCGACACCGATCAAACGCGGCAGGCGCTGCGTGCCGCCCGCGCCGGGCATCAGGCCCAGCGTCACCTCGGGCAGACCCAGCAGGGCGTCACTCGCCGCGACCCGGGCGTGGCAGGCCAGCGCCAGTTCCACCCCGCCGCCCATGGCGGCACCGTTGATCGCGGCGACGACCGGCTTGCCGCCTTTCTCCATCCGCCGCATCACTGCCCGCACCCCCTTGACCAGCGCGGTTGCCTCGGCTGGGTCGGTCACGCGCTGCAGATCGCGCAGATCGCCGCCGGCGACGAAGCCCCGCTTGCCCGAGGCCAGCACGATCCCGACGACGCTGTCATCGGCCAGCGCGGCCTCCAGCTGCTGCGCCAGTTCCTCTTGCGCGGCCCTCGTCTTGGTGTTGACCGGGGCGCCCGGCTGATCCCAGGTCAAGACGGCGATGCCGTCGCGGTCGTTCCGCGCTACGATGGGCATGAAGGTTCCTTTCCGGGGCGCGGCCGCGTCCCATTCTTCGCATCACAAATTGGGTCGAGGCCTAGAGCGTCCGCCCGATGATCTCGCGCAGGACTTCCGACGAACCGCCCGCGATCCGCTCGACCCTCGCGTCGGCGAAGGCGCGGCAAATGGGCATTTCCTGCATGTATCCCCACCCGCCATGCAGTTGCAGACAGGCATCCACCGTCCGGCCCAGCATCTCGGTGGTCCAGAGCTTTGCCATTGCCGCCGTCTCGGCATCGAGGCCGCCGTCCAGATAGCGGCGCAGCTGGTCATCGACATAGGCCCGGCCGACCGCCAGGTCGGTCTTCACGCTGGCCAGGACGAAGCGGGTGTTCTGATGGTCCAGAAGCCGCTGGCCGAAGACCATGCGGTTCCGGCAATGGGCCAGCGTCTCGGCAAAGGCGAATTCCGCCTTGGCGACGCAGGACAAGGCAATCGACAGCCGCTCGCGTGCGAGGCCCTTCACCAGATAGGACAGGCCCTGCCCCAGATCGCCCAGCAACGCGTCGGCGGGCAGGATCATGTCGTCGAAGAACAATTCGGAGGTGTCCTGCGCGTGAAGCCCCAGCTTCGCCAGATTGCGACCGCGCCGGAAGCCGGGGCGGGAGGCATCGACGACAAAGAGCGACAGGCGCTCGCCTTCGGTCTTCGCCGCCAGGATCACGACATCGGCCATCTGCCCGTTCGAGATGAAGGTCTTCTGCCCGCTCACGCGCCACTGGTCGCCCTCGCGCCGGGCCTGCGTGCGAATACGGCGCAGGTCTGACCCGGCCTCGGGCTCGGTCATCGCCACCGCGCCGATCGCCTGACCCGAGACCATGCGCGGCAGCCACCGCGCCCGCTGCGCCGCGGACCCGAAGGTCTGCAGATAGGGCGCGACCATTTCGGAATGGATCCAGAACCCGGGACCGCTGGCGCCGACGCGGCTCATCTCTTCGATCACCACTGCGCTGAACCGGTAGTCCAGACCCAGGCCGCCGTCTTCCTCGGCGACGGTCGGACACAGAAGGCCCGCCTCCCCGGCCTTGACCCAGGCGTCGCGGTCGACCTGACCCTGCGCTTCCCAGGCCTGGTGCCGGGGCAGGATCTCGGCCTGAAGGAACTTGCGCACCTGATCGCGGAACATCTCCTGATCGGCATCGAAGACGGGGCGGGGGGTGGGGGTCATGCGCGTCCCTCCTGCGCCAGCCAGTCGGCGCGCAGCAGATCCTTGCGGATCTTGCCGACACCGCTGCGGGGCAGAGCCTCGCGGAAGGTCACGCCCTTGGGGCATTTGTATCCGGCGATTCGCGTCCGGCAATGCGCGATCAGGGCGGCGGTACCGGGGGGCTCGGCGCCAGCAGCGGGAACGACGAAAGCATGCACCGCTTCGCCCCATCGCTGGTCGGGAACGCCGATCACGGCAACCTCGGCAATGCCCGGATAGGTCGAAAGCGCGTTCTCGACCTCGCCGCAGAAAACGTTCTCGCCGCCGGTGACGATCATGTCCTTCAGACGGTCGACGACAGTGACGTAACCATCCGCCGACATAATCCCGACATCGCCGGTGCGCAGCCAGCCGTCGACAATGGTTTCGGCGGTCTTTTCGGGCAGGCCATGGTAGCCGTTCATCACCCGCAACCCGGCGACCTGGATCTCGCCCGCCGTACCGCGTGGCAGTTCCACCCCGTCAGGCCCGGCGATGCGCACATCGACCGAGAGCGTCGCACGCCCGGCCGCGGCCAGATGCGGCGAGCCGGGCGCATGCGCCTCGGGCGGCAGGATGATGCAGGCCCCACCGATCTCGGTCTGACCGTAGGCCTGTTTGAGCCGTGCCTGCGGAAAGGCCGCCATGGTCCGGCGCAACAGCCCCTCGGACATCGGCGCGGCGCCATAGACCAGGCTGCGCACCTGGCCGAACACCCCGGCATTGCCCGCATGGTCGAGCAGATCGTGCAGGGCGGTCGGCACCACGCTGAGGAAATTCACCCCGTATTCCTGCAGGGCATGCAAAACCCCGGCCGGCGAGGCGTCGGCGGTGAACACATGCGTGCCCTGCCCGTAGGTGATCGCATTGGCCAGGGACGAGCCGCCGAGGTGAAAGAACGGCATCGTGTGCAGGTAGACCGACGCGGCGGTGCATTCCATCGCCACGCATTGATCGAGGGCCTGAAGATGGATCGAACGATGCGAGAGTTCGGCCCCCTTGGGCGCGCCGGTGGTGCCGCCGGTGTAATAGAGGCCCAGCACCTCGGCCGGGTCGGGGTTGACCGGGGACATCGGCTCATGATCCAGCAGGTCGTCCAGGCTGCAGCCCGAGAGATCCGCGCCCCGGTCCAGGGCGATGCAGGCGGCCGACGGCAGATCGGCGGCGAGGTGACGCGCCACCGAAGCCATCGGTCCGTCCACCGCCAGGGCCCGCGCGCCGCTGTCCCTGAGGATGGCGCGCAATTCGGGCACCGACAGTCGCCAGTTCAGCGGTACGACGACGATCCCCGCCCAGATGGCCGCAAAGGTCAGTTCCATATGCTCGGCAGTGTTCCCGGCGAGGAAAGCGATGGACTGGCCCCGCCCCAGCCCCTGCGCGCGCAGCCCGGCGGCAAGGCGCGCGATCCGGTCGGCGGTCTGCGCCCAGCTGCGCGAAAAGCCTGCGCCGACCACGGCAGGCCGGTCGGGCGCCTGATGCGCGGCGCGGGTGATGGCAAGGGCCAGCGTCACTCCGCACCCCCTGTCTGCCCGATTCGCCCCATCGGATTGCCGCTGAACAGATCTGCCATGTCACCCCTCCCTTGTCGTTTGCTTATAGTACTATTGATTATGTGGTGCAAATACAAAATCCGCGAGCATCGGGGCGGGCATTGCCCGAGCCGGCACGGCACAGTCCTGGAGCCGTCAGGCCCGCGGCATCGACAAGCGTGAAGGATTGCTGCATCTTGTCAGTATGATGCGACTATTGATCGCGTATTCCCTGCCAAACAAGCAGTCGCACGCCGCCGGATGCGCGGTGCTTTCCCGCCGATGTCTTGGTGTCGAAGGACACGGAGGAACGGCATGGCCCCTCAGCGGTCCAGGGGAGGGCAAGCCCGCAAGATAGCATTTGACTGATGAAAACAATAGAACGATAAGGACAGTGACAGCCGCAGCCCTGCCAGGGATCGGCCCGGCCCCGCGGACGCGCGGCCGACGGAGGGATAGAGGGAGGAGCCCGCAATGACTCGGAAAGCATTGGTGGTTGGCGCCGGCATCGGGGGCCTGACGGCCGCGGCGGCGCTGATCAAGCAAGGGATCGAGGTCACGGTTCTTGAACAGGCCCCGCAGCTTGGCGAGGTCGGCGCGGGCCTGCAAGTCTCGCCCAATGCCGTGAAAGTGCTGCGCGGCCTGGGGCTCGAATCCGGCCTGAAAGAGATCGCCTGCACCCCCGACGCCTTTTGCGGCTATGAATGGGACAGCGGCGAAGAGCTTTACCGCACGCCGCTGGCCGGGACGCACGAGCGCCTTTACGGCGCAGGCTATTATCAGGCACACCGCGCCGACCTGCACCGCCTGCTCGCCAGCGCCGTCCCGGCCGATTCCGTGCGTCTCGGCACACGAATCACCGCGGCCGCGCAGGACGAGGCCGGCGCCTCGGTCACGCTGGAAAGCGGCGAGGTGCTGCAGGCGGATGTGGTGATCGGCGCGGATGGCATCAAATCGGTGGTCCGCGAGGCTATTGGCGCCGCCCAACCGACCACCTACACCGGGATGACCGCCTTTCGCGGCCTGATCCCCGCCAAGGCGATCCCGCCGGGGATGATCGACCGGGTGGCCGCCAACTGGCAGGGGCCGCACGGCCATGTGATTCATTATTACCTGCGCGCCTACCAGTTGGTGAACGTGGTCGCGGTGATGGAACTGGACAGCTGGACCGCCGAAAGCTGGAGCCTGGCGGTATCCAGCGACGAAATGCTGGCGCTTTTCGAAGGCTGGCACCCGACGATCCAGCATCTGTTGCGCTCCATCGAGCAACCCTTCCGCTGGGGCCTCTATGGCCGCGAGGCAACCCATGACTGGGGACGGGGCCGGCTGACCTTGCTGGGGGATGCCGTGCATCCGATGGTCCCCTTCCTGGCGCAGGGGGCGGCGATGGCGATGGAAGACGGCTATGTCCTAGCCGGCGTGCTGGGTCGCTATCTCGACGACCCGGTTGCGGGGCTGCGCGCCTATGAGAACGCGCGGCGCGACCGGGCGAATGCGGTGCAGCAGGGCTCGCTGGAGCGGGCGCAGACGGTACACGAGCCGGATCCCGTCAAGCGGGCCGAGCGCAACCGGGCTTATGCCGAGCTCAACCGCAAGGACCCGGAGAAGACAATGCATCGTGCAGAGTGGATTTTTTCCTACGATCCAGACGCAGCAATCGCGGCGGCTTGAAGGCCGGCGTGCGGAGGGACAGCACCCACATAGATCTATTGATTGATTTCAATCAACGCACCGCCAAGATCCATGATCCTGGGGGCTGTCGCCGCTGAACCGTCGGCCGCCCCTCGTCACGCCTTTATCACCTTCTTTGATTTGCTGCAGAGCAAAGCGAAAAATCGTCAAATTTCTACGATTCCAAGCCCCAGACCGGCGAGGCCCTTTGCCCACCAGAAAGACGAAAGCGTCGCGTCCAATAATTTATTGACATATAAGCATACTGGTGTTTTCCTGAAATCGCGACAGTGTTTGGGAGGACATGGAAGCGCCCGCAGGCCCCGGTCACCGGCGCAGCCCGCGACAGCTCGGCACCAGGGCCGGCCCCCGGCATCACCCGATCCCCGCGCGCTGCCCGGGCAGCGTGGCCGCTGCGGCCTGCCCGGGCGTGGGGTTGCCTATCGTTCAACGGACCTGCCGGAGGGGCGGTCCATCAGGAGGAGGAAACATGACCATCAATCTCAACCGCCGCGCCGTTCTGACCGGCTCGCTGGGCGTCGCGCTGAGCATGCCGTTCGTCTCGCGGCTCTCGGCGCAGGAGCGCGTGACGCTGCGTGTCGCCAATTTCTCGGCGCCCAACAGCTATATCGGCACCAATGTCTACCGGGCCTGGCTGGACCGCGTGGTCGCCGACAGCGAGGGCACGCTGGACTACCGCTATTTCCCCGGCGGCGTGCTGGGCGGCAACCCGACGCAGCAGTTGAAACTGGTGCAGGACGGGGTGGCCGACATGGCCTTTGTTATCCCTTCGTATATCTCTGGCTCGTTCAACAAGTGGGGCGCTTTGGGCATTCCCGGCCTTGCGCATACAGCTGACGAGGCGGCGGTAGCGCTGCAACGAATCTACGAGGAAGGGCTGATGGAGCCGGTCGAGGGCGTTGAACTGCTGGCGGTCTACACCACCGCCATTGCGCATTTCCACACCAGCCACCCGATCCGCTCGCTGGCCGATATCGAGGGCAAGCGCATCACCGGCACCAGCCCCGCGCAATACGCGGCGCTCACTCGCCTGGGCGCCGTGCCCGAGGGCAATGTCCGCGCCAACGAGGCAGCCGAAGCGATGAGCCGGGGCACCGTCGATGGCGTGCTGATGGATTACATGGCGACGCAATCCTTCCGCGTCGATGATGTGGCGACGGCCCACGCCAACCTTCCGATGGGGCTGAGCGCGCTTTGGTATCCGATCAACGCCGCCACCTGGGCCAGCCTTGCCGAACCGGCGAAAGAGGCGTTCCGCACCCATAGCGGCGAGGCCTTCACGCAATTCGCCGTCGAGGTGATGCGCGCCGGGGCCGACGCCAACGAAGCCGTGCTGGCGGCACGTCCCAACGAGAGCTTCCTCGACATCACGCCCGAGGTGCAGGAGGAATTCGCCGCCAAGATCGCCGGGATCGAGGAGGAATGGATCGGCGGCGACAGCGAGCGGCAGGCGGTCTACGACCGCTTCGTCGCGGTGATCGCCGATATCCGCGCGGGCAACTGATCCCGCACCAGAACCCGGGAAGCGCGCGCCGTTTCCCGGGCAACGAGGCGCCCATGCTGAACAATCAAAAAATCGCCGGATACCTCTCGATCGCCTCTCTGGCGTTGATCGGGTTGTACATGATCGCGGTGGCGATCAACGTCGTCAGCCGCTACGGCCTTAACGCACCGCTGGCGATCATTTCGGATATGTCCGAATTTCTGGTCCCGGCCGCGCTGGCCCTGGCCTTTCCGGTCGCCGCCCTCAGCGGCAGCCATTTGTCGCTGCGCTTTCTGGGGGGCTTTCTGGGCCCTCGGGTTACCCGCTGGCTCAATTTCCTGGGACGGCTGGCCACGGTCGTCCTGCTGGCGGTGATCACCTGGCGGCTCTTTCACTACGCGCAATACACGCTTGAATCGTCGCGGGCGAGCAGCCTGCGCAACATTCCGCTCTGGCCGGTCTGGGCTTTCGTGACACTGGCCATGGCGGCGGCAACCCTCGCCACCCTCTTCGCGGCTCCGGCCGAGACGCCCTCGGCCGACAAGGCCGAAGCCGGTCTTGAATAGGCCTTCTGACAATGGATCCTTCCCATGGTTGACCAACCGATTCTGTGGCTCTCTGGCGGCATGCTGGCGATGCTGGGCCTCATAGCGCTGCACATTCCCATCGGTGTCGCCATGGCCATCGTCGGCTTCGCCGGAACCAGCCTGATCATCGGCACGGGCCCTGCCCTGTCAGTCCTGGCGGTCGAGCCGGTGACCGCGCTGAGCAGCCTTGACCTCGCCACCATCCCGCTCTTCCTGCTGATGGGCGGCTTCGCCGCGGCAAGCGGCATTTCCTCCGACCTCTTCAACATCGCGGCCCGCTTCATCGGTCATCGGCGCGGCGGTCTGGCGATGGCGACAGTGATGGGCAGTGCGGGGTTCGGCGCGATCTGCGGCTCGTCCGTGGCGACGACAGCCTCGATGGCCAAGATCGCCCTGCCCGAGATGCAGGCGCGCGGCTATGGCACCAGCATCTCGGTCGGCGCCATCGCCGGCGGCGGGGGCCTGGCCATCCTGATCCCGCCCTCGATCATCATGGTGATCTACGCCGTGCTGACCGAGCAATTCGTGCTGGACCTCTTCGTCGCGGGCATCGTGCCGGGGATCATCGCCGTCTCGCTCTACACAGTCGCGATCATGATCTACGCGCGGATGTACCCCGAAACTTCGCCTACCGGGGAACGCGCCACCCTCGCTCAGCGCTTTCGCTCGATCCTCGCCGCCTGGCGGGCGATGACGACAATTCTGGTCGTGACCGTCGGCATCTATGCCGGTGTCGTCACCGTGATCGAGGCCGCCTCGCTCGGCGCCTTCATGACCTTCCTCTTCTGGCTGGGGTCGAAGAACGCCTCGTGGCGGGGACTGTTCGAGATCGCGCGCGACACGCTGGCGGTGACCGGGATGATCCTGATGATGGTGATCGGCGCCCATGTGCTGAGCTATTTCGTCACCCTGACCGACGCGCCCAACGTGATTGTCGACCAGGTGTCGAATTCGGGCCTGCCGCCGATGGGGATCATCCTGCTGCTCATGGCGATGTATATCGTGCTGGGGGCGATCTTCGACTCGGTGGCGGCGATGGTGCTGACACTGCCCTTCGTCTTTCCGCTGGTCATGAACCTTGGCTACGATCCGATCTGGTGGGGCATCATCAATGTCATGATCATCGAGATCGCCGCCGTGACCCCGCCCATCGGCATCAACGTCTTTGTCATGCATGCCGCTGCGCCGCATATCGCGCTGAAAACCATCTTCCGGGGGATCGTTCCCTTCCTGATGGCGGATTTCGTGCGACTGGCGATCCTGCTGGCCTTCCCGGTCGTCGTGACCTTCTTGCCGGCGCTGGTTCGGTGAGCCTGCGGCACCCTGCCCCGCAAGGGACGGTTTGCCGGCGGCGGGGGCCGATTGCTATGGTTGTGTCGCTCGGTGTAAGCAGGGACCGGTTTTCGCCGTTTCCGGGGACGATCTCAACGGGTGCCTCGCCGGGCCGGTCTTTCAGCGGCGTCACGCCAACCTCTTGCGAAAAAGAGCATTCATGAGCGACAAGCCCCCCGTCAGGACGAAGGCCCCCCGCGCAGCCAGACCAGCCCGGACCGCCAGCCCCGAGGCGAAGCCCCGCGGTCCCGGCCGGCCGCGGCTGGAGCTGGGCAAGCCCAACCCCTCGGCAAAGACCCGGCTGATAGAAGTCGCCATCCCCCTCTTTGCCGCCTATGGCTACGACGCCGTATCGACCGGGCAGATCGCGCGTGCCGCCGGGGTGACGCAGCCGATGGTGCATTATCATTTCAAGACCAAGGACCGCATCTGGTACGCCGCCATCGAATCCCTGATGCGCGACCTGTCGACCCGCTTTCCCAACCGGCGCGAGGAACTGAAGGATCTGGAACCGCTGGCCCGGCTCAAGGTCCTGACGCGCCGCTTCATCCTGATGAGCGCGGCCGACACCACCCTCACCCGGATCATCGTCCACGAAAGCCTGACCAACAGCGAGCGTCTGCGATGGCTGGTCCGGCACTATGTCTCGCGCGGGTTTCGCGATTTCGACAATGCCATCGTCGACGGGATCAAGGCGGGGCAGCTCAAGGACCTGCCGGTCTATTCCGTGTCGAACACGATCATCTCGGCCTCGACCTTCACCTTCTGTCTGGCGGGCATGGTGAAGCTGGTCCACGACAAGAACGTCTCCAGCGAGGCGGTCGTGCATGACATGGCCGACAGCATCATCGAGATCCTGTTCCACGGCATCGCCGCCTGATCCCGCTCACCCGCAGAGCGACGCCCAATAGACGATCTTCGCGTCGCAGGTCCGGCGTACATGGTGATAGAGCCGTTCGAGCCGCGCCGGATCCGCCGCATGTCCCGAGACAGCGTACAGCCGGTGCCAGGCGGCAAGAAACAGCAACGTCCCCGTCAATTGCATGAAAGCATGCGCCGATTCCCGCGGCCGGTCGCTGCCAAGCAAGGCCGCGCGGGCGCCGTTCCAGACCTCCAGCGCCGCGGCAAGGGCTGCACCGTCCGGCGATTGCGCGGCAAGCCCTGCGACGAAGACCGCGAAGGCCTCGGCCAGTTTCCCCTCTTTCAGTCGCAGCAGCCGGGTTGTCAGCGTGCTGGCATGAATGCCATTCGCCCCTTCGAAAATCGCCGCGATGCGCACGTCGCGCAGGTTCTGCTCGGCCTGGTATTCCTGCAGATAGCCGTAGCCGCCCAGAACCTGAATCGCGGCATTCGAGGCCTCGATAGCGCCCTCGGTGCAGAAGACCTTGCAGACCGGCGTGAGGAAATCGACCAGATCGGCGCGTCCGGGATCGGTCAGCGCCACCAAAAGAAGGTGGCTCATCGCGCGCATGCCCAGGGTCAGCGCATCCATCTCGCGCAGCATCCGCGCCACATCGGGGTGCCGGTCGATGGTCACACCCCCCTGCTGGCGCTCGGCCGCATAGCGCGTGGCGATATCCGTTGCGCGCGCCGCATGGGCAACCCCCAGAAGCGAGGTGCCGATGCGGGCCGAGTTCATCATCGTGAACATGCCCAGCAAACCCTTGCCGGGCTCGCCGATCAGCTCGGCCCGGGCGCCGTCGAAACGCAATTGGCAGGTGGGCGAGCCGTGCAGGCCCATTTTCTCTTCAAGCCGGGTGACGGAGATCGCGTTGCGGTTCCCCGCATCGTCCTGCGAGGGACAGAGGAACAGGCTCAACCCTTTCAGGCCCTCGGACATCTCGCCCGTGCGCGCCAGCACCAGATGCAGGATGCCCTCGCTCAGATCGTGATCGCCGCCCGAGATGAAGATCTTCTCGCCACGGATCGCCCAGCCGTCACCCTCGGCCACCGCCTTTGTCCGCACGCCGGACAGATCCGACCCCGCGCCCGGCTCGGACAGACACATGGTCGCCGTCCAGGCACCCGAGGCCAGGCGAGGCAGGTAGCGGGCCTGTTGCTCGGCCGAGCCCGAGACCAGCAGCGTCTGCGCCGCACCCTTGATCAGGCCCGTCGCCATGGCGAAGCCCGGACAGGCGCCGGTGGTGATCTCGCCCAACAGGGCCGAGGCCATGGCGCCGGGCATACCCTGGCCCCCGAACGCCTCGGGCAGGGTCAGCCCGCACCAGCCCTGGTCGGCGTAGCGGCGGAAGGCTTGCGGGTAGCCATCGGGCGTGCGGACGCGGCCATTCTGCAACCGGCAACCCTGTCGGTCGCCGGGCGCGTTCAGGGGCGCGATCTCGCTTTCGGCGAATTGGGCGAAATGCCTGGCGATCTGAGCCGCCAGATCGCTGTCCCAATCGGGGATGGTCCGTGCCTGGGCGACGTGTTCCAGGCTGAACAGGATGTCGTCCAGCGGGGCCGTGAAGGGGGTCATAATCGGGGCTTCCGGTGCGTCAGGCGGGGCGGTCGGTCTTGTCGAAGAAGGTCTTGATCCGCTCGGCCGAGTTCGACTCGGCCGCCGAGGCCGAAAGCGTCGCCATCAGCGATTCCGTGAACAGCCCCTGATGCGGCGGCATGGCCGAGATGTGCGAAACGCCATTGGTAATGGCGAAGTTCGAGACCGGCGAATTGGCGGCGATCTTCTGGGCCAGGTCCCGCGCCAGCGCCATCCCTTCGCCCTCGCCGACCAGGTAATGCGACAGCGCCAGCCTTGCGCCCTCGTCCGCGTCGAGCTTGCGGCCGGTCAGCATCATCTCGGTCACCCGGGTCTTGCCGATGATCTGCGGCACCCGGACCGAGGCGCCGCCGCCGACGAAGATCCCGCGTTGCCCCTCGGGCAATTGGTAGAAGGTCGAGGGTTCGGCGATGCGGACATGGGTCGCCGCGGCCAGTTCCAGCCCGCCGCCGATGACGCCGCCCTTGAGCACGCTGATCACCGGCGCCTCGCAATATTCGATCAGATCGAACACCCGGTGCCAGCCGCGCGAATGGCGCACACCGGCCAGCGAGTCCGCCTGTTCCGTCGTCTTTGCCCGTGCCGCCATGCGTTCGATCAGATCGAGGCCGGCGCAGAAATGCTCGCCCTCGCCCTGCAGGATCACACAGCGGACACCGGCCGGAAGCTGGCCGAAATAGGCGCCCAGCTCGGCGATGAGCTGATCGTTGATGGCATTGCGCTTGGCGGGCCGGTTCAGCGTGACGAGGCCGATGGCGCCGTCCTGGTCGATCTGGACGAGTGGGTCGCGCATGAGGGGTCAGCCTTCCTTCTGGTGCTGGGGAACGATGATGACGGCGGCCGGGGGCGGGTCGGCATAAAGCGCCTCGACGCTCGCGGCGCGCTCCGCCAGGGCCCGACGCTGGTTCACATAGCCCTTGTCGGTGATCTCGCCGGTGCCAAGCGAGGGCGGCTCCTCCAGCAGGATGGCGCGGGCAATGGCCATGCTGGAGGCCGGATTGCGGGCCTTGTGCCGGGCAAGGCGCCGGGCGATCTCGGCCTTCAGGGCAGGATCGGCGGCAAGCTGGGCGGGGGTTGCATCGGGCCTCCCCAGGAAGGCGCGGCAGGGCTGGACGGCGGGCCAGGCCAGGGCCGCGACATAGCCCCGGTCGGCGCCCGCCAGCAGCACGTCCGACACCAGCGGCGCCAGCGCGTCGATGACCTGGGTGCGCAACGTGCCGACCCGGACGAAGGTGCCCGACATCAGCTTGAATTCCTCGGACACGCGGCCGGCAAAGACCATCCCCTCGGCGGGATCGGCGGGATCGACGAATTCCGCCGCATCGCCCATGCGCACGAAGCCGTCCTCGTCGAACAGCGCGCGGGTCTCGTCTGGATTGTGCAGATAGCCGGGCGTCACGCCGATATGCTTGACCCGGACCTCATAGCGGCCATCCGCCAGCGGAACCAGCTTGGCCGTGACGCCCGGATGGGGCAGGCCGATCAGGCCCGTGCGTTCCACCGGCCAGAACACATAGAAGGCCGAGGGCGAGGTTTCGGTCGCGCCATAACCGCTGACGAAGACGATCCGGTGGCCGGTGTGGCGGACCGACAGGGCCTGAAAGCGCTCGTAGATATCGTCGGGCAAGCGCGCCCCGGCATAGGACAGCTTGTTGATCTGCCGGAAGAACCGCTCGGCCAGCGCCTCGTCCTTTTCCAGCGCGGCGACCAGCAGCGCGTAGCCGATCGGCACATTGCGGTATTCGGTCGGCATGATCTCGGCGATGTTGCGCAGGCTGATATCGAAGAGCCCCGGCACGGGTCGCCCTTCGTCGATATAGAGCGAGCCGCGGCGGAACAGCGTGGCGTTGAAGATGTAGTTGCCGGCCATGACATGGCTCCAGGGCAGCCATTCCATCGCGATGTCGTGCTGACTTTCGTCGCGCAAAACCAGTTGCTCGGTCATCGCCAGATTGGCGCAGAGCATGCGCTGGGTGGTGATCACCGCCTTCGGAACCCCGGTCGAGCCCGAGGTGAAGAGGTATTTGGCGACGGTGTCATGGTCGATCCGGGCAACGGATTGCTCGACCGCCTGCGTCGGTTTGGTGGCCAAGGCCTTTCCCCAGAGGGTCGCACCGCTGCCGGTCACGGCCAAGACGGCGGCCCCGGGCTGGGCGATACCCCTCAAGGCAGAGGCAAAGGCGTCGGCATCCTGCGCGAACAACACGGCGGGCTTGAGCAGATCCGCCATCGACCGCAGCTTGCTGTGGTCGGCCGTCCGCAGCGAATAGGCCGAGCTGATCGGCGTCACCGGCATCCGTGCCTGCATCGCCGCCAGGATCAGCACACCGGCCTCGACGGAATTGTCGCTCAGGATCATCACCGGGGCGCCCGGGCGATCCAGATCCAGCAGCCATTGCGTCAGCGCATCGACCTGCGCGCGGGCCTCGCCATAGCTCAGTTCATGCCACGCGCCCGCGGCGCCGCGTCGCTGCCCCAACCAGGTACGCTCGGGATGGCGCGCGGCGGCATCGCGCAGCAGTTGCGGGATATGCGCGGGCAAGGGCGCCAGCGGCACGTTGTTGTGCAGCGTGATCGTCCCGTCCGGCGCGGTCTCGACGGAAATGTCACGCTCGATGAAGCGGACGGGCCGGAAGTCCGTAGTGTCCTGTTCTGCGGTCATGCTGTCCCCTCCCCGGGCATTCTGTCAGGCGGCGTCGGGCGACGGCGCAAATAGCGCCCGCCCCTCGGCGACCATGGATTGCAGCAGCGCGGCGGGGCGGAAAGCCTCGCCCTCCTGCGCCTGAAGCGCGGTGAGCCGGTCCAGAATGGCGCCAAGCCCCTTTTGCTGTGCGTAATACATCGGGCCGCCGCGCCAGGCGGGCCAGCCATAGCCCCGCAGCCAGACGGTATCGACATCTTCAGGCCGATCCGCGATGCCTTCCTCGAGCAGTTTGAAGCCTTCGTTGAGCATCGGCAGGATCAGCCGGTCGTGCATCTCGGCGGGCGGAATCGGGCGGCGCGTGACGCCTTCGGCGGCCGACCACTCGCGGATCAGCGCCTCGACCTCGGGATCGGGGATCGGTTTGCGGCTGCCCGGTTCATAGCGGTAATAGCCCTTGCCGGACTTCAGCCCCGTGCGTCCGGCCTTGAAAAGCCGGTCGATCAGCCAATCGGTGCGCCCGGTGTCCTGCCGCTGGCGATAGGCCAGCTCGATCCCGCCCGCCATGTCCTGCAGGGTGAAGGTGCCCATCGGCAGGCCAAAGCCGGTCTGGAACGCATCCACCTCTTGCGGCAGCGCCCCGGCGAGCAGCAATTGCGCCGCATGATGCTCGCGCGCGATCATCAGCCGGTTTCCGACAAAGCCGAAGGCATTGCCTACCGTCACCGAGGTTTTCCGCAAACGGTCCCCCAGTGCCCGCGCGGCAGCGAGGGTCGCGGGCTCGGTCGCTGTGCCCCGAACGATCTCCAGCAGCTTCATGATATGCGCCGGGCTGAAGAAATGCAGACCCACCACCGCGCCAGGCCTTGTGGTGGCCCGGGCAATCGCGTCGATGTCGAGGGTCGAGGTATTGGTCCCCAGCACCGCGCCCGGCCGGGCGAAGCGATCCGCCTGTGCCATGACCTCCTGCTTGAGGGCCATGGCCTCGTAGACCGCCTCGATCACCACATCGGCCCGGGAAATCGCGGCCATGTCGGTGGTGCAGACCAGCGCGTCAAGGCAGGCGGCGGCTGCGGGACGGGCTTTGCCCTTGTCGATGGCCTGGGCGACATTGGCCGCGATAACCGACCGCGCGCGCTCCAGCGCCTCGTGCGCGCGGTCGACCAGCACCGCCGAAAGCCCGGCGATCAGACAGGCCGAGACGAGGCCTTGGCCCATGGTCCCGCCCCCGATCACCGCGACCTGCGCCAAGGCGGGTGCCTCGCCCGGTGGGACGGCGTCGGCCTCAGCAATGACACGGGCGGCGTAAGCCTCGGCCCGCAGCGAGGCCGGGGCGACGAAGGCGGGCACCGGGGCACCCTTCGGGCCCTTGGTGAAGCGCAGCGTCATCGGCTGGCCGATCTCCAGAGCCTCGAAATCCGACTGCACGATGATCGTGGGCATGGTCGGCCCCTCGGCCAGCGTGACCATCGCGTAATGGGTGGCCGGGGGCAGCATCGGCGACGTGGTATAGGAATAGAGCGTCGCGGCGCCGCTGGCTTTCCGCCATTCCGTCCCGCGATGACCGCAGAGCGGGCAATGCGGGCGGGGATAGACATGCGCCTCGCCGCAGGATTGGCAGGCGCGCAGCAACAGGATGCCCGCTTCGGCCGCCGCCTGGTACTCGGCCAGCAGCGCGGCCTCTCGGGGTTGGGTGTCGTGTCCGCTCATCACATCGCCTCGAGAATGACGGTTGCCGCCATGTGCTGCCCGGCGAGCGAGCCGCCGGTGCCATGCGCCAGCACCAGATCGTGACGCGGCACCTGCACGGCGGGATGCGCCTCGCCCCGGCACTGGCGCACGGCTTCCAGGATCTTGGTCATGCCGCCCTTGTTGCCGGGGTGGTTGTTGCACAGGCCGCCGCCATCGGTGTTGACCGGCAGGCGCCCGACCCCCGCGATCAGGTTGCCGTCGGCCACGAAACGCCCGCCCTGCCCTTTCGCGCAGAAGCCCAGATCCTCCAGTTCGACGATCACGGTGATGGTGAAGCTGTCGTAGATCGAGGCATAGCGGATGTCCTCCGGGGTCAGCCCCGCCTCGGCAAAGGCGATGGCGCCCGAGCGCACACCGGCGGAGCGCGTCAGATCGGCCCGCCCCCCGGCCGCATGCTGCATGGCTTCCCCAGTGCCGCGGATGCGGACCGGCGGACGCTTCAATTGCCGCGCGATTTCGGCGCGCACGACGACCAGCGCGCCACCGCCATCGGTCAGGACGCAGCAATCGTCACGGTGCAGCGGATCGGCGACCATGGGCGAGGCCAGCACATCCTCGACCGTCAGCACCTTGCGCAACCTGGCCTGCGGATTGTGCTGGGCATGGTGCGAGGCGGCGACCTTGACCCAGGCAAGCTGCTCGGACGTGGTGCCGAAGTCGTGCATATGGCGGCGGGCGACCATGGCGTAGCCCAGCATCGGGAACGGTGGCACCGGGGGCTGGAAGTGCCGCTCGGGGATCAGGCTGAAATCGACCCCGGCCAGCCGCGGCCCGGCCTTGCCCGCCACTGGCCGATCCGCCAGCGTGATCAGCGCCACGTCGCATTTGCCCGCCGCGATGGCCTGCGCCGCGTGGCTGAGATGGACCATGTAGGACGAACCGCCGGTTTCAGTGGTGTCCATGTGCCGCAGGCGGGTCAGCCCGAGGTATTCAGCCATCGAAAAGCCGCCGACGCCTGGCGCCTCGGCACCGCAGAAGAAGCCGTCGACATCGGACAGGCCAAGCCCCGCGTCAGCCAGCGCGCCGAAGGCAACATCGGCGTGCAGCTCGGCCGTCGAGATCCCTTCGGCGTTGCGCGTGGGATGCTCGTAAATCCCGGCGATATAGGCTGTGTCGGCCATCCGCGTCCCCTCCGCTGCTTCGCGCCCTCGCACAGCACTAGCGCGTGGCGGGAATTATTGCAAGGTTACCTTCTAATATTGTGACCGGAGCTTTGGCGTCCTGTCCAGAGTGGCGTTGCCTTGGCGGGGATGCGCGGGGTAAGCCGGACCTGCCGCTGGGACGGCACCAAAACGTGACGAGGAAATGTCGTGTCGCAGAACCCGCCGCGCGAGCTGCCACAGGTTTTCTTCCTGCTGTTCCGGCTGCACCAGCAGATCCGCGATCAGCTGGCGCTGACGCTCAGCGCCAGCCAATTGACGATGGCCCAATACACCACGCTGAGCCTGCTGCGCGGCGAGAAGCTGGTGACCGTCGCCGATCTGGCCCGCACCCTGCCGATCAGCGCGCAATCGCTGGGCGAAACGATCAAGATCCTGGACGAGAAGGGCTTCGTGCAGAAGCGCCGTCTGCCGACTGACAGCAAGCGCAAGTATATCGCGCTGACCGAAGCCGGGCGCGCCACCTTGTCGGAAACCGACGCCTTGGTCGTCGAGGCCGAGCAGGCCTTTCTCTCGACGCTCGATCCGCAGCAGGCGGCGCTCTTCGTCGCCAGCCTGCGCAACCTGCACAAGGCCCAGCAGGGCGGTTAAGGCCCGTTGCCGGGATTCGGGGCCGGCGCCGGAGTGCGGGGAGGTCAGGGACGCCCGCGCGCCCCTCGGCGGTTTGTCGAAGGGGAGAGCGGCTGCCATTCTCCGGCAGTCCAGCCTGCGCGCGCTATCGCGGCCGCCCGCCCGGACCCTGCTTTGCCGTTCCGCGCCGGCGTCAGGCACCCGCCGCCGGAACCAGGCGAGCGTTCGGCGGCACCCGATTCCTGAAATGAGATCCTGCCAGCACGGGAATCGGCCCTGCCGGGGCCCGTCCAGGGGATTTCAGCGGCCAAATCCGATTCGGTCCTGGGGGTGATTCCTGCTGAGAAGACCCACCGCAGCAGCCCCTGCGGGAAAAGTTCCAGAAAATAACCTTTTAAAAACAAAGATTTGCAAAATTCTTCGGCTTGCGGCTCTAAAGTGTATTTACAACACTATCTATTAGTGTCATAACTACACCATCGAAAGACACAACGCCAACCCACACAAACTTCAGGAGATACCAAATGTTCAAGATCGCCCTCACCGCCGCCGCCCTCTCCGTCTTCGCCCTGAGCGTTCAGGCCGCGCCGACCACCCTGGAAACCGCCCCGCTGGCCGCCTCGCCCGCCTTCGCGCTGACCCTCGACACCCCGGCCATCGAAGAGGCCACCGACTACGAAGAGACCGCCTATTACTGCGAATGGGTCACCGTCTACGACGCCTGGGGCAACTGGGTCACCGTCTGGCAGTGCTACTGACCTTCGCCGGCGGTGCCCCGACCCTCCCCCCGGCAGGCACCGCCACCTCCTCCCAACCCTTCCCGACATCCTCCCCCTCAAACCCCATAGGAGACCACCATGTTCAAGATCGCCCTCACCGCCGCCGCCCTCTCCGTCTTCGCCCTGAACGTTCAGGCCGCGCCGACCGCCCTGGAAACCGC